>Ga0136617_10002016_pt1 | contig 18076 bp, 18 predicted proteins | sample AntDrymUQ3222106_2_FD_129672 | JGI IMG/M metagenome (GOLD analysis project Ga0136617, IMG submission 129672) | Polar desert sand microbial communities from Dry Valleys, Antarctica - metaG UQ322 (21.06) | ecosystem: Environmental > Terrestrial > Soil > Desert | place: Antarctica: Dry Valley... | reverse complement strand
GCTTCACGGCACGCCTCTCGAGCGCGCTGCCCTGGTCGGTCACGGTGAAGGACGCCGCCGGCCGGCGGGTGGCGGGCGGCAGCGGCAGCGGTACGCGCGTCGAATGGACCTGGGACGCGCGCGCACTGCCGCGGAAGGCGCACTTCTACGCGATCGAGGCCGGACCCAGCGTACGACCCGTGGGGGGCCGGATCGGGAGCGGGGCGACGAGCTCGCCACCGCCTCCGGCCGGGCCGACGGTCTTGCTCGGGCGCGTCCAGGTCTCCCCGCAGACGGTCACGCCGAACGGGGACGGCGTACAGGACACGACCACGGTGAGCTATGAGCTCGCCGAGCCGGCGACCGTAACGGCCACGCTGGTCGACGCGTCGAACAGGCTGCTCGCGACGCTCTTCAGCGAGCGCCAGGCCGCCGGGCCCGCATCCTTCCGCTTCACGGCCGACTCGCTCCCGGACGGTATGTACACGATTCTGCTCCGGGCGGTGACGGACGCAGGCGCGGAGCTCACCGCAAGCGCTACGGTGATCGTGAGCCGCCTCCTGCGCGCCCTCGCCGTGTCCCCGGCGGTCTTCTCGCCGAACGGCGACGGACGCTCCGACACCTTGCGGCTCAGCTTCGCACTGCTCGGAAGCGCCGACGTGACGCTCCGGATTCAGCTGGGCGCAGCACTTGTCGCGACGCCGTTCTCGGGGCCACTCGCCGCGGGAACACGACGGCTCTCGTGGGACGGGACAGCCCTCAACGGCCGTCTCCCCGACGGCCGCTACCGAGCCGTGCTGATCGTCACCGACCCCATTGCGACGATCACCCAAACCGTTTCCTTCGCGTCCGACCTCACGCCACCGCGGCTGACGCGGGTGGCGGGCCGCCGCCTGCGGGTGAACGAGCCGGTCACGGTCACGCTGACCGCAGGAGGCACGCGCGTCAGCTACGCGCTTCCGCGAGCGGCCGCCTTCGCGGTCCCTCGGCTCGCCGGCCTCGCTCGCGTACGGGTGGTCGTCCACGACCTGGCGGGCAACGCCGGCATTCCGCTCACGGTGAGCTGAGTCCCGCGCGCCAGGCGCTGTAGCGACGTTCGAGGTGTTCGAGCACTGCGACGAGGAGCGCCGCTCGATCATGGCGGAGGCCGGTCTCGGCGAGCAGCGAGATGGCCCCAGTGCCAGCTTGCTCGCGCAGCGCGTCAGCCGTCACGTTGACGTTGATTCCGATCCCGAGGACGACGCGGCCGTCGCGCGCCTCCGCCAGGATGCCCGCCAGCTTGCGGGCGCCGATCAGGACGTCGTTCGGCGGCTTGATCGCCGTCGCCACGCCGGTGATCCCCCCGATCGCCTCGGCGCAGGCCTCGCCGGCGACGAGGGAGAGCTCCGGCCACCGCGCTACGGGATGCGGAGGGCGTAGCGCAAGCGAGCAGAGGATGCTCGTGGCCGCCGGCGCATGCCAGCGCCGCCCGAGCCGCCCCCGACCAGCCGTTTGCTCGTCGGTGATCGCGAATGCGCCTTCCTGCGCCTCGGGAGCGAGCAGCAGCTGCGTCGAGGCGCAGCGGGCGATGTAGGTGTACGGCGAGCCGAAGCTGCCCCGTAGGAGCGGAGACACGGCCGCGGGCAGGACGGAATCGGCGACCGGACTAGACTAAGCGTCCTGTCCAGACAGGCCCCCGCGCGATGACGATTAGCCCTCCGTTCGGCCGGGAAGCGATCGAGGCGATCCTCCCTCATCGCGAGCCATTCCTCTTCATCGACGAGGTACTCGAGCTGGAGCCCGGCTCGCGTGTGGTGGCGAGAAAGCACGTTCGCCCGGACGAGTGGTTCCTGGCCGGGCACTTTCCCGGGCGCCCGATCATGCCGGGGGTGCTGATCGCCGAGGCGATGGCGCAGGCAGGTGCCGTCGCAGTGCTCTCACAGGAGGAGAACCGCGGCCGGCTGGCGCTGTTCGCAGGCATCGACGGGTGCCGCTTCAAGCGAATCGTCGAGCCCGGGGACGAGCTCGAGCTGCGCTGTGAGCTCGAGCGCGTGCGCGGCCCGATCGGCCGGGGCAAGGCAACCGCCTCGGTGGGCGAGCAGCTCGCCGCGCGGATGACGCTCACGTTCGCGGTGCAGCGGTGATCGCCGCCACCGACGGCGCCCGGGTCTCGATCACAGGCCTCGGCGCCTACGTGCCCGACCGAGTGATGACGAACGACGAGCTGGCGCAGCTCGTGGACACCTCGGACGAGTGGATCGTGCAGCGCACGGGAATTCGGGAACGGCGGATCGCGGCGCCCGAGCAGGCGATGACCGATCTCGCGCTGCCGGCGGCCACGCAGGCGCTCGAGCAGGCTCGTGTCGACCCCGCCGACATCGATCTTCTCATCGTTGCGACGGTGACGCCCGACTCCATGTTTCCCACCACGAGCGCGCTCCTCGCCGACCAGCTCGGCGCGCGGGACGCGGCCGCATACGACCTGCTCGCCGGCTGCACCGGGTTCGTCTATGCGCTTGCGCAGGGTTATGGCATGGTCGCCACGGGGCTCTCGAAGCGCGCGCTCGTCGTCGGCGGTGACGTCCTCTCGCGCATCGTCAACTGGCGCGACCGCTCCACGTGCGTCCTGTTCGGGGACGGGGCCGGTGCGGTCGTGCTCGAGCGGGTCGAGCGCGGAGGCTTCATCGGCTTCGAGCTGGGCGCGGACGGCGGGGGCGGCGTGCACCTCGTGTTGCCTGCGGGCGGCTCGCGACTCCCGACGAGCGCAGAGACGGTCGCCGGCGAGGAGCACTTCTTGCGCATGAACGGGCCTGAGGTCTTCAAGTTTGCGACCCGGGCGCTCGTCTACTCGGCCGAAAAGGTGCTCGAGGGCTGTGGCCGCACGATGGACGACGTGGACGTGTATGTCCCCCACCAGGCGAACGTCCGCATCATCGATTACGTCGCGGGGAAGCTGGGCGTGCCGGAGGAGCGCGTCGTCAGTAACGTTGAGCGCTATGGAAACACGTCGTCAGGCTCGATCCCCCTCGCCCTTGTGGACGCGATCGCAGACGGCCGCCTGCGCGAGGGCAGCGTGGTGCTGATGACCGGGATGGGCGCCGGGCTGACGTGGGGGTCCGCTCTGATGGAGTGGACGAATGGCCGCGCCAGAGCCGCGACATGAGCAAAGTCGCGTTCTGCTTTCCGGGGCAGGGATCGCTCGAGGAAGGGATGGGTCGCGAGATCGCTGAGGCTGTGCCCGCCTCCATGGACGCCATGCAGCGCGCGAGCGAGGCATCCGGACTCGACCTCGTCGAGCTCTGCTTCCGCGCTCCGCTCGACGAGCTGATCCAGACCGAGGTGCAGCAGCCCGCGCTCGTGGCCACGAGCCTCGCCGTGCTCGCGGCTCTGCGGGAACGGGGCCTCGAGCCGGACTACGTCGTCGGACATTCGGTCGGCGAGTTCGCCGCCCTGGCAGCCGCCTCCGCGCTCAGCGAGCACGAGGCGGTCGCGCTGGTGCGGGAGCGAGGCCTGGCGATGGCCGAGGCGGCTCGTCAGCACCCTGGCTCGATGGCTGCGATCCTCGGCCTCGAGGACGAGGTCGTCGAGCAGCTCTGCCGCCGGATCCTCGGAGTCTGGCCCGCGAACTACAACTGCCCCGGTCAGATCGTCGTCTCGGGCGAGCACCTGGCGGTCGCCGAGTGCTGCGAGCAAGCCGAGCACGAGGGCGCTCGCCGCACGGTCAAGCTGCGCGTCTCAGGCGCGTTCCACAGCCCGCTGGTGGCCAGGGCGGCAGACAGGCTCCGGCCCGCGATCGAGCGCGTGCGCTTCAGCGAGCCCGCCGCCGTCTTCATGTCCACCGTGACGGCCAAGGTCGAGCCGGCCCAGCGGTTCGGAACGCTCCTGGTCGACCAACTCACGGCGCCGGTGCGGTTCACGCAGGCAGCGAAGGCGCTGCTCCAGGACGGCGTCAAGACGTTCGTGGAGGTCGGATCCGGCAACGTTCTCTCCGGCCTCGTGAAACGGATCGACCGGAGCGTGAAGACCGTTGCGGTGAGCAACCTCGCGGGGTTGCGGAAGGCCGAGGAGACACTCTCCGCTGCCTAGCGCGTTCTGCTCGCTCGAGGGCAAGACCGCGCTCGTGACCGGCGGCTCCCGCGGCATCGGACGGGCGATCGCGCTCGAGCTCGGTCGGGCCGGCGCGACGGTCGTGGTCGGATATCGCTCGGGCGCCGAGGAAGCGGAGGCCGTGGCCCAGGAGACGGGTGGACGGGCGCTCCAGGCCGACGTGGCCGATCCAGAACAGGCCCGCCGGCTCGTCGAGGAGGCGGGCGCGCTCGACATCCTCGTCAACAACGCAGGCCTGACGCGCGACGGCCTGATCGCGCGCATGCCGGATGACGACTGGCAGATCGTGCTCTCGACGAACCTCAGCGGAGCGTTCTACACCTGCCGCGCCGCCGCGCGCGGAATGATGCGCCGGCGGGCGGGCTCGATCGTCAACGTGACGAGCATCGTCGCTCTGCGTGGCAATCCGGGCCAGGCGAACTACGTCGCCTCGAAGGCAGGGCTCGTCGGCCTGACGAAGTCGCTCGCGCGCGAGCTCGGCTCGCGCGGGGTGCGCGCCAACGCCGTCGCTCCGGGCTACGTGACCACGCGGCTCACCACGGAGCTCCCCGAGGAGCTGCAGCAGCAGATGAAGACGGCGACGCCGCTCGGGCGCTTCGGCGAGCCCGGTGATATCGCCGGCGCCGTGCGCTTCCTGTGCTCGGACGAGGCATCGTTCATCACCGGCAGCGTGCTCGTCGTCGACGGCGGGCTGGGGATGTGAGCTGAGACCGTGCACGAACGGAGGACGATGAGCGAGAACGGGCGCAGGAGGATCGTGATCACTGGCGTGGGGGCGGTCACCCCGCTCGGGAACGACGTCGAGACGACCTGGCGCAACCTGCTGGCCGGCGAGTCGGGCGCCGCGGAGATCACCGCCTTCGACCATGCCGACTACGGCGTGCACTTCGCGTGCGAGCTCAAGGACTTCGACCCCTCGGCGTGGATCGATCGCAAGCAGGCACGGCGGATGGATCGCTTCGCCCAGATGATCCTGGCCGCGGCTCGCCAGGCAGAGGCCGACTCCGGGATCGACCTTTCCAAGGCGCCCGAGCGGGCCGGCGCTTCGATCGCGACGGGGATCGGCGGACTGAAGTCGTTTCAGGACTGCTACGACGTCCTCCGCTCGCGCGGGCCTGACCGGGTCAGCCCGTTCTCGATCCCGTCCATCATCCCGAACATGGGCGCGGGGTGGGTCTCGATCGAGCTCGGCACCCGGGGACCGCTCACGTCGCAATGCACGGCCTGCGCCGCCTCGAACATGGCGATCGGCGACGGGCTCGACGCCATCCGCATGGGTCGGGCCGACGTGATGCTGGCGGGCGGCACGGAGGCGCCGATCACGCCGGTCGGGATCGCGGGGTTCGACTCCATGCGTGCGTTGTCGCGCCGGAACGAGGAGCCGAAGCGCGCTTCCCGCCCGTTCGACGGCGAGCGGGACGGCCTCGTCATGGGCGAGGCCGCCGCGGTGCTCGTCCTCGAGGAGTTGCAGCATGCTCGCGATCGGGGCGCAAAGGTGTATGCAGAGCTGGTCGGGTACGGCGTCTCATCGGACGCGGCGCATATGACGGAGCCCGATCCGACCGGGCTCAACCCGGCTCGCGCGATGCGGATGGCGCTGGAGGATGGGGGGGTGGATCCGAGTGAGGTCGCGTACGTGAACGCCCATGCGACCTCGACGCCGCTCGGTGACGCGAGTGAGACGAAGGTGATCAAGAACGCCCTCGGAGACGAGAACGCGCGCCGTATCGGCGTCTCCTCGACGAAGGGTGCGACCGGGCACTGCTTCGGCGCCGCGGGAGCGGTCGAGGCGATCTTCACGGTGCTCGCGGTGAAGGAGAGCGTCTTGCCGCCCACGATCAACTATGAGAGCCAGGACCCCGATTGCGACCTCGACTACATCCCGAATGAGTCGCGGCAGGCCGATGTCCCGGTCGCCGTCTCGAACTCGTTCGGCTTCGGAGGGCACAACGCGACCATCGTGGTCAGGCGCTTCACCGACTGAGCTGTAAGAACCCGTTTCACGATGAAACGTTTATGAAACGGGTTCTCTCTAAGCTCCCGTCGTGGAGCGGTGGGCGACCTTCGATTGCTACGGCACGCTCGTGGACTGGAACTCGGGCCTCGGGCGTGAGCTCGAGCGACTCTTCGGCGTCGAGCCGGCGCCTCGCCTGCTCGAGCGCTACCACGAGCTCGAGCCGCAGGTACAGGCCGACGGATATCGGAGCTATCGCGAGGTGATGACGCTGACCGTGATGCGCGTTGCGCAGGAGGAGAGCCTCGCGATTCCCGAGGGGGAGGCGCCGCGGCTCGGCGAGTCGCTCCCGGACTGGCCGGTCTTCGAGGAGGTGCCTCCGGCGCTCGCAAGACTGCGTGACGGTGGCTGGAAGCTCGCCATCCTCTCGAACTCCGACCGCGATCTGATCGCGGCCTCGGAACGGGCGATCGGGGTTCCGTTCGATCTCACCGTCGTCGCGGAGGATGTCGGCTCGTACAAGCCCCAGCACGGGCACTGGGAGCGGTTCTTCGAGGAGAGTGGCGCTGATCGCAGTGCCCATGTCCATGTCGGCGCAAGCCACTTCCACGACATCGCCCCTGCTACCGAGCTGGGGTTGTCATCCGTGTGGATCAACCGGCTGGGCGAGCGGGCGGAGCCTGAGCCGACCCGCCAGCTGCCCGACCTCGCCCGCCTCCCCGAGACGCTCGACGAGCTCGTCCGTGCCTGAGCTCGAGCTGCGGGCTCCGACGCTCGAGGATCTGCCGGAGCTCACCGAGTTCTTCGCCGCGATCGAGCGCGAGTGGGGTCACGGCGGGGCGCTTGAGCCCGAGATCCGGGACTGGCTCACGAGCCCCTTGCAGGACCCCGCCGAGGACTTTCGCGTCGCGCTCACGGGCGGTCGCATCGTCGGGTGGAGCGACCTCTGGGATCAGAACCGAGAGCACGAGCGGTTGTTTCTCGGCGCCCGCTTACATCCACGAGACCTCGCGGTCTACCGCGCGCTGCTCGAGTGGGGCGAGGATCACGCCGAGCGAATCGCGAATGGAGCCGCCGGGTCGCTTCGCTGCGGTGCGCCGAGCGACGACCCGCTGCTCGCGGCCGAGCTTCAGGAGCGTGGCTACCGGCCGCTGCGGCACTTCTTCACCATGGCGATCGGCCTCGACAGCGAGCTGCCGGCGCCGGAGTGGCCCGGCGGGATCGACGTCCGCACCTTTCGCGGGGGCGACGAGCAAGCATTCTTCGACGCGGACACCGAGACTTTCGCCGACCATTGGGATTTCGTGCCGATTCCCTACGAGGACTGGAACTCGTACTTCGTCGAGACCGAGCGGTTCGACCCGACGCTCTGGTTCGTCGCCGAGGACAACGCGCAACTGGCTGGTTTCGCGATGTGCCTGAACGAGCGACGACCGAACACCGGGCACGTGGAGGTGCTGGGCGTGCGTCGACCCTGGCGTCGGCGCGGGCTCGCGCGGGCCCTTCTCCTCCACGCGTTCGCGGAGTTCAAGCGTCGTGGCCGCACACGCGCGGATCTCGGAGTGGACGCCGAGAACCTCACGGGCGCAGTTCGCCTCTACGAACGCGCCGGCATGCACGTCGCCCATCGCTTCGACGCGGTCGAGAAGAAGCTCAATGGCTGATCTCACCCTGCGAGAGCCGAGCGAGCGCGACGCCGCGGCGATCGCGGCGATCTGCAACGCGGTCAGCCGCGAGCTCTACGGCATCGGCGATGCCGACGAGAGCGAGGTTCGGAGCTGGTTCGCGCTGCCCGACCTGAAGGCCTGGGTCCTCGAGCGGGATGGGCGAGTGGTGGCGTACGCGGACACGCGCCGGGACGACGACGGAACGCGCTTTCCGATCGACATCCGCGTCGCCTCCGAAGCAAGGGGCTCCGGAGCGGCGGCTCGCCTTGTCGCCGCGGCCGAGGATTGGGCATGCGGCAGGGCGAACGGCGGTGCGCTGCTGCGGGGCTTCGTCGCCGAGCGCGACCGCCAGACGGCGGCTGAGCTCGAACACGCTGGGTACCGGCTCATCCGCCATTCCTTCCACATGCAGATCGAGCTACTGGAGCACGTCGAGTCGCCTTCCTGGCCGGAGGGGATCTCCGTGCGTCGCTACAGCCCCGAGCGGGACGAGCAGGGGGTGTACGAATGCCACCAGGACTCCTTCGCCGATCACTGGGACTTCCACCGCGTACCGAAGGAGCTGTGGCGCACGTTCATGCTGCGCGACGAACGCTTCGACCCTGACCTCTGGTGGCTGGCCGAGGCCGACGGCGAGCTGGCGGCCGTCTGCCTGAACGCGTGGCACTTCTCCGGAGAGCCCGGCTTCGGTTGGGTCGGCGTGCTCGGCGTGCGGCCCGCGTGGCGCCGCCGAGGGCTTGGTCTTGCGCTCCTGCAGAACTCCTTCGCCGACTTCAGGGAGCGGGGGGCGACGAAGGTTGGCCTCGGAGTCGACGCCGAGAACACGACGGGCGCCGTCCGGCTCTACGAGCGCGCGGGAATGCGCCCCGTGCGCCGCAACGACACGTACGAGAAGCCGGTGGCGGCGGCATGAGCCGGCTGCGTGCGCGCTGCCCCGACTGCGGGACGCATACGGCAGTCGCGCTCGGGCCCGACTACCAGTGCCACGCGTGTGGCCGGGAGTTCGCCGCCGGGCTCGTGCGGGTGCCGCGCGCGTGGGGTCGAGGCGGCGAGGCGATGGCGGAAGCGGCCGGGCTGCCGCTCCCCTACCCCGAGGCAGCAGTCGTGGCCGAGCGCTCGGTGGGAGAGCAGTCGCTTGCCGTTGCGCTCGCGCTGCCCGAGCGCCCGCTGGTGCTCGGCGGCTGCTGCTGTGCCCATATCGGCGCGGTGGAGGCGCTCGCCGCGCGCGGCGCGACCCTCGGACTGATCTGGCTCGACGCCCACGGCGACCTGAACACACCCGAGACCTCGCCCTCCGGCAACCCGTGGGGCATGCCGCTCCGAATCGTGCTCGACTCGGCTGCCGTCGCTCCCGACAACGTCGCGTTGATCGGGGCGCGTAGCCTCGATCCGGCCGAGCGGGAGTTCATCGCCGGCTGCGGACTGCACACGGGAGAGGACGCGCCCGAGCGCGCGCTCGCTGGTTGCACGGTGGCCTACGTGGCGATCGACGGCGACGCACTGGACGCGCGGGAGCTCGTGTCGTTCATGCCGGAGCCCGGCGGGCTCTCGCTCGCGCAGGTCGAGGAGCTGCTCCGGCGAGTGCGAGCTCGGGTCGACGTCGCAGGCGCGGGCTTCTCCGGGCTGCGGGCCGATCCGGCCAACCGGGCGCCGCTCGAGCGGCTGTGCACGGCCCTCGGCTTGTAATCGAACCCAAATAGACTCCACCCGGTCATGAGCGAACGGATCGACGTCTCGATCGAGCACCGGCACGCGCCCCCGCCCTCCAACGGCCGGGAGCCGAACACCTGTCCCAAGTGCGACTCGCACTATCGGGACGACGAGCTCGAGCGCCACCTCCGGGTCTGTCCCCACTGCGGGCACCACTTCCCGGTGAAGGCACGAGCCCGGATCATGCAGCTCGTCGACCCCGACAGTTTCGTGGAGGAGGCCAGCGAGCTCCGTTCGGACGACCCACTCGAGTTCTTCGATCTCCGGCCGTATACCGAGCGGCTGGCCGAGGCCGAGCTCAACACCGGGCTCGGGGAGGCCATGGTGATCGGTCAGGCGGCGATCGAGGAGCAGTCCTGCCAGCTCGCCGTCATGGACTTCTCCTTCATGGGCGGCTCGATGGGCCGGGTGGTGGGCGAGAAATTCTGCCGCGCCTGCGACAGCGCTGCCGAGCGCGACGAGCCGCTGGTCTCGATCACGGCCTCCGGTGGAGCGCGCATGCAGGAGGGCATTCTCTCGCTGATGCAGCTGCCGAAGACGGTGTGCGCGGTCGTCGATCTGCACGACGCCGGCGTTCCGCTGATCAGCGTGATGGCCCATCCGACGACGGCCGGCGTCCTGGCCAGCTTTGCGAGCCTCGGCGACGTGATCGTCGCCGAGCCCGGCGCACTGATCGTCTTCGCGGGGCCCCGGGTCGTGCAGGAGACCACGCGCGAGAAGCTTCCGGCCGACTTCGGCCTTGCCGAGTCGAACCTCGGCCTCGGGCATGTCGACGCGATCGTGCCGCGGACGGAGCTCCGCTCGTACATCGGACGGCTCCTACGGCTCTTCGACCATGCCGAGTGAGGCCGAGCTCCACCTCCGCGACCGCCTGAGCAAGCTCAGAAGCCTTCGGCTGCTCGGCGGAGCACGTCTCTCCGGCGAGCTCGAGCGGTTGCAGCGTCAGCTCGAGCGGATCACTTCCGGGGCCACCGACGACGAGATCTGGCGGTCGGTCGAGCTTGCCCGCCACGACGACCGTCCGTACACCCTCGACTACGTGGAGCGGCTGCTCGACGACTTCGTCGAGCTGCGCGGCGACCGAGGTCTGGGTGACGATGCCGCGCTCGTCGCAGGGCTGGGGCGTTTCCGGGGGCGTACCGTCGCACTCGTCGGGCACCAGAAGGGCCGGGACGCGCGCGAGCGCGCCGAGCGAAAGTGGGGAATGGCCCACCCCGAGGGCTACCGGAAGGCGATGCGAGTGATGGAACTGGCCGACCGCCACGACTTCCCGTTCGTCTCGCTCGTCGACACGCCGGGCGCCTATCCGGGGCTCGCCGCCGAGCAGCACGGCCAGGGTGGCGCGATCGCGCGGGCTCAGGCGGCGATGGCGCGGCTCGAGGTTCCGACCGTCGCTTGCATCATCGGCGAGGGGGGATCCGGGGGCGCGATCGCGATCGCGCTCGCAGACCGCGTCTTGATGCAGGAGAACGCGATCTACTCCGTGATCTCGCCGGAGGGGTGCGCCGCGATTCTGTGGCGCGACGCCGGCGAGAAGAAGAAGGCAGCATCCGCTTTCAAGCCCGACGCGGCGCACTGTCTCGAGCTCGGGGTGATCGACGCGATCGTTGCGGAGCCCCCCGGCGGCGCGCACGAGGACTTCGACGAGGCTGCTCGCCTGCTCGGTGAGGCGCTCGCGGAGGCGCTGGAGGAGCTCGACGGAACGCCGGGCGACGAGCTGAAGCGCCGCCGCCGCCGCCGTTTTCGCTCGATCGGCGTGTACGCCTAGCGTCCCCGGAGACGTGTCCCGGCACTAGGCTCGGGACAGGTCCGCACACCTGAATCCACACTATCCACAGGCTTATCCCCCGGAGGAATGGCTCCAGGACGCGCAAAAGTAGGGAAACCTCCGCTTGGGCGGCCTCTCCGGCGGAGCGACAGGTATCACTTCGCCCATGCGGTCGATCTGGCGGGGCAGCATCTCCTTCGGCCTGGTGAACGTTCCGGTGCGGATGTTCACGGCGACCGAGTCGAAGGAGCTTCGCTTTCACTTTTTGCACAGGGGTGACCTTGCGCCGATCGGCTACGACAAGATCCGGAAGGACACCGGCGAATCCGTGGACGAGGACGAGATCATCCGCGGCTTCGAGGTGGAGAAGGGCCGCTTCGTCGAGCTAACGGACGAGGATCTCGACCGGCTCGATGTCGAGCTCGCACGCTCGATCGACATCTGTGACTTCGTCTCTCTCGACGAGATCGACCCGATCTTCTTTCGCAAGGCGTACTACCTCCTCCCGGAAGACGGTGCGGAGAAGCCCTACCGCCTGCTCGTGCAGGCGCTCGACGAGACGGGCAAGGTGGGGATTGCCAAGGTCGTAATCCGAAAGAAGGAGCACCTCGCGTGCCTCCGCGCCTACGACGGCACGCTTCTGCTCGAGACCATGTACTACGCCGACGAGGTGAGGAAGGTGGAGCCGGTCGACCCCAAGACCGAGTTGCGAGCCGCCGAGGTGAAGATGGCGAGGTCGCTCGTCGAGAACCTCACGGAGGCCTTCCAGCCCGAGAAATACGACGACACCTATCGCAAGGAGCTGCTCGAGCTGCTCCGCGCCAAGGCCGCCGGCAAGCCAGTGCCCGTGTCCGAGCCCGAGGAGACGGCCGAGGTCGTCGACCTGATGGCTGCCCTGCGGGAGTCGGTCGAGCGCACGCAACGGCAGACGACGAGCAAGGGCGGTACGACGCGCAAACGGGCACGGCCACGCGCGGCGAAGAAAGCCTCGTGAGCCTTCGCGAGTACGAGCGCAAGCGGAACCGCAAGGAAACACCGGAGCCGGCGGCGAAGCCGCCTGTCCGCGCGGACTCCGAGCAACCGATCTTCGTGGTGCAGCGACACGACGCCCGCCGGCTGCACTACGACCTCAGGCTCGAGCGGGACGGCGCCCTGGCCAGCTGGGCCGTGCCGAAGGGCGTGCCGCTCGAGGCCGGACAGCAGAACCTTGCCGTCCACGTCGAGGATCATCCGCTGGAGTACGGGAGCTTCGAGGGTGAGATTCCGAAGGGCCAGTACGGCGCCGGCCTGGTCGAGATCTGGGATCGCGGCACGTACGAGCTCGTCGAGGAGAAGCGTGACGGAGGGTTGACGTTTCGCCTGGCCGGGGAGCGCCTGAACGGCACCTGGGCACTCGTGCCCGCGCGGCTGTCCGGCGACCCAAAGAACTGGCTCCTGATCCGCAAGCGCGAGACCGCGGCCTCGCCTGCCGCGAAGGCTCGCGAGTACAGGCCGATGCTGGCCACCCTGGCCGAAGGAATCCCGGCGGGCACCGGCTGGTTGTTCGAGGTCAAGTGGGACGGCTATCGCGCGATCGCGAGCGCCGTGAACGGTGAGGTGAGCCTGAAGAGCCGCCGGGGCAACGACCTGACCGAGCGTTTCGCGGCGGTCCGAAAGGCGCTCGAGCGGAGCCTGAAGTCACCGAGCTGCGTCATCGACGGCGAGGTCTGCGCGCTCGACGAGCAGGGGCGGTCGAGCTTCTCTGCGATGCAGACCGGCCAGGCTGCCGGGTACGTCTTCTACGCCTTCGACCTCCTCGAGCTGGATGGCTCTCCGCTCGTCGACCGGCCGCTCACCGAGCGACGGAGCCGGCTCGCCGGGCTGCTCGACGCCCGCAACCGGGCGGTCCGGCTCTCGGAGGCCTTCGACGACGGCGAGGCGTTGCTCGCTGCGGCGGAAGAGCAGCGGCTGGAGGGCGTGATCGCAAAGCGAGCCGACTCGCGTTACGCCGTCGGAAAGCGGACGCGGGATTGGCTCAAGATCAAGACGCACGGCCGCGACACGTTCATCGTCGCGGGCTACACGAAGGGTCAGGGCCGTCGCGCCGGCACCTTCGGCTCGCTCGTCCTCGCGGTTCGGGAAGGCAGCGAGCTTCGCTACGTCGGGAACTGCGGCACGGGGTTCGACGAGGGCGAGATCGCCAGGCTGCTTGCCGAACTCAAGCCGCTCGAGCGCAGCGACTCGCCGTTTCCGGTCGTACCGAAGATGCCCCGGATCCGCAAGGGCGACGTGGTCTGGGTCGAGCCGGTGCTCGTCTGCGAGGTCGAGTTTGCCGAGTGGACGCACGATCGCCACCTGCGCGCGCCCTCCTACCAGGGCCTGCGCGAGGACAAGGACGCCGGGGAAGTGCGCCGCGAGGATCCGTTGCCGCCGGAGGTCCGCCAGGGCCGGAAGGTGCTCAAGCTGTCGAATCTCGACAAGCCCTTCTGGCCCGAGGAAGGCATCACGAAGGGCGATCTCCTTCGTTACTACCGCGCGATCGCGCCGGCGGTCGTGCCTCACCTACACGACCGGCCGTTCACGATGAAGCGCTACCCGGACGGCTGGCAGGGCGGCCACTTCTTCCAGAAGGACGCACCCAAGCACATGCCAACCTGGATCAAGCACGTGCCGTACCTAGCGACCACGAGCCCGCGGAAGCAGCGCTGGATCGAGGTGCCGGTCGTGAACGACGAGCTGGCGCTCCTCTGGATGGTGAACATGGGCTGCATCGACCTGAACACCTGGTACTCCAGGATCGATAAGCCGGAGCGGCCCGATTTCGTGCTGTTCGACCTCGACCCCTCGGCCGACGTCGGTTTCGCCGAGACCGTCCAGGTGGCTCTGCTGGTCAAGCAGGCGCTCGATACGCTCGAGCTAACGAGCTTCGTCAAGACGAGCGGCTCGAACGGAATTCACATCCTCGTCCCCATCGCTCGCCGTCATACCTACGTCGCGACGCGTGAGTTCTCCGAGCTGATCGCGGGAACCCTCGCGCGTCTCCACCCCGGCCTGGTGACGACGGAATGGACGAAGGCGAAACGCCGCGGCGTCCTGATCGACTCGAATCAGAACGGCGAAGGTAAGACGATCGCGACGGCCTACTCCGTGCGGCCGCGGGAAGGGGCCCCGGTCTCCACGCCACTTCGCTGGGACGAGGTGAACGAGCGGCTTGACCCGAAGTCGTTCACCATGGACGCTGTTCTCGACCGCGTCGAGCGCCACGGCGACCTCTTCGCCGGCGTGCTGACCACCAGGCAGTCGTTGGCGAGCGCGCTCGACCGGGTGCGCTAGCGACCGAGGGGCTTCCGCCGACCGAGCATGCCCAGCTCAGCGATGTCCCGTCGAAAGAAGAGCGCGACGGTCCAGTCGACCACCACGCGGAGCTTCCGAGACGTGAGCGGCAGCTGGTAGAGGTGGTACGAGCGGGTGACGAACCAGCCTGGGAAGCCGCTCAGCGGAACGCCGAGCACGTCCGCGATGCCTTTGTGGCGGCCGAGGGTCGCGACCTGGCCGAGCATGCGGTAGCTGTAGCGGCTCGGCTTCCCGGCAAGATTCTTCGCCAGTTGCCGCGCCTGTCGGAGGGCGTGCTGGGAGGTTGGTGGGTCCGGCTGCCCAGGTGTCGCGTCGTTCGGAACGCGGGCGCAATCGCCCAGTGCCCAGATGCCCTGCCGCGCCTCGACTCGCAGGAAGGGATCCACCCTGACCCTTCCCTGGTCGTCGAGCGGCAGGCCGAACGACGCGAGCAGTGGATGGGCGCGCACGCCCGCGGTCCAGACGACGGTGCTCGTGATGATGCGCTCGCCGTCCGAGAGAACGGCCGCATGCGGCTCGACCGCTGACAGGGTGGTACCAACCCTGATCTCGACCCCACGGCGAGTCAGCAACTCGCTCGCGTACTCGCCGAGCCGGGCAGGAATCTCCGCCAGGATCTTTGGCGCTGCATCGACGAGCACCCATCGCTGCGGCACGTCGCGTAGGGCCCGATACGAGCGGATCGCGTCCCGCACCAGGTCGGATAGCTCCGCGAGCGCCTCCACGCCGGCATAGCCGGCTCCGACGAAGACGAACGTCAGCTCGCGCCGCTGCTGTCCTTCGCTCGGAGCAGCAGCCGCGGCCTCCAGCCGCCGTAGCACGTGGTTGCGGAGGTGAATTGCGTCGGCGAGATCCTTGAAGCCGAGCGCGTGCTCTGGGAGCCCCGGGATCGCCAGCGTCCGCGTGATCGCGCCGAGGGCGATCACGAGCGTGTCGTACCCGAGCCAGGTCAAGCCTTCCTCTGTCTCGACCTGGACGCGGCGGCGATCCCGGTCGAGCGAAACCGCCCGTCCGAGGACGAGATCGGCCTTGGGGCACATCTGGCGCAGTGGTACGACCACGTGCCTGGGCTCGAGTGTTCCCGAGGCCGCCTCGGGCAGAATCGGCGTGTAGAGCATGAAGTTCTCGGGGCTGACGATCGTGACGCCCCGGCGGTCGAGGAGCCGGGCGACGTAGCCGCCGGCGAACCCGCCGCCGAGTACGAGCGTGCCGCCACCGGCGGACCGAGCGGCCTCGATCACGAGAGCAGGCGGGTGGGAAGCGCCGCCTCGACGACGCCTTCGCCGTTGTGCTCCACGCGGTAGGCCTGTGCGTCCGGGCGGCCGGTGACCGCTTCGACGAGGTGCCTGCCCGCGAAGTGCACGCCGACGCGGTCGTCGGCGGCAATACCCGGCAGCAGGCCCTCGGCGACGAGGCGGTGGTAGGTCGGGCGACGTTCCGGCTCCGCGTCGAAATGGGGACAGAAGCTCCCCGGCAGGAAGCCGAGCCCGTCGTTGAGGGCGGACAGACGTGGGCCGAAGGAATCGGTTACGCCGGCCTCGAACCAGCAGATCGCGCCCGCGCTCCAGCCGCAGAGGACAATGCCCGCTACCCAGGCCTCGCGCAGGATCGCGTCCAGGCCGTGAACCCGCCAGACCGCGAGCATGTTGGCGGTGTTCCCGCCAGTGACGCAGATGACATCGTGCTCGAGAACGAAGCTCCGTAGGTCAGAGACCGTGCGGTCGAAGAGCAGCAGATGCGCCGGCTGGGCACGCTCCTTGAACTCGTCGTAGAAGCGGACGATGTGCCAGGGATCGTCCGCGCTTGCGGTCGGCACCCAGAGCAGTTTCGGCCGCTCCCGGCCCGTGAGGCCGAGCACGAAGTCACCGAGCGGGTCGGCCAGGAAGCCGCCGCCGCCGATCGCGACGATGTGACGCTCGCGGGCCATGGCCCAATCTCTACCATCGCGCCGTGGGCGGGGTGCAGGTGGCGGTGATCGGAAGCGGCGCCGAACACGAGCCGCGCGCCGAGGAGGTCGGCCGCCTGCTCGCCGAAGCCGGCTGCACCGTGGTCACCGGTGGGCTCGGAGAGGTGATGGCCGCGGCCGCGAGAGGGGCGAAGCAGGCAGGCGGGACGACCATCGGAATCCTCCCCGGCGAGCGCCGGCAGGACGCGAACCCGTGGATCGATCACGCGGTCGTGACGGGTATCGGCCACGCTCGGAATCTCGCCGTGGTGGCGAGCGGCGACGCCGTCGTCGCCGTCGGTGGAAGCTGGGGCACGCTGGCCGAGATCGGTTTCGCTCGCCGCCTCGGCAGACCCGTCGTCGTACTCGAGCCCGGCTGGGAGCTCCCGGGCGAGGAGCTGCTGCGAGCGGCGACTCCGGCCCGGGCGGTCGAGCTCGCTCTGACGGCTGCTGCTAGCCGCGCAGGATCGGACGGGTCAGGCAGGTCGGCCCACCGTCCCCTTTGAGGGACAGCTCCTCGCCCTGGTAGACGATCATTTCGACGCCTGCTGCCTCGAGCCGGCGGCGGGTCTCTCGATTGCCCTCGAGGGCGAGCCCGACGCGGGGCGCGAGCGCGAGCACGTTGCAGCCGATCGTCTCGAACTCCTCCTCAGGCACCTCGACGAGCCGCACCCCGCGCTCCGCGAGCACCTCGACAAGCCGTACGGGTAGCAGCGGCAGGAAGACGAGGGCCAGGTCCTCGTCGAGCGGGCTGATCAGGGACAGCAGATGCAGAACCTCGGTGGGTCCGTTCAGATAGGGCAGATCGAAGGCGACCACCTCGATTCCTGGAAGCGCGTCACGGAGCGCTGCGATCCCGCCGTCGTTCGTCCGGTAGCCCCGCCCGGCGAGGAGTGTCCGCTCGTCCAGCCACATGGTGTCGCCACCCTCGGCGACTGCGCCTCCGCTCAGTCTCGCGGCGGTCGGGACGCCGTGCCGTGTGAGCTCCTGCTCCAGTGCTTCGACCTCGTTCCGCCGACCCGGTTTGCCAGGTCGAAGCAGGACGGCCCCTCGGTCGCTCACGAGCGCGGGGTCGTAGACGTAGATCGCGTCAGGGTTGCCGACGACGCGGTTCTCGGCGAACAGGACCTCGGCCCCCGCGCCGGCCAGGAGGCTGCAGAACGCCTCGTGCTCGCGGGCGATGCCGGCCGGGTCGGGCGCGGCGCGCCAGCCGTACTCGCGCCAGCCGGCGAGCGCAGGGGGGTCCGGAGCTCGGACGAGCACGCGCCGGAGCGGCGCGGTCATGCTCTGCGAGCCGAACCCTTTCGCCATCGAGCGGGCGATGCTACGAGAGTCCGGACAGCCGGCGTCTGAGAAACGCCTGCTCGACCGGGTTCGTCGCCAGCTCGATCGCCTCTCGGTAGGCGCTCGCGGCCTCCGCGGATCGACCGCTGCGGCGAAGCAGGTCCGCTCGAGTGGCGTGCAGCAGGTGAAAGCGCTCGAGACCCTGGATCTCCCCGACGATTGCGAGACCCGCCTCGGGGCCGCTCGCCATCGCCACCGCAACGGCTCGGTTCAGCTCCACGACCGGCGACGGCGACACCTGCATGAGCTGCGCGTAGAGCGCTGCGATCCGGGCCCAGTCCGTGTCCTCG
>Ga0136617_10002015_pt1 | contig 18083 bp, 18 predicted proteins | sample AntDrymUQ3222106_2_FD_129672 | JGI IMG/M metagenome (GOLD analysis project Ga0136617, IMG submission 129672) | Polar desert sand microbial communities from Dry Valleys, Antarctica - metaG UQ322 (21.06) | ecosystem: Environmental > Terrestrial > Soil > Desert | place: Antarctica: Dry Valley... | reverse complement strand
TCGCGCATGGTCCGCCTGCAGACGCTGCCACACGACGGCCGCAGGCATCACGTGCGCGCCGACCGAGGCCAAGGCCGAACGAACGTCGTCGACTGGATCGACGTCTGCGGCGGCTCTCGCCCCCCAGTGACCGTCCGGCAGCGAGTCGAGCTCAGCGCTCATATCACCCGTCACCACTGCCTCCTCGAGGTTGACCACGACTCACGCGCTCGAGAAGTACCCGATCGCCGGCCGATATGTCACGAACAGCTCGGCGTCCAGTCCCGTCGGGCTGCGGTAGATCGCGCCATCGAGCACGACGCCGCCGCCGATCCCGGTGCCGACCGTCCGCCGCACCCTGTCGCGGCAGGGCCACCCGCCGCGCCGGCACCATAGTGGGCCGCACCAGGACGACGCGGTCGGCGACCGGAGTGTCGGGCTGGGTCAACGGGTTGCCGGCCCAGGTCGCCATGCCCCCCACACCGACGGCTGCGGCGGCGACCACCGTCATGGCGACCTTCACCCTCGTGGACCGGCCCCGCCGCTGCGACGGCGTCCCGGGGGTTCGACGGGACCGAGCTCGACGAGCCCTTGTCGTGTGCGGAGGCATCCGGAGACGCCCTGCGTACCATGATCGTCGCTCATCGTGCGCCCTTCTCAACCACCGCGACGACCGGGAGCGCGGGCCGGGCGAGTTTGCGGCGGTGCGTCGGGACGTGCAGGTCGACATCCGCGTCCATCGGTTGCATCGCGGCCGGTGTGGCGGGCTCGGGCATACGTCCTCCTACCAGGATGGGGCGCTGGTAGGAGGCATTGGCGGCGTCGTGCCACGGTTCACCCCGGATGGGGTACGGCGGGCTCCACCGCCGCGTATCGCTTGGTGCAGCCCCCAGGGTAGGACGCCGTGGAGGGTGTCGCCGCCGCGAAGGGCAAGTACGCGCCGCAGTGGCGCGGTCGCTGACCGGGAGGAGTGTTCCGGGGTCGTTCGGCCGGCAATCGGGCAGGTGTTCGTTACGGGGTATAGATCCCCTCTACGCCATCGGCGGCGACCTCGTCATCCGCGTAGAATTGGCTACTCGGCGGCCTGGGCCTGACTCACTCCGGCGACCGGGCGGCCGCTGAGGTAGGTCAGGGTGGGTGCTCCGCCGGCTCCCGGGATCCGGCCGATATCCCAGCCGTAGTCGCCCGCTTGCAGCGGGTCCACCATCGCAGCGAGCTCGCGGACGTCGTAGGTTCGAAGCGCCGAGACGATCCCGTCCCAGGTGATCACCAACGGCAGCACCGGCACGACGAACGTGAGGAACGCGCGCAGCAACGAACGCGGCCGCCCGCGGAGGGCGTGCGCAGCCACCAGCGGCGGCGATAGCAGCGAGGCCAGGATCGAGGGCCAGCGGCGCTCAGAGTGCTCCACGACACAGATCGCGTGTCGGTGGTCGAACGCATCCCGCAGGGTCGCTGCCGCGACACCAGGTGGCAGGTGGTGAAACGCGGTGAAAATCGTGCGCACCCCGCTGAGATCCGCTGGCACGCACGTGGCGTCCACCGGCTGTTCGGACATCGTGGTCCGACCGTCCCCAATCTCGGCGCAGGCCCGGTTTAGTGCCGCACGGTTCGGGAACTTGTCGGTGAACAGCAGTTCGACTGGCCCGACCAGGTCCTCGACCTCGCCCTTCATGGCCACCCACGGTCCGGAGGCTCCAGAGCAGAGATCGACGATCCGGCGTTGTCCGGTCTCCCGCAGCAGGCCAGCAAGCAGCGGCGTGGCTGGGGCGTAGAAGCGGTGCCGCAGCACCAGGGCTTCCTGCAGGAAGCCGGTGGTCATGTCGCGCAGGGTCGGCGGGAACCACCCGAGGTCCTCGAACTCGAACAAATGTCTCCGGCGCACGACCGATTCCACGAGACGATCTCCTTCGCGTGTCGGGGCGGACCACCCACCCACCGACCGACGCTCGCAGCATCCACTCGAGGACGACTCGACGGGCGCCGGGCGCAGGTCTCTGAACCGATCAGCTTGACTCGTGAATCGCCTGGATGCGACTTGGCGGTTCGTCAGCGCGGGTCGACGCGGAAGACCGCGCACCGGTCTGCGATCTGAACGAACTCTTCGGGTGTGCCACGGCGCACGTGACCAGCGCGGATCATCATCTTCGTACCAACCGGCACCTGTGCCGGGAACTCCCGCAGCACTCGTGGGCGCTCCTCGACCGGGAGCTCGACCAGTGCGACGTCACGGCTGCACCGGCCGGCGAGGAGTTCGGCGGCGCACGGCGATGCGCGGGCGTTGGCCACCCAGTGCGTGCCGGGAAACCCGACGAGGTAGGTGTCCCCGTCGACGGTCATCGGGGTGACCGGGTTGGTCACCGGACGGCCGCTCTTGCGGCCGGGGATGGTCAGGATGGCTAGCCCTTCGATCGGCATCCCGCTGCGGAACACCGCCACGAGAAGCTTGTTCATGGGCTTGAGCCAGCGGGGCAGGCCCCGCAGGCGGGTTGGACGAACCACGGTCACTCCATCTGCTGATCGGGTCACGCGTTGTCTTGCTGTCTGGTGGCTCTTATCTTACTCAAGGAAGCGAGTTCCGGCCTGCGGGGAACGCACGCAACGAGCGATCCTCGAGTTGACCGAGCGATGGTGTCTTATCCCGCTGTCGCCCTGGCGGTGCTGCGGGTCCTCTGACCACAGCTGACCGACCGGTGGTGACGATGCGCGTCCTCTTCGCTGTTTCGATGCAGCCCTCGCACTTCTATCCGATGGTTCCCCTGGCCTGGGCACTGCGCGCGGACGGGCACGACGTCCGGGTGGCACACCCCCCCGCGATGACGGCCGCAGTCCTCGCCTCGGGCCTGACTTCCGTCCCAGTGGGCGGCAACCCGGTGATTACCGACGAGATGCGGTCCCGGCTGCCGGGCCAGGGGGGCGCCTCCGGCACCGGGGACCAGAGCCACAACATCCGAGAGAACCTCCGCTTCTTCCGCGGCGTCGCCGAGCTCATGGCGCAAGACTTGGCCGCGGTGGCCCGCTCGTGGGCTCCGGAGATGATCGTCTTCGACTGGCAGTGCTACGCCGCCGCGGCGGTGGGTGCGCAGCTCGGGATCCCGACCGTACGGTTCCTGTTCGGGCCGGACTTCGCGGCGGGGGCAGAGGGCTGGCGGGCGGCCGAGCTGCAGGTGTTCGGCGACCTCCTGGACCGTCTCGGCGCCGGCCCCGAAGCGATCGACGGAACCGCCTGCGTCGACGTGTGTCCCCCACTGATACAGTTCGGCGGCGGCCGACCGCACGTGGTCCCGGCGCGCTACGTCCCATACAACGGCGCGGGTGGGGTCGAGGAGTGGATGACTGTGCCGCGCACCCGCCCCCGGGTGGCAATTACCCTGGGCGGCACCTATTCCTGGGTGACCGGGGACATGTCGCCGCTGGTCGCGGTCGCGGCCGCGATGGCGGGGTCCGGTGTCGAACTCGTCGCCGCTGTCCCGGCGCACTCCCGTCATCTCGGCCCACCGCCGTCCGACGGACTCGTCGTAGTTGAGGACATGCCGCTGGCGCTGATCTTGCAGAGCTGCGACGCGATCCTGCACCACGGCGGCGACGGCACGATGGCGACCTCCCTGGTCGCGGGCGTGCCACAGATCGTCAGCCCGAGTAGGTTCGTCGGGTTTGCCAGCTACCACAGCGCGGCGCGGATCGTGAGTTCCGGTGCGGGCGCCGCGCTGCAGGTCGATGCCGCAGACCCGGCCGACGTGCGAAAGTTGATCGAATCCGTGCTCGGCGACGAGACCCGAGCCGCCGCCGCGCAGCGTCTGCGGGCGGCCGAGCTCGAGCGCCCCAGCCCGGTCGACGCCGCCCGCGAGCTGATGAGTCGTGTCGGCGTCAGCTGATCCTTCTTGCGACGACGGCCGGGCCGTGGGCCCTTGCCGGCCCTGCCGTCGTCGCGGCTCCGATCACATCTCGATCCCCGGCTCACGGCCGCGCATCTGCGCCCGCCGGGCCCGCCGCTGGGCGAGCAGCATCCGTACAATGTAGCCTGGCTTCGGCGGCAGCCACCCTAGCTGCAGCGCGGTCTGCAGGTCATCGCGGTTCGCCCAGTGCTCTAGGACCTGCCCGTCGCGGAATCGGAACCAGTGGGTCTGGGTCGTTGAGAACGACCGGCCGGTGGGCGGGAACGTGCCGGTGATCTGCCCGGCGGCGTCGTAGTCGTGCAGGGTCCCGGTGTGCCGACCAGACATCGTGGCGTGCACGACGAGGTACTCCCCGTCCTCCACCACGGTGTTCGCGACCCACACCAACTCGGTGAATGCGGCGCGCAACAGCATCGCGGTGGCGTGGAACCCCTCCGGGCCCGGGGTGCGGCAGGCCAGTGGCTCGACCTTGGACTCCAGATTGATCCCGCGTGGGTGGACCATCGCGGTGAACTCGTCCATTTCACCGTTGCGCATCAGGTCGAGCAGGCGTTGGGATCGGGCCAGCTTGTCCTCGTGCGCATGTTGCCGGCCAGCACCGGCGGACACGATCGACTCGGTCATGACCTTCTCCTTCGTACTGCGTTTGGGTCAAGCGGCGGATGGCTCGGCGGTGCTGCTCCGCGGGAGCAGCAGCGACAGCCCCGCGCTCACGAGCATGAGTGCGACGCAGATCCATAGGGCACCTGAGAGCGCGTCGGCGAGCACCGGCTGGTCGTCCACGAACTCACCGGCGATCTGGAAGAACGCGGTGCCGACGACCGCGACGCCCAGCGCGGAGCCGAGCTGTTCGGCGGTGTTCAGCACACCCGAGGCCGAACCGGCCTCCGAGGTCGGCACCCGGGCCAGGACGACGTCAATCACCGGGGCGGTGACGAGGCCGATCCCCGCCCCGATCACGACCATCGCGGGGGCGATGGCGATGGGCGCAAGACTCGCGCCGCCGACCTGAACGGCAATCAGTAGCAGGACCAGGCCGAGCGCCCCGGCAATCGCTCCCGCGGTCAGCACGCGCGCACCGAACCGACGCAGCAGCGGCGTGGACAGCAGCGAGAACACCACAGTGGACAAAGCACTGGGGACCAGGCTCAGTCCGCTTGTGAGTGGCGAGAACCCGAGCCCCACCTGCAGGTAGTAGGTAACGACGAAGAACAAGCTGGTGAACGCCGCAAGGAATCCCAGCACCACTCCGAGACCGCTGACGAACGAACGCTCCCGCCACAGCCGGGGCACCACCAGCGGCTCGCGACCGGCCCGGTCCCGTACCACCTGTGAGCGCGCGAACACCAGCAGCAGCGCTGCTCCGGCCACCATCAGCACGATCGACCAGAGCGGCCAGCCCAGCTCCCGGCCCTGCACCATCGGAAACAACAGCGCGAACAGCGCCACGGTGAGCAGGGCGAGCCCGCCCAGGTCCAGCGACGCCGGCCGGTCCGACCGGGACTCGCGCACGTACCGGCTCGCACCGGCTAGGGCGACTACCCCGATCGGAAGGTTGATCCAGAAGATGGTCCGCCAGCCGAGGCCCCACAGGTCGGCCTCCACCAAGAAACCGCCGAGGATCGGTCCGAGCACCGCGGCCGATCCCAGCACCGCACCAAAGATGCCCAAGATCGCCCTCCGCTCGTCGCCCCGGAACTCGACCTGAAAGATCGACAGACCCTGGGTAAGGATGAGCGACCCGGCAACCGCCTGAAGTACACGTCCGGCTACCAGGATCTCCGCCGTAGGCGCGAGCGCACACATCGCAGACGTCGCGACGAACCCGGCGATGCCGGCCAGCAGGATCCGGCGTCGCCCGAGGATGTCGCCGATCCGGCCCGCCGTGACCAGGGTGAGGGCGAACGTGAGGGTGTAGGCCGCGGTCACCCACTGCAGGGTGGCGCTGTTGGCACCGAGATCCTCCTCGATAGCTGGTAAGGCGATGATCACGATCGTGGTATCGAGGATGTCCATCGCGATCGCCATCAGCACGAACGACGCCGCGCCCCATCTCCTCGGATCGAGGGGATGGGGCGACCCCGGGGGCGACGACGTGGACGGGGTGGCTGTGGACATCCGGCGCTCCTAAATGCCTGCATGGGCTCGACCAGGGGCAGCATAGCAAAAGTACCTTCTTAAAGAAAGTCTCTTCGTGCTAGAAAGATACTTAGCCGAGTGGCTTTCTGCCGCGTAAGCGCTCCTGCTCGTGGATCTCGCGGGTGGCCGCCGTCAGCTCCTCGGTCGCGCGCACGAAGTAGTCGATCAGTGCGCCGCGCTGCTCGGGCGGGAACCCGGAGATCAGCCGGTCCAGGCGTCGGGCCACCGGGGCGAACAGCTCGGCCGACGGGCCTATCCGGTCGTCGGCACCGGCGTCGACGATGCTGACCAGCACCCGGCGGCGGTCAGTCGGATCGTCCCGGCGGGTGACCAGTCCAGACCGTTCCAGCCGGTCCACCAGCTTGGTGACCGCCCCGGTGGTCAGTCCGGTCCTCCGAGCGAGGTCACCCGGCGTCGTCGCCCGGGCGATGTCGAGCAGGTTGAGCACGAACAGGTCGACCGTGTTGAGCCCGGCGGCGTCCGCGGTTACCTGTCCATGGAACATCATCGCGCTGACGTACTCCCGGAACGTGCGCGACTCGTCCTCGCTGAGGTCCCACCGGTTGACGAAGTCCGCCTCAGGACCGGGTCCGCTGCTGGCCACTGCACCTCCGGGATCCTCGTGCGTCGGAACCCTACGTCACTCGCACGGCGCGTCGACCTGGCCTGGACGGGTTCTCTAGGCGGCCAGCCGACGCTACAGGCCGAACCCACTGGGAGGAGCAGCCATGTCAGCGTGCCGAGTGTGCAGCGGGGCCGTCGCGGAGTTTCTCGACCTTGGCGACCAGCCGTTGTCGGACGCGTTCGCGAGGGAGATCGGGGACGAGTTCTGCTACCGCCTGCGGGTCGGTGCCTGCGCGGACTGCGCGATGGTCCAGCTGCTCGACGAGGTCCCGCGGGAGCGGATGTTCCACAGGGAGTACCCCTACCGGTCGTCGCTGTCCTCGGTCATGCGCGCGCACTTCGCGGAGCTGGCCAAGACGCTGCTGGCGAACGAGCTAGGTGGGCCGGATCCGTTCGTGGTCGAGATCGGATGCAACGACGGGGTGATGCTGCGGACGCTGGCCGCAGAGGGGATCCGCCACCTCGGGGTCGAGCCATCCGGCGACGTAGCCGATGTGGCGCGCTCGCACGGCCTGACGGTGCGGACGGCGTTCTTCGAGGCCGACACCGCGCGACGGATCGCCGAGGAGTCAGGTCCTGCCGACGTGGTGTACGCCGCGAACACGATCTGCCACATCCCCTACATCGACTCGATCTTCGCCGGTCTGGACGCGCTGCTGGCCCGCGATGGCGTGTTCGTCTTCGAGGACCCGTACCTGGGCGACATCATCGACCGGACGTCGTTCGACCAGATCTACGACGAGCACTTCTACCTGTTCAGTGTGACCACCGTGGCCGGGATGGCTCGCTGGTTCGGCTTTGAGCTCATTGACGTCGAGCGGCTGCCCGTGCACGGCGGCGAGGTGCGTTACACCGTCGCCCGCGCCGGACGGCGCCAGCCGACGCCAGCGGTGGACGCGCTGCTGGGCGAGGAGCGGGACCGGCACCTGCACACACCGGGCACACTGGCCGGGTTCGCTGCGGCGGTCCGGAGCAACTGCACCGAGCTGACTGCCCTGCTGCAGCAGCTGCGCGCCGACGGCAAACGGGTATCGGCGTACGGCGCCACCGCGAAGAGTGCCACGGTGATCAACTACGCCGGAATTGGACCCGAGCTGATTGACACCGTCTACGACTCGACGCCGGAGAAGCAGGGACGACTGACCCCTGGCGCGCACATTCCGATCTCCTCCGCCGACCACTTTCGCGAGCCATACCCGGACTACGCGCTGCTGTTTGCGTGGAACCACGCGGACGAGATCCTCGAGCGAGAGTCCGGCTTCCGGAACAGCGGCGGCCGGTGGATCGTCTACGTCCCGCGAGTCACCATCCTTTAAGCGGATGACAATACGCGGAATTCTCCTCGCTGGCGGGGCCGGGACCCGCCTGCGCCCGGCGACGTCGGCGACGTCGAAGCAGTTGGTCCCGGTCTACGACAAGCCGATGATCTACTACCCACTGTCGGTGCTGATGCTGGCCGGGATCCGGGACATCCTGCTGATCAGTACCCCCACCGACCTGCCGGCGTTCCGCCGACTCCTCGGCTCCGGCGCCCGGCTCGGGATCCGTATTCGCTACGCGACCCAAGACCGGCCGCGAGGGCTGGCGGACGCCTTCCGGATCGGGGCCGAGTTCGTCGGCGCCGGCAGCGTCGCGCTGGCGCTGGGGGACAACCTCTTCTACGGCAGCGGGTTCTCGGACGTCCTGGCCGGGTGTGTCCGGGACCTCGACGGCGCCGTCCTCGTCGGCTACGAGGTCGGCGACCCGCGCCGCTACGGGGTGGCAGAGGTCGACGAGGATGGCCGCCTGCTGTCCGTGCAGGAGAAGCCGGAGCACCCGCGCTCGCGCACGGCCGTCACCGGGCTCTACTTCTATGACAACCGGGTCGTCGAGATCGCCCGCGGGCTGCGCCCGTCGGCCCGCGGCGAGCTGGAGATCACAGACATCAACCGCGCCTACCTTGAGGCCGGCCGGACCCGCCTGGTCACCCTGGGCCGCGGCTTCGCCTGGCTGGACACCGGCACCAACGACGCGCTGCTGGAGGCCTCGCAGTTCGTGCAGGTGCTCGAGAAACGGCAGGGCGTGCGGATCGCCTGTCTGGAAGAAATCGCGCTGCGCCAGGGCTTCATTACCGCCCAGGAGTGTCTACAGCTCGGACAGGAGCTGGCCGCGTCCGACTACGGCCGGTACGTGGTCGACGTGGCGCGCCGCTTCCTCGACCAGGTCCCGACCGCGCTGGAGGCGGTATGAGCACAGGGACCGGGCGCGCCAAGAGTGCGCCCGACGCCGGCACCCAGCGACAGCCGATGGCGGTGATCGGGGCCTGGGTCGCGAGCCCCACCGTCTTCGCCGACGAGCGCGGCTCGTTCGTCTCGACCTATGTCGACAGCAACCACCGTGCGCTGACCGGAAACGCGCTGTTCGACCTGGCCCAGGTGAGCTATAGCCGGTCCGCGGCCGACGTGGTGCGCGGCGTGCACTTCGCCCTGACCCCGCCCGGCCAGGCCAAGTACGTATTCTGCTCCGCCGGCGAGGTGCTCGACGTCGTGGTCGACCTGCGCCGCGGCTCGCCCACGTTCGGTCGGTGGGACTCGGTGCATTTGAAGGCTGCGGCCGGCACCGCGGTGTACCTGCCGATCGGGATCGGCCACGCGTTCCTGGCGCTAACCGACGAGGCGTCGATGACTTACCTGCTCTCTGCGAGTTACGTCCCAGAACGGGAGCTGACATTGTCAGTGCATGACCCGCGCATCGCGCTAGACCCGCGGATGCGGGCCGGCCGCGCGATGTCGCACCGGGATCGCCACGCCCCCACTCTGGACGAGCTGGAGGCGCAGGGGCTGCTCCCGGACTACCACGACAGCCTGCGGCTGGAGCGGGAGCTCGTTCCACCCGGGCTGGTGACGCCGTGACCGGCCCGGAGGTCGGGCCGCTGGCCGCGACGCTGGCCGCGCTGGTCAACGCTGTGGTCGCGGGCGCCCTGCTGGTCGCGCTCGTGGTGATCCTGCCGCTGCTCATGGCCGAACCCGACGAGCGCTATCCGAGTACCAACGGGTTCGTGCTGCGCCGGATGGACAAGGTGATGCCGGTCGTGGTCGGAGTCGCCCTGCTTGCCAGCCTGGCAGCCGCGGCGGTGGCCGCGGCGGCCGGCGCCACCGGGACCGCCGCCCTGCATCTGTTGGCCGCAGCCGGCCTGCTCACCCTGTTCGCGATCTCGGTGGCCGTGCTGCGCCCGCTCAACGGGGCGATCGACGCCCGCCCGGACACGGACGCCCTGCGCATGCTGCGTGGCCGTTGGCGCCGTTGGCACGTTACGCGGGTCGGCGCGGCCCAGGTCGGCGCCGTCGCCAACGCAGTCGCGTTGATCACCATCGTTCAATGAGGAGGACACCGTGACCACGCGAGTATGGGACTACCTGCCGGAGTACGCCGAAGAGCGCGAAGACGTCCTGGACGCGGTCGACACTGTCTTCCGGTCCGGGCAGCTGGTCTTCGGCCCCAGCGTACGCGGCTTCGAGGAGGAGTTCGCGGCATACCACGGCGTCGGGTACTGCACCGGCGTCGACAACGGCACCAACGCCGTCGAACTCGGACTGGAGGCGCTCGGGGTACGCCGTGGCGACGAGGTCGTCACGGTCTCGAACACCGCGGCGCCGACCATCGTGGCGATCGATGCGATGGGCGCAGTCCCGCGTTTCGTCGACGTACGGGAGAGCGACTTCCTGATGGACGTCGAGCAGGTCGAGGCCGTAATCACGCCCCAGACCCGCTGCCTGCTGCCGGTCCACCTCTACGGGCAGTGCGTTGACATGGCCGCGTTGCGGTGCCTCGCCGAGCGCTACGACCTGGTTGTGCTGGAGGACTGCGCCCAAGCGCACGGTGCCCGCCACCACGGCGCGCTTGCCGGGACGATGGGCGACGCGGCGGCCTTCTCCTTCTACCCGACCAAGGTGCTCGGCGCCTACGGCGACGGCGGAGCCGTGATCAGCTCAGACCCCGAGGTGGACCGCGCCCTGCGCCGGTTGCGGTACTACGGGATGGAGGAGCACTACTACGTCGTGGCCACCCCGGCGCACAACAGCCGGCTGGACGCTGTGCATGCGGAGATCCTGCGCCGCAAGCTCCGCCGCCTGGACCAGTACGTGGAGGACCGCCGCAAGGTCGCCCGCCGCTACGAGGAGGCCCTGGGCGACACAGACCTGCAGGTGCCGGCCACGACACCCGGCAACCAGCACTCCTACTACGTCTACGTCGTCCGACATCCGCGCCGGGACGCGATCCTGAAGGCGCTGCGGGCCGAGGACATCTACCTCAACATCAGCTATCCGTGGCCGGTGCACACCATGACCGGCTTTGCCCATCTCGGCGTGCCTACCGGCTCACTTCCGGTCACCGAGCGCCTGGCCGGAGAGATCTTCTCGTTGCCGATGTACCCCTCGTTGCCGATCGACACGCAGGACCGGGTAATCGACGCCCTGCGTCGCGCCCTCGGTGTCGGCCGAGCCTGACCCCGTCCCGCCATTGCCCAAGGAAGTCCTCCATGACGATCTCGCCGACCGCCCGCCCCACCGAAACCGCTGGCGCCGCCGACTGGCTGCACTGCCCGCGCTGCCGCATGCTGCTTTACCGGCGCCGCTTCGAGCGCGAGCTTTCAGTGTGCCCGGACTGCGGCCACCACGCCCGGCTGGACGCCCGGGCCCGCTTGGACCAGCTGCTCGACCCTGGCAGCGTCCGCACGTTCGGCAACCTGAGCGCCGTCGTCGAGGACCCGCTGGACTTCACGGACGTCCGCCCCTACCGGGAGCGTCTGGCCGAGGCCCGTGCGGCCTGCGATCTCGACGACGCCGCGGTGTGCGCCACCGGCACCGTGCACGACCACCAGGTCGTGGTCGTGGCCATGGACTTCGGGTTCATGGGCGGAAGCCTCGGTGTCGCGCTTGGCTCGCTGATCGAGCAGGCCGCGCACCGCGCCCGCGAGCAGCGCCACCCGCTGGTGGTGCTCAGCGCCTCCGGCGGGGCCCGGATGCAGGAGGGCGCGCTGGCCCTGATGCAGATGGCACGGACCAGCCAGGCGTTCGCCGCGCTGGATGCGGCCGGCGTCTTCACAGTGTCGGTCGTCACCGACCCCACCTACGGTGGTGTCGCCGCCTCGTTCGTCCCGATCGCCGATGTGGTGCTGGCCGAGCCGGGTGCACGAATGGGCTTCGCAGGCCCCCGGGTGATTGCCCAGACGATCGGCCAGTCGCTGCCCGAGGGCTTCCAGACCGCCGAGTTCCTTCTTGAGCACGGCCTGGTCGACGACGTCGTCACTCGCGCGGCCCTGCGCCCGGCGCTTGCGTCGCTGCTCGCCGCCACCCGGCCCAAGCGGGCCCGGCGTACCGGCCCGGTCCCGCTGGTGCGCGATGGCGCCGACCTACCCCGGCGTGGGGCCTGGGAGTCTGTGCGCGCGGTCCGCACCACCGGACGCCCGGGCACGCTGGAGGTCGTCGAGGAGGCCATGGAGGGCTTCTACGAGCTGCACGGTGACCGGCTGGGCGGCGGCGACTGCCGGGCGGTAGTCGCCGGCGTCGGTCTGTGGGACGGCGTGCCGGTGGTGGTCGTCGGTCATCAGCGGGGGGCCACCACGCAGGAGAGGATCGCCCGCAATTTCGGGATGCCGCGCCCGGAAGGCTACCGCAAGGCGGCCCGTCTGATGCGGCTGGCCGAGAAGCTCGGCCTGCCGGTCGTGACCCTGATCGATACGCCCGGCGCCTACCCCGGCATCGACGCTGAGCGGCGCGGCCAGGCCCACGCCATCGCGGACAACCTGCGCCTGATGGCACGGCTGACGGTTCCAATCATCTCGGTGGTGCTCGGTGAGGGCGGCAGCGGCGGGGCACTCGGGATCGGCGTCGCTGATCGCATGTACGCACTGGAGGACAGCATCTTCTCAGTGATCTCCCCCGAAGGGTGCGCTGCAATCCTGTGGCGCGACGCCGGGCGGGCCCGCGACGCTGCCGAGGCGTTACAGGTGGATGCAGCCTCGCTGCTGCGGCACGGGCTGGTGGAGGGCATCATCCCGGTCTCCGCGAGGAGCGGTGATGAGGTCGCCGACGCGATCCGGGTCACGGTGTCGTCCGCCCTGGCCCAGCTGACGCGCCTAGCGCCGGACGAGCTGCTGGCACGCCGGGCCGCGCGCTACGAGTCGTTCGGTACCCGGCCCGCCGCCGGCCAGGAGGTTGCCCGATGAGTACGGGTGCTGACCGGGCCGTCCCCGCACCCCGACCCGTCGACGCCCAGGCGCCGGACGCGGACTCGCGGGTCGAGGCGGTCTGCGCGAGCGCGCTACGGATGGCCGCGACCGGCGGGCTCACTCGGCTGTCGATCCGACACGGGGAGGTGAGCGTGGAGCTGGAGTGGCCGCAGCCCCAGTCCGCCGCGCCGTCCGCGCAGGCGGCGCCCGCTTCTGAGCTCCCGGCCTGCGCCGCGCCCGGCACAACGGTCGTGGTCTCTCCGATGGTGGGCACGTTCCACCGCGCCCCCGAGCCCGGCGCCCCGCCGTTCGTGGCCGAGGGCGACCGGGTCCGCGGGGGCCAGCAGGTCGGCATCGTTGAGGCGATGAAGCTGATGAACCCGGTCGAGGCGGACCGGGCCGGGCGGGTCGTGTCGATCGAGGTGACGGACGGCGACTCAGTTGAGTACGACCAGCCCCTGCTGGTGCTCGCGTTCGACGACACGGAGCCGAAATGATCAGAAAGGTGCTGATCGCGAACCGCGGCGAGATCGCGCTGCGGGTGGCACGGGCCTGCCGCGAACTCGGCCTGGGCTGCGTCGTCGTGCACTCCACCGCGGACCGTGACCCCGCGGCGGCCCGCCTGGCCGACGACGTCGTCCAGATCGGGCCGGCTCCCGGCCGGCACAGCTACATGTCCATTCCAGCGGTGATCGAGGCGGCCCGCACCACCGGGGCCGACGCGGTGCATCCCGGCTACGGGTTCCTGTCCGAGGACCCCTACTTCGCCGAGATCTGCGTCGAGAACGGGCTGACCTTCGTCGGCCCGCCGCCAGTGGTCATGGCCGAACTTGGCGACAAGTCCCGCGCCCGGGAGCTGATGTCGGCAGCAGGGGTCCCAGTGCTCGGTGGCAGTGACGGCGCGGTGGAGGGTCCCGACGAGGCCACCGCGGTCGCCGCGCGGATCGGCCTTCCGGTCATCCTCAAGGCCGTCGCCGGCGGCGGCGGTCGCGGCATGCGCGTGGTGCGCGACCTGCGTGACATCCCGCACGCCGTGCGGGAGACACGCGCGCACGCCCGAGCGGTGTTCACGGACCCGCGAGTCTATGTGGAGCGCTTCGTCCAGAACGCCCGACACATCGAGATCCAGGTGATGTGCGACGACCAGGGCAACGCCGTGCACCTCGGGGAGCGGGATTGCTCGGTCCAGCGCCGGCAACAGAAGCTGCTCGAGGAGTCCCCAGCCTACCGGTTGCCCCGCGCGCTGGCCGAGGAGATCGGCACCTGCGCGGTGCGTGGGGTTCGTTCGCTTGGCTTCCGAGGCGCCGGCACTGTGGAGTTCTTGGTTGAGCCCGACGGCACCTATTCCTTCCTAGAGGTCAACAGCCGAATCCAGGTCGAGCACCCGGTGACCGAGATGGTCACCGGGATCGATTTGGTCCGCGAGCAACTGCTGGTCGCCTCCGGCTGGCCGCTGTCGTTCACCCAGGACGACGTGCGCCCGCGCGGCTGCGCGATCGAGTGCCGGGTCAACGCCGAGGACCCGGCCCGCGGCTTCGTCCCGACCCCTGGACTAGTCGACGAGTTCACCATCCCGGGCGGGCCGTTCACCCGGGTCGACACCCACTTCGCAGCCGGTGACGTGGTCGGGCCGCACTACGACTCGCTGCTCGCGAAGGTCGTCGTCTGGGCTCCAGACCGGGAAGCCGCAATCGCCCGGATGGCCCGGGCACTGGGCGAGTTCCGGGTGCGCGGTCCGTACCTGGAAACCACCCGGGCCTTCCTAGGCAGGATACTCGACCACCCGGACTTCCGGGCGGGCAGACACACGACTGCGATGGTCGACCAGCTGATCGCCGCGGGCGAGCCAGCCGCGGCCGGGCCCGGACCGGGGGTCGGCAATGCCTGCTGAGGCCGACGGTCCGGACGTCGTCGTCCTGGGCGCATCGGGTTACATCGGGTCAGCCGTACTGGCCACCGTGGCGGCACGGCCTGGGTGGATCCGGGCGATAGCGCGCCGTCCGGCTGCGGTGCCGATCGCTGCGCGCGCCGACATCGAGGTGCGCACTGCGGACCTCACCGACCGTGCTGCGCTGGCCGAGGCCGTGCGCGGGGCACGCGCGGTCGTGCACTTGGTCGCCGACATCAACCATGGCACCGGCCGCTCTTGGCGGGTTACGGACGACGGCAGTGGCGAGCGGCTGAACCTAGGCCCGGTCCGGGACCTGGTCGACGTGCTGTCCGGCCGCGCCGGGCCGCCGGCCACGGTCGTGCTCACCGGATCCACCACCCAGGTCGGCCCGCACGACCGGCTGCGGATCGACGGCACGGAGCCGGACCGGCCGGAGACCGCCTACGACCGCCAGAAGCTGGCCGCGGAGCGGCTGCTGCTCGCCGCGCACCGGCGGGGTGAGCTACGGGCGGTCCCGCTCCGCCTGCCGACGGTGTTCGGCGCGAGTGACGCCGGCGGTCCGTTCGGAGCGGGGGTGGTGGCCGCGATGATCGGACGTGCGCTGACCGGCCGCCCGTTGACCATGTGGCACGACGGGTCCGTCGTGCGTGACCTGTTGCACGTTGACGACGTCGCGGCGGCGGTGGGGGCCGTTCTGGCGCGACCGGAGGCCGTATGTGGTCGGCCGTGGTTGTTGGGGACCGGAACCGGGGTGCCGTTGCGGGACGTGTTCGTCAGGATCGCCGCGCTGGCCGCCGAGGTAACCGGTACTCTGGCCGTCCCTGTGACGGCGATTGAACCGCCGGGCCACGCCACTCCGGAAGACTTCCGCGGGGTCGAGGTGGAAGCTGGCGCATTCCGCGTTGCGACGGGATGGAGGCCCAGGATCGCCCTCGACGAGGGGCTCCGGTCAGCCTTGCGTCGTGCCAGATAAGTCTGACTGAAGTAAGGTAATATGCGGCGGCAACGTCACCGCGAGCCGTGCAGGCTGCGAGCGGTATTGGCCCGCGCACGGCCTCCCCTGCTGTGTGAGCAGGACCCTTCATAGCCGACGACCTGCGGTGGGCGGCTTGCTCGAGGGCGGCAATGCACCGAGAGTGCTGCGGGCGCTCCTCCCGCCGCTGTTCTCGCTCATCTGCGCGACCACGTCGGTCTCGAGTACTCGCTGGTGTAGCACCCGCATTGCGAGCGACGGCCGGACACCGAGCTGCTCGTGCAGCGAGACCCGGAATCGGGAATAGCGGTCGAGCGCCTCGTACCGGCGCCCCCGAGCCGCCAGCGCCCGCATGAGCACGCCGTGCAGCACCTCGTTGTGCGGTTGACGGATGACCAACGCCTTGGTCTCGGCGATGGCCCGGGTGACCTGTCCGAGACCGAGCAGCGCCGCGACCCGCCGTTCCTGGGTCGTGACACGGTGCTGGTCGAGCCGGACCGCGGCCGCCGAGGTGATCGGCCCGCAGGACACGTCGGCCAGGGTGGGCCCGCGCCAGAGCCCGAGCGCCCGTTCGTAGCAGGTGACGGCCTCCTCGGGTCGGGCCTTGGCCAGCTCGTCACCGGCGCGCAGGTGCTCCTCGGCCGCAACGAAGTCCAGCCTCCGCTGGTCGATCAACAGCGCGTAGCCCTGCCGATGGGTGACGATCTCGCCGTCTGAACCGAACAGCGGACGGCGCCGCAGCTGGTAGATGTAGGTCTGCAGGGTCGTGGGATAGCTCGCTGGCGGCCGGTCGTCCCAGAGCTCGGAAACGAAGGCGTCGATGCTGACCACGCGGCCCGCGCCGAGTAGCAGTAGCGCGAGTACATGACGGTGCTTGGGCGCGCTCACCGGGCCGCCACCGTAGAGCGAGCCGACCTCCAGCGGTCCGAGCAGACCCACGTCCGGGTCGCCGGACATGGAGCGTCCCGCCGAGGTTGTCGTGTTGGCGGGGTGTGGTGCGGTGACCGGGGGCATCAACGAGTCTCGGCGAACGGCAGGGATATCGCCGATCCCGCGAGGAGTTCCCGGCTCAGCGCCACCAGCTGAGTCGAGGGGTCGAGCCCGAGCCCGTTCCGGAACGACTCCTGCAGGTCACCGTACACGCGCAGCGCGTCGTGCCGACGACCACAAGCGGCGAGCGAGAACATCAGGTAACCGTGCAGGAGCTCGTTGTAGGGATGGCGAACGATCAGCGAGCGGAGGTCGTTGATGACGTCCGAGTGTCGCCCCATGGAGATGCTCGAGCGCAGCAGCATCTCGACCGCACACAGTCGCAGCTCCTCAAGGCGCTCGGCCTGAGACTCCAGGCACAGGCCGCGTCTCATCCCGCCGAACGCGGGACCCCTCCACATCTGGAGTGCGCGCCGCAGCAGGTCGCCTACGGCGGCCGGCTCGTCCTCGATCCGGCCGCGGGCTTGCTCGACCAGGTCAACGAACCGGTACATGTCAACATCCGAAGGCTCACCCTGCAGCAGGTAACCTTGTGGCCGGGTCACTATCCAATTGGTCCCGTGGCCGGCCCGCCCCAGCAGCTGGCGGACCTTACATACGTAGGTCTGCAGCGTCGTGGCGGCGCTCGCCGGCGGGTCGTCCCGCCACACTTCGTCGATTAGCTCGTCAACATAGGTCACTTGCCCGATGTTGACCACGAGCGACGCCAGGACCTGCTGTGGTTTGGGTGGCAACGACACCGGCGATAGTGTCGATCGCACGCTCAGCTGCCCAAGAATATAGTAGTGCATCGGCCTCTCCCCAAGACGGTTTCGCTTCCTCAAGTAAAACACTTTTTTCACACTCTTGCGTGTAGTGCTCATCACGTCCGGGTAAACCGCGGGTAAACATTCACGTCGTCGGCCAGTAGACGGGCTCATGGGCTGCACGAGAGGTTGTGAGCGGATCACGGTCGGGTGAGGTCCTTCGTCGGTGGGCGTGTCGTGTTGATCTCGGGCCGGGTTGTGTGATCATGGCGCGGTGATCGAGCCGCTGCCTGCGCCCGGATGCGGCTCGTGCGCGTCGCGGGATGTGGTGATCGAGGAGTTGACGGCGGCGAACGCCCGGTTGGTCGAGCGGGTCAGTGCCCTGGAGCGGGCCGCGGGGCGTAACAGCGGGAACTCCTCAATGCCGCCCTCCACTGATGATCTTCCTGGGCGCAGGAAGCCGCCGCCGAGGCCGGCGAAGGGCTCGGGGCGCGAGCGGGGCAAGCAGCGAGGCGCGCCGGGCAGCTCGCTGCCGTGGGTGCGGCTGCCCGATGAGCATGTAGCGCACCGCCCCGGCGGGGACTGCGCGTGTGGCGCGGAGCTGGCCGAGGCCAGCGAGGTGGGCGTCGAGCGT
>Ga0136617_10002014_pt1 | contig 18090 bp, 17 predicted proteins | sample AntDrymUQ3222106_2_FD_129672 | JGI IMG/M metagenome (GOLD analysis project Ga0136617, IMG submission 129672) | Polar desert sand microbial communities from Dry Valleys, Antarctica - metaG UQ322 (21.06) | ecosystem: Environmental > Terrestrial > Soil > Desert | place: Antarctica: Dry Valley... | reverse complement strand
GCTCGGTCTTGCGCAGCACCTCGAAGACTGCCGGCGACAGCACGTAGCGCCCGATGACGGCCAACTCGCTCGGCGCCTCGTCCGGGGTCGGCTTCTCGACCAGATCATTGACCCGTACGACGCCGTCCTCCCCCGTCGGCTCGGCCGACGCACAGCCGTAGAGCCCGATCTGTGCGCGCGGGACCTGCATCAGGGCGACGACGCTGCCGCCGTGACGCGCGCGCACGTCCAGCATCGTGGCGAGCAACGGGTCGCGGGTGTCGATCAGGTCATCACCGAGCAGCACCGCAAAGGGTTCGTCGCCGACGTGCCGGGCCGCACACAGCACCGCGTGGCCGAGGCCGCGCGGCTCGCCCTGCCGGGTGTAGTGGATGTCGGCGGCGACCCCCGCCTCGCGCACCCGCTGCAACCGGTCGGTGTCGCCCTTGGCCTCCAGGGCCGCCTCGAGCTCCAGGTTGCGGTCGAAGTGGTTCTCGAGGGTGTTCTTGTTGCGCCCGGTCACCATCAGCAGGTCGGTGAGGCCCGCCGCGACGGCCTCCTCGACGACGTACTGGATGGCCGGCTTGTCGACCACTGGAAGCATCTCTTTCGGCGTCGCCTTGGTCGCGGGCAGGAAGCGGGTGCCCAGCCCCGCCGCCGGGACGACCGCCTTGGTCACCTTGCGCAAAGCGACGTCGGGCATGCGCGAAACCCTAGCCTCCGTCAGGTCTCGGGGATGTGCCAGCGGTCGCGGCCGTCGTTCTTGGCGACGTAGAGGGCCTTGTCCGCGGCCCTCATCAAGGTGGCGGCGCTCGAGCCGTGAGCCGGGAATGCCGCACCACCCACCGAGATGGTCACCTGGAGAGAGTCCTCGCCTTCGCTGTGGAAGGGCTCGCGGCGCACGGCCACGCAGATGCGCTCCGCGAGCTGGGTGGCACCCTCGACGGTGGTTTCCGGCAGCACCACGACGAACTCCTCGCCGCCGTAGCGCGCGAACGTGTCGACCTCTCGGATCTGCTCCTGCACGCGCTGAGCCAGCTCCCGCAGGACGGCGTCGCCCCGCGCGTGCCCGTGCTGGTCGTTGACCTGCTTGAAGTGGTCGAGGTCCAGCATCAGCACCGCCAGCGGTCGCTCGAACCGGGTCGAGCGCTCGATCTCGCGGGCCAGGCTCATCGAGAGGTAGCGGAAATTCCACAGTCCGGTCAGGGCGTCCGTCGTGGACAGCCGCTGCGCCTCCTGGTGCAGCTGCACGTTGTCGATCGCGATGCTCGCCTGGCCTGCCAGCGTGCGCAGCCCGTCGTCGTCGGCGCCGTCGAACGGCCGGCCGTCGACCCGGTCGTAGAGCGCGAGGACGCCGAGCACACTGCCCATGCTGCGCAGTGGGACGGCCAGGATGTTGCCTTCGGCGGGCTCGGTCGCCATCGGCGCGAGGTCCGGCGCAGACCCGAGGCGGCCACGAACGCCCTCGCCGGACGCGACCACCCGACCCAGCACGCCGGCGCCGGGTGACACTCCGACCGGCGCGGCGAGCCCGGCGTCGTGCAGGCCGTGCTCCGCCACGACGTGCAGCTGGTCGGGAGCGCCGTAAAGCACCACGCCGGCGCCAGCCTGCAGGGTCACCACCGCTGTCTCCAGGACGACCTCGAGCAGGCCGTCCAGGTCGTGCGTGCTCATCAGGGTGTCCCCGATGCGCTCCAGGCTGTAGCGCAGGTCCTCCCTGCTCTGCTCCAGCGCTGTCATGTTCTGCCGCAGGTCGGTGGTCATCCGGTTGAACGCCTCGGAGAGCCGACCCACCTCACCGTCTTCGGACTCGTCGATGCGGGTGTCCAGGTCGCCGCGCGCGACGCGTTCGGCGGCCTCGGTGAGGTCGGTCAGCGGCTGGCTCAGTCCGCGGACGATCATCGTCACCAGGACTCCCGCGACGGCAGCACCTGTCAGCAGGATCAACAGGAACAGCATGGTCGAGCCGTCGTTCGGGCCGACCTCCTGGGTCACCACAACGGTGAAGGGGACACCGTCGGTGGGCCCGCCGACCTGCGCCAGCCAGTCGCCGATCTCGATGCGGCCAGTCCGGTCGCCGACCGCGGTGGCGATGCTCCGCCCGGTCAGCGCGTCGGTCGTGGACGCGATCACCGTCGCGTCGTCGAGCAACAGCACGTCCCCGCCGATCCCGTTGCGGCGGACCAGCTCCTCCAGGTAGTCCTGGTCCAGCCGGAGCGCCGCCACCGCCGATGTCGCGGTGGGACCCCCGCTGACCGGCACCCGCTCGGAGATCAGCCCGACGGCCTCGTCGCTGCCCGAGCAGTTGGCCAGGTCCTGCGGAGCGGACGAGCCGGCCGGGAGCTCGCCGTCCGCCTCGACCAGCTCTCCGCTCGGACCGAGCACGGCCGCATAGTCGCTGTAGCCCCCGCTGACGGCGTTGGACACCGCCGTGGCTGCTGTCGAGGTGACGCTCTCCAGCCCGACCGACCGCGCCGTCAGCCCGAGCGCTCGGCAGGCGTCCTTGAGCTCCGTGGTCACCACGGCCTGCCCGGTGTCCAGCGCCTGCTCCAGCTGGTCGTCGCGGACCTGCGGCACGGCCAAGGCGAGGACCAGCACGCCGACCACGAGCGGAACCACGAACAGCGCGCCGAGGACGAGCCAGAGCCGGTTGCGCAGACTCACTGCCTCACCGCCCTCTCCTCGTCGCGCCGGACTCCTGGGATGCTGCGCGAGTGGGTGAACCGGATGCCAAGTCGCAGCTGCGCGCTCGGGCGCTCGCGGCCCGGCGAGCCATGTCGCGCAGCTCCCGGGAGGCGGCAGGGACGGCGATCTGCCGCGCTGTGCTGGCCCTGCCCGAGATCACGGTTTCCTCCACCGTTGCCGCATATCTGTCTATCGGCACGGAACCGGCGACCATGCACCTCGTGGAGGATCTCCGTTCGCGCGCCGTTCGGGTCCTGCTGCCGGTCCTGGGCGCCGACCTCGATCTCGACTGGGCAGACTACGTCGATTCGCACGACCTTGCCCAGGCCTCCCGCGGACTTCGTGAGCCCCACGGCCCACGGCTGGGTGTGGAAACCGTGGCCGCTGCCGATGCCGTGCTGGTGCCCGGCCTCGCCGTCGACGGGCGGGGCACGCGCCTGGGCCGGGGTGGCGGCTCCTATGACCGGGCCCTGCGGCGGGTGCCGGCCGGGCGGCCGGTGATCGTGCTCCTGTACGACGACGAGGTGCTCCCCGTCGTACCGTCCGAACCGCACGACCGGCGGGTCAGCGTGGCCGTGACCCCGAGCCGGGTCTGGCGGTTCTGAGCGCGCGATTCGGCGTTCGCGGCTGTGATCCGAAACGATGTGCGCGACGGAGGGAGCCCGCGTGACGGTCGATCAGCTCGACGTGCTGCTGCTCTTCGGCGCCGTCGTGCTGCTCGTCAGCATCGCGGCGGTGCGGCTCTCGGTGGGCACCGGTCTGCCCTCGCTGCTGCTCTACCTCGGTCTCGGCCTGCTGCTGGGCGAGGACGCGCTCGGCCTCGATTTCGACGACGCGGAGCTCGCGCAGGCGCTCGGCTACGCCGCGCTCGTCGTGATCCTGGCCGAGGGGGGTCTCACCACGTCATGGCGCACGATCCGGCCGGTGGTGCCGACCGCGGCTGCTCTGGCGACGATCGGCACCGCCGTGTCGGTCGCGGTGACGGCGGGCGCTGCGTGGGTGCTGCTCGACGTCGACTGGCAGGCTGCGTTCCTCATCGGCGCCGTGCTGGCGCCGACCGACTCGGCCGCGGTCTTCTCGGTCCTGCGTCGGGTGCCGCTGCCACGTCGGATCGCGGGCACGCTCGAGGCGGAGTCCGGCTTCAACGACGCGCCCGCCGTCATCCTCGTCGTCGCGCTGGCCGGCGCGACGGCGCCGACATGGTACGAGCTGATCGGGCTGCTGGCCTACGAGCTGACCGCCGGGGCGATCATCGGCCTGGCCGTCGGCGCGCTGGGCGCCTTGGGGGTCCGACGGATCGCCCTGCCCGCCTCCGGTCTCTACCCGATCGCGGTCATGGCGCTGTGCGTGACCGCCTATGGAGCCGCGTCGGTCGCCCACGCGAGCGGCTTCCTCGCGGTCTACATCGCCGCGGTGGTGCTCGGCAACGCCCGGCTGCCGCACCGGCCGGCGACGCGCGGCTTCGCGGAGGGGATGGCGTGGCTCGCCCAGATCGGGCTGTTCGTGATGCTGGGACTGCTCGCGAGCCCGTCCGAGCTCGGCTCGTCGGTGCTGCCGGCCCTGGGCATCGGACTGGTGCTGCTGCTCGTCGCGCGACCGTTGTCCGTGCTCGCGTCGACGCTGCCGTTCCGGGTGCCCTGGCGCAACCAGGCGTTCCTGTCCTGGGCCGGGCTGCGCGGTGCCGTTCCGGTCGTGCTCTCGACGGTCCCGCGGGACCAGGAGCTGTTCAACATCGTCTTCGTGCTGGTGGTCGTGTTCACGGTGGTGCAGGCACCAACGCTGCCCTGGGTGGCGCGCCGGCTAGGCCTGGTGAGCGCCGGCGAGGCCCAGGACCTCGAGATCGAGTCGTCCCCGCTGACCCGGCTGGACGCGGAGCTCCTGCAGGTGCAGGTGCCGAGCGGGTCGAAGCTCGCAGGGGTGGAGGTCTTCGAGCTGCGGCTGCCCCGCGGAGCCGCCATCACGCTCGTGGTGCGGGACGAGGAGTCGTTCGTGCCGACCCCGACGACGACGCTGCGGGTGGGCGACGAGCTGATCGTGGTGGCGACCGGGACCGTGCGCGACGAGGTCGATCGGCGACTTCGCGCGGTGGCCCGCTCCGGCCGGCTGGCCGGCTGGTACCGCGAGCGCGGCTACTGACCGCCCGCTCCGATCGGTTGCCCTCCTCAGGTGCCTGGTGGGCAGGTCCGAGGACCGTGCCGGGTTATCGTCGGTAGCACATGCGCCACTTCCTGATGGTCCTCTGCGCCACCAGCCTGGTGGCCGGGTGCAGCGCGCCCGCCCCCGACGCCGCCGACGATGCGCGCAGCCAGGAAGCCGCCTCTGCAGCCGCGGAATTGTCACCGGTCGATCCGGCCGGCCCCAGCGGCTGGGGGCCCACCCGGGGGGAGATCGAGCAGGCCCGTTCGCTGGTCGGCGCGATGTCGCTCGGCACGCGAGCATGGCAGGTGCTGATGCCCGCCTTCTGGGGCTACTCGGCCGACGATGTGAGCCCCGCAGAGGCTGCCCGCAACCAGGCCTCGCACGGCAACGACACCGTGTCGGAGGCGCTGCAGGATCACGGCTACGGCGGGCTGTTCGTCAAGCCCGAGGCGATCCAGGACGCCACCCAGGTCCACGACCTGGTCGACGTCCTGCACGCCGAGGGCGACGGGCCCGCCGACCTGCCCCTGTTGGTCTCGGTCGACCAGGAAGGCGGCGTCGTCCAGCGCATCAAGGAGGGCGTGACCCGGGTGCCGACCGCCCGCAGCATCGGGCAGACCGGCAACCCGCGGCTGGCGCGACGCGTCGCCCGCAACAACGGCGAGGAGATGCGCGCCCTGGGCTTCACGATGATGCTGGCACCGGTGGCCGACGTCGACACCGCAGCCAACGAGGTGGTCGCCTCGCGGTCCTACTCCAGTGACTACGGCGAGGTCGCGGCCATGGTCAAGGCCTCCGTGCGCGGCTACCTCGACGCGGGGATCATCCCGGTGGTCAAGCACTTCCCGGGACACGGCAGCGTGAGCGGGGACAGCCACCGGTCGCTGCCCGTCCAGGACAAGTCGGTCGCGGAGCTGATGAACAGCGACCTCAAGCCGTTCCGCTCCGTCATCGAGGCCGGCGTGCCGGCGATAATGACGGGGCACATCGCCGTGCCTGCCCTGGAGGCCGAGGTCCCCTCGTCGCTGAGCCCGGGCATGGTGCAAGGCGTGCTCCGGGAGCGACTGGGCTTCGCCGGGCTCGTCGTCACCGACTCCCAGGGGATGGGACCGGTCAACGGTCCCTATGGCAGTGCGGAGGGCGCCGTGCGCTCGCTGCTCGCCGGCAACGACCTGGTGCTCAACTCCCCGGACGTGACCAAGGCACATCGCGCCGTCGTCCGCTCCGTCCGCGCCGGGCGTCTGCCCGCGGTCCGCCTCTCGGACGCGGCGACGCGGGTCGTGGCCATCCGCCTCTACCAGCAGCGCATCGGCGCCGACCAGCCGGACCTCTCGGTGCTGCGGTCACCCGAGCACCTCGCCGACGCCGCGCAGGTGGCCGCGGGCGGCTGACAAGAGTCGCCCTAACGGACCAGCAATGTCAGCAGCGCCAGGTCGTCACGGCCCTCGTCGGCCCGGCGGCGCGCATCTGCCGGAGCGACGAAAGTGTCCAGGGCCGCCACGACCTGCTCCGTGAGCTCTTCCGCCGAGCTTGTGTCGCAGCTATGGAGGGCCTCGACCAGGCGTTCGTCGCCGAACAACTCCCCCGGCGCGCCGGCCTCGACGATGCCGTCGGTGTAGAGCAGCAGAGCGTCACCGGCGACCAGTTCGACGACCTGCTCGGTGAACGATGCCTCGGGCAGGGTGCCGACGATGGTGCCCGGCGCCTCCACCTTCTCCACCGTCCCGTCGGCACGGCGCACGAGTGGCGGCGGGTGCCCGCCGCTGGCCAGGGTCACGCCGGCGCGACCGGGCGTGAGATCGAGCGCGAGCAGCACGAGGGTGGCGAACCGGCCCTGCCAGTCCTCGCGCCTCAGCGTCTCGTTCACGATGCCGAGGGCCTCGGCCGGCGACGGCGTCAGAACCGCAGCCGTGCGCAAGGCATAGCGCACCGCACCCGTCAGCGCCGCGGCCTCGACACCCTTGCCGCAGACGTCGCCGATGACGACCCGCCAGCTGCCTTCGCCGGCCGGGAACACGTCGTAGAAGTCACCACCGATCCCCAGGGCTTCGCTGCCGGGACGGTAGAGCGCAGCAAGGTCAATACCGGGTACGTCGGGCAGGGTGGGCGGCAGGAGGCTGCGCTGCATGGTGCGGGCGACGGTGTCCCGGTCGTCGTACAGGTAGGCGTTGTCCAGCGCCACCCCAGCCCGCACGCCGAGCTCCATCGCAGCGGTGAGGTCCTCCTCGTCGAAGGTCCGTCCCTCGGTGCCGACCAGGCTCATCGCGCCGAGCACCCGGCCCCGCGCCTTCAGCGGGATCAGCATCGCCGCAGTGATCTGCAGGCTCTCGATCAGCTCGAGGTGCGTGCTGTCCTGCGCGGACTCCCGGATCAGCTCCGCCGGGATCGTCGCCCACAGCTCCGGCTCGACGGTGAGCAGCACCTTGCCCAGCCCGACGTCATCGCGCAGCTGGGGCGGATAGTCCTGCTGCACCCGGCGGGCGAACTCGACCATGGCCGGGTCGCGGTGGGCCAGCGCGAGCCGGGACAGACCGTGTGGACCGCCGGTCAGCTCCACCGTGCACCAGTCGGCCATGCCCTCGTGCACGACGATGTCGGCGAGCTGTTGCAGCGTCGTGGCGACATCGAGCGAGGCGCCCAGGACCCGGCTGGCACGGCCGAGCAGCGCGAGCCGTGACTGCGACCGGTTGGCCGCGTCCTGGGCAGTCCGAAAATGCCCTGCAGCGGCTCGTCCCAGTCCAGCCGGCCGCCGGCAACGTCCCACTGCCAGGTGCCCATCCGGCCGGCCTGCATGGCGAGCTCGTAGCGCTCGACGCCGGACACGCCAAGGCGCGCAGCGACGCTGCCGGCCTCCGCCGCGCCTTCCACGTGCACCCCCCGGTGCTCGAGCCCCGATGTCGTCATCCTTCGCTAAATCTGACCCATCGGGACCGGGTGCGGGCGGGTTCAGCCAGAGTGCGCTCGGCCATCCCCCCGACGATCCGCACCGAGCGTGCCGACCAGCTGCTGCACCCGCGCGCGGATGTCGTCGCGGATCGCCCGCACGGCGGCCAGGTCCTTGCCGGCAGGGTCGGCCAGCTCCCAGTCGAGGTAGGTCTTCCCGGGGAAGTACGGGCACTCGTCCCCGCATCCCATCGTGATGACCACGTCACTGGCCCGCACGGCGTCGGTCGTGAGCACCTTCGGAGCCTCCGCTGCGAGATCGACGCCGACTTCGGCCATCGCCTCGACGACGACCGGGTTGATGCTGTCTGCCGGCGCGGTCCCGGCGGAGCGCACCTCGACTGTGTCCCCGGCGAGATGGCTCAGGAGGCCGGCGGCCATCTGCGAGCGGCCCGCGTTGTGCACGCAGACGAAGAGCACGCTCGGTCGGTCAGTCATGGGGTCTTCCTTCCGGGGAGGGCCGGCCCGCTTCATGCGGTACGACGACGTCATCAGCCGTCGCCGCGGCATCGGGGTAGAGCGCGAGGACGAGGAGCACGCCGAGGGCGCCGCCGAGCAGCTGTGCGCCGAGGAACCCGGGGACCGACGCCGCCGCGATGCCGGCAAAGGTGTCGGAGAACATCCGCCCCACGGTGACGGCCGGGTTCGCGAAGGCCGTGCTCGAGGTGAAGAAGTAGGCAGCCCCGATGTAGGCACCGACGGCCGGGGCCGACCAGGCGCCGCGCCCCGTTCGTGCCAGCGCGAAGATCAATGCGACAAGGCCCACGGTGGCCACCAGCTCCCCCAGCAACAGCGGCCAACCGCCACGGCTCTTCGAGGACAGCTCGGCGATGCGCACGTCGAACATCAGGTTGGCCAGCACCGCGCCGGCGATCCCGCCGACCGTCTGGACGACGGCGTAGCCACCCAGCTCGCTCCCTGTCAGGCCGGTGCCGTCCCGGCGACCCAGCCACCAGTCCGCCGCCGACACGACCGGGTTGAAGTAACCGCCGGAGACAGGGCCGAAGAGCAGGATGAGCACGGTCAGTCCGAGCAATGTTGCGAACGCGTTCTGCAGCAGCTGAAGCCCGGCGTCATCCGGGGACAAGCGCTCCGCCGCGATGCCGGACCCGACGACGACGGTGACGAGCAACCCGGTGCCCATCCCCTCGGCGAGCAGCCGGCGGTGCAGTGGCGGTGCGATCCCGTTGCCGGTCAACATGCACACGCCTCGGTCAGCACCAGCCCGGCCTCGCGCAGGACCTTCAGGTGGTGGAAGACCAACGCCTGGCTGGCGCATCGGCGGCGACTGGTGTCACCTGGCGAGCAGACACCAGTCACCGCTGATGTGTCAACGTCAGCAGCAGCCCGAGTCGCAGTCCTGGGTCGTGCAACCGTCGCAGCAGTCGTCCATGGTCCATCACCTCCTTCACGGGGATAGCGGTTTCGCCAGCCGTCTACCAATCGATGTTCATCTATGTATTGAGGATGCCGGAACAATCGACAACTGTCAATGCGTTGGGCCATCATGAGTGCGATGATCTCGACCGATGCCCGCAGGACGCTGCCGCTCCTCGAGGACGCTGCCGCCATGTGCTGCGTCCCGCTCGCGGCGGCGCCACTGTCCGAGGCCGACGCCGACCTGCTGGCCGGCCGGCTCAAGGCACTCGCCGACCCGGCCAGGCTCCGGCTGATGTCGCTGGTCCTGGCCTCGCCCGACGGGGAGGGCTGCATCTGCGACCTGACCGATCCGCTCGGTCTTTCCCAGCCCACCGTCAGCCACCACATGAAGGTGCTCGTCGACGCCGGCCTGTTGCAGCGGGAGAAGCGCGGCCGCTGGGCCTACTTCCGGCCGGTGCCGGGGGCGATGGACGCGCTGGCCACGATCCTCACCGCCCGCTGACCCGAGCAACGTGTCAGAACGTGGTGGCCCTATAGGGGCACGAGAGTCTGACAAGGCGCGGCGAGGTCAGAGCACGGCGCCGCTGTCGCCCGGATCGCGACGCGGCTTGGGTCGCTTGAGCTCTGGCCCAGCCCCACCCTGGACCTGCCCGCGCCAGGGCTCGGGTCCGGCCGAGGACGGCACGGGCGCCTCCGCGGAGCGCCCACCACCCGGCGTACGGGCTGCAGGTCTGCGATCGCCGGACGATCGCGTGGGGGTGGGCGCGGGAGGTTGCGCCGCGCGGGCGTCGAGCTCGATCGCCAGCGGGGCGGCGGTGAACATCGAGGAGTAGGTGCCGACGATGATGCCGATGAGCAGAGCGAGGGCGAAGTCGGTCAGCGAGTCACCACCGAGCAGCGCCAGGGCCGCCAGGATGAAGACCGCGCCGATGCCGGTGTTGATCGTGCGTGGCACCGTCTGCACGACCGCGGAGTTCACGACGCTGCGGAACGGGCTGCCCGGCTCGGCCGCGCGCATCTCCCGGATCCGGTCGAAGACCACGACCGAGTCGTTGACGGAGTAGCCGATGACGGTGAGCAGCGCCGCGAGGAAGACCCCGTCGATGGGCTTGCCCAGCCAGGCGAACACGCCCAGGAGGATCACCACGTCGTGCGCCATCGCACTGACCGCCGCCGTGCCGTAGGTCAGCCGGAACCGGATCGCAAGATAGAGAAGCTGTGCGGCCAGCGCAACGCCGAGCGCGATCAACGCCTTGGTGCGCAGCTCGTCGCCGAGGCTCGGACCGATCAGCTCGTCCCGCTCCTTGGTGACCTCGCCACCTGATGCTTCGGCGAGCGCATCCTGCACCTCGACCACCTGGTCGTTGGTCATGTCGCCGACGCGCACGGAGATGTTGTCCTCACCGCTCTCCTGTACGACGGCGCGGGGGAACCCGGCGCCGGCGACCGCCTCGCGGGCAACCTCGACATCGACGGGCTCGGTCGTTGCGTACTCCACCAGCCGGCCGCCGGTGAACTCGACACCGAGCTCCAGGCCGCGCACGAAGATGCCCGATCCGGCCAGCACCAACGCGATGCCCGAGATGCCCAGCCAACGCCGGCCGTGACGCATCAGGTCGGGACTCCGTCGTAGGAGCGCTTCCCGGACGCGGCCGAGGTTGCTGATGCCGGTCACAGCGGGGTGGTCGTTCACACCGCGGTTGCGCAACGCCAGCTCGACGAGGAAACGGGTGACGATGAGCGCCGACACCATCGAGGCGAGCACGCCGATGGCGAGCGTGACGCCGAACCCACGGACCGGGCCGGAGGCGAGGAAGAACAACAGACCGCCGGCGAGCAGCGTGGTGATGTTGGAGTCGATGATCGCGCTCCACGCCTTGGCGAAGCCGGTCTCGACCGCGGCGCGCAGACCCCTGCCCTTCGCGGCGACGAACTCCTCGCGGGCGCGTTCGAACACCAGGACGTTGGCGTCGATGGCCATGCCGATGGCGAGCACGAAACCCGCCAGCCCGGGCAAGGTCAACGTCGCGCCGAGGGCGACCAGGGTGGCGTAGGAGATCAGTGCGTAGCCGCTGAGCGCCAAGGTCGCCAGCGCGCCGACGAGACGGTAGACGACGATCAGGAACAGGCCGGTCAGGGTGACGCCGATGAGGGCAGCCTTCCAGCTCGCCTCGATCGCGTCGGCCCCGAGGGTCGGCCCGACGGTGCGCTGCTCGATGACCTCGACCGGCACCGGGAGCGCACCCCCACGGACAAGCGCCGCCAGCTCCTTGGCCTCTTCCCCCGTGAACGAGCCGGTGATCTGGGTGCTGCCGCCGCGGATGCCCACGTCACAGGGCACGTCCTCGTTGACCTGCGGCGAGGTGATGACCTGCTCGTCGAGCAGGATCGCCACCCTGCGCTGCGGGTCCCCCGGCGGGGAGCACGCTGCGGTGCCGGTCAGCTCGGCCCACGCGTTGCCGCCGCCGCCCTGGAAGTCGATGCTGACGTACCACCCGCCACCCCCCTGGCTGTCGATGGCGGCTTCAGCGCCTTCGACGCTCTCCCCGGTGAGGGCAGACGGGCCGATGCGCACCTGCAGCCCGTCTTCGTCCTCGACGACCCGACCGCCGTCGGCGTCGGGCTCGGCGCTGGGTGAGGCGGACGGCGAGGCGGATGAGGACGGCGGGGCCGATGGTGACGGCGAGGGTGACGCCGACTCCGAGGGGGAGGGTGACGGGCTAGCGGTCGGGTCGGGGACGCCGAGGACCGGGTGGAAGGTCAGCTGCGCGGTTCGACCGATGACCTCGGCGGCCTCCCGCGGGTCCTGCACGCCGGGCAGCTCGACGATGATGCGCCGGTCACCGGAACGGGCCAGCGTCGGCTCGGACACGCCGAGGGCGTCGACGCGGCGACGGAGCACCTCCACGGCTCGGTCGGTCGACTCCTGGTCTGCCTGCACCGTCGCGGAGTCCTGGGTCTCCAGCACGATTTGGGTGCCGCCCCGCAGGTCCAGTCCCAGGCGGGCCGGCGTCGTGATGGCGAAGTAGAGAGACCCCGCAAGGATGCCGAGGGCGAGCAGTGCGCGGATGAGCGGAGCGCGGGACACGGGGGACCTCCGGGCAGACGGGCAGCGTCCGGTCAGCTCCCCGCTCGTGAAAGATCCACCGTACCCGGAGCCACCCTGAGTGGGCTCCGACGCGTGGGACTACGGCGAGACGGCGACGCCAAGCGAGTCGGCGGCGAGGAACCTCGGCGCCCCCCTCTCGTAGAAGACGTCGAGGTCAGTGATGACGAACCCGGCGGCCACCAGCAGGTCGGCGATGGGCCGGGTGAGATGGCATCCGCCGGCCACCCGCTGCACCGGCTCGAGCCGCCGCTGCCATCGTCGTACCGGCTCGTCGGGGGCCAGCCCGTGCTCGACGAAGTGCAGTGCGCCGCCCGGCACGAGGACGCGACGCAGCTCTCGCAGAGCCGCAGCGACATCGGGGATGGTGCACAGCGTCCACGTGGACAGGGCGGAGTCGAAGGTGTGGTCGGCGAAGGGAAGCAGCTGGCCGTCCAGCCCGGCACGGTGAACCGGGACGCTGACGGCCGCCAGCCGCTTGCCGGCCAGCCGCCACCCCACATCGGCGGGCTCGACCGCGGCGACCCCTGCCACCGCGGCGGGATAGAAGGGCACGTTGAGCCCCGAGCCGAAGCCGATCTCGACGACCTCCCCCGTCAAGCCTGCGCAGACGCGGCTGCGCTGCTCCTTCGCCGTCCCCACGTTGCAGGCGACGTTGATGATGCGCGGCAGCACCTGCTCGTCGTAGAACCTCATGGTGAGCCTTCCCGCGTCGGTGCCCCCGCCGCTGCAGGGCCCAACATGACAGACATTCTGCAGCCGCCACTCCCCGGGGCCGACCGGCAAAGATGGACGGAAGGCAGTCCTATGACGCATCATTGGCACTCGGCGGCGAGAGTGCCAGCCGCCACCAGCGACAGACCGGAGGGCGTGCGTGCCGACGTACCAATACGCCTGCACCGAGTGCGGCCACGGCTTCGAGGCCGTCCAGCCCTTCACCGATAACGCCCTCACCGAGTGCCCCCAGTGCCAGGGCCGGCTGCGTAAGGTCTTCAGCTCGGTGGGGATCGTGTTCAAGGGCAGCGGCTTCTACCGCAACGACAGCCGTGAGAAGGCCAACTCCACCGCCGCCAAGGCCGACACGGGGGCCACGAGCGCCGCGCCGGCGGAGAAGAAGCCCGAAGCCAAGCCGGCCGGCTCGACCGACTCGCCCGGGGAGCGGAAGTCCGAGCCGAAGCCCGCCGCCAAGCCGTCCACCGACTCCTCCTCCCGGCCGACCCCGAGCGGGTCGCGGGGCACCAACGGCAGCCGGTCATCCACAGAGGGCAGCGCCGCCTGACGGCTGTGCACCGACGTCGCGCCGGCGCTGTGGTCGATATCGTCGCCGGATGAAAAGCACGAGCACGTCGTACGACGGGGCGCGGGCCGAGATCGGCATCATCGGCGGTTCCGGGCTCTACGCCTTCGTCGACTCGTCGGCCACCGTCGAGGTGGACACGCCGTTCGGGGCGCCGAGCGACCCGTTGACCATCGGCGAGGTGGCCGGACGGTCGGTCGCGTTCCTGCCCCGGCACGGACGTGACCACCGGCTCCCGCCGCATCAGGTCAACTACCGCGCCAACCTGTGGGCGCTGCGCACGGTGGGCGTGCGTCAGGTGATCGCACCATGCGCAGTCGGCTCGCTCCGGGCCGAGCACGATGCCGGCTCCGTGGTGGTGCCCGACCAGGTCGTGGACCGCACCTGGGGACGCGCGCACACCTACTACGACGAGCCGGGCGCCGTCGTACACATCCCGTTTGCTGATCCCTATTGCCCGACCGGCCGTCGAGCCGCCCTCGACACCGGTCGCAGGCGCGGGCTGGACCCGGTCGACGGCGGGACCCTGGTCGTGGTCAACGGCCCCCGGTTCTCCAGCCGGGCGGAGTCGCGGTGGCATCAGGCCCAGGGGTGGGCCGTCGTGGGCATGACCGCGATGCCGGAAGCAGCGCTGGCCCGTGAGCTCGCGCTGTGCTTCACCTCGGTCGCGCTGGTCACCGATCTCGACGCCGGGGTCGAGCAGGGCGAGGGCGTGACCCACGAGGAGGTGCTGCGCGTCTTCGCCGCGAACATCGAGAAGGTCCGGTCGCTGCTCTTCGACGTGGTCGCCGAGCTGCCGTCCGGCGACGACGACTGCCCCTGCCGGCACTCGCTGGACGGGCTGAAGCTGCCGTTCGACCTGCCGTGAGGGATTCGTCCTCCTTAGCGGGCGGGTGGGGCTCGACCTGGCGTGAGCTCCGGCGGGCACTTAGCCGCCGCCGGCGGCTGTTGGCCGCGGGACTGATGGCGGGCTCGATGGCGTTCGCGCTCTCGTCCCTCGCGCCGGAAGCGCCAGCCACCGTCACCGTGCTGGCAGCCGCGCGCGACCTGACCGGCGGCGCAACCATCGCGCCGGATGACCTTCGGGAGGTTGCCCTGCCGACGGGTGCGGTGCCAGCCGGGGCGGTCAGCGACCCGGACCGGCTGACCGGGCGGACGCTGGCCGTGCCGGTGCGGGCCGGCGAGACCATCACCGACGTCCGGTTGGTCGGCCCTTCCCAGCTGGCGGGCTACGGCGACGAGCTGGTGGCGGCTCCGGTGCGCATCGCCGACGCGGCGGCGGCCCGGTTGCTGCGGCCGGGAGACGTGATCGACGTACTCGCTGCCGACATGTCCATCCATCGGGGCGCGGAAGACGTTTCCCCGGAAACGTCTTCCGGCCTCGCCCGGCTGGTCGCGGCGGGTGTGCGGGTCATGGTCGTTCCCCATGACGACGACTCCGAGCTGGTCGGCGCCGGTCTGGGCGAGGGAGCGTTGGTGGTGCTGGCGACGACCTCGGAGACTGCAGCGCGACTGGCCTCGGCAGCCGTCACATCGCGGCTGTCCCTCACCATCCGGGCCGGGTGACAGCGGAGATCATCTCTGCCACGGTGATCGCTCGCTCTCGTCGAAGGAGACCTCATGATCAAAGGCTTCAAGGACTTCCTGCTGCGCGGCAACGTCGTCGATCTCGCGGTGGCCGTCGTCATCGGCGCGGCCTTTGCCACGGTGATAAGTGCCTTCACCGAGCGGATCATCCAACCCACCATCAACTCAGCCGGGGCCAGCGATTCCCTCGGGTTGGGCTTCTTCATCCGGGACAACGACCCCAAGACGTTCGTGGACCTCGGTGCCCTGATCACCGCCCTTCTCAACTTCGCGATCGTGGCGGCGGCTGTCTACTTCATCGTCGTCGTGCCCGTGACCCGGCTGATGAAGCGGCGCGACAGGGGCGAGGAGCCGCCGGTCGAGGCACCGACCGAGGACATCGTGCTGCTCCGCGAGATCCGAGACTCCCTGCAGCGCCGAGGGGTCTAGTGACCGGTCAGTAGTGCGGGGGCTTCTCGCGGGCGATCCGCTCGTCGTCCCCGTCCTCGTCCGGGCGCTCGCCCCATCCGCGGTCGGTGTCGTCGGCCGACTGCTCGGGCAGCAGCTCGTCGTCGTGGCCGGGTTGCTCGCTCACGAGCTCGACCCTAGTCCTCATTCTTGTGGTCCGATTCGCTCAGGTCGATGAGGTGATCGACGCTGCCGCCGGTCCATTCGAGCAGCAGCAGCGTCGCGTCGTCGGTGGTGACCCCGCCTCGCTCCTGCATCAGCGAGTGCGAAAGTCTCCGCACCGTCTCCTGCACCGGCTCGTCGCCGTGACCCGACCGCTCGATGTGCTCACGAAGGCGAGTGTCGCCGAACTGTTCGCCCCCGTTGCGGTGCTCCTCGACCAGCCCGTCGGTGAAGAACAGCACCCGGTCACCCCGCTCGAGCGTTCGCTCCGTGATCACCGGATCCGTACCGCCCAAGCCGAGCGGCAGGGTCGTCGGGCTGTCGAGGGGACCGACGACGCGGTGGCCACGCACGAGTAGCGGGGCTGGATGCCCAGCGTTGACCCATTGCAGCACGCCGGTGCCGACATCGAGGCGAGCCATCTGCGCGGTGGCGAACCGGTCCGGAGGGAACTGGTCGGCGACGGCTGCGTCCATCGCGGCGTAGAGGCCATCCAGGCCGACGTCCTGACGGCGCGCATGCCGATAGGCGCCCACGGCCAGCGTCGCCATGACGGCGGCGCTCAGCCCGTGTCCCATCGCATCGATCATGGCGATGTGGAGGATCTCGTCGTTCAGCGCGTAGTCGAAGCTGTCCCCGGCTACGTCATAGGCCGGCTCGAGAGCGCCGGCGACGGAGACGAGCGGTGTGGTCATCATCAGCGGTGGAAGCAGCTGCCACTGCATCTCCGCCGAAAGGCTCATCCGCTTCTGCCGCCGTGCCTGGAAGAACCGGTCGGTGTACATGCTCTTGGTGATGACCATGTCGGCAACCAGCCCGGCCAGTCGGCGCGTCAGCCGCCGGTCGTCGTCGTCCACGGCGTCGAGGGTAAAGACGAGCACGCCGACACGATCGGTGCCATCGAGCAAGGGGACGAAGATCCGCACCCCGTCAGCCTGCGCGTGCTCGACCGCCGTGTCGGTCTTGAAGGCCTGGCCGGCGAGTGATCCGTCGATCGGCTGGGGCGCGTTGACCTGCAGAGGCGCCGCCGGCAGGGGCACGAGGGTCATCTGGTCGTAGTCCTGGAGCAGGACCTCGACGTCCCGGCCGCCGATGATCGCGATCTCCTGCGCGACGAGCGCGGCAATCAGGTGCGGAGGCATCCGATGGGCCCGATCCACCAGGGAACCGAGCAACCGCTCCCCGAAACCCTCGGACCGGTCCACCCCCTCTGCGGCTTTCCGCGCTTCGACCATGCTCCGATCATGACCGACGGCTGACTCGGGTGTCACCCTTTGCCCCCCGGATGCCCCGGACGAGCGCATACTGATCAGCGATGACACCGTCCCGCGCCGTGACCCGGCGCCATCTGCCCACCAGTCCCTTCAACGTCCCGGTGGTGCGGACCGTCGAGGAGTTCGCCGTGCACGACCGGGTGACCCACGACCGCTACGGCCTCGGATCGGTCATCGGGGTCGAGAAGGAGATCGCCGTGCTCGTCGACTTCGGTGGACAGCGCGCCCGGATCACCACGCCCTACACGAAGCTGAGCAAGCTCTGAGCAAGCTTGCTCGACCGCCGCTCCACGTGGTCTAGCGCATCCGCGCCGCCCGGGAACCAGCGGCCATCTCCGGCAGCTCGCTGGGCTGACCGCCAACTCGACTACGCTGGCGCGGCATGTTCGAGGCACCCGTTGGCCTTCGATTGGTGCGGCGAACCTTCGAACAGCGCCCTCGTAGCTCAGGGGATAGAGCATCGGTTTCCTAACTCGATCTTGGTCGACCGTCTGCGTCCACGCGGGTGCATATGTGCAGGTCATCAGCGCAATGACGTCCGCCTCCGTGCGCGCCGCAGCGCGGCCAACCGTCCTCTTGGCTGTCAGATTGGCTGTCATCACCGAGCTGACTGCGGCGAGGCAAAGGCGAGCGATAACCGGGGGCTTCTCAAGCACTCGCAGATGGGGTTGAGCGACCCTCACGAGGATGTCCTGGCGATGCGTGAGCTTGCCTGCTTGAGTCCCCCGGCAACGAGGATGTTGAGGCCGCTGGTCGCGGCGGCCTCGAGAAAGCTGGCGGCTGCCCTGTCAAGGTACCGATCTGGACGAGATCCTCGAGAGCGGACGCTCGTACGACGAACTTGCGAATCTTCACCGACCAGTGCAACCGAGTGATGTCGGGTATCACGACGTGGAGCCGGGAGGCGTCGGGAAGCATCGGGTCCAAGAAGTTGCGGAGACCCGACCCTGCTGACAATTGTCTTCGCGGCGTGTCCGGTAGTCGACCAGCGGCATGTGACTGCCTTTAGGTCCGCGCGGCGCTGTTCCTGGTGGCAGGACTCTTAGACGGCTGGCCGAGCCTTTGGTGTGCCTTGGGCAACTGGTCCTAAG
>Ga0136617_10002013_pt1 | contig 18097 bp, 19 predicted proteins | sample AntDrymUQ3222106_2_FD_129672 | JGI IMG/M metagenome (GOLD analysis project Ga0136617, IMG submission 129672) | Polar desert sand microbial communities from Dry Valleys, Antarctica - metaG UQ322 (21.06) | ecosystem: Environmental > Terrestrial > Soil > Desert | place: Antarctica: Dry Valley... | reverse complement strand
GGGGACGGGGTCGGTTTCGGTTTCGCCGCTCCGCCGGTGCTTCCCGGGTCGGCGCACGCGGCAAGCACGCCGATCAGCAGGACCAGGATTCCGACATTCTTTGGCAGCTGTCGCATGTCGGTCAGACGTTCGCCGGGAGCCACCGGTTCCCTCATCCGCACGACAGTGCATAGCGTTCGCCCCTGCACTGCCACATGAGGCATCGCGTTCAATCAGCGACCGAGATCCGACGAGTCATGGCTACACACGGGAGCTCGACCCCATCGGGCATCGTGACCATCTCGCGCCCGGTCTCGCGGAAACCGACGGATCGGTAGAGCGGGACTCCGGGCAACGTGGCAAGCAGGACGAGGGTGCTGAACCCCTCTGCATGTGCGGCCCGTTCGCACGACTCGAGGATCGCCCGGCCGAGACCGCGCCGGGTCCAATCACTGCGGACGAACATCGCACGCACGCGCGCGGCCTCGGTGCCTGGATCAAGCAGCCGGGCATCGTCTCCCTCGTCGCCGGACCCGGTGTAGAGCTTGCCGCGCCTGCTCCACCCACCACAGGCAACGGTCTCGTCGTTGTGCTCGTGCACGAAGTAGGTGCCGTCCTCGATGAGCATCATGTCGAGGTGCGCGATGTGCGCGGCCGCACTCGCGGACTGGCGCTGATCGTAGAACCGCGGGAAGAGCTCGAGCACCGACGCGCGCATGAGTTCGGAGATGCGGGGCGCGTCGGACGCGAGCGCCAGTCGCTGTGGCGGCGCCGGTGAACCCGGCCGCTCCTGCCTCCGCTGCTCATCAACGGTCATCGTCAGTCCCTCCGCGCCGGAGCGTCTCAACAGCCGGCGGATGAGACAAGACCCACGCTCAGCTGGCCGAGACGGCGCGCAGGTCACGGCGCAGCTCCTGCGGCAACGCAAAGACCAGATGCTCCTCGGCAGAGGTCACCTCGCGGACATCTGCGAAGCCGTGATCGGCCAGCCAGACCAGCACCTCATCGACCAGGATCTCCGGCACCGAGGCCCCGCTAGTGAGCCCGACCGTACGCACGCCGGACAGCCATGCCTCGTCTAGCGCGGCAGCGTTCTCGACCAGGTGAGCCGCGGGCGCGCCGGCATCGAGCGCGACCTCGACCAGCCGTACGGAGTTGGAAGAGTTCGTCGAGCCGACCACCAGAATCAGGTCGGCGCCCTCGGCGATCTCCTTGACCGCGACCTGACGGTTTTGCGTCGCGTAGCAGATGTCGTCGCTGGGCGGATCGATCAGTTGCGGGAACCGCCGACGTAGCGCCGCCACGGTTTGCATCGTCTCGTCGACCGACAGGGTGGTCTGCGACAGCCAGGCCACCTTGGCCGGGTCACGTACCTGTAGCTTCTCGACGTCGGCCGGCCCGTCGACCAAGTGCACGTGGTCGGGCGCCTCCCCTGTCGTGCCCACCACCTCTTCGTGGCCTTCGTGCCCGATCAGCACGATGTCGCAGTCATCCTGGGCGAAGCGGCGAGCCTCGACATGCACCTTGGTCACCAGCGGGCAGGTCGCGTCTATGGTCTTCAGGCTCCGCCGGGCGGCCTGCTCGTGCACCACCGGCGCCACGCCGTGCGCCGAGAACACGACCCGTGCGCCCTCAGGCACCTCGTCAGCCTCGTCGACAAAGATCGCGCCGCGCGCTTCGAGACTGCGCACGACATAGAGGTTGTGCACGATCTGTTTGCGGACATAGATAGGGGCGCCGTGGAGCTCCAGCGCCTTTTCAACAGTGATCACGGCCCGATCGACGCCAGCGCAGTACCCGCGCGGCCTGGCTAGCAGAACGCGTTTGCTGTCGGCGGGCAGGTCGTGGTCAGGCATGACCCCAGGGTACGGGGCGCAGTCACCCCCGTCCGCCCTGTCAGGCATAGGCTGATCGACCATGAGCGCGCCGACGACAACCGCCGAGCACCCGTGGCCGGTGCGCACGGTCGCGCAGAAGATTGCCGGCTGGGTCGCCAGGCTTGGCGAAGTCTGGGTCGAGGGCCAGATCGCCCAGCTCACCATCCGCCCCGGCACTCCCACCGTCTACCTCACCTTGAGGGATCCGGCCGCTGCGGTGTCGCTGTCGGTCACGTGCCCGCGAGCGGTGTACGCCGACGTGGTGCCGCCATTGGCCGAAGGCGCCCGGATCGTGGTCAGGGCGCGCGTGGAGTTCTACGCAGCACGTGGGTCGCTGAGCCTGCGAGCGGCCGAGATTCGCCCGGTCGGGGTGGGTGAGCTGCTGGCGCGGCTCGAAAGACTCAAGGGTGTGCTGACCGCTGAGGGCCTGTTCGCCGATGAACGCAAGCGGCCGGTGCCGTTCCTCCCCCGCTGCGTTGGGTTGGTCACCGGTCGGGCCAGCGCCGCCGAGCGCGACGTGCTCGAGAATGCCCGCGGCCGCTGGCCGGGGGTGCGATTCCGGGTCGTCAACGTGGCCGTTCAGGGGCCGGGCGCAGCCGGAGAAGTCATCGCCGCGGTCCGCGCGCTCGACAACGAACCATCGGTTGACGTCATCGTGATCGCCCGCGGCGGTGGCTCGGTCGAGGACCTGCTTCCCTTCAGCGATGAGGCGCTCTGTCGAGCGGTCGCGGCCTGCCGTACCCCGCTGGTGAGCGCAATCGGGCACGAGACTGACGCGCCGTTGCTCGACTTCGTCGCCGATCTGCGCGCCTCCACGCCCACCGACGCCGGCAAGCGCGTGGTGCCCGACATCGCGGCCGAGCAGCGCGACCTCGGTATCGCGGTCGGCCGGCTGCGGCGGGTCATCGGCGGTCGCGTCGACCGCGAACAGCACCGGATCGACGGCCTGCGTACCCGCCCTGTGCTGGCCCGCCCGCTCGGGCTGGTCGAGACCCGGACGACGGAGATGACCGCGCTGCGCGAGCGGATGCGGCGCTGCCTCGGCGGCCGCCTCGACCACGCGACGGCTGACCTCGAACACACCCTGGCCCGGGTGACGGCATTGAGCCCAGCGGCCACCCTGCGCCGCGGCTACGCCGTCGTCCAGCGCGCAGACGGCCAGGTCGTCCGCCGGCCGGCTGACGTCGCCGAGGGTGACACCCTGCGGGTCCGCGTGTCCGGGGGCGACATCGCGGTACGGGTGACGGAGCTGGCCAGCCAGTGAACACTGGACCGTGAACACTGGGACATACTGCCCCGATGAGCCTGCACTACGAGTGGACGCTGTCGCTGTGGCTACGCCCCGACACCCCCGATGCCGTGCTCACCGAGCTGGGCTGGCACGTCGGGCTGGAGCCCGGCCGACCGGACGAGTGCACGCTCGAAGGGGCCGCTCCGGCGCTCCCAGAGGACCAGGAACGAGGAACGTCCTGCCTTCCCGGCTGCGAGGTCACCTCACTGGTCCAGCAACGGCCGTTCGGCAACCGTCCGCTCCTGACCGGACTGTTCCTGCGCAGATACGTCCTCGACGACCACATGTACGACGTCATGTGCACCTTCCCTAAGTGGCTGGCGCGATGGTCGTCCACCGAGGGGTGGATCGGGTGCGCCCGCGAAGAGCTTGACCTCAAACTCTGGCTGAACTTCTACGCCAGCGGGGGTCACGCCTACATCGCCACGCCTGAGCAGCTACCGCAGGAGCCGCCGGAGCCGCTCGTTGCCTCGGCCCCCGCGTTCCGTCTCCGGCAGACCGCGGTGACCGCGTTCGACGATCTTGCCGGCCGGAGCTGAGGCTCGGCGGCGCACAGACTGGGCCACGTCCCATTGCCAGGCCCGAGCGTAGGGTCGGGAAACGTCGTTGGGACCGGAAGGCAGAGGAGACTGGGTGGCGGCTGTGGAACTGCCGGCGTCGGGCGACGAGATGCCTGCGCCGGCGACGCTCGGCTATGAGCAGGCGCGCGACGAGCTGGCCGACGTGGTCCGGCGGCTGGAGGCAGGCGGCGCTTCGCTGGAGGACTCGCTGGCTCTGTGGGAGCGCGGTGAGGAGCTAGCGGCGATCTGCCAGCAGCGGCTCGACGGTGCGCGGGAGCGGCTGGCCAGGGCTGACAACCAGTCGAGTGAGCATCGAGCGCAGCGAGGCGCGGAGCGAGATGACAACCAGTCGAGTGAGCATCGAGCGCAGCGAGGCGCGGACTTGTCGGGCGACGCTGTCGGGGGCAGCTCGTAGTGTTGGGGACATGCCCGCAGAGTTAGCGATCACCATCCGCGGGGTGGCCAAGCATTACGGCGAGATTCGCGCTGTCGACGGCCTCGACCTCGATGTGCCGATGGGCACCTGCCTGGGCTTGCTCGGGCCCAATGGCGCCGGCAAGTCGACGACCATGCGCATGCTCACCGCCCAGAGCATCCCCGACCGCGGCGAGATCACCGTGCTCGGTCATCCGATCCCGGCGGAGTCCAAACAGGCGCGGATCCAGATGGGCGTCGTGCCCCAGATGGACAACCTCGACATCGAGCTCACGGTGCGACAGAACCTCTCGGTGTTCGCCCGGCTCTATCAGGTCCCGCGGGCCCAGCGGCGCGCCGCCGTCGACCGGGCACTGGCGCGCTCGCAGCTCACCGAAAGGGCGGATACCAAGACGGAGAAGCTCTCCGGCGGGATGCGGCGGCGGCTGCTCATCGCCCGCGGCCTCGTGCACGAGCCACGGCTGGTGTTGCTCGACGAGCCGACAGTGGGCCTCGATCCGCAGGTCCGCCAAGAGCTGTGGGCGCTGATCGACGGTCTGCGTAGTGCGGGGACCACCATCTTGATGTCGACGCACTACATCGAGGAGGCCGAGCGGCTCGCTGACGACGTTGCCGTGATGTCGCACGGCAAGCTCATCGCGCACGGCCCGCCGGCCACGCTGCTCGAGGCGCACGCCGGCCGCAGCGCCGCGGAGTTCTATGGGCCACCGCCCCGCTTGGTCGAGGTCGAGAAGCTGGCCAAGGATGCCGGGTTCGCCACCCGGCGCACCGGTCCCTCGGTGTCGGTGTTGCGGGCTGAGGACATCCCCGACTCGCTGGCTGACGCGCTCGGCGCAGGCGCGATGCGCGCGGCCAATCTCGAGGACGTCTTCGTCGTGCTCACCGGTGAAGAAGTCGCATGAGCGTTCAGAGCACGACCCGCCGGCTTCGGTACGTGGAGCCGTCGGCGCTGGCCGGCGTGCTTGTCCACGACTGGACTCTGTTCAAGCGCTTCTGGCCATCAACCACGTTTTCATCGGTGGTCGAGCCCACCATTTATCTGCTCGCCTTCGGCTTTGGCTTCGGGTCGTTGATCTCTGTGATCAACGGCTACCGCTACGTCGACTTCGTCGGCACCGGCGTGGTGGCCACCGCAGTGCTCTTCACAGCAGCCTTCTCCGGCATGTTCCAGACATTCATCCGGCGCACCTACCAGCACACCTACGATGCGATGCTCGCGGCTCCGGTCGACACCCACGAGTTGGTGCTCGGCGAAGCGCTGTGGATGGCCGCCAGGGCCGGCGTCTACGGATGCGCGCCACTGCTCGTCGCCGTCGGCTTCGGTTTGCGACCCGGGCCAGCAGTGGTGCTCGTTCCGGTCATCGGGTTCGTGACCGGGTTCGGGTTCGCACTGGCGGGGATCTGGGCGTCGGCAATCGTGCCGTCCATCGACAGCTTCAACTACATCATCTCCGGGGTCGTCACCCCGCTGTTTCTGGTCGCTGGCACGTTCTTCCCGATCGACGGGCTCCCCGGCTGGGCCCAAGGAGTCGCGCAGCTCAACCCGCTCTATCACTGCGTGGAGTTAGTACGACACGCGGTATTCGGTCTGCGGCCGGGGGCGGACCTCCTTCACCTGGTGGTTCTGATGGTTTTTGCAGCACTGATGTGGATTGTCGCCGTACGCAAAATGCGGCAGCGCCTCATCGACTGAGGACCACCGGCTTTGAACTGCCAGCGGGTGTCCTCGGGTGTCGGGAGCACACGCGCACGCTTGCAGCCGGATTTGTCACCCGTTAGTGTGGCGCCGATCACTCGGCCCGAATTGCCCTGCCAGGGCACCCGAGGGATCACCGCCGAATCTCAGTGCACGCTGCGGGGACGTGCACGCAGAACCGGGGACCCACGCAGTCCTGGGGTGAATCGGCGCCAACCCGGCGCCATAGGGCAGCTCTTCCAGCCCGAACCCGTCAGCTAACCCGGTAGGCGACCTCGGAAGAGAGGGCCAGCCGAATGCCCACCGGGTCCAAACCAGTCGGCAAAACGAACGTCAAGTCGCGCACGCGACCGCGACTGCTGCGCATCGTGGCGTCAATGGCGTTGCTAGCTCTCGTCGGCGGCGCCGCGGCCGTCGACCGCTCGAGGCCGGTTGAGTCGACCAACCAGGGTGTTGGGACAACGGAAACGTTCGTCAACGACAACCTCAATGGTGCCAACCGCTCAGCCGGGCCGAGCCCGTCAGCCTCGCGCAGTGCCAAGGCCAAGCCGAAGCCCAAGGCCTCGGCCGGCTTCACCGCAAGTTCGGCCTTCATTCCGGGCAGCGGCCAGGTCTACCTCGGCGCGGCAGGTGACTCCCAAGCGCTCGCCCGCGCCACGGGAACGCCGCTGTCCGACCACGCGTACGCCCACTTCAGTGGCGGTGTCCCGGCTGGGCGCATGATCACCGTGAAGGACAACGGCACCTGGCGATCCGTCGCAGCGGCCGGGCCGGGGTCGGCAATCTACAACAACATCGTACGCTGGGCACAGACGATCAAGTCCCGCAGCGGGATGGTCATGTTCGCCTACCACCACGAGCCCGAGGGTGCCAACAGCAGGCGCTTCGGCACGCCTGCCGAGTTCATCCAGGCCTGGCGCCGCGTGGTCACCATCTTCCGGTCCCAGGGCGTACGCAACGCCATCTACACGTGGCAGATGACGGCGTGGGCGTTCCGTGCCGCACCCAGCGACCCGCGCTACGCCGCCCGCTGGTACCCCGGCGACGACTACGTCGACAGCGTCGGCGCCGACGCCTACAACTGGGGCGTCTGTGGTGAAGGCAGCGGCAACTGGCAGGAGCTCAAGACACTCGGTGATCCAGTGCTCGCGTTCGCCCGGGCACACGGGAAGGACGCGTCCTTTCCTGAGTTCGCCAGCCATGCCGACCTGCGCCGGGCGCAGTGGACCTATAACGCGCTGCAATACATCGCGACCAACCGCAGCCGGATCACCGGGGCGTTCTACTTCCATCGGCCGCCGACGGTTGCCGCCAACAATGACTGCAGGTGGCCGCTGTCAGCTTCCGCCGAGTACTCCGCCTATGCGGCATTGGGGCGCAACCGCGCGTACTTCACCCCCTGAGGTGTCGATGTCGGACCCGCCTGGCAAGGTGACGACGATGCCCGCGGCTGGTGCGGGTCCACCGGGAGATGAGGGGCGGACACCATGACCTCGACCGAGAAGCTCGCACCCACCGGCGAGCGGGCCGACCTGTTGGAGACTCTCGGCAAACACCGTGACTTCCTGCGCTACACCGTCCGCGACCTGACCGACGAGAGGTGGCTGGACTTCGCCCTCGAAGGCCCTGAGGCGATGAGCGGCGGAGACGACGCCGAGTGGAGCGAGGACGACTGGGGCAAAGGCTTCAGCATGCAGCCTGACGAGACCCTTGCCGGGCTGCTCGAGCGCTACACAGAGGTAGCGCGCAGGACCGACGACCTGGTGGCCACCCTACCCGACCTCGACGTCTCACATCCGCTGCCGGAAGCGCCATGGTTCGAGCCGAGCGCCCGGTGGTCGGTTCGCAGGGTCGTGCTGCATGTCATCGCTGAGACCGCCCAGCACGCCGGCCACGCCGACATCATCCGCGAGTCCCTCGACGGCTCCAAGACCATGGGCTAGCAGCCCTGCCCGACCTATCTCAGCGGCCCCATCCTGATGGTGCGTGTGAGGTGAGGAAGCCGTCGATGTCGACGGAGCCACTGGTGACCCGCACTTCGATGGTGTGTGCCGTAGCCGGCGAAGTGCGTCTGGAAACCGACGGGCCGGTTGGTAGCCGGGCGGCGGGTGTCGAGGAAGACCCGGAACAGCATGGTGCGGACATAGGCTCCGCGGTCTCCATCCGCACGCTGCGCCACGCGAGGTACAGCTTGGTCAGCGCCGTCTGCGTCAGATCCTCGGCTTCGTGCCAGTTACCGCACAACAGGTACGCCGCCTGCCGCAGCGCTTGGCCCCGGGCGGCGACGAACTCCTGGTATTGACGTTGCTGGTCACTACGCATAGAGGTCTCCTGGCGTTCACCCACTACTACGTGACCAGCCCTTGGAAGGGTTGCACGGCTACTCTGCAAGAATTTTGCGGTCACCATTCTGGGTCGATCCTGCGTCGAAAACTCTGACTGGCGAACAGTTGCGACCGTCAGCGCAGGGCTGCGGCAAGGACGCGTAGCTCGTCCAGCCCGGCGCTGCCGGAGACCACGAACGTGACGGCACCTTCGGTACGGACGATCGCGCGGTCGCCTCTCCGAGGTGCGGGGAACTGCTGCCAGGTCTCGCTCCCCACGAGCACCAAGCCGCCCGGCTGTGCGTCGGCGGCCAGCTCGGCCGCGATCAACTGGGCGCGCGGCAGGTCGCTCTCCACCAGTTGTGCGTACTCTCCCTTGGGCGTGACGAAACCGACCTGCAGAGTCAGCCGGCCGGCTGCTGGCCGCTCGGTCCGCGCGCTCGTCGGCCGCCATCCCGAAGGCAAACTCTGCGGCGTGCGGACTTGATAGGTCGCGACGTTGCGGGCCCCCGCGTACGCCGACGACGGGTCGATGACGTTGATCGCCTTGCCGCCGCGCTGCTGGACGAACAACACCACACCGATGATCGCCAGCAACACGCCCAGCGAGATTGCCATGTCGGCCATCCCCCCGCGTCGGCGGGCCGGGCGGATGATGACGGGGTCGCCGGACTCACTCAACGGTCAGGCCGCCTTGCGGATGCGGTCGATCTCGTCGAGTACGGCGGCGCACTCGTCGGCGGTGTTGAAGAAGTGCGGGCCGATGCGCAGGCCGCCGCCGGGCCGGTAGTCGACGGCGAAGCCGCGGGCCACCAACTCCTCGTAGACCTGCTGCCCGGCACCGGGGTCGAACGTCACGTGGCCGCCGCGCCGCGCCGGGTCGTGCGGAGAGTGCACCGCCCAGCCGCGCTCGAGAGCGCCCTCGACCAGCGGCTGGGTGAGCGAGATGGAGCGCTCGCGGATCCGCTGCACGCCGGCATCGAGGATCGCCTGGTAACCCGCCGAGGCGGCGTACGCGGCCGGGACACCAGGCGTGCCACCGGCAAAGCGGGTGACCCCGGGTGCGTACTCGACATCGTGAAAGGAGAAGTCGAAGGGCGCGCGATGGCCGAACCACCCGACGTCTGCCGGGCGCAGGGTGTCGGCGAGCCGCGGGGCGACGTACATCCAGCCGGCTCCCGGCCCGCCGCAGAGGTACTTCACCGACCCGCCGACACAGAAGTCGACATCGAGACCGACGACGTCGATGGGCAGCACGCCGGCTGACTGGTAGGCATCGAGGAGCACCAGAGCGCCCACCGCGTGGGCGCGCTCGACGATCGGCGGGACATCGACGAGGCCCGCCGAGCGGAACAACACGTGCGAGATCGGCACGAGCAGGGTGCGCTCGTCAATCGCGTCGACCACCCGCTGCACATCGAAGCCGTCGCCGCTGCCTCGCGTGGGCGACGCCACGACGACAACCTCGGCGCCGTACCGGCGCTGCTCTGTCCACAGGTAGTGGCTGCCCGGCCAGTCGCTATCTGCGTAGACGACTCGATTGCGGTGGCCGGAGAAGTCCAGGCAGGAGGCGACGGCGCCGAGCAGATCGGCGACGCTCTGCCGCAGCACGGTCGTCCCGGGTGGCGCCCCGATGATGGCGCCGACCAGATCGGCGATCCTGCTCATCTCCGGAATCCACTGGTGCCAGGCCAGCACCCCCCGGCTGGCCCACAGGCCGGCAAACTCGGCCAGCCGAGCCGCACTGGCCGGGTGCATCGCACCCAGAGAGTGGTTCGCGAGGTACGTCGACTGCGACAGGACAGGGTAGTTCTTCCGCTGAGCGAGCAGGTCCTCGTGCGTGATCGGCCGCCCGCTCATGCCCTCACTCTGCCAGGATGGGGTCAGCCCTGCCGTAACCGCGGCCCGTGACGCCGGCCTGCACCACGGGGAAACAAGGAGGCGGCCATGAGCGAGATCTCCGACGAGTTGGCGGCGCTGCGCAGCGCCCCCGACCGCAACCTGGCCCTTGAGCTCGTCCGCGTCACCGAGGCGGCGGCGATGGCCGCCGGACGCTGGGTCGGCCGGGGCGACAAGAACGGCGGTGACGGCGCGGCTGTCGACGCGATGCGCATGCTGATCAGCACGGTCGCGATGAAGGGTGTCGTCGTCATCGGCGAGGGCGAGAAGGACGAGGCGCCCATGCTGTACAACGGCGAGGAGGTCGGCGACGGCAGTGGACCGGAGTGCGACGTCGCGGTCGACCCGGTCGATGGCACCACGCTGATGAGCAAGGGCATGCCCAACGCGATCGCGGTGCTGGCGGTGGCCGAGCGGCACACCATGTACGACCCCTCCGCGGTGTTCTACATGGACAAACTGGTGACCGGGCCCGAGGCGGCTCATGCTGTCGACATCGACGCTTCGGCCGAGGACAACGTCCGCGCCGTAGCCAAGGCCAAGGGCGTCGAGGTCGAGGACATCACGGTCTGCATCCTCGATCGGCCGCGGCACGACAAGCTCGTGGCCGACGTCCGCGAGGCCGGTGCCCGGATCAAGTTCATCACCGACGGCGACGTCGCGGGCGCCATCATGGCAGCGCGTGACGGCACGGGCGTCGACTTGATGATGGGCATTGGCGGCACGCCCGAGGGCATCATCACCGCCTGCGCCATCAAGTGCCTCGGTGGCACCTTGCAGGGGCGATTGTGGCCCAAGGACGACGCTGAGCGCCGTCAGGCACTCGACGCCGGTCATGACCTCGACCAGGTGCTGATGACAGATGACCTGGTGTCGTCGGACAACGTGTTCTTCGTGGCCACCGGCGTTACCGACGGCGAGTTGCTGCGCGGGGTGCGCTACCGCGCCGGCGGCGCGCGTACCCAGTCCATCGTCATGCGCTCCCGCAGCGGCACGATCCGGGTGGTCGACAGCGACCACTCCCTGACGAAGCTGCGTGCGTACAGCGTCGTCGAATATGAGCACCACGCTCCGCCGGTCCGGAAGCCCGGCGAGGGATAATCTCAAGGGCGAGTGAACATCGAGCGGAGTGAGCTAGACAGTCAGGTCACGTCAACTAAGGGAGTCATCATGGGAGAGAAGTCCAAACAGAAGGCCCCCAGCGACAAGAAGGTCGGCAAGACCCTGAAGGAGAAGCGCGCGATCAAGAAGGCAAAGCACGAGGGCAAGTCGGGGATCGTCCCGCCCAGCGGCCACTGAGCCTCCGACCCCCCCCGTTAGGCTGCCGATCGAGCCCGTCGCACAAAGATCCCGCCGACGGGGCGCGATCATGACGTTTGCCTTGCGTACGCGGGTGGTTCTGCCCGTTTTGTCCGAGGCGAATGCCATGATCGTCTTTGTTGGTCGCGTTTGCGCGACAGGCTCCGAGAATGTGGGGGTGAGCTACGGAGCGGCACATGGGTGAGCGCGACTACCGCCTCGAGCACGACTCGATGGGTGAGGTACGGGTGCCGCGCGATGCCAAATGGCGGGCGCAGACTCAGCGGGCCGTCGAGAATTTCCCCGTCTCCGGCCGGCGTGTCGACCCGCAATTGATCCACGCCCTAGCCGCGATCAAGGGCGCCGCTGCCACAGTCAACAGCGATCTGGGCGTCCTCGACAACGAGATCGCCAAGGCCGTGGACGCCGCCGCCGCCGAGGTCGTCCGCGGCGACTGGGACGACCAGTTCCCGATCGACGTCTTCCAGACCGGCTCGGGGACGTCGACCAACATGAACCTCAACGAGGTCATCGCCACCCTGGCCACCGAGAAGCTCGGCTCGCCGGTGCATCCCAACGATCACGTCAACGCGTCGCAGTCGTCCAACGACACCTTCCCCTCTGCGATGCACATCGCCACCAGCAGCGCGCTGGCGCACGACCTGCTGCCCGCGCTCGACCACCTCGCGGCGTCCCTCGAGCGCAAGTCCGCCGAATTCGCCTCCGTCGTGAAGTCGGGCCGCACCCACCTGATGGACGCCACTCCGGTCACGCTCGGACAGGAGTTCGGCGGGTACGCGGCCGCGATCCGGATCGGCATCGAGCGGGTCGAGGCGTCGCTGCCCCGGGTCGGCGAGTTACCGCTCGGCGGCACAGCCGTGGGCACCGGCATCAACACCCCGCCCGGGTTCGCGGCCAAAGTGATCAGCCGGCTGGCCGACGAGCTGGGACTTCCGCTGACCGAGGCGCGCAATCACTTCGAGGCACAAGCCTCCCGCGACGCACTCGTGGAGGCCTCTGGTGTGCTGCGGACAATCGCGGTCAGCCTCAACAAGATCGCCAACGACCTGCGCTGGATGTCCTCCGGCCCGCGTACCGGACTGGCCGAGATCCACCTGCCCGATCTGCAACCGGGCTCGTCGATCATGCCCGGCAAGGTCAACCCGGTCATCCCCGAGGCCGTATGCCAGGTGGTCGCCCAGGTGGTCGGCAACGACGCCGCTGTGGCCTTCGGTGGCGCGGCGGGCAACTTCGAGCTCAACGTCAACCTGCCGGTGATCGCCCGCAACGTGCTCGAATCCGTACGCCTGCTCGCCAACATCAGCCGGCTGCTCGCCGACCGATGCATCGACGGCATTACGGCCGACGAGGAGCGCTGCCGCATCTACGCCGAGAGCTCGCCGTCGGTGGTCACACCGCTGAACAAGTACATCGGGTACGAAGAAGCTGCCAAGGTCGCCAAGCAATCATTGGCCGAGCGCAAGACCATCCGCGAGGTGGTCATCGAGCGCGGCTACGTACAGCAAGGCGAGCTGACCGAGGCGCAACTCGACGAGGCTCTCGACGTACTGGCAATGACTCGCGCGCCAACGGACTGACCCGGCAGGCGCCGAGGGTCAGTCGTGGTGGTGCGGGTGCTCGTGATCGCGGTGGCTGGTGGCCTCCAACTGGAACGTGCAGTGCGCGACATCGAAGTGGTCACCGAGGCACGCGCACAGCCGGTCCAGGACCCGCCCCGCGCCGCCGTCAGCGAGCGCCTCGTCGGTGACCACCACGTGCGCCGACATGACGGGCAAACCGCTGGTGATCGTCCACACGTGCAGATCGTGTACGTCGTGGACTCCCTCGACACCGGTGATGTGGTCGCGGACGCTTCCGATATCGACGCCCTTCGGGGTTGCCTCGAGCAATACGTCAACCGCCTCACGGAGCAGCGCCCACGTCCGCGGCAAGATCAGCAGCGCGATCGCCACCGAAGCAACCGGGTCGGCGCGGGTCCAGCCCGTCGTCATGATCACCACCGCCGCCACGATCACGGCCATCGAACCAAGCAGGTCGCCGAGAACTTCCAGGTACGCTCCTCGCACATTCAGGCTCTCGCGCTGGCCGCGGCGCAACAGCAGCATGCTGCCCGCGTTGGCGAGCAGGCCGACGACGGCAACCAGAAGCATCAGCCAGGGAGTGATCTGCGGCGGATCGGCGAACCGTCGTACGGCCTCGATCGCGATGAAAGCGGCGACTCCGAGCAGGAGCACCGCATTGGCCACCGCGGCCAGGATCTCCGCCCGGTGGTAACCGAATGTCCGCTCGGGCGTCGCGGGGCGAGCCGACAATGCGGCGGCGAGCAAGGCGAGCCCCACCCCAGCGGCATCGGTGAGCAGGTGACCGGCGTCGGCGAGCAGCGCCAGCGAGCCGGAGATGAGGCCCCCGATGACCTCGACAACCAAGGTCGTCAGGGTGATGCTGAGCACGGCGAGGAGCCGGCCGCGATAAGCACCCATCGCGGTCGAGTGGCCATGTGCATGGTCCATTAGCGCCCGCCCCACGTCAGCCTGCACTGTCCCATCACCACCCGACAGTATTTCCTCGCGTCCGGCCATCGACGCGACCGGCTAACGATTCTCGCTGGGTGTGATCGTCCAGCCGCCGCGTCGATGGGAGCGGGCGACCGCCAGACCAGCGACGAGTGCGACTGCGACGCGAGCCGCCCGATCCCCAGAGACTGACCCCGCCCTAGAGCGGCAGGTCCTCGAGCATCTCGGTGACGAGGGCGGCAATCGGCGAACGCTCTGACCGGGTCAGCGTGATGTGGGCGAACAGCGGATGGCCCTTGAGCGCTTCGATGACCGCCACGACGCCGTCGTGGCGCCCGACACGCAGGTTGTCTCGTTGGGCCACGTCGTGGGTGAGCACCACCCGAGAGCCCTGTCCGACCCGCGAGAGCACCGTGAGGAGCACGCCACGCTCGAGGGACTGCGCCTCGTCGACGATGACGAATGCGTCGTGCAGGGACCGCCCGCGGATGTGGGTCAGCGGCAGCACTTCGAGCATGCCGCGCTCGAGCACCTCGGTGATGACCTCGGCAGAGACCAGCGCACCGAGGGTGTCGAAGACCGCCTGGGCCCAGGGCGCCATCTTCTCGCCCTCACTGCCGGGGAGATAGCCCAACTCCTGCCCGCCCACCGCGTACAGCGGGCGGAAGACCACGACCCGCTTATGCAGGCGGCGTTCGAGCACCGACTCGAAGCCGGCACACAAGGCGAGGGCCGACTTGCCCGTGCCGGCACGGCCGCCAAGCGAGACGATGCCCACGTCCGGGTCGAGCAGCAGGTCCAGCACGATGCGTTGCTCCGCTGAGCGGCCATGCAGCCCGAAGGCATCGCGGTCACCGCGGACCAGCCGCACGGATTTGTCCGGCGTCACCCGGCCCAAGGCCGAGCCGCGGCCGGAGTGCAGGACGAGACCAGTGTGACAGGGCAGGTCGCGGGCCGCTTCGAGCTCGATCGGCTCGCCGCGGTAGAGCGTCGCCATCTCCTCGTCGACAAGGTCCAGCTCAGCCATGCCGGTCCAGCCGCTGCCCGGGACCAGAGCGGCCCGGTATTCATCGGCGACCAGACCCACCGAGGAGGCTTTGACCCGCAGCGGCATGTCCTTGGTAACCAGGATGACGTCGCGGCCCTCGGCGGCAAGATTCAGTGCGACGGTCAGGATCCGACTGTCGTTGTCGTCGGTACGAAAGCCAGCCGGCAGTACAGCGGGATCGGCATGGTTGAGCTCGACCCGCAACGTCCCGTCGAGATCACCCACCGGCACCGGCTGGTCCAGGCGACCGTGCCGGACCCGCAGGTCGTCGAGCATCCGCAGAGTCTGCCGGGCGAACCACCCCAGCTCGGGGTGGTGTCGCTTTCCTTCGAGCTCCCCGACGACCACCAGCGGGATGACCACCTCGTGCTCGGCGAATCGCACGAGTGCGGCCGGGTCGGAGAGCAGGACTGAGGTGTCGATGACGTACGTGCGGGGTGGTGTCACGGCACCGACCGTACGACTGAAGATGGGTACCTCGATGGCGACACGCGCTGACGCGGGAGCGAACTTTTGGGGTGCTGGCTACCCACCGAAACGGCGGTGGCGCGCCGCGTAATCGCGCAGCGCGCGGAGGAAGTCGACGTGCCTGAAGTCCGGCCAGTAAGCGTCGCAGAAGTAGAACTCCGAGTGGGCGCTCTGCCAGAGCAGGAAGCCCGACAGGCGCTGCTCCCCCGAGGTCCGAATCACCAGATCGGGGTCCGGCTGACCGCGGGTGTAGAGGTGCTTGGCGATGTGATCGACGTCGAGGACGTCGGCGAGTTCCTCGATCGAGGTCCCCCGGCTGGCATGCTCGTGCAGCAGTGACCGGACGGCGTCGGCGATCTCCCGGCGCCCGCCGTACCCGACAGCGATGTTGACCGTGGCTCCTGGCCGGCCGATGGTTCGTTCGGCCGCCTCCTTGAGCTTCAGCGCGTTGTCGGCCGGCAGCAGGTCGAGAGCCCCCATGATGCGCAGTTGCCAGCGCTGCCGCGGGCCGGCGAGGTCGTCGACCACTGATTCGATGACTCTCAGCAGGGGATCCAGCTCGTCGGGCGGCCGAGCCAGATTGTCAGTTGACAGCAGCCACAGCGTGACGACCTCGACCCCGGCATCGTCGCACCAATCCAGTAGCTGCGCGATCTTCTTGCCGCCGGCCCGGTAGCCGGCGTCGGGACTGCCATTGCCACTGGCCTTCGCCCAACGGCGGTTGCCATCCAGGATGACCCCGACGTGCCGCGGAAGCGTGCGGCCCTTGAGATCACGGATCAGGCGCCGCTCATAAAACGGGTAGACCCAAGAGAACACAGCGTTGCGGAGGCCCACGCTCGGAGACTACGCGGAATACCAGCGCCCAGGGCGGCTTGCGACGACTATGGGGTGCGCTGGAACTGGCCCGAGAGAAGCCGGGTGAGTTTCGGCGGCTCCTCGGGCGACCGACCTTAGCCGACCGACTTGACGATGGCCTCGTCGAGGCCGGCAAAGGCGGCGAGGTAGGTGCCACGCTCGGCCTTGAGTTGCTCGACCCGCTGCTCGTACTCAGCCAGGCGCCCCTGGTGCTCGTACAGCTTGCGCGGCGCGAGAATCTCCTCGTCGTCGACGCCGGGGACGCCGCTCGCGACCTCGTAGCCGAAGTCAGGATCGCTCTCCCACTCGATCGTCTCGGTTGCGATGCCCTGCACGAACGCCGATGAGTGCGGAATCTTGATCTTCTTGCTTCGTTCGTCCCCTTCGGGCCCGCCGATCCGGCCGGTGTTGAGAACGAACACCTGCATGGGGTGGCTGTCCATCAACTCAAGGAACCGGTTGCCCATGTCGGCCATGTCTCGCGGGAAGAACGGGTTGGTACCCGGCACCCGCAATGCCTTGCCCTCCTCGTCCTTGCCGCCGGCACTGGTGCCCTGAGTCTCACCCAGCATGAAGTACGCGGCTGCCTGGGCCCGGTCGAGGCGGGCAACACCAGGGACGATGTTCTCGTTGCGGTTGAGGATGAGGAGGAATTCTGCCGGCTCCAAGCCTGACGGATCAGCCGGGTCAACGTAGGTGAACGGCCAGGTTGTTCGTCCGTTCTTGGTGTAGCTGGTGTCGAAAAAGTCGACCTTGCCCTGGTCGTCGACTGAGACGTTCTCGAGGTAGGCGTCGGGCTTGGTGGTCGCGTTATAGATCGCCGGCTCGAACTGCGGGTCGAGCCCGAACGTCTTGGCGAAGCAGCCGTTCTCGGTCGTATAGACCTTGCCTCCGGGCATCAGCGCGACGAAATCGTCCTGCACCGGCTTGCTGCCGAGCTGCTTGGTGAATGTCGTGGTCGTCTTGCCGGTGCCGGACAGGCCCACGATCAGCATCGTCCGCTGCCGGCCATCGACCGGGATCACCTTGCACCCGGCGTGCAGCGCGAGGCCGCCCCGCTCGAAGACGATGTTGTTCCACATCCGCAGGCCACCCTTTTTGGACTCCCCGAAATAGTCAGAGTTCAGGACGCGGGTGATGTTGCTGGCGAGGTCGACTGCGATGAGCCGGTCGTTGGGGTAGCCCGGCGCGGCGAGATTCGGCGTGTAGATGACCGTGGTGACCGGATCACCGGCAGTGCCGTCGGCTGCGTAGTAGAGCTGACGCTGCATCCCGGCAATGTTGGCGTTGGCCGACTCGATGATCAGCCGGGCGGGCGTGCGGAACGATGGATCCGACCCGATATAGCCGTCGACGACCACCATCTGCTGATCGGCGATGTATGCGTCTTGCATCTTGGCGATGCGGTCGTACTCCTGCCGAGAGATTGTGGGATCGGTCAGGTTCGTCGAGTCGGCGACGACGAAGGTGGATGCCTTGCTCCGGGAGTCGACCCGCGCCTTGATGTTGACGTTGCCGAACTCGGTCTGCGTAGCGTTGGGCATCCGATCGGCGAGCTCGCGTAAGCGCTCAGGAGCCGGATTCCACTCGACGTTCCTGGCCCTCACCTCGTACGCCACCATGCCGCCGCTCCCGTTCTGCTAGCCACGCTGCTCGCCCGGTCATTGTGGCATCCGGCTCCGGTACGCGCCCATCGTCCTAAGCGTTGTGCCGTACCGTCGCAATGGTGAGTTTGCTCGAGCATCTGGCCGCCCGGCCTACCTGGCGGGGCCACCTGCACCAGTGGGCCTGTCTGGTCTCGATCGTGGCGGGCACGGTGCTCGTCGCGG
>Ga0136617_10002012_pt1 | contig 18098 bp, 19 predicted proteins | sample AntDrymUQ3222106_2_FD_129672 | JGI IMG/M metagenome (GOLD analysis project Ga0136617, IMG submission 129672) | Polar desert sand microbial communities from Dry Valleys, Antarctica - metaG UQ322 (21.06) | ecosystem: Environmental > Terrestrial > Soil > Desert | place: Antarctica: Dry Valley... | reverse complement strand
CCGTAGGGGAAAAGGCGCTTCGAGCCCAGAACCGGTGCCCGCCGGTCGGATGAGAGTTCACTCGAGGTGGGCGCCTGTTCGGCTTCGGGCGTACCCGCGGCGACGCTCAGCCCGCTCAGCACTACTGCTATCAGCGTTCCTGCGGTCAGTACGGCCCGAACGAGTCGCGTCACGGTGATGCCCCCTTGAATAGCCACGCGCGAACCTAGCCAATCATGTCGGCGGCGTCTGCCAACTGATGGAAATGGCAGGGAGCCACGGTTGGCCCAACCGGCCGAACTCGTGGCCCCGTCAACCTGAAGCGGCCACCCTGGCGGTCTGTCTTGGCCCCACCTCGGGCCTGTGTCGGTGTGCCACTGGTGGGGGCTCCGCACAGGATCGCTACACTTGCACTTATACCCCCAGGGGTACATTATCTGAAGCGAGGAGCGGGTCATGGACGTGGACACGACGCAGCTGGTGGATGTGCTCGGCCGGTTGAGGCGGGTGCAGGGTCAGGTCGGCGGGATCATCCGAATGATCGAGGAGGGCCGTGACTGCTCGGAGGTGGTGACCCAGCTTGCTGCGGCGTCGCGGGCGCTGGACCGGGCCGGGTTCAAGATCATCGCGACCGGGATGCGCCAGTGCATGGTGTCCGACGACGTGGGCACGCGCCGTCTGAATGAGGCGGAGCTCGAGCGGTTGTTCCTGTCTCTCGCCTGACGTCTCGTGTGCTGCACCGACTAGGTGTTGCCGATGAAGGAGTTACGCGCCATGGACTACCAGCGCAGCATCACCGTCGACCTCCCGTACGCCGAGGCGGTCTCCCGGACCCGGGAGGCGCTGGCCGGGCAGGGCTTTGGCGTTCTGACCGAGATCGATGTGCAGGCAACTTTGCGGGACAAGCGCGGGCTGGAGATGGAGCCGTACGTGATCCTCGGCGCCTGTAATCCGGACTTGGCCCACGAGGCGCTCGAGGTGGACCGCAGCATCGGCGTTCTGCTGCCGTGCAATGTTGTGGTGAGCGCCCGCGGTGATGGTTCGGCGGTGCAGATCCTCGATCCGCAACTGATGGCCTCGGTGACCGGGCTACCCGCCCTTGAGCCCATCGCCGACGAGGCGAGCCGTCGACTGCAGGTTGTCCTGGACACCCTTACCCACCTCGTCTGATCACTTGACCCATGCCTGGGTCCCAAGAAATGTCCGCTATGAAAAGGAGTCACCGATGGAGCCACGCGCTGTCAGCGACCGCCGCGACGAGCTACAGATCATCGACGTCCGCGAGGACAAGGAATGGGCCGCTGGACGGATCGCGGCCGCCGTGCACATCCCCACGGACGACATCCCGGCCCGGCTCGAGCAGATCGACCGGGACCGGACTGTGGTCACCGTGTGCCGCAGCGGACGCCGCAGCGGGCAGGCCGCTGAGTACCTCACCCAGGTCGGGTACAGGGCTGTCAACCTCGACGGGGGTTTGCAGAGCTGGGCCGATGAGGGTCTGCCGGTCACCACCCCCGCCGGCAACCCCGGACGCGTTGCCTGACCACAGCCCCCTTTTTAGCCCAAAAGATACCCTACGGGGTAGGGAAGGCAACGATGATTCAGATCGAGACGATCGATACCTCCAGCCTGGGGGATCGCAGCTACCTGGCCACCGATGGGGAGGTCGCCGTGGTGGTCGACCCGCAACGCGACATCGACCGTGTCCTGGACCTCGCCGCCGCCCGAGGTGCGCGGGTGACGCATGTGCTGGAGACCCATGTGCACAACGACTACGTCACCGGCGGCCTGGAGCTCGCGCAGCGCACCGGTGCGGCGTACCTGCTGCCGGCTGGTAGCGGCGTGGCCTTCGACCACGTTGCCGTCGGCGATGGCGAGGTTGTCGAGGCCGGGGCGATGCGGCTGCGGGTCCTGGACACCCCCGGCCACACCCACCACCACGCCAGCTACGCCCTGCAGGACACCGGGGGTGTCGTGGCGGCGGTCTTCACCGGCGGGTCGATGCTGTTTCGTGCGACCGGTCGCACCGACCTGGTCAGCCCCGAGGACACCAACGCTTTGACCCGTGCCCAGTACCACTCGGTGCGGCGGCTGGCCACCGAGCTACCCGACGGGGCGGCGGTCTTCCCCACCCACGGGTTCGGCAGCTTCTGCTCGGCCACCCCGACTAGTGGGGACGCCTCCACCGTCGGGGAGCAGGCCGAGGTGAACCCGGCGTTGACGCTGGCCGAGCAGGACTACGTCGACACTCTGCTCGCCGGGCTGGACGCGTTTCCCGCCTATTACGCGCAGATGGGTCCGATCAACCGCCGCGGCCCGGTGCCGGTCGACCTGTCCCGTCCCGCGCCGGTCGCCCCGACCGCGCTGCGCGGTCGTATCGAGGCCGGGGAATGGGTCGTCGACCTGCGGGCCCGCACCGCTTTCGCCGCCGGGCACCTCGCGGGTTCGCTCGGGTTCGAGCTGTCGGACAACTTCGTCAGCTACCTCGGCTGGCTCTACCGCTACGGCTCCCCGCTGACCTTGATCGGGGATAGCGAGCAGCAGATCGCCGACGCGCGTCGCGAGTTGGTCCGCATCGGTGTCGACGACCTTTCGGGTGCCGCCGTCGGGGACATCGAGGACTTGGCCGACGGGCAGCCGCTGCGGTCCTACTCGGTGACCGACTTCGGCGGACTCGCCGACGCGGCGAGCCGGGGGTCGCTGCAGGTCCTCGACGCTCGCCGCGACGACGAACGGGCCCGCGGATTCGTCCGCGGCTCCCAGCACATCCCGTTGCACGAGCTCGCCGGGCGCATCGACGAGGTGCCCGGCGGGGTGGTGTGGGTGTATTGCGGGTCGGGCTACCGCGCCTCTATCGCCGCCTCGGTGCTGGACCGACCCGGCCGCCGTGTCGACCCCACCGAGGGCGCGACCTGAGCGGCACCGCCAGAAAAAGTTCCGTACCCGTGAAGGAGACCCATGAGTGTGATCAACCCTGCCCGTGTCGACGCCGCCACCGTTGTGGACTGGCTCGCCGAACCGGACGCGGTGACGGTGATCGACGTCCGCAGCCCGACGGAGTTCGGAACAGCCCGCATTGGCGGCTCCTACAACGTGCCGCTGGACCTGCTCGGCGAGCACGCTGATCAGCTGGCCGCCCGGCTGGACCGCAGGGTCGTGCTGGTCTGCCAGTCCGGGGCCCGCGCCGCCCAAGCGCGACAGCGCCTTGCCAGGGTGGGCGCGCAGAACCTGCATGTGCTCGACGGCGGAGTCCCAGGCTACGCGGCGGCTGGCGGCCAGGTCGTGCACGGCCGGGCGCACTGGTCGCTGGAGCGCCAGGTCCGCCTCGTCGCCGGCTCGCTGGTCCTGGCCGGCGTCGCCGCCGGCCTGCGTTTCCCCAAGGCGAGCCTGCTCGCGGGCGGCGTCGGCGCCGGGCTGGCCGTGTCAGCGCTGACCGACAGCTGCATCATGGGCCGGGCACTGGCCGCGCTGCCCCACAACAACCGCGGCTCGCGCAGGCGCACCGCGCCACAGGTGCTCGACCTGCTACCGGACCCGCAGCCGGACGCGTGACCGCCAGCGATACGGCCCAGCCGGGTCCAGTCCCGCCAGGCGTCCGGTGATCGTCGCGGCCGGGCTGGGTCTGGTCATCGGGGTGCTGCTGGGCCTGCTGGGCGGCGGCGGGTCGATCCTGGCCGTACCCGCCCTGGTGTACGGGGCGGGGCTGCCGCTGGCCGCGGCCGTCCCGACGTCCCTGCTCGTGGTCGGGGTCTCGTCTGCCACCGCGGTCCTCCCACGGCTGCGCCATGGGCAGGTGCAGTGGCGGATCGCCGGGGTGTTCGGGGCCGCCGGAGCCGGGGCCGCCTACGGCGGCGCTGCGGTCAACCGGCTGCTCGACCCCCAGCTGCTGCTGATCGGGTTCGCCGCGCTGATGGTCGCCGCCGGGGTGCAGATGATGCGCGGAGACACCCCGGTCGGCGGCGATTGCGCCCTGCCCGACGGCGGGGTCAACTGGCGCGGCTGCCTGCCCAAGGCGATCGGTTCCGGCGTGGTCGTCGGGTTCCTCACCGGCATGTTCGGTGTCGGCGGCGGGTTCCTCATCATCCCCGCCCTGGTGCTGCTGCTCGGCCTGCCCATGACTGTCGCGGTCGGGACCTCCCTGGTGATCATCGTGGTCAACTCTGCGGCTGGGTTCGCCGCGCACGCCGGCGACGCTGCTGACCTGGACTACCAGATCGCGGTCGCGTCCTCCGTCGCCGCGGTCGGCGGTTCCCTGGCCGCCGCACGGGTCGCCTCCCGGCTGCCCGCCGACAAGCTCACGCGTTGGTTCGCCTACCTCGTCCTCGCCGTCGCTGCCTTCGTCGCCGTCCAGGCCCTCGTCAACCCGAGCACCGGCGGGTGAGGGGGAGCCGGCTCGACGACCCGGACTCGAGGGGCCAACCCTGAACGAGACCTGCGGTGGGGCGCGCATCACAACGGCGCAGCCGTCCGGAGTAGGCGGCGAGTGGACCACAGGTCGGGCCGGGACCTCTAACGGTAGAAGGGAACGACGATCATGCTGGCGATGAGTCCGGCCAGCCAGTCCAGCAGCTCGTAGAAGCGGTCGGTGTCCGCTGCTCGGTCGCGGGTCACGCCAGGTTCTCGACGATGGTGCCGGCCGGGTACCGGTCATGCTCACCGGTGCTCAAGGCGGTGAAGGCGAGTGGAACCATGACCCTTCCCGCGCCGGAGGAGCCTGACGTCGAGCGACTGATCAAGACCTCGGCGAAGTACGGCTTCACCTACCCGCCACCGCCAGGTGGCTGAGCCGCCGCCGCAGTTCAGGAGCCTGCCCCGAAAGGCGAGGATCTCGCGCCGCATTGCCTGTGTGGGACGCTATCGGACCGGCACTAGGCAGCCCAATCGTCACAGCAGCCTGGCTCGTCGAACGCTCGGGTGACAGCAGCGCACTAATGGAGGTGCCCCGCTCGTCAGTCACTCATGCTCATGGCCGCGTGAGGCATGGCCGGCGCACGGTCGTCGTCGCGGCGGCGTTCTGCCTGAGTCCGCCACCCCGTCTCAATGCCAGGTAGCGCCCGCGCATCCAACCTTCGGTTGATTGGTTCCAGTTCTGCGGCGCCGACTTCGAGGCGGTCGTGATGGCCGCAGAACAGCCGGAGCTGACGCAGCGAGTCCGACGCCGACGTGGGGACTGCCTCAACTCCGGCGCTAGCCGGCGCAAGGCGTTCATCCCCGCCGGGCCTCGGATCGGTAGTGTCCCGCCGTGACCATTGGGCAAATCACGAGCGTCGACATCGAGGGGACCGTCGACGAGTTCGACCAGCTGGGACGCCAAGCCTTCCTGGACAAGTATGGATTCGGCCTCGCCACCACGTACCTGCTGCACTGTCGAGGCCGATTTTACGACCCCAAGGCGATCGTCGGGGTGGCCCATGCCCGCACCCCAGGCGGCCAGGTCCTGAAGCCACCGGAGTTTGACGCTCCGAGCGCCATCCGCCATCTGCGACACGTCGGGTTCGAGGTGGTCGAGTTCTCGGGGCTTTGGTGGGTCAACCAGGGTGGCAGCTACCGCGCGGAACGCGACGGCGGCTACCTGTGGGCCCCGCAACAAACCAAGGGTGGATACCCGGTCGCGCACCACACTGATGTCTCAAAGCTGCGGCCTGGGCAGCTGCTCATCCACTATGCCGACAACGCCATCAGAGCCCTGGGGCGCGTCGCAGGTGAGCCCACGGCTGCTACCCGACCCGCTGAGCTTGACGCCACGGCATGGGCGGAGGAGGGGTTCTTCTGCCCTGTCGACTACCTCGAACTCGCTATTCGATCCCGCGGGTGGAAATCCCCGACCGCAGCTCCGGAGTCGGGCCGTTCGACGTTCACGGCAATGTCAAGCAGGGCTACTTGTTCCGGATCGCCCACGAGCATGTGCTGGATCTGCTGGCCTTCCTGGACAAGCGGATAGGCGACCTTTTCGGTTGGGCACCTAGCCATCTACACGCCGCCAAATCACCGCCCGGGTCGCCGAGCAGCGTTTCCGAGGATTCTGTGTTCGACGCTTTACGGACCTTTCGCAACATCGTCCTAGAAGGTGTCCCGGGGACCGGCAAGACTTACGCCGTGCAGCGGCTATCCGAGCATTGGCATGAGCAGACGGGCCGGCCCTTGCTGACGTTCGGGGACCGCCAGTTCGAGGCCTTTGTGATGCACCCCAGCACGTCCTATGAGGACTTCGTGGAAGGCCTCCGCCCTGGCGCCCTCAGCCCGGATGCATCAGACGATGAGCGGTACTTCGATGAGCCCGTGGGCACAGGAGGCCAGTTTCGGCTGCAGGACGGCTTCTTCCTACGGGTGTGTCAGCAGGCTGTTACTTCGCCGAATTGCGACATTTTAGTTTTGCTGGATGAGCTCAACCGGTGCAACTTGCCAAGCGTGCTGGGAGACCTCCTCCTCACCCTGGAAGCCTCCCGCCGCGCCAAGTACAGCGGCAACGCCGCCGGTGAGCGCCCGGCAGCCAGCGACTGGGAGATCCAGGTCCCGGCTCGGTTGACGTACTCCGGGCGGCTCTTCTTCGTGCCTAACAACTTGTACGTCATCGGCACGATGAACACGACTGACCGGTCGGTGGCCCCGATGGACGCCGCGCTGCGCCGCCGTTTCGCGTTCCACCGGCTGGAACCCGAGATCCCCGACGTGCGGCTCCTGCCCCCTGACGCTGGTCCGCAGAGCCGGACACTGTTCGCCCAGGCGGCCAGCATCACGCGCCGCCTGAACGAGACAGTCCTTCGACCCTGCCTCGGCCCAGACGCCATGCTCGGGCATTCCTACTTCTATGCGATGCGGGACGCCCTGACCGATATCACCGATGGTGAGGCTCCATCGGTGATCACCGCACAGTGGCGGTACAGCCTGCTGCCGCAGCTAATCGATGCGGTACGGCTGGTCACCGCCGAAGATCTACTTGACCTCCGCTTCCGCCATGGCTGGTTCAGCGAGCACCGGGAGCTGGGGCCGGCAGTCACGAGCCCGGCGACCGCGGTGCTCACGGAACTGGATGCCTACCTCGCTGAACTCGGTCTGTTCATTCGGATCGATGGCATCGGACTCACCCGCACGGCTCGGATCACCACGACTCGCCCCAGCCAGACTGATACGTCGAGTCCGGACGCAGCGTCGAGTCCTGAGCCCGAGGACACGGTCGCCGACGAGACGACCCCGTGACTACGGTGGCGGCGGCCCCTACCGGCGCCCGCGTCGGCATCTGCGCAGCCTCCGACGGTCATCACCAGATCATGATCACTGTCGCTCCGAAACCCTGGCGCCAGGGAGCGTCTCAACGAGCCAGCTTGACGTGGCCGGCAGCCAGCACACACCTGGCCGTAGGCCTTTACGAGACCGATCGGATCCACGCTGCGGACCGGACCACCGCCGAGCTGCTGCTGCGCTGCCTGCGCCACAGCTGGTCCACAGCTCCTGACGCCGACCAGCGAAGCAGCTTGCTGACTCCCGAAATCTCGCCGGATAGGCGAGAGACCTGGCCCCCGCTCGCACCGTCGCTACAGCAGGAAACCACCACTGACTTCCTTCGGCTTCTCGACCGACTCGCCATCCGGGTCTTTGAGCCCGAGCAGCTTCACGGCGCTCAGCGCCGCTCGCCGCTGCATCGACCACTGCTCTACCGGAGGTTCCTCAGCGACGTAACGTCGCGGGCAGCCTTGGCGCGCCGCGGCTACCGGTCCGTTGTGCGAAGCCGTGCCTCCGTCCGCGGACGCCCCCTGACGCAGAGTCTGCTGCGCTACGCCGCGACCGGTGACCCGCGATTGACCTATCGCTACGACGAGCTCACTCAGGCCACTCCGCTGCTGCGAGTCATCGTCACCGCGCTTGAGTGGATCGCCGACGGGCGCAGCGTCGCCTCGCCCTACACCAACGAGTACGGCGACGCGGCCTTGCGTCGGGATGCGGTGCGCGTTCGCCGCTTCTTCACCGAAGTCGACGCGTTGCCAGCGCCAGTGGCTGCACCTCTCGCCGCCCGACTGCGACTCAACCGACTCGAACAACCCTGGGAGCCGCACGACAGATGGCTGCTGCCATCCTCGCAGAGCGTGATCCCCAACCTGCCGAATCCACTGCCGAACCGGCGCAACCCTTCGAATTGTCGGTCCGTACTGACCGCCTCTGGGAACGCATTGTGTGCAGCGTCTTGGAGCGCAGCGGCTTCGATCGAGTCCGAGAGCAGCGAGAGCTGCCGGCCGGCCTGGTCGTAGATCCGTGGGTCAGTGCTGTCGAGGACCGCTCAGACAACACCCGCCCCGACATCATCGCCTGGCGTCAAGGAGATGTGTGGGTGATCGACGCCAAGTACAAGACTGGAATCACTGCGCCGTCACGAGACGACCAGTACCAGATGTTCGCCTACAGCCACTTGGTGGGGGAGGCTGGTGTCCAGCGTGTTCTCCTGATCTATCCGGCGCCGGCGCGCAGCGGTTCGGCGATCCGAGGGCGGACCGATCCTCGGCGTCCCGTTCGGCTCACTTGGCTATCGCTTCCGTTCCCTTCACCCGACAGTCTGCGCGGCATCGGAGCCTGGCAGCACTACCTGGCGCATGCTGCTGACCGCTTCGTCGGCGCAGTCTCAACAGCTGCCTGACCCGAGACCGCAACCACATTGCGCGAGACGCCAGTTGGGGCAGGCCAGTCGCTGTCGATGCGGAGGAGGTTAAAAAGTGGGTGTGCACGGGTCTCAGTCGAGTGTCTCCCGCATGGCTCGGGCAACGAGCGGGCCATGTGTCCAGACGACCATGTGACCCCCAGCGGGAAGTGTCCGGGCTTTTCCGCGGACGCTCTGGCCACTTCGCCATCCGCACTCCACCGGCGTGGCCTCGCAGGGCCAGAGCCATCAGCCGACGGGGATGGGCGGACTCGACTCTCGGACCGCCCGCCTGAGTGGCGGTCGACGAGGTCGGGCCCCGGTCGCTCAGACCAGAGGCCCCACCTGGCGAGGTCGTCCTCACCGGGTGGCCCGTGTGCCGAGCGCCGGCGTCCACGTCCTGACGGGCGGCTCGGCTCACCCTGCGTGGGGGAGCGGGTAGGACGCCCGCCACGGGTTGGGTGCGTCGTCGGGAGCCCGTAGTAGTCCCGCTCCCGGCGGTCATAGTGGGTCGGGCTAGCGCGGGGTTACGGCCGCCGCGGCGGGGCCGGGTTACGGCGTCTCCGCGCTGACGACCGCTCCGCCGCGAGCGAGCCGGAGCATTCCGTCCGCCGTCAGCTGGTCCGCGATCTCGTCGGGCAACTCGGCCAGCCAGAGCCCGTCGGCGGCGGCGATCGGCTCGACGTCGACCGGCTGGCCGAGGACTGACGCGGCAGCGGCCGCTGCGTCGGCCCGCGTGGTCACTGGCCGTCCGCTCGACTCGATGCTGACCTGGTACACGGCGCCTCCCGAGCCGAAGGAACCCTGCGAGGGAGCGCGTGGGAGTACTCGGTCCGTTCGTCGGACCAGGTCCCCGGGCGGGGCCGCCGACGATGCGGTCGAGGTCCTCCCGCCCGAGGGTGACCGTCGTCGTCGCGGGATGATGCTTGGGCACGTGGGCGGCCAGACGGCTGTGGTCGGCACGGGAGCAGTCAGCGGTTATCGTGCATCTCGCTACGACGCGGACCGTGGTCCACTTGTTTCTCGCGGTATCGGTCAGGGAGTGCCCGTGCGCCAGTCACGACCGACCAGGACCGGCCACACCACCTCACCGCGGCGTTCCGCCGGATCGATGAGTACGACGGCCTTCTGGGCCAGGTACCAGCTCGAGGGGGGCTCGGCCGCCTCGCTGGCCGCCCCGTCGCGGAGCCAGGCCGTGATCGCCTCCACGGCCTCATCGAGTGGAGCCTGCGGGTCGACCGGCAACGGTCGCATCAGAAAGTCCACTCGTCGCCCGGAGTACCTGCTCCACTTCGTCCACCGTGCCTGCTCCGACGGGCGCCCCGCCCTCTGCATGTCGTAGGTCTGCCTGCCGAGCTTAGAGGGTCCGAAGTCGGCGTGCGTCTCGCGCCGGTAGGCGGGGAATCGCCCGCCGGGGATGGCCGCGTAGAAGGTCCACACGTCGAGATCTTTGACCCCGTTGGGATCTGTCCTCTTCTGGCGGCAGTCCACGTAGTGCTGGGCGGCCCCTTGGGCCAGCACCGCCGCCACCCGGCGATCGGCGTACTCCGGCCGCTTGCGCGGGGCGGTGAACGTGGCGTGGTCCTTGTCGGCGAGTTCTGCTAGCCGCGCGAGGTGCTCATCGGTCAGTACGGCATAGGAACGGACGTTGCGATGGTGGGCCGGTGCCAGTTCGTGAGGGAGCCGCATCGAATGAGTGTGCAGGGTCCGGCGGCACCTGGGAACGCGGTTCTACGGCGTCGCGTCACCGGGGGCCGGATCGGCCAAGGGCGGAGACGTTGTGACGACCTCGCCTCAGGCGCTCCGCCCGTGGTGCACCGCGCGGACTGGGCTGCCCCATGCCGTCCCAGCCGCCCCAGCGGTCGCGGGCTCGGTCGCCCGACAGTCGAGGACACTTCCACTCGTGCCAGCGGTGTGATGGAATAGGTGCGAGACGAACGCCGGGAGGCGTGCGTGGGCAGTCCCGCTGGGCCTTAATCCGGCGGGGGGAGTACTGGACAGTCGCGATAAACGCTCCCTGAGACCTCAGCCATGGGGAAAAGGCGGCAGAACCACCCCGGTTCCTTCGGGGTGGGCGTCGCCTAGGGCTGTCTTTCCCTGGCTCACAGCCAGTGGACGGCGTCCACCCCGCAGGAACCGGCAAGGGAAACGAGCCAGGATCCCGAGGGAGCACGGTCCGCCACCTGGGCGGGTGGGCCGGGCCCCACATGAACGATCGGCCTGACGCCTACGGCTGGGCGCGGCAGTTCGCTGAGGCAGGGCACCCCGTCCTCCCCCTGTATCCCCCGAGGGACGGGTGCTGCGGTTGCGGCGACCGCGCCTGCTCCAGTCCCGGGAAGCATCCGCGGGCCTCGGACGGGCTTACCAGCGCCAGCACCGACATCGAACGGCTTCAGCTGTGGGAGCGCGCATTCCCTGACTCCAACTGGGGGGTGCGCTGCGACCACCTGGTGGTGTTCGACGCCGACGACGCCGACAGCGCGGAAGCGCTCCTGCAGCTGGCGACGTCGCGCGGAGAGCCGCCCGGGCTGACGGTGGCCACCGGTCGTGGTTCGCACCTGTACTACCTAAGTCGTGATGACCGGGCTTTGAGGCAATGGACCGGCAAGGTGCCAGGACTCAGGATCGACTTGAAGGCAGGGTCCTCCTACGTGGTCGTCCCGGGTAGCGCTCACGGTTCGGGCGCCGTCTACGAGCCCCGCGGAGACGTGCACGCCTTGAGGCCACTCCCGGACTGGGCGCTGCCCCTGGCCGGCGGCGACCTGGTCAAAGGCGGCCGCGCGGGCTTCGACAAGACGCTCCGCGACGAGCTCGAGCTGGCGCCCCCGTCCGGCTCGCGTCACACCTGGATGGCGCGTGTGTGCGGTCTCCTGGCGAGGCTGCTGCGCGAGTACCGCGAGGTGTACGACTCCGCGGTGGCGTCCGCCGCCGCGCGCTTGCCAGACGTGGAGGATTTCCCGGCGACGGAGTGGGAGACGATCCGGGACGACATCTGGGACCGGGAGACCGCACAGACGCCGCCTGACCGTCCGCCTGGCGGACGCGGACCGTCGGTGGCGTCCAGTCTGGTGGAGATCGCTGACGATCTGTTCGAGACGGTCTTGTTGGACTCCGGCATCGCTGCGGTGGTGCCGAGGTCTGGGCCCAATGTCGCCGCGCCGCTCAACCACCGCGGACCGCAGGCCGCGCGGGCGAAGATCGCCGCCGAGTTTTTCGAGCGCGCGGGCAAGGTCGCGAGCGGGACTGGCCTGGCGGAGGCCATCGAGACACTGAGCGGCCGCGCAGGGTCACAGGAACCCGTCGAGGCGTGGATGCGGGTGGCGCCGTACCGAGACGGGGTGGTCATCGACCTGGGCGACGCCGCCGGGCGCGCGATCGCCGTGGGTCGTGATGGCTGGAGCGTGCTCGATCGGTCGCCGGTGCTCATGTTCCGGACATCCGCCAGCTTGCCCCTACCGTTGCCGTCACCCGGGTCCGGCGCCGGGCTTGCGGACCTCCGCCCGCTCTTCAATCTCACCGACGAGCAATTCGACCTGCTCATCAGCTGGTGGGTCGGGGCGCTAGTGCTCCCCGAGGCCCCGGTGGCGGTGCTGGTGCTGTCTGGGCCGGGAGGAGTCGCCAAGTCCACAGCCACCGAGTTCGCTGTTCAACTCATCGACCCGTCGGCCGTGCCGCGCAGGGCCATCGCCAAGCAGCAGGACTTCCACGTAGTCACCGCCGCCACACGAGTCGTCCCCGTCGAGAACGTCAGCAGCATGCCAAAGTGGCTGTCCGACCGGATGTCGGCTGCGGTCACCGGCGACGGCCAGCTCCTGCGCACCCTGTTCGAAACGAACCTGATCACGGTGGTGAGCTACCAGCGGGTGTTCGCGATGAACGGCATTGGGCTCGCCGAGTCGATCAGCTCGGCTGACCTCGCCGGTCGAGTGATGGTGATGGAGCCCCGGCCCATCCCTGACGAGAAGCGATTGACCGAGCGAGAGCTGCGGCAGGCGTTCGAGCAGGCGCACTCATCGGCGCTCGCGGAACTGCTGGACATCACGGCGCGGGTGCTCGCCGAGATGCCCAACGCCCGGATGGACCGTACGCCGCGGATGGCCGACTTCGCCCAGGTGCTACTGGCTACCGACAGAGTCCGAGGCACACATACGCTCCAGTCGTACCTCGCGGGCCACGCCTCCATGGGTGACGCGATGCTGGCAGAGGGCACGTTCGGCGGTGAACTCCTCACCCTGCTGGAGCGAGACGCCAGGCTGGACCCGAATCGCCGGACGTGGACGGTGGAGACCAATGCCTCCGAGCTGCTCAAGCACATGGCAGACCGGCTCGGGCCGAAGGACGTCCCAGCCATCAATCAGATCCGGCACGAGATCGACCTCGTGCGCCCGCGGCTCGCCGAGGAAGGCTGGGACTTCGGCGTCTCCAAGTCCGGCTCCCGGCGCCGGTACTGCTTCAGCCGAGACGCTGCGCCAGGGACAGCAGGGACGGCCGGGACGGCCGCAGCCACACAAGGCGACGGCACGGCGATGGGCATGGAAGGTGACGCCGTCGACCCCTCCTCCCCGATGAGCGAGAGGACCGGGCGAGGGGCCGCCGCAACTGTCTCAACGCAGACCTCGGCCCAGGTGGAGGCCCTCGCCCGAGCATCCACCAACTGGCGACGCCAGGCCGACAAGCGGCAGGGCAGGACGCGATGAGCGGCCAGCTGGCCCCAGATCCTCGACACCTGGATCTGCAGGGCCGGTCAGTGGTCCGCAGCCGTGCGGTCACGGTGTCGGAGCACGGCAACGACCCGTGGCAGGGGACGCTCGAGGTGTCGGCCCTGCCTGCCAGCCTGTCGTTCCCCAGCAGGCTAGAGGCCACCACCGCCGCCTGGCGGCATGTGCGCCTGACCGCGGGCGGACCGGGTGTCAGAGGCGGCCGCCCAGGAGATCCTGGCTGGCCGGGGATGAGAGCACCTCGACGGTGGCACGCTCTCGGTTGTCGGTCTCGGCCTCACGCCCGCCCGCGCCGGCCCGCGCGCGAGCACGGGGGTCGTTGATGCTGTGGTCGTGGGTCTTCTCCGCGCAGCTGGTGGGTCCGGACGGGCCGGCCACCCGCAACCGTCGGGCTACCCCGTCGCCGTCGGACATCGCCGAGGTGGTCAGCGCCCACCTCGACGTTGAGGGCCGACTCACGGTGCGGAAACGCGCGGTGACGGTGTCTGCCCACGGCAGCGACCCGTGGGAGTGCTCCCTCGAAGGTGTGGTCGTCCTCCCCGCCGGGGTACGCATGCCGGACCTGTTGGAGGGCACCACCTCCGCTGGCCGGCACGTCATCGTCGGCACCGAGGGGCCGGCCTCCCCGGAGCGGGTCCGGATCGCGTTAGAGGGTCGCCCGTGAGGGTACCCCGGCCGTGGCGCAGGCGCGCCACCGCCGATGCCGCCGCCGCGGGTCTCTACGGGTGCTGGCCGGACCTTCCTCGGAATAGCCACGCCGGGGTGGAATTTCGCCGGCAGGCCCTGTGCCGCCGAGGCACGGGACGGGTGGACTCGAGAGGGGGCGGTGTTGATGCCCAGCGATGACCTCGGACTGGTCCGGGCGGCGACCTACTCGCGGGTGAGCACCCAGCAGCAGGCCGAGGAGGGGTTCAACCTCGCCGAGTACGTCCGGTTGACCGGCGAGTACGTCCGTGGCCGCAACTGGCTACTTGCCGCCGAGTACGTCGACGCCGGGGTCTCCGGCCGCCGCAACGACCGGGTGCAGTGGCAGCAGCTGCTCGCCGCCTGCCGCCGCGGGGACGTGGACAAGGTGGTCGTGCACGCACTGAGCCGGTTCAGCCGGTCCGCCGGCGACGCGATCACCCGGATCAACGAGCTGCGCGACCTCGGCATCGACTTCATCTCGCTGAAGGAATCATTCGACAGCGCCACCCCCAACGGTCGGGCGATGCTCGGGATGACCGCGGTGTTCGCCCAGCTCGAGGCCGAGCAGACCGCCGAGCGATCCACCCTCGCCCAACGGGCAAAGGCACGGCAGGGGTTGTGGCCGGGTGGCCCGGCGCCGTACGGGTGGCGGCTGGAAGGCGAAGGCCGCGACGCCCACCCGGTCCCCGACCGGCCGGAACGTGAAGCGATCGCGGCGGCGGTGCGGCACATCCTGGCCGACAACGGCACCACCGGGTCCGCGGCGGCGCTGCTGAACAGCCTCGGCCACACCGGTCGCCACGGCGGGGCTTGGACCCACCAGCGGGTGCTGCGCACCCTGTCCGCCCCGTCGCTGACCGGGCAGGTCGCCTGGGCGAAACCGACCCGCCCGTACGGGCACCACACCCGCCTCGATCCCCGCACCGGCGAACCGGTGTGGGGCCCCACCGTCGACTTCGCCGTTCCGGACCCGCCGTTGGACAGCGACACCTTCGACCGGCTCCAGCAAGCCCTGAGCCGTCGCCGCTACGGGTTCAAACGTCCCGCGCGGCCGTACCCGCTGTCCGGGATGCTGTGCCCCGGTGGGCAGGACCACACCATGGGCGGGGTGGCTTCTCGGGACCGGCGCAGCTACCGGTGCAAGCACGCCCGTTGGTCCGCCGACCCCGACCAGCAGCGCTGCCTGATGCCCCGCGTCGACGCCGAGTGGGCCGAGCAGGCCGTCGCCGAGCGGGTCTGGGCACTGGCCGACCCGACGGAGGTGATGGCAGCCGCTCACCGACACATCCGGTCCCTGGCCGACGTCTCCGACGTCGCCGAGGCGGCCCGCGAGCTGGCGGCGGCCGAGGACGCCCTCCGAAAGGGCCGGAAAGGCCTACGGACGACCCTCGCCGTCACGATCCGGGCTTGGGACCCCCGAGGCGGAGGTCGAGGCCGTCGTCGGGGCCGCGCAGGCCGAACTCGCCCTTATCGAACGCAGGGTCCAGCGGCTCCGGGCAGCGACCGAAGCCGTCCCACCCGACCCCGAATGGGCCCAGCTGATGGCCCGCGCCGTTATCCACCTCGCCCGCAAGCTGAACGAACCCGCTGCCGACCCCGCCGGCTTCGGCTCGGTCATCTCGGCCCTCGGCGTCCGAGTCCGCGCCCTCGGATGCGCCAGCCAGCCTCCCCTGGAGGTCACCGCCACCGTCACTCGCGCTGCGCTCCAGGATCTTCTCGGCGACCTCGGAGACGTGGCCCAGCAGATCGCCGACCTGCTGGCCGCGCTGAACACCGGCCACGAGGGCGGCTGCAGCACCGTGCATGCCAACTCCGTCCTTGACGTCCCGGCCCGGCTGGAGGCCCTCGGCGTCACCGCCGGGCTGGGCCGCGAGGCGATACGCGCCCAGGTGCTGGCCGGTCTTCGAGCCGTCGTCCATCTGCAGCGAAGCCGCGACGGGCGCCGCCGGGTGGTCCAGGTCGGGGTGCTCCAGGCCGAGGGTGACGGGCTGGCTTGTCCGGCGGCGCTCGCTCTCGACCCTGCTGGGCGGCTGCGTCCCGGCCCGGCGGCCGACGAGCTGGAGCGGCTGCTGTACGGGCGCGGGTCATGACCGCCATGGGGGAGCCCGCCGTGCAGGCGATCGTGCGCTGTGCGCTGTGCGCCGCCGGGGCCGGCTGGTTGCTCCCCGGCCCGCCGGCGGGTGGCCGGCTCGGTGTCCGTACCGGCTCAGGTCGGGAGACGATGCGGTCGCAGCCGGCGCGAAAGGTCCCGCCAGCGACGAGTGTCAGCGGCGTGCGCGCGGGAGCGGTCGCGGCGGTGGTTGCGGGTGCCGCGCTACTCGGGGGCAGCTCGGCGGGCCGCCACGTCACGGTGGCGGTGCCACTGGTCGTGACCGCGGCAGTGGTGGCCGCGGCGGCGACGTGGCTGCTTCGCCGGAGCCGCGCGCGCACAGCCGCGGACGCAATGCGCGCCGACGTGGTCGAGGCGTGCGAGGCGATAGCCTCCGGCCTGCGAGCCGGGCTCCCGCCGGAGCGGGTGCTCAGCCGGACGGCGGCAGACCTCCCGGTTCTTGTCCCGGCCGCGACAGCGGCCCGGCTCGGTGCCGACGTCGTACCGGCTTTGCGGTCCACGGCGGCTGGCCGACGTGGTGTCGCGGATCGCGGCCATGGTGCGGGTCGACGCGGCCCGGAAGCGGCAGGTCGACGCAGCGCTCGGCGGTGCGCGGGCGACCGCCCGGCTGTTCGCGGTGCTCCCGGTGCTGGGTGTTGCCCTGGGGACGGGCCAGGACGCCGATCCGGTTCGCATACTCATTGCGACACCGGTCGGCGGCTGGTGTCTGTGTACGGGAACCACGCTGGCGGCCGCCGGGCTCGTGTGGGTCGATTGCCTCGCGGACAAGGCCGCACGGTGATCCGGCCCCGCGGTGAAGGAACAGCCTGGCTGAGCGGGGGCGCCTGGTGAGCACGGTCCGCTGGCGGCTGCGGCATCTCGACGCGGCCTCGCTGCGAGGCGTGCGGCGTACGCCCGGGACGTTCGCCGGCACCGGGTGGGCGCGCACCCTGGTCGTCGCACTGGTCGGCACCGAAGTAGCCCTGGTGGTCGGAGGTTTGGCCGGGGCTGTCGCGGGCGTTGTGCTTGGTCTACTACTGCGACGCTTCCGGGCCGGCTTGGAGCCGCATGCCGCACGGGTCAGACGCGAACGGGTCGAGGCCGATCTGCCGCTGGCTGTCGACCTGCTTGTCGTCTGTCTGCGAGCCGGCCGGCCGGTCGGCGGGGCGCTCGGCGCCGTTGCCGACGCGGTCGGCGGACCCCTCGGCGCCGATCTCGCCCGCTGGTCCGCCCGCCTCGAGTTGGGTGGCGACCCTCGGGCGGTGTGGGACGAGGCGGCCGCGGAACCCGTGCTCGGCGTGCTCGGTCGCGCTCTGGTCCGCGCCGCGGACACCGGTGCAGCCCCAGCGGACAGCCTGACGCACCTGGTCGACGACCTCCAACGCGACCGGGTGACCGCGGCCGAGGAGGCGGCCCGCCGGGTCGCCGTGCGCTCGGCGGGTCCGCTGGGCCTGTGCTTTCTGCCCGCGTTCGTGCTGGTCGGGGTAGCCCCCACCATCATCGGCGCCTTCTCCACCATGCTCGGCTGACGTCTTGCCGAGCGACTGCAGCGCACAGGTTGTCCACAGGCAGCACGAGGTTCGTCCGCGGAGGCCGGCCGTCCCCATCCACCGGCGGCCAGCCCGCCAACCGGACCCCGGAAAGCCCAAGGTGTGGGTGTCAACGACACCCCTCGCGCAAGCGGGGCCAGCCCTGGAGGTCAGTTCCATGAACGTTGTCAGCACCCGGATCCCCCTCACTCCAACCGCCGCGTCCGGAACCGAAACGAGCGCGGGATGGCCACGTCGGAGTACGCGGTAGGCACCGTGGGCGCCTGCGGGATCGCCGGCGTCCTCTACGAACTGGCGAACTCCGACTTCTTCACCAACCTGCTGCGGGACGTCGTCGGCAAGGTGCTCGACCTGTTGCCGTTCTGACCAGCCGAGCCGCGTCCGGGCCCCAAGGGGGTTTGTGCTCTCCACCTCTCAGGGGCCTCCCGACCAGCCATCGAACGGACCGG
>Ga0136617_10002011_pt1 | contig 18101 bp, 9 predicted proteins | sample AntDrymUQ3222106_2_FD_129672 | JGI IMG/M metagenome (GOLD analysis project Ga0136617, IMG submission 129672) | Polar desert sand microbial communities from Dry Valleys, Antarctica - metaG UQ322 (21.06) | ecosystem: Environmental > Terrestrial > Soil > Desert | place: Antarctica: Dry Valley... | reverse complement strand
GGGGACACGGAAGTCGACGTGGGAATACCTGATGGCCACAATCCCGTGGCTACTTCCAAGTAGTCGGTTGAATGGATAATGTCGGCTTCGCCTCAAAAGTCATGTGCCAGGTCGGTACGGCTTTTGCCGCCGGATTTGAGGCGGTGGCTATGCCCCGCCGAAACCGGCCAGATTATTTCCGGGGCTACGCCCCTCGTTTGGGCTTGGCCTTTGGATTTATTGGGCCAGCCGACCGTTAGGGCAAAGCTGATAATGGCCTGATCTGAATTTTGGAATTGAGCGAGTGGCACAGGGCTTGTTTGATTTAGCTATTCTGCAATCTACGCTTCTATCGATCGCCTGATAGGAATCGAACCATCCAACTAAAGACGGCGACCGCCATTCCGATGCCGAGCACTAACCCAAGCGCCATCCAAAAAATCCTGCGGTAACTCCATCGAGTGTGCTTCGTAGGGAATCTCACGACTGTCTTATACTTTGTTTGCTGGGGTGAGGACAGGTCGGGCTAAAACCCTGATTCCAAATTAGGACACTACGGTTGAATGTCGTTTACGGTTTTTAGGTTTTGACGGTACGATAGTCGAATCGATGACATTTATCGTGCCGTTTTCTGGTTTGTATGTACCCCAAGTTAACCTTGACACTTGCCGCCAAATAAAGCGGGAAGGAGTGAACATTTTGAGACTAGCAATATTGATCCTCTTCGTTTTGCTTTCAAGCTTCAGCGCGTTTGCCCAGAGTATTCAGTCTCCAGATGGCAAACTATCTCTAACCTTTGCGTTGACCGCTGAAGGTGAACCTACCCATCAGCTTTCGTTCAGCGGAAAGCCGGTTCTGCAAAAGAGCAAGCTGGGGCTCGAGCTGAAAGACCAACCTGCTTTCACCAAAGGCTTCACCATAGTGGCAGCGGACACATCGAAGAAAGACGAAACCTGGGAACCCGTATGGGGAGAAGTGAAACACATCCGCAACCAGTACAACGAACTGACGGTAACGCTTCAACAAGCGGACCAGAAGAACCGAAGGCTGCTGATCAGATTCCGTTTATTTAATGACGGTTTAGGATTTCGTTATGAAGTCCCGGAGCAACCCGAATTGAAGTACTTCACTGTTTCGGATGAGAAGACCGAATTCAACCTGACGGGTGACCATAAGACCTTCTGGATTCCTGGAGATTACGATACGAACGAGTATAGCTACTCGACCACAAAACGCAGCGAGGTCGATGCAACAAGAGGAAAGGCTGCTGAGGAAATCACCGCCCGATGGGTGATTGCCGCTAATGCCGTACAGACTCCGTTGATGATGAAAACTTCTGACGGGCTATACATCAACATTCATGAGGCGGCTTTGGTCAATTACCCGGCTATGAATCTGATGGTAAACAAACAGACGTTTGGGCTGTTATCGCATTTAGTGCCTGATGCGGTTGGCAACAAGTCGTATATGCAGGCGCCGGATAAGACCCCCTGGCGCACGATTGTGGTGAGCGACAAAGCGGCAGATATTCTGGCTTCCAAGCTTATTTTGAACTTGAACGAACCTTCTAAAATTCGGGATGTGAGTTGGATCAAGCCCCAGAAATATGTCGGCATTTGGTGGGAAATGCACGTCGGCACAGCTAGCTGGAATTACTCCGACGTGGGCAACATAAAATTAGCTGAAACAGTTTGGGCAAGCCTGAAACCCAACGGCAAACACGGCGCCACCACCGCCAATACGAAACGGTACATAGATTTTGCCGCACAACACGGCTTCGACGGTGTCTTGGTAGAGGGTTGGAATGTCGGATGGGAAGATTGGTTCGGTAACTGGAAAGAAGAGGTGTTTGACTTCGTGACCCCCTATCCCGACTTCAATGTCACCGAACTCCAGCAGCACGCATCCGCAAAGCGCGTCAAACTTATCATGCACCACGAGACTTCAGCCTCGGTGACAAACTACGAACGCAGGATAGACGAAGCCATTAACTTCATGAAGCAACACGGATACGACTCGGTCAAAACGGGATACGTGGGCAAGATTATTCCGCGGGGCGAGCATCATGACGGTCAATGGATGGTCAATCACTATGTGAGGGTGGCAGAAAAATTGGCCCAAAATAGAATTATGTTGGACGCTCACGAGCCGGTTCGCCCAACGGGATTGCACCGTACTTACCCGAACTGGCTTGCTTGTGAAGCGGCTAGAGGCAACGAGTTTAACGCGTGGAGTGCGGGCAACCCTCCTGAACACGAAACAATTTTACCCTTCACCCGCTTGATGGGTGGGCCGATGGACTATACGCCGGGAATTTTCCAGATCAAACGCGACTACTATCAACCGGGCAAGAAAGAGCAGGTTCACACAACCTTAGCCAAACAGTTGGCTTTATACGTGACCATGTACAGCCCCTTACAAATGGCGGCAGATTTACCGGGAAACTACGAGCGTTTTATGGATGCGTTCCAGTTTATCAAGGACGTAGCAGTCGATTGGGACGATACCAGAATTCTGGAAGCCGAACCCGGCGATTACCTAACAGTCGCTCGCAAAGCTAAAAACAAAGATGAATGGTACATCGGAGCGATCACAGATGAGCAAGCGCGTACCACAAACATCCCCCTAACCTCGCTCACCCTCAAACGCTCGTATGTAGCCACCCTCTACACTGATGCTGACAATGCTCATTGGGAAAACAATCCGATGGCATACCAGATTCAACGTTTCCTGGTAAACGACCAAACCAGATTGAAGGTCGCGTTGGCGAGCGGCGGTGGCGCTGCGATCAGCTTGAGACCTGCCTCCAGGGAAGATATGAAGAAATTGCAGCGGTACGAAACTCCACGTTGAGTTAAGAAGACTAATACCTGTGATCAAGTTTGCATGCCGTCTGATGTCGGTCAACCTGTTGGTGGCGTTATTTGCATTTGCCGCCGCGGGCCAAACAGAACAACCAAAGTCACAGCCTGTATCGAGTTCTTCCCTGGTCGCGCAAGCGCAGGCGCTCCTGAGCGCCGGTAGGATTGACGCGGCCATAGAAATGCTGAGATCGCTGCCCACTTCAAGTTCCACCGATACGACAGTAAGTCATCTTCTAGGCTGGGCCTACTATCAGAAGAGCGATTACACTCGCGCGATCGAACATCTCTCGATTGCGGTGAGGCAGGGGCCTGAAGATAGCCTTCAGTACCGGCAAGGGGTGCAAATGCTGGGCCTCTCTCAGTACTTACTGGGCCATCTTAAAGAGGCTATTCCTTTTCTCGAACAGATTGGAAAGTGGTCGCCTAACAATGTGGAAATCGCCTATGTCCTCGGCCTCAGTTACATTCAAACTCAAAACCTAAACAAGGCTCGCGAGGCGTTCGCTCGAATGTTCAATATTCAACCGAATTCCGCCCCGGCCTATCTAATCAACGCTCAGATGTTGATTCGCCAGCGGTTTGAGGAGTTTGCCGAAAAAGAACTGCAAAAGGCGCTCGAACTTGACCCGCAGCTGCCGCAGGCTAATTTCTCACTTGGGGAGCTGGCGATTTTTCACGCTAACATCGAACGAGGTATTGAGCTTCTGCAAAAAGAAATCGCCGTTAATCCGGCTTTCGGTATGGCTTACTACCGGCTCGGCGAGGCTTATACCAGGCAGCTCAAGTGGGATGAAGCTGTTACTCCGCTGCAAAAGTCTATCTGGCTCAACCCGTCCTTCAGTGGTCCATATATTGTCTTGGGAAAGGTTCACCTGAAAAAAGGGGATCTACCGAACGCTGAAGTCATTCTGAGGCGGGCGCTGAAGATGGATCCGAACAACGTCTCTGGCCATCATCTGCTGGCTCAGGTTCTACAAAAGGCCAACAGATTAGAAGAGGCAAAAAAAGAATTTGAACTCGCCGAACGACTCAGGACAACTTCTGATAAGGACAGATAGTATCCCCCTATGTTCGCGAAGTTTAATAAGAGTTACCACCGGATCCTGTTGTGTCTCTTTGCGGGCGGGCTTCTTGTTAGCGTGCTCGCTGTTTCGCCAGCTGGCCATGATTATGCGCTCGCGCAACAGAGACCCTCTACCGGTCCAGGGTCGAAAGATAAGAGTGAGGCCAACGGTTTTCCCGTCACTTTCGTAGACGTTGCCGGACTTGCCGGGCTTTCTGATCCGATTATTTACGGCGGTCTTGAACATAAAAAGTACATCATAGAAACCAACGGCAGCGGCGTTGCCTTCTTCGATTATGATAATGACGGCTGGGTAGACATCCTGCTCCTGAACGGAACTCGCCTTGAAGGTTTTCCCAAGGGTAAAGAGCCCACGATCAAGTTGTATCGGAACCAGCGCAACGGTAGCTTCTCGGACACTACTGCTAAAGCAGGCCTCCGGCATGCGGGCTGGGCATCGGCGATTTGCGCCGGTGATTACGATAACGATGGGTACGAAGACTTGTACCTAACTTATTGGGGCCAGAACGTACTCTATCGAAATAGAGGCGACGGCACGTTCACAGACATGACGCAGAAAGCGTCACTCGGCACGAAAGGCACCCGCTGGGGCTCAGGGTGCACTTTTGTCGACTACGATCGCGACGGAAACCTCGATCTCTTTGTCGCAAATTATTTAAAGTTCGATCTCGAGACAGCGCCAGAGCCGGGAAAGGGTGCGAATTGTACATGGAAAGGCATCCCCGTCAATTGCGGTCCAAAAGGTTTGCCCACGGATATTAATCTTCTCTATCACAACAATGGTGACGGCACATTTGCAGATGTGTCCGACAAATCAGGCATTGCTAAAGTCGAGGATCGCTACTCGATGACAGCCATAACGACCGACTTCAATAACGACGGCTGGCCCGATATATATGTGGCTTGTGACTCAACAGCCAGTACTCTTTACCGCAACAATCGTGACGGCACGTTTACGGATGTTTCTCTGGAAACTGGTGCTGCTTATAACGAAGATGGTCAAGCGCAGGCCGGAATGGGTGTAGCCATTGGCGACTACAATGGGGACGGCTTTTTAGATATCTTCAAAACTCACTTCGCAGATGATCTGCCTATGCTCTACAAGAATAGTGGGCGTGAATTTTTCGAGGATGCATCGAGAGCGGCCGGCTTCGATCATACACGCTACGTGCAGTGGGGAACCGGGTTCGCCGACTTCGACAACAATGGTTGGCCCGACATATTGATCGCCACCGGCAATGTCTACCCCGAGGTCGAGAAGCTCTTTAAAGAATATCCACATCGAGGCCCACGCCTTGTTTACCAAAACCTTGGGAATGGGCGTTTCAAAGAAGTAACTGCTCATTCCGGTCCAGGTGTGTTAACAGCGAAATCGAGTCGCGGGTGTGCATTTGGTGACTTCGACAATGACGGCGACGTTGATGTTTTAGTCATGAACATGAACGAACCCCCATTGTTATTGCGCAATGAATACATCAATAGGCAGAATCGTGAGAGAAACAATTGGATCAAAGTAAAACTCATCGGCACCAAGTCAAATCGCAGCGCAATTGGAGCGCGAGTCCAGGTGAAGAGCGGTCTGCATCTGCAAACTCAAGAGGTGACCAGCCAATCCAGTTACTACTCACACAATGACCTGCGCTTGCACTTTGGCATTGGCACAAGCCTGAAAGCCGCGCAAATAGAGATCCGCTGGCCTAACGGCCAGACCGAAACGGTCAAAGACATCGCCGTCAACCAAACTGTGAGGATCAAGGAAGGAAGCGGAGTAGTGAAAAGTAGCAAGCTGAACTGACCCAAGTGGCGAGGGGCAGGAATCCTAAAAGTGTACCCAATTTCCAGGAATTCTTTGTCGGCTGCAGAAAAACTAAAAACGATCCACGAAACCACACGAAGCAACACGAAAGAATCTTCAGTTAGTGTCCGTTCGTGTGTTTTCGTGGATCGTCTTCTCTTACGGCTCCGGCAGGGGCTTTATTCGAGGATCGAGATCTTTTGCCTTTTGATACGCGGAACGAGCGGCTTCGGGTTGACCCCTTTTCTGTAGCGCTTTTGCTAGATTGTAATAGGCTTGCGCATTCGTTGGGTCGAGCCCAACGGCAGCTTCGAGTCTCTCGATGGCCGCGTCAATTTGTCCTTGTTTGAGAAGGGCTATGCCAGTGTTCGTTGCAAATACCCCTGCCTGGGCATTTGATTTAAGCTTGTTGAGTCGCGCCGCCTCTCGAAACTCGACTCGGGCAGCGTCCATATCGCCCTTGCGACTGAGCGCAGTGCCGAGCGTATTGTGTATCTCCGGGGCATTTGGAGCGTATTTGAGTGCCCGCTGGAAGGCTGCTATCGCACCATCGAGATTGCCCTGTTGTTGCAGTACTGTGCCGAGGGCATAATGGGCTTCCGCATAATCCGGTTTTGCCTCCATCGCCGCTCTCAATGCCGACACTGCATCATCAAGTCTGGATTGCTGCAAGAGTATGACGCCGAGAATGTAGTGTGCCTCCGGCAAAGAGGGCTGTAGGGCAACAGCTTTTCTCAACTCAACCACAGCCTCATCAAGTCTATCTTTTTGCTTCAGAGCCAATCCCAAATTGTAGTGAGCTTCGGCGTTGTCAGGTGCAAGCGCGATGAGCTTACGATACTGTTCGACCGCGCTCGCATAATCACCTTTCTGAATTAGCACCATGCCGAGATTGTACTGGGCCACTAGATCATTCGGGTCGAGCTTGAGAGCGGCATTGAACGCAGCGATAGCGCCATCCGGGTCACGCTTTTGCACCAACGTAAGACCAAGATCATTATGAGCTCGCGTAAAGTTTGGTTTGAGCTTGATGACAGTTCGAAATGCCTCGCTCGCTCCGTCAAGATCTTCATCTTTCAGGAGGGCCAGTCCTAGGGCGTGGGAGGGCTCAGCCATATCCGGTGCCAATCTGACAGCCGTCTTTAGTTCAGCTATTGCTGCTGGAAGATCGGCACTCTTCTGCAAAGCCAGCCCTAAGTAGTAGTGCGCATTGGCATGGCTGGGCATTAATTTCGCTGCCGCCCTCAAAGCGGCAATAGCTCCCTCAATGTCGTTAGAGAACCAGCGAGCCGCACCGAGATAGTACTGTGCCTCTCCAAGATCCGGTTTGAGTCTGACAGCCGTTTCAAGCTCCGAGATCGAATCCGGAAGCAGGCCCTTCACGCCAAGCGCAAAGCCGAGGTAAAGGTGTGCTTCGGCGAGGTTCGGCCTAAGCCGAACGGCTTCGCGAAACTGTAAAATGGCAGAATCCAGATCTCTCCGCTCTTGATAGACTTGACCAAGTAATAAGCGGGCATCTACTTCACCGGGTTTGAGTGCTATCGCCTTGTTGTAAGTAGTGATTGCACCTTCGAGATCTCCGGTTTGCTGAAGCACGCTGGCGAACCCAAGCCAGGCTTGATAAAGGTTTGGATTGATCTTAATCGCCTTGCGGAACGATTCTCCAGCGCCTTGGATCTCACCTTTTTTAGCCAGCGCGGTGCCGAGCGCGTTATGGGCATCAGCAAGGTTGGGATTCAGCTTCGTGGCAGCTAACAGTTCCGCAATTGCCTGATCAAACTGCTGTTTTTCTAAAAGCTCAATCCCCTTTTTGTAGTGATGCCGGGCACCGCGCGAAGATTCTCTCTGCCCATAGACCCAAACCGAGAAGAGGAGAATAAGAACAGGCAGGAGAATAGGCAGAATAGTCCATGTCGCTTTTGGGGTTCGGGAAGGTAAAGCTTGATTGTTCATTGAGACCCAATCACTTGGTGTCCAGCAGTAGACATTAACTCAGGAAGATTGCCTCGCAAGCTGCTGAAAAACTTAAGGACGATCCACGAAATCACACGAACGGACACGAAGAGAAGCCTTAGTTCGACTCATTTCGAGTCCTTTTCGTGGATCGTCCTTACTTCTTCTTATAGTGGTCCACCCCTTTTTCAGCAGCCTCTAGGTGGCTTCGTCATCTAACCTCTGTTCCCTTGAGTGTTCGAATGATACCGGCCTTTTCTTTAACAGTTATGATCTGGTTGGCGGCGATGTTGCTAAGAGTGTCCACCTGCCCACTCGGCCATTGGATCTCAAGTGTCTTCACTTTTTGATTCTTGCCAATTCCGAAATGGACCCGCAGATCATTTTGTGAGTAGTAGCTGCCGCCACTGCGCACTTCATCGATCTGGCTGCCGTCTTCGGTAACGCATTTAATGCGTGCGCCGATGCCGTCCCTATTCGACTTGACCCCCATCGGCTTGATCTTGATCCAATTGTTTTGATTGCTCGAATCGGCCCGCAGCAACTCCGGCGGGCCGTTGACCGAATTGATCAGAATATCTATGTCGCCGTCGTTGTCGTAATCACCAAAGGCAGCCCCCCGAGAGGCATTTGGCCTCTTTACGGCCTCTCCGACTTTGTCAGAAACGTCGGCAAAGCGGCCGTCATGCAGATTGTGATAGAGCACCTTGCGTTGCGCATAGCCCGCTTCGGTTGTCAGCCTTTCGACCTCCGGATAGACGTGCCCGTTGACCAGAAAGATGTCGGGCCAGCCATCGTTATCCACATCGACAAAACCGCAGCCCCAGCCGAGCCAGCGTGTGTTTAGACCCATGCCTGCCGGGAAGGTCACATCATCGAAGATGCCCTTCCCGGTATTGTGATAGAGCGAGGATGTGTCCCCGGAAAAATTGGTCTTGAAAATGTCGAGCCAGCCGTCTCGATCATAGTCTCCGGCCGTTACCCCCATTCCGGCCTGGGGCTTGCCGTCGATGCTAAAGGCAGAGCCAGACTCGACGCCAATATCCGTAAAGGTGCCATCCTTATTGTTGTGATAAAGCGCGGCTGGAGCTGAGTCGTTCGCTACATAGATGTCTGGCCAGCCATCATTGTCGAAATCTCCTGTTAACACCCCCAGGCCATATGTCCCGTTAGTCTTGGTGATAGCCGCCTTTTCCGAAACGTCTGTGAACGTGCCGTCACCCTTATTGTGATAGAGCATATTGATTCCGCCGGTCAGCCCTGGAGGACCACAAGCAACGGTTAGACCCTTGTAAAGACAGGGACCCGTTTCAGGCAGCGGCGCAGTTTTCAGATCAAGGTCAATGTAGCTGGCTACAAAGAGGTCGAGTTCGCCATCGCGGTCATAGTCCAGAAAAGCACACCCGGACCCCCACCTCGTGCGATTATTAGAGACTCCAGCCTTCTCAGCCACTTCCGTAAACGTGCCAGTCCCGTTGTTGTGGTAAAGGGTATTCTTGCCGTAACCGCTGACAAAGAGATCGTCGTAGCCGTCATTTTCATAATCACCTATGCACACGGACTGAGCCCAACCGGTGCGGACGAGCCCGGCTTTTTCGGTTACGTCAGCAAATTTGCCGTCTCCACTGTTGCGGTACAGACGATTAGTGGACCTTACGCCAGGAGGTAGTCCGTCAAGGCGAGTACCGCTCGCCAGAAAGATATCCTGCCAGCCATCATTGTCGTAATCGATAAAGGCTGCGCCGCTTCCAGTGGTTTCCAACAAATATCTATTCCGGTGTTCGTCTCCATAGATGGTCTTCGCAGTCAGGCCGGCGTGCGGGGCGACGTTGACAAACGAAACACCGGGGGAAGGATTGGTAATGGATGAGGGGGGATTCTGACCGATGACTTGGGCAAGACAAAGAAACAGAGAACAGGAAACCTGGCAGACTATTCGCTTCCTCGTTAAAGTTGAACTGGTCACCGTGGCTTACAGTCTATCGCAGACTATCCAAGAGAGGCTATTGGAGGACCGTTGGAATATTAAGGACTGGCCTAGCAGAAAACTCTGTGATAAGGGCTAGAGCAATTCTTCTGGGACTGCGCACGATGTTAGATACTCCGTTAGCAACTGCGGGGCGTTGTTCTTCGGACCCAGTTCCTCGGCCCGGTTCTTCGGCCCGTTCTTCGTTGACACTGGGCTGTTTGAAGAATATAAGTCGCTTGCCGCTAAGCTAGCGTAGAGTCCGCACGATGCCCCGAGACTTGCGCTATGACTAACACTGATCAGTTCTTTCACGGGAGACTCTAGCCATGAAAAGATCAACTCAACATAGTTTCATTTGCTTGGTGGCCCTTGTCTTCGCGATGTCTCTTAGTTGCGACTCTCCGGCGCCCAGGCCTCCGAAGTTGGTAAAAACGGTGGCTTTCATTACGAATACGACCTCCAACTTCTGGACAATCGCGAGTAAAGGATGCGAGAAGGCTGATGCCGAAGCGCCCGATGTGACAGTCGCCTTCAAAACCACAAATACCGGAACGACAGACGAACAGAATCGACACATTCGAGACGCGCTGAACAGGGATGAGGCTGACGCCATTGCGATCAGTCCGATCGATCCAGCGGGTCAGAAGACCGTAATTAACGAAGCGGCGAAGCGTGCTTTGGTCATCACCCAGGACAGCGACGCCCCCGATAGCGATCGCGCACTCTACCTCGGTGCTGACAATCGTGCCGCTGGACACCAAGCGGGGGAACTCCTCAAGAAAGCTCTGCCGCAGGGTGGAAAGATTATGGTCTTTGTCGGCAGGAGCGAGGTGCAGAACGCACGGGAACGATTTGAGGGACTGAAGGAATCGCTGCAAGGCTCGAAGGTGGAGATCATAGATCTTATGACCGACGATGCCAACCCGACCCGCGCCAGGGAGAATGCTTATCAGACTGTGAAGAAGTATCCCGACATAGCCGGCATGGTTGGCTTGTGGTCCTATAATGGCCCAGCGATTTTGCAAGCACTAAGACCCGAGAATAAGCTCGGCAACATCAAGATCGTGTGCTTCGATGACGAACGAGAGACCCTCGCAGGGATCAAAGAAGGGGCAATCTTCGGAACGGTGGCACAGCAGCCGTTCGAATACGGTTACCAGGCGGTTCAGATGGCGGCCAAGATCCTGAGAGGCGACCGTTCTGGAATCCCGAATAGCAAGACGATTCTCATTCCGACAGTCGTTATCCAGCGCAAGGATGTTGATGAGTACAGTAAAAAACTGAATCAGCTGCTTGGCAGCCCGTCAAGTTAACGATTGACGTGCGTTACTAACGGGTGTAGTTTCTAGCCCATCGAGGCCGCAGGTAACGAGGTTTCTACTCTTAGGCATTCATTTTTACTTACTACGAAGTTATCGAGAGTCGAGGTTCGAACCGTCTTATAGTCCAGCGGGTATATCAAAATTTGGATTTATCCAAACTTTCGTAAGACCGCGATGTCCGTGCTTTGATGAAGCTCTTTTCTGCTTTAGTGATCTGATTTTTCTATGCTCCAAAGCCTTTATATCGCGCTGTATTCCCGAGTCTCGATATTCAAGCTTTGGCTTTACCGTCAACGGCGTCTCAATTGCGTCAGCCGTACCTGAAGTTTTCTATTAATCGGCACTAGTCTTCATCACCTTTTTGCTTTACGAAAGAAATCCTAAACCGGGCGCGCACTGATTTTTCCTATGTGCGGCTTCAAGTTTGGTGGTAAACGGCTTAAAAGCCCAATCTCCAAGGAGCAAGTTATGCGCAGAAGCCAAGTCGCGTTATTCCTGCTTTGCCTGTTACTCGTCGCTACAATCGCTGTAGATTCTCGTGCGCAAGCCGTGTACGGAAGTATCGCTGGCACAGTTACCGACTCCAGTGGAGCGGTGGTTCCCGATGCCACCATCACGATTAGAAGCGTTGACCGAAACACTACTGATACCGTCCAAACGAATGATTCAGGATTCTACATTAAGGATCGCCTCCTCCCTGGCATCTATGAGGTGAAGGTTGAGAAGCCCAGCTACAAGCAGTCAGTCTTGGCGGGTGTTACTGTCAACCTTGACACACAAGCAAGCGCGGATGTCGCACTCGAAGCCGGACAAGTCACCGAAACGGTCACGATCGTGACCGCCGAAGGCCAACTCCTGAAGACCGACCGTGCTGATGTGGCGACGACTTTCGAGAGCAAACAGATTACTGATCTCCCGATTCTCGACCGTAACTTCACACGGTTCATCTTGCTCACACCGGGCACACAACAGCAACTGTGGCAGCACGCAGCGAGTGAGAACCCGCAAGGGTCAATCCAAACCGTGGTCAACGGTCAACACTTCAGCGGCACCGGTTACCAGCTAGACGGCACTGAGAACCGCGATCCGATTCTCGGAATCATCGTCATCAACCCGAACTTCGAAGCGATCGGCGAGGCGAAGATCACGACGCAGAACTACGACGCCGAATTTGGCCAAGCTATAGCTGGTGTAGTTTCGGTGCAGACCAAATCCGGCACCAACGACCTCCATGGTAGCCTTTTTGCTTTCCGGCAGAATGACGTCCTGCAAGCCCGCAACCCATTCTCACAAGCCCGGCCTGACTCGGTCACAGGAAAGCTTCTACCTGATTTGCTGAAGACCCAATTCGGCGGGTCCATCGGCGGACGCATTATCCGCGATAAGCTTTTCTTCTTCGGCGACTATCAAGGCACACGTAGCAAGGTGGGCGGAACGCGCCTGCTCACCATTCCGACCTTGAGAGCACGCGCTGGCGATTTCAGCGAATATCCCCGTGCCATCTTTGATCCGGGAGTTGGCGCTAACATTGCTCCTGGCAGCCGCGTCCAGTTCGCTGGCAACGTAATCCCCTCAGGCCGGTTGTCGCAGCAGGCTCTTAACGTCCTGGCTCTGATCCCTCGACCCAACCTACCGGGTAGAGAAAACGGCACTCGCGATAATTTCTCTGCGAGCGGCAGCGAGCTTTTCGACAACGATACCTTCGATATCCGGATGGACGGACGGCTAACCCCGAACTTAAATATGTTCGGCCGGTATAGTTTTGCCGACTATACTCGTGATGGTCCCACGGCCTTTGGTCAAGCTGGTGGCCCGGAACTTGTCTCCCTCGGGGGCACCTCGAAGGTGCGCAACCAAAGTCTGGCAGTCGGCCTCGATTATGTTCTATCGCCGACGAGTGTGCTTGACGTGCGCTTTGGTTACTTTAAATACAAAGTGAACGTGCTGCCCTTCGACTTCGGCACAACTCCAGCAACGGCTGCTGGTATTCCCGGCTTGAACTTGGATGATTTCAGCTCTGGTCTGTTTGGGGGCTTTGTTGAAGGCGAATTCGGTTTCAACTTTGGTTCCGGCCTTGGCGTCAACCGCTGTAACTGCCCCTTGGATCAGGAGGAGAGTCAGTACCAGGTTGTCTCGAATCTCACGAAGACGTTTGGAAATCATACCGCGAAGTTTGGTGTTGACTTCCGCCGCGCCTTCAACCTGCGGATACCAAGCGACGCCCACCGCTCCGGCGAACTTTCCTTTAGTCCTGACCGTACGGCTTCAGCCGCCGGTGGCACTGGTCTCGGATTTGCCACTTTCCTGCTCGGCGACGTGACGAATTTTGGTCGCTACGTCGGTACATCCTTGGATGCGAAGGAGCGGCAGTGGCGGCATTTCTACTACGGGCAAGACACTTGGCGCGTCACGCCAAAGCTGACGGTTAACTATGGTTTACGCTTGGACATTATCAACCCACAAACCATCAATGAGGCTGGTAATGGCGGCTTCCTTGATTTGGATACGGGCGAGATTCTCACCGCCGGAGTCGGCGATACCGATCTGGCAGGTAATGTTGAAAACAGGTTGAACTTCGCCCCGCGTCTCGCCGCTGCTTATCAGATCACCGATAAAACCGTGATCCGCATAGGCTACGGTCGCAGTTATGACATCGGTGTGTTTGGCTCAGTTTTCGGTCACTCGGTCACGCAAAATCTACCGGTTCTGGCCATCCAACGGAATAGTGTGGCAGGTGGATCTGGCGACCGTGTCTTTAACCTTGCGCAGGGCCCGACGGCGTTTACCGCCTTCTTCGGCCTCAATGCGCCGCCTAATCGCGGCGGCACGCCGAACGCGTCGCTTCCAGCTAGCGGACGCTTCTTCTTGCCGGATGGCGTCACCACGTTTGCCCTGCCGGAGAAGCAGCGGCTACCCACATTGGATGCCTACAACATCACCGTACAGCATCAGTTAACTTCCACGATCTCGGTCGAGGCGGCCTACGTCGGCAATAAGGGAACCCATGTTTTCGTGGGCGGCGGTCCCGATTACAACCCCAATCAGGCTACTCTGGAAGGTTTCCTCCAGGGTGTGCCCTTTAGAAATCGTCAGCCCTTCTTCAATCGGTTTGGCTGGACGCAAAGCCTTCGCTACTTCTGCAATTGCGGCGATAACCGATATGATTCGCTGCAAACCAAAATCACTAAGCGGTTCTCTGACGGTTTTTCACTCCTTGCTCACTACACTTGGCAGCGGGCACTCAATAATGATGCCGATCAATTCGATTTCAACCGCGAACTTAATCGCGGCCGGCAAGATTTTGATCGGACCCACAACTTCGTTTTGACCAACCTGTTTGAATTGCCGATTGGCCGTGGCAAGCGATTTTTGGGGGACACCTCCCGAGGGCTCAACTTCCTAGTCGGTGGATGGCAGTTCAATTCGACCACCACGATCCAGAGTGGGCTGCCTTTTAATGTCAACTACAATCGCAGTGGATCAACCGAAGGTGACACAGGACCGAGTCGTCCCGACCTGGTCGGTGATGCTCAAACCGGTGGGTCGCGAACTCAGTTCTATAATCCCAGGGCATTCGGACGTCCAGCACCGGGAACTTTTGGTAACCTAAAAAGAAATTCGCTGAGTGGCCCGGGCTACTGGCGGACGGATGCTTCGCTGTTCAAGAAATTCATCTTCAGCGAAACCAAGGAACTGGAGTTTCGCATCGAGTCAGTTAACGTGTTCAATCACGTCAACCTCGGTCAGCCTGCTGATTTCATCGGAAATCCGGCTAACCCCGATTCTAATGCAGGTGTCATTTCGTCAACTGCCTTTTTTGGGGCAGACCCGCAGCGTAACTTCCAATTCGCCTTGAAATTCAAATTCTAGGGCTTCAGGATCCGAACCAGGATTGGCGTTATCTCGAGAAGGTAACGCTCGCCAAAAACAAAAAGGAGAAGCCTTCCGGGCTTCTCCTTTTGTTTGTGTGCCGAGCATGTTCGGCAGCTTGGAGGTGAAAGTCCTCTACCCAACCTGATGGAGGTGAAGGGTTAGCGAAGCGCAAGGGCGTCGTCGCGAGGCGGGGTCTGAAGGAAGCGTGGAGCAAAGGCGCGAGCCGATGAACAAGAACCGGATAGGAGGCATACGGCGTCGGGCGAGTTGGCAAATGACAACGAAACCCATATCCATCAAGGGCGCTGGTTGTAAATCCGGCGGTTGCGCGCTGAAGGCGGTCGAACTTACCTCGGGAGAGCTGACGCTGGTCGCGGAGTCGCGACTGAGGTGGCAGTGATGCCAGCTGAATACAGCGGCAGCAGTCAGCAGCGGGCATAGTAATCACGGGCAGTGATGAAGGCCCAAACGGCCCTCCGCAAGGAGGCTAAGGAGAGCGGCAAGTAAGCAGCGCAAGTCATGAGCGACAAGCGGCAGAAGAACCAACTAGTGCTGGCCTTTGCGGACACGAGTAGGAGTGAAGCTCCGAGGGGTTCCGCAGAAGGGACCGAATCGCTGGCGGCGAAGCGCGAAGCAGAAAGCCCGGCTAATATTGAACAACAGATGGAAGTAGTCTGCGAGCGGAGCAACTGCAAGCAGGCACTGGCACGAGTCAAGGCTAACAAAGGTAGCGCTGGTATTGACGGGATGACCGTCGAGGAGTTGCCGGATATCTGAAGCAGCATTGGCCAACCATCCGAGAACAATTGCTTAGTGGCACTTACAAACCAGAGCCGGTGAAGCGAGTAGAAATACCGAAGCCGGACGGCGGGATACGAAAGCTGGGTATCCCGACGGTGCTGGACCGTTTCATCCAGCAAGCGGTAATGCAGGTGCTGCAACGCAGTTGGGACGGGACGTTTTCCAACCACAGCTACGGGTTTCGCCCGAGGCGGTCGGCGCATCAGGCGGTCACCAAGGCGCAGCAATACATCGCCGAGGGATACGGCTGGGTGGTGGACTTGGACTTAGAGAAATTCTTCGACCGAGTAAACCACGACAAACTGATGGCGAAGCTCGCCCAACGAATCAGCGACCGGCGACTGCTGAAACTGATTCTGGCGTTTCTCAGAGCGGGAGTGATGGCAAACGGGTTGGTGGGTCCGGTGGATGAAGGGACGCCGCAAGGTGGGCCATTGTCACCGTTGCTGTCGAACATTGTGCTCGACGAGTTGGACCGAGAGTTGGAGCGACGCGGACATCGGTTCGTGCGGTATGCGGACGATAGCAACATCTACGTGCGCAGCCGGCGAGCCGGTGAACGGGTGATGACGAGCATTGCGAAGTTCATCACCACGAAGCTCAAGCTGAAGGTCAATGACGAAAAGAGCGCGGTGGATAGACCAGGGGCACGGAAGTTTCTGGGCTTTAGCTTTACTGGGCAACGCGAGCCGCGGCGGAGAATTGCGCCAAAGGCTGTGCAGCGCTTCAAGCAGCGGGTACGGGAACTAACGCGTCGGACGCGAGGTGTAAGTGTAGAAACGATGGTCCAACAACTTAATCGCTATTTGATTGGGTGGCGTGGGTACTTCGGTTTCTGCCAAACGCCTTCGGTGTTGCAGAGCCTTGAAAAGTGGCTCAGACGACGATTGCGCTCTGTCGTCTGGAAGCAGTGGCGGCGCGGGAAGGTGCGGTTTGCGGAGTTAACGAAACGGGGTGTGGGCAAAGCACTGGCTGCGAAACAGCTGGTAGCCCGCATGGCCCGTGGCGGCTCAGTAACTCGCCCGCTCTCGGTATCGCCCTGCCCAATGCTTACTTCGCTTCGCTCGGTCTTCCCTCGTTGGTCCGTATCGCTTAACTCGCCGAACCGCCGTGTACGGACCCGTATGCACGGTGGTGTGACAGGGAAAGCTGGTGACAGCCTACCTATGTCGATTTCCGTACCGACGTTGTACCAACCGCTACCTTACGCGCTCCACGCCTCTTTAGAGGCTGTGTCAAAACTCGGGGTAAGAGGAAGGGCGATGAACAAATCGCGGGCGACGTGGTCACACAATACGGAACCGTTTGCGGTAGCCAATGGATCCTTGCACTCAACTACATCTGAAACGCCTCTTTTCTGCAAATCTATCATCGCGAAATGAACGGAACGTGAGTGCTCGCAGCCATTGGCTACTGCAAACGGTTCTGTAGTTAGTGGTGATTTTAGCAAGCCAAGGTTCGACCTACCCGCTTTTAGCCGTGTGGGTTCGCGGATCGTGTGCTTGCCTTCCTTTTCAGCAACCTGTTAGGGTACCTTCAATCCTTCAAGCTGGAGCACATCCCTTCTTTTCGCAACCGGAAGTTTCGAGTAGAGTTCTACAAACGCGGCGTTGGTCCAGCCAAAGCCAATCTCATTAGACTTGTAACCAAACTTTAGGCCCGCACTAACTTCTGATTCGCGCCGCTCGACGTCATACTTCTCGACAATCGTGTTGTGCTGGATGAATTCCTTCAGAATCATAGAGAGAAAATTGGCAGAAATCCGGTCTGCTTCCTTTGCATACCCGTAGCGACGCAGTCCCTCCACAGCAATCATCTCTGTAGGAGCCCACCCAAAAGGAGCGTCCCATTGACTACCACTAACGGTGGTGCTTGTAAGCAGCCCGCCCGGTCGTTCAAAGAGATGAAGGTTCGCCACAATCCGCGCCGCCTGGCTCTTATCAGCAACGCCAACCCAGAGCGGATAGAAGGTAGTCACGAACGGATAGCGCCGCACCTCCTTCTTAGCAAAGTTGTAATCGTAGTAAAGACCGTCCTGTTCATCCCACATCAAGCGGTTGATCCTTTGACGCCGCTCTTCAGCGCGATTCGTCCAGACGCGTGCCTGGCGAGCGCGACCCAGTATTCTTAGGATCTCTGCTGTATCTGTCTCCATCTGGTAGAGCAACGAGTTGAGGCACACGGGATCGTAATGGATGATATCGACGTTGAAGGGCCCGAATCGATTCGAAGGATCGAAGCCCGATTCGCGCATCGACCGATCTCCTTTGTAGAAGAGTTCCGTTAATTGGTCCTTGCCTTTGTCGTAGTACTGGCTTAGATCGTAGTCTTTGACATAATGTGTGCGGTAGTAGTCTTTGACGAGATCGTAATGGTCTCGTCCTTTGTCGTCGCGTTCACCCGATAGAACCTCCGGCGCCGGACCGTCACCCAGGTCATAATAGCGTGAAAGACCGGTCTG
>Ga0136617_10002010_pt1 | contig 18109 bp, 18 predicted proteins | sample AntDrymUQ3222106_2_FD_129672 | JGI IMG/M metagenome (GOLD analysis project Ga0136617, IMG submission 129672) | Polar desert sand microbial communities from Dry Valleys, Antarctica - metaG UQ322 (21.06) | ecosystem: Environmental > Terrestrial > Soil > Desert | place: Antarctica: Dry Valley... | reverse complement strand
TCGGGCGGCAACGGCCGCGCATTCGTACCAAGGTGCAGCTTGCGCAGCGCACTGGCCAGAGCGAGCGGATCACCGCTGAGCTGGGCGCCAGACTGGTCGGCCTGGAACTCACGGGACCGGCTGATCGCGAGCTGGATGAGCCCTGCGGCGATCGGACCGAGCAAGATCAGCAGCAGGCCGGCGAGTGGATTGCCGCCTTCGTCGTCGTCGGATCCACCAATCGGAAGGAAGTACGCGAGGTACGCGACATAGGTGATCACGCTGGCCAGCGCGCCGGCCACCGAGGAGATCAAGATGTCGCGGTTGTAGACGTGCGCCAACTCGTGGGCCAGAACCGCTCGAAGCTCACGCCGCTCCAGGATCGCCAGGAGCCCCTGTGTCACGCAGACCGCTGCGTGGCGGGGGTTGCGACCCGTAGCAAAGGCGTTGGGCTGGTCGGTGGGGCTGATGTAGATCCGCGGCATCGGCCGGCCGCTGGCGGTCGCCAGGTCGCGGACGATGGCGTAGATCGCCGGCTGCTGGACCTCGGTGACCGGATAGGCGTGCATCGAGCGCAGCGCGAGCTTGTCTGAGTAGAAGTAGCTGAAGCCGTTGACCGCCAGCGCGATGACCAGGGCGATGAGCAAGCCGCCACGGCCGAACTGAGCGCCGACGAAGAGAATGAATGCGGACAGCAAGCCGAGCAGCAGAGCGGTCTTGAGTCCGTTGTGATGGCCGAACACGTTGTCCTCCGAGAAACAAGTCCTCCGACATCGACAGACCCCACCACGGAAACGCTGGCGCCATCGACCTCGTTCCCCGCCTCAGGGCACCCATGCGAGTTCGCCGAGATCGATGACCACCTGCGGCGCGAACCCCAAGGCCACGGTGGCGATCACTGCCAGCCCGATGGCGACGGCCAGCGGTTGAGCGGACGATGGCGCCGGACGGGCGAGCGGGTCGGCCGCCCCGGAGGCAGCCGCGCCAGAGCCGGCGGCGTCGGAGCCGGCCACGGCAGAGCCAGCCACGGCAAACAGGCTGGTCGCCACTTTCAGGTAGTAGTAGAGCCCGATGACGGTGTTCGCCGCCATGATCAGGGCCAGGACCGTGGCGTCGCCCACGAGCGCCGAACGGAACACGACGACCTTGGCGAACAACCCGGCGAACCCCGGCGGCAGGCCGGCGAGGCACAGCAAGAAGAACGTCAGCGCGACGGCCACCAGCGGTGATCGGCGGAAGAGACCGCGGTAGTCCTCGAGGGCGTTGCGCGGTGTCCGCTGGGTGACCCAGGCCACGCACGCGAAGGCGCCAAGATTCATCGCTACGTAGAGCGTGAGGTAGGTCAGCGATGCCGTGCTGGCCGTACGCAGGACGGCTTCGGACCGACCGGTTGAGGTCGCCGCAACGCCGAGCGGCAGCAGGATGTAGCCGGCCTGGGCGACCGAGGACCACGCCAGCAGGCGCACGATCTGGCGCTGCCGCAGCGCCACGAGATTGCCCAGCGTCATGGTCAGGGCTGCGAGCACGGCCAGCACCGGCCCCCACACATCGGCGTACGGCCGGAAGCCGACGAGGAGCACGAGCAGCAATCCCGCTACACCTGCCGTTTTCGAGGCCGTCGACAGGAACGCCGCCACCGGGACCGGAGCCCCCTGGTAGGTGTCCGGGGCCCACCAGTGGAACGGCACAGCGGAGACCTTGAACGCGAACCCGACCACGACGAGAAGCACGGCCGCCGCGGTCAGCGGCAGGTCGCGCAGATCGTCGCGCCGGGCGAGAGCCAAGGCAATGCGGTCGAGGTGCAGGGAGCCGGTCAGTCCGTAGATCAGGCTCGCCCCGTACAAGGTGACCGCTGCCGACAGCACCGAGATCAGGAAGAACTTCACCGCCGCCTCGGCCGATCGGGGATCGGCCCGGCGCAGCCCGACCAGGACATAGAGAGGGAGGGTGAGGACCTCCAAGGCGACCACGATCGTGACTAGATCGCGCGCGCCGGCCAGGGTGAGCATGCCCGCGAGCGAGCACAGGATGAGGAAGGCGTATTCGCCCGCCGGCAGCCGATCCTGGGCTACCGGCGCCACCGACAGCAGCAACACGACCACAGCCGCGAGGCAGAAGATCACCCCGAATAGCACGGTGAAGTGATCGACGACGTACGAGCACGACTCGCCGACCCGCATCCCGCCGCGCAGGGTCGTCGGCGGAGTGCAGAACGTGCCGCGCTCGCCGGGACCGACCGCCAGGATCGAGATCAGCGCCGTCAGCGCGCCGCCCACGGCGATCCACCCGGCCAGTGCGCGCTGGGCCAGGGGCAGGAAGAGGTCGATAACCAGCACCCCCAACGCGGCGACGGACACGACGAGCAGTGGCGTCATGGCCGCGTAGTCGATGCGCTGGAGTTGGCTCATCCGGAGTACGCCCTGATCAGCAGGTCGACGGCAGGCTGCGTGACCTCGAGCAGCAGCCCCGGAAAGACGCCGATGACCACGGTAAGGACGACCAGCGGCGCCCAGCTCAGGGCTTCGACGGGCGTGACGTCTCGTCCGGCTGGCTGGTTTGGGGACCCGCTCGCGGGGGCCGGTCCGGCGACCACGAGTCGCAGCATGCGCAGGAAGTACGCGGCGGCCAGTGCGGCCCCGACGGCGGCCACCGCGGCGAGCACGACGTAGGGCGTGCGGTTGAGGTCGGGATCCGGACGGTAGGCGGCGGCCACGGCGAACGCCTCGCCCCAGAAACCCGCCAGGCCCGGCAGGCCGAGACTGGCGATGGCGGCGAAGGTCAGCAGGCCGCCGAGGACTGGAAGCCGGGCCTGAAGTCCCCCGCCGAGTCCGGCCATGACCGACGTGTGAAACCGGTCCTTGATCCCGCCGACGAGAAAGAACAGCAGTGCGGTGATGACGCCGTGCGCGATGTTGCCGATCAGGGCAGCCTGAACCCCGACCGCGGTCAGCGTGGACAGGCCGAGCAACACGAATCCCATGTGGCCGACGCTGGAGTAGGCGATCACGCGCTTGAGGTCGGTCTGGACATAGCAGCACAGGACGCCCACGATGATGCCGGCCACGGCGAGCACGGCCAACGTCGGCGCCAGTTGCCGCGCTCCGGCCGGCAGGATCGACAGCCCGACCCGGACGATGCCGTACGTCCCCATCTTGAGCAGGACGCCGGCCAGCAGGACCGACCCGACCGTAGGTGCCTCGGTGTGCGCGTCCGGCAGCCAGGTGTGCAGCGGCCACAGCGGGCTCTTCACCGCCAGCCCGAGAAACACCAGCGCGAACGCGAGGGTCTGCGTCGACTTGGCGATCCCGGCGCCGGCGCCGCCCTGTGCCAGCTCGACCATGTCCAGCGTGTCGGCGCTGGCGTAGATCGTGAGGATCCCGACGAGCAGGAGGACCGAGCCGAGCAATGTGTAGAGCACGAACTTGGTGGCCGCATGGCGCGCGCCGGGGCCGCCCCAGCCGGCGATGAGGAAGTACATCGGCGCGAGGACGATCTCGAAGAAGATGAAGAACAGCAGCAGGTCACGGGCGAGGAACGTACCGACCATGCCGACTTCGAGGACCATGACGAGAGCCAGCATCGGGCCAGCTCGACCTGGTGCGGGCACGGAGTGCAGTGAGTACACGGTGCACAAGAAGGTGAGCAGGGTCGTCAGGATCACCAGCGGCAGGCTGATCCCGTCAATGCCGAGGTGAAACCGCAGGTCGATGGCCGGCACCCAGGGGACGTTGATATCGAGCCAGTCGCGGTCTTCACCGGGTGAGCGCCCGTCAATCAGGCCGATGCTGGCGAGCAGGGTCAAGCCTGAGATGGTGACGGCGAGCCGGCGGGCGGCGCGGTCCAGCCGATCGGGTAGCAAGGCGAGCGCGACGGCCCCGAGGGCCGGCAGGACGAGTACGGCGATGAGCATCAGCTCGCCCCGCGTCACGCCCGTCACAGCAGCACCGCGACGATCGCGAGAACGGCGGCGGTCCCCAGCACGACGGTCGCGTATGTCTGCACGTTGCCGGTCTGCAGGCGGCTGAGCAGGTTCGAGGCCGTTCCCGCGGCATTGCCATACCCCTCGACCGCGCCGTCGACGACGTACAGGTCGTAGTCCCGGACCTCCGTCGCCAGCCAGCGGTACGGCCGGACGACGAGGAAGTCCTGGATCTCGTCGAGATAGAACGCGCGGGCGAGGATCGCTCGCGATGGGACCGGGTCACGGTCGGGGGCACGCCGCCAGACTGCGGCGACCGCGGCGATCGCGGCGGCGCTCAGCACCATCGACAGCACCGTGGTGACGGCCTCCGGCCGCAGTGCCACGTCGGGGGCGCCCAGCCAGTTGGGCAGCCACTGCGATCGAAGACCGATCGGGCCGAGCGCCAGGGTCGGCACGGCCAGGACCACCAGCGATCCCAGCATCAGCCTGGGCACCGGCTTGAGCGCCGTCTTCTCGCGCGCGGTGCCGAAGAAGGTGCGCAGCCATAGGCGGGTCGCGTACGCAGCAGTCAGGCCGACCGTCAACAGGCCGGCCACCAGGACCAGCCAGCCCACCCACGCCGTCCCCTCGCCGGATCCGCGTGCCGTCTCGTACGCAGCGCCGAGCACGGCCTCCTTCGAGAGGAAGCCGCTGAGCGGCGGCAGGCCGATCAACGCGGCCAGGCCGCAGGTCATCGCCACGAACGTGAGCGGCATCGCGTCGCGCAGGCCGCCCATCTGCGACATCAGTGCCCGTCCGGTGGCGTACAGCACGCAGCCGGCCGCGAGGAAGAGCAGCGCCTTGAACGCCGCATGTGTCAGCAGGTGGAACACCGCCGCCGCCGGGACGCCGACCGCCAGCCCGCCGCTCATGTACGCGATCTGGCTCACCGTGGACCACGCGAGCACCCGCTTGATGTCGTCCTGAGCCAGGGCCGCGAGCGCGCCGAGCAACATCGTGATCGCGGCGATGACACCCAGCACCGTCAGCGGCAGCGCGTCGACTCCGAAGAGCGGGAACAGCCGGGCCACGACGTAGATGCCGGCCGCGACCATCGTCGCCGCATGGATCAGGGCGCTGATCGGGGTCGGGCCGACCATCGCATCGGGCAGCCAGGTGTGCAGCGGGAACTGCGCGCTCTTGCCGGCGACCCCCGCCAGCAGCAGCAGGCAGGCGATGACGACGGTCTCGGCGGGCAGCCCGCCGACGTTGGCAGTCACCATCATGATGTCGAAGGAGCCGGCTCCGATGCCGATGACGAGGACGCCCAGCAGGAAGCCGATGTCACCGACCCGGGTCACGACGAACGCCTTGACGGCCGCCGGCCGGGCCTCCGGCACGTCTCGGTAGTGCCCGATGAGCAGGTACGAGCAGACGCCCATGATCTCCCAGCCGACCACCAGCATGATCAGGTCGGCGGCCAGCACCACGATGAGCATGGCGCTGGTGAACAGCGACACCTCGGCGGCGTACCGAGGGTAGCTGTCGTCGTCTCGCAGGTACGCGACGGAGTAGACCTGCACCAGCAGGGCCACGACGCACACCGCGACGGCCACGACGACGCTCAGGCCGTCGAGGTGGATCCCGGCGCGCACCTGCAACTCGCCGAACTTCGCGATCGTCACCGCGCTGTCGAGGCCTCGCTCCTGCTCGCCGACGACCCTCACGGCCAGCCCCATCGACAGCACCGTGCTGACGGCCAGCGCGCCGACGGACAGGATCGCCGCCAGCCGCCGGGCGCGCTGCGGCAGCAGGAAGCCGGCCAGGGCGGCCCCCAGTGGCAGCGCCAGGACAAGCCAGCCGATCTCACTCATTGGCGGGCTCGGTCAGCTCGTCGAGGTCGTCGACCGCGACGGTGGCGCGCAGCCGGTAGACCTGCACGACGATGGCGAGCCCCACCCCGACCTCGGCCGCGGCGAGCGCCACGACGAAAAGTGCGAACGTCTGCCCGCTGTGCAGCGTGTCGCGCAGCCACACGTCGAAGGCGACGAGGTTGATGTTGACCGCGTTGAGCATGAGCTCGATGGACATGAGTACGAGGACAGCGTTGCGGCGCGCCAGCACGCCGTACACACCGATGCTGAACAACAGCGCGGCCAGCACGACGGCCAATTCGATATGCACGTCAGCGGCTCCCGGCCGTACCGACTTCGGGCCGGGTCAAGGTGATGGCGCCCACGAGAGCCGACAGCAACAGCACGGAGATCACCTCGAACGGCAGCACCCAGGTACGGAAGAGTGCGGAGCCGATCACCGCTGCCGTGCCGGGCTGGTCCAGCCGGACGAACACGCCGTGGAATGCCTGCAGGGACAGGACGGTCAGCGTGGCGGCCGTGGCGGACGCGACGAGCGCGGCGACCAGCCGGTGTCCGGAATTCAGCTCGTCGGTGGGGCCGATCGGCGCCCGGGTGAGCATCACGCCAAAGAGGAGGAGCACGATGATCGCCCCGATGTAGATCAGCACCTGCACCCACGCGACAAGCTCCGCCGTCAGGACGAGAAAACAGCCGGCTACGGAGCCGAAGGTGACCACCAGCCACAGCGCGGCCCGCACGACATTGCTGGTGGTGACCACGAGCAGCGCGCTGCCGACAGCGATCACGCCGAGCAGGGCGAAGACGACATCCTGTGCTGTCACGGAAGCTCTTTCTCGGCTGCCCGCTCAACCTGCCCGGCCGACGTCACTTCCTTGGCCGGGGCACCGCGCGGATCGTGGGCCGGTGGCGGCGGCACGGTCCACATCCACTCGCGGAGGCGATCCATCTCATGCGTCAGCTCTGTGATGTCGTACTCGGAGTATTCGAACTCCGGCGACCAGAACAGCGCGTCGAAGGGGCAGACCTCGATGCAGATGCCGCAGTACATGCAGAGCGCGAAGTCGATGGCGAAGCGGTCGAGGACGTTGCGCTGGCGGGAGCGGGCCGCACCCTCGACCTCGAAGGTTTCCTTGTGCGAGTCGATGTAGATGCACCAGTCGGGGCACTCCCTGGCGCACAGCATGCAGACGGTGCAGTTCTCCTCGAACAGCGCGATGACGCCTCGGCTGCGCGGTGGGAGGTCGGGCAACGCGTCGGGGTACTGCCGGGTGTGCGACCGCTTGGTCATGGTGCGCAGGGTGATCGCGAGTCCGCGGGCGAGGCCGCCGCCGGGTACGGCCTTCACGTGATCGCCAGCTTGACCACGCCGGTGACGACCAGCTGGGCCAGCGCGGCCGGCACCAGGATCAACCAGGCCAGTCGCTGCAACTGGTCAGCACGCAGCCGTGGGTAGGACACCCGCAGCCAGATGACGAGAAAACTGAGTGCGAAGACCTTGACCAGGGTCCACAGCCAGCCGAACTGATCGCTGGCGACCGGGCCCTTCCAGCCGCCGAGGAACAGCACCGTGGTCAAGGCGGCGATGACCACGATGCCGGCGTACTCGGCGAGCAGGAACAGCGCGAAACGCAGTCCGGTGTACTCGGTGAGATAGCCGAAGACCAGCTCCGACTCGGCCAGCGGCATGTCGAACGGTGGACGCCGGATCTCAGCCAGCCCGGCGACGAAGAAGACCACCATCGCCGGCGCCTGCCAGATCAGCCACCACGGCCGCCACGCCTCGACAATGCCCGAGAGGGACAGCGTGCCGGCGGCCATGGCGACAGAGGCGGCGGCCAGCACGAACGGCAGCTCGTACCCCAGGATCTGCGCCGCCCCTCTCAGGCCGCCGATCAGGGAGTACTTGTTGGCCGAGGCCCAGGCAGCCATCAGCACGCCGATGACGCCGACTCCGGCAATGGCGAGCACGAAGAACAGCCCGATGTCGAGCGGCTGACCGACCAGGCCGTGCGGGCCGACCGGGATCACGATGAGGATCAGCAGGTACGGCAGGAGGCCGACTGCCGGTGCGAGCTTGAACACGAGGCGGTCGGCGGCGGCGGGAATGATGTCCTCCTTCTGAACGAACTTCACGCCGTCGGCGACGAGCTGGGCCCAGCCGTGGAAGCCGCCCGCGTACATCGGCCCGAGCCGCGACTGCATGTGCGCCATCGCCTTGTGCTCCATCTGCCCGACGAGCAGCGGCAGGGTGAGGAACGCGCCGAGCACGACGAGCACCCGGATGCCGATGTCCATCCACGACGGCGTCACGGCAAGTCTTCCGGCGCAACTTCTGGTGATCCAGGCCCCGTTGGTATCGCTCCAGCAGTACCAACCGGCCCTGGATCTTGATCGGTGGTGAGTGGCGCTGGCGGCTCCTCGGGTGGCTTGGCGACGGCGTTGGGGCCCCAGTCGGCTGGATCGGGTACGCCGGGCGGGCGCATCCGGCGCCGGGCGGGCCCACCAGCCGAGCTCTCGCCCGGCTCGCGAGCACCCGGCCACTCCTTGGCGACCCGCGATGCCAGGACGAACTCCTTGCGCAGTGGATGCCCCTCGAACCCGTCCGGCAGCAGCAGCGGGACCAGGTGCGGGTGCCCGTCGAAGGCGATGCCGAACATCTCGTAGGTCTCCCGCTCGTGCCAGCCGGCACCGGCGAAGACTTCGGTGACCGTAGCCAGGTGCGGGTCGTCGAGCGGTACGAGTGTGCGCAGCAGCAGTCCGTACCGATATTCGACCGACCACAGATGGCAGACCACCGCGTAGCCCTCGCTGCCCTCGTCGACGGCGGTGAGCCAGTCGAAGAAACGGCAGCCGAGCCGGTCGCGTGCGGCGGACACCGCCGCGACCCACCGGTCGGGCGGCACGTCGACCGTGGTCTCACCGAAGCTCTCGGAGACGGTGCAGCCCTCACCCAGCGCTTCGACGAACGGGTCGCCGATGTTCATCGGGCGGGGGGTGGGGGGCCGATGTGCGCGGGGGGCGGGAAGGTCATTTCGGGCGCGGGCGGGCGGATCATCGCGGCGGTCAGCGCGGCCGGGCCGGGACGCGAGCCACCGACCAACTTCACCCTCTCGCCGGCGATCTTGTTCTGCAGGCGCAGGATCCCTTGCAGCAAGGCTTCGGGCCGCGGCGGGCAGCCGGGTACGTAGACGTCGACGGGGATCAGCTGGTCGACGCCCTTGGTGACGCAGTACGAGTCCCAGTACGGGCCGCCGCAGTTGGAGCAGGCGCCGAACGAGATCACGTACTTCGGCTCGGGCATCTGCTCATAGAGCCGCCGCACCGCGGGCGCCATCTTGTCGGTCACCGTGCCGGAGACGACCATCAGGTCGGCCTGGCGAGGACCGTGGGCGAAGGGGATCACCCCGAGCCGGATGAAGTCGTGCCGGGCCATCGACGTCGCGATGAACTCGATCGCGCAGCAGGCCAAACCGAAGTTGAAGACCCACAAGGAGTAGCGCCGCCCCCAGTTGAGGACGAACTTCACCGGGTCGGGCAACGTGGGGTTCAGGTCCACTTGAGCACCCGCTTGCGCCACGCGTACAGCAGCCCGACAGCCAAGAAGCCCACGAAGATGCCCATCTCGACCAGCGCACCGACCCCGAACCCGGGCAGGGCATAGATGGTGGCCCACGGGAACACGAAGACTGCCTCGACGGCGAACACCACGTAGAGGAACGCGAAGACGTAGTAGCGCACCTCGGTCTGGGCCCAGTCGGCCCCGACCGGATCGGTCCCGCACTCGTAGGTGAGCAGTTTCTCCGGGGTCGGGCGATGCGGGCGCAGGACCCAGTTGACCGACAGGCCGACGCTGACGAAGCCGAGGCCGACCAGCAGGAGCACGCCAACTGTGACGTACCCGCCGAAGTAATCGGTCATTGTGTCCACCTCACGGCAGGCCGGATCGATGCTGATTGCCTGTGGGAACCCTAGTGCCCGAGGTCTTGAGTACGCTGGACGGCTGGGGGCAAGTCACTCAAGAAGGCGCCAGGGAGGCAAACGGGCTGATGGCCAAGCTAGTCAAAGGCAAGCAAGTCCAGCAGCTCGACCGGGTCGTCATCCGCTTCGCCGGCGATTCCGGTGACGGCATGCAACTCACCGGTGATCGGTTCACCTCCGAGACGGCAGCCTTCGGCAACGACCTGTCGACGCTGCCCAACTTCCCGGCCGAGATCCGGGCTCCGGCCGGCACGCTGCCCGGAGTGTCCAGCTTCCAGCTGCACTTCGCCGACCACGACATCATGACCCCCGGGGACGCCCCGAGTGTGCTCGTCGCGATGAACCCGGCTGCTCTCAAGGCCAACATCGGCGACGTGCCGCGCGGTGCGGACATCATCGTCAACACCGACGAGTTCGGTGCCCGGGCGCTGGCCAAGGTCGGGTACGAGTCCAATCCGATCGAGGACGGGTCGCTCGACGGGTATGCCATGCACCCGGTCGCGCTGACCTCGATGACGGTCGAAGCGCTCAAGGATTTCGACATCTCGAAGAAGGACGCTGAGCGGGCTAAGAACATGTTCGCCCTCGGCCTGCTCACCTGGCTCTACGACCGGCCGGTGGAGGGCACCCTGCGATTCCTGGGGGCGAAGTTCGCCAAGCAGCCGGTCATCGCGGCGGCGAACATCGCGGCGTTCCAGGCCGGCTGGGCGTTCGGCGAAACCACCGAGGATTTCTCGATCCAATACGAGATCAAGCCCGCGCGGATGCCGGCCGGCACCTACCGCAACATTTCCGGCAACGTCGCCCTGTCGTACGGGCTGATCGCCGCGGCCTGGCAGACCGGGTTGCCGCTGTTCCTCGGTGCGTACCCCATCACGCCGGCCAGCGACATCCTGCACGAGTTGTCCAAGCACAAGGCCTTCGGCGTACGCACATTCCAGGCCGAGGACGAGATCGCCGGCATCGGGGCGGCGCTGGGTGCGTCCTTTGGTGGCGCGCTGGGGGTGACCACGACATCGGGGCCAGGGATCGCGCTGAAGTCCGAGACGATCGGGCTGGCGGTGTCGCTTGAGTTGCCGCTGGTGGTGATCGACGTCCAGCGCGGCGGCCCGTCGACCGGGCTGCCGACCAAGACCGAGCAGTCCGACCTGCTGCAGGCGATGTTCGGCCGCAACGGCGAGGCGCCGGTGCCGATCATCGCGCCGCAGTCGCCTGCCGACTGCTTCGCCGCGGCGTTGGAGGCGGTCCGGATCGCGACGAAGTACCGCACCCCGGTGATGCTGCTCTCGGACGGCTACCTCGCCAACGGCTCGGAGCCGTGGCTGGTGCCGGTCGCCGGCAACCTCCCCGACATGTCGGTGGAGTTCGCCACCGAGGCCAATCACGACGGCGAGTTCTGGCCGTACCTCCGCGATCCCGAGACGCTGTCGCGCCCGTGGGCGGTGCCCGGCACGGCGGGCCTGGAACACCGGATCGGCGGTCTGGAGAAGGCTGATGGGTCCGGCAACATCTCCTACGACCCGGTCAACCACGATCTGATGGTCCGGCTGCGACAAGCCAAGGTCGACGGAATCGCCCGTGACATCCCCCCACTGGTGGCCGACGACCCGTCGGGGGCGGCGCACGTGCTGGTCCTGGGCTGGGGCTCGACCTATGGCCCAATCGGAGCGGCCTGCCGGCAGGTGCGCGAGGGCGGCCAGCAGGTGGCGCAGGCACATCTGCGCCACCTCAACCCGTTCCCGGCCAATCTTGGCGAGGTGCTGCGGCGCTACGACCGGGTGATCATCCCCGAGATGAATTTAGGACAACTCTCGCTGCTTATTCGAGGTCGCTACCTCGTCGACGCCATCGGCTACAACAAGGTGCGCGGGATGCCCTTCCGCGCCGAGGAGCTGGCCGCCGTACTGGAAGACGTGATCGCCCATGTCTGAGCTGTCCAGCGCGCGGTCGCTGCGTCTCATCCCCAAGGACGACCAGCCGCAGAAGGCCAAGGACTTCAAGACCGACCAGGAGGTCCGCTGGTGCCCGGGCTGCGGTGACTACGCGATCCTGGCCGCTGTCCAGTGCTTCCTGCCCGAGCTCGGACTACGGCGGGAGAACATCGTTTTCGTCTCCGGCATCGGCTGCTCGTCGCGGTTCCCGTACTACATGAACACGTACGGCATGCATTCGATCCACGGCCGGGCACCGGCGATCGCGACCGGGTTGTCGGCGTCGCGACCCGACCTGTCGGTGTGGGTCGTCACTGGCGACGGCGATGCGCTGTCGATCGGCGGCAACCACCTGATCCACGCGCTGCGCCGCAATGTCAACCTCAAGATCCTGCTCTTCAACAACCGGATCTACGGGCTGACCAAGGGCCAATACTCCCCCACGTCCGAGCTCGGCAAGGTCACCAAGTCGACGCCGATGGGCTCGCTGGACTACCCGTTCAACCCGGTCTCGCTGGCGTTGGGCGCCGAGGCGACCTTTGTGGCACGGACCATCGACTCCGACCGCAAGCACCTGACGTCGGTGCTGCGGGCGGCGGCTGAGCACCAGGGCACGGCGCTGGTCGAGATCTACCAGAACTGCAACATCTTCAACGACGACGCGTTCGAGCCGCTCAAGGATCCGGCGACCCGCGACGACTTCACGATCCGGCTCGAGCACGGGCAGCCGGTCCGGTTCGGCTCCGATCTCGAGCACGGGATCGTACGAGCACCCGACGCGACGCTGCAGCCCGTCGAGGTCGCCGCCGTCGGTGAGGGCGCGATCTTGGTGCACGACGCGCATGCCGACAATCCCGACCTCGCCTTCGCCCTGTCGCGGCTGGCCGACACGTCGCTGGCCCGTACCGCTATCGGTGTCTTCCGGTCGGTGCAGCGGCCGACGTACGACGAGTTGATGACGGGGCAGGTGGAGTCGGCCCAGGCCGCGGGTGCGGCCGACCTCGACGATCTCCTGCGCGGCAAGGACACCTGGACCGTCGGCGTCTAACCGTCTTTTCCCCGGCTTGGCGGCGTTCTGCGTACGGACTCGCCGATTCATTCGCGAGTCGCGCGCACAGAACCAAGGCGAACCGGCGGCTTGCGTCGACGGGGTCAGGGCGGCTGGGGCGGCGGGGCGGAGTCTCGCAGGGTGAGCACGACTCGGCCGGGGCTGCCCGCGGCGACGGCGTCGTGCGCCGCCGCTATCTCCTCCAGCGGGTAGCGCCGGGCGATGCTGACCTGGAGGGCACCGGCAGCCACCGCATCGGTCAGGTCGGCAGCCGCCTGGGCCTTGGCCTCGGCCGGGAAGTCGTCGCTGCCCAAGAGGCGGATCGTGGCGTTGGCGAAGGCCAGCGGCCAGTAAGGAAACTGCGGGTGGGTCGCCGTGCTGGCGTAGCTGGCGATTGCGCCGTCGCCGGCCAGGATGCGGCTGTTCAGCTCCGCGTTCGCATCGAACGCGACTTCAACAATCCGATCGACGCCGTCCGGCGCGATGCGGCGGATGCTGTCCGCGACGCCTGGCTCGCGGGTGACGAACACCTCGGCGCCGAGATCACGCGCTGCCTGCTGCTGCTCCGGGCGGCGCACCGTGGCCAGCACCCGGGCCCCCCGCCAGCGTGCCAGTTGCACCGCCACTGATCCGACTGCTCCGAGCGCGCCCGACACCAGAACAGTCCGGCCATCGATCGACCCGTCTGCGAACAATGCCCGGTGCGCCGTGATGCCCGGGATGCCGAGGCATGCACCCACCTCGTACGACGCCTCGTGCGACAGCCCAACCGCCAGAGCAGAAGGCAGCGTGACGTACTGCGCCGCCGTGCCGAAGGCGCGGTAGGACTGCGCTCCGTAGCACCACACCCGCTCCCCCAGGCGGCGCCTCGAGATACCCGCGCCGACCGCGTCGATAACCCCGGCGCCGTCGCTGTGGGGGATCACCCGCGGATACGGCATGGGCGAGCCAGCCCACGCCGCGCGCTTCTTCACATCGCCGACGTTGATGCCGGAGGCGTGCAGCGCGATGCGTACCTCGCCAGCTAACGGCTGCGGATCGGGCAGCTCACCAACGACGAGAACCTCACTCGCGGGCCCGGTGCTGTCGTACCAAGCCGCCCGCACGCGGCCATCATCGCACCCGGGCAAGTCGCCTCAGCGAGTCAGCCGCAGGACCGGCTTTCCCTTCGCCGTACGCACCTCGAGTGCAGCCAGATCCACCGAGTGCACCGACGTCGACCCGATGACTCTGGCCTCACCGTTGGAGATGACCTCCCAGACCGCGATCTGCTCGCTCCTGCCACTGCGGTCAATCGCCCACAGCACGAGGCTGTACGAACCCTTGACCGTGGCGGTGTACGTGCACCGCAGACTCACCTCGGTGCCCCAGGACTTGTCGACCAGGGCCGCCGTGGCACGGATCGGAATGTCAGCGACCCGCACCATCTGTTCCTGCTTGGCGTCGGTCGTCGTCGTGGGCCGCGGGTCGTCGGCGCGCACCATCGCCGTACCCAGCAGTGCCGTGACGATCACCGCCGCAGCCGCAGCGAGCGCGGTCGCCCCCCACAACCGCCGGCGGGAGCGTCGGTGCTCGGATTCCACCGCCCGCAACAAGGATGGCAGCAGATCGGCCGGCGGCGGCTCAACTGCCTCGACGGCCTCTGCCGGCAGCCGGGTGAGCAGGCCGGGCAGCCCGGCGACCTCACTGAGCGCCGCGGAACAGATGGGGCAGTTGGCCAGGTGCTCCTCGTACGTGCGCCGCTCCTGCGGTGACAGCGCGCCGAGCAGGTAGGCCCCGTCCTGGCGGGAGAACGGACACGTCATGGCGTCACTCCCATCTCCTGCAAGGCCAGCCGTAGCGAGCGGAGCGCGTAGTGAGTTCGCGATTTGACGGTGCCGGGCGGCACGCCCAGCCGGGCGGCAGCCTCAAGTATGGAATGTCCGCGGTAGAAGCACTCCACGAGAACCATTCGGTGCTCGGGGGTCAACCGGTCGAGTGCCTCGGCGATCAACCATGACTGCATCGCCTCGTCGACCCCGTCGGGCGCCGGGACCTCGGGCAGCTCATCGGTGAGCACCTCGGGCCGGATCGACCGGGCCCGCCACTCGTCGATCACAATGTGCCGAGCCGTGGTGAACAGCCACGCCCGGGGCGAGCCGCGCCCCGCGTCAAGCACCTCGGGATGCCGCCAGGCACGCAGCAAGGTCTCCTGCACGACGTCCTGTGCCCGCGAACGATCACCGCCGGTGAGCCGCAGGGCGTAGGCCCAGACCGCGGCCGCGTGCTGGTCATGCAGCGCGCGCATCAGATCGGGCTGACACGTCGACATCCTCACCTCCTGCCCCATCACACGCAGCCGTGGACCGAATGGTTCACAATGACCCCTTGCGCATCCTTCCCTGCTGGCCGGTCTTCCCCGGGAACAACGCCGCTGGGCTACGGTTGGCCCAAAAGTGACTGATTCGCGCCGGGGTCTCGCCTTCGGTGTCGGTGCGTACGTGCTCTGGGGCCTGTTTCCGCTGTTCTGGCCGCTGCTGGAGCCGGCCCAGCCGACGGAGATCCTGGCCCACCGCTTTGTCTGGTCGCTCGTCGTCGTCCTCGTCATCCTCGCCATTCAGCGCAGGTGGAGATGGATCCCGGCGCTGCTTCGCCGGCCCCGCAGGCTCGCGCTGCTCGTGCTCGCTGCCACCCTCATCGCCGTCAACTGGTGGACCTACATCTACGGCGTCAACTCCGATCAGGTCGTCGAGACCTCGCTCGGCTACTTCATCAACCCGCTCGTCACCGTCATGATCGGGGTCCTGGTGCTGCGGGAACGCCTGCGTCGGGTGCAATGGCTCGCCCTGGGACTGGGTGCGATCGCGGTGTTGGTCCTCGCGGTGGACTACGGCCGCGTGCCGTGGATCGCGCTGGTGCTGGCCTTCTCCTTCGCCGCGTACGGATTCATCAAGAAGGTCCTCTCGATGGACGCGGTGCAGAGCTTGACGGCTGAAACCGCCGTGCTGTTCCTGCCCGCGCTGGCGTACCTGCTCCTGCTCGACGGCGGCACGTTCGCGCGGGGCGCGCCGGGTCATGATGCTCTGCTCGCCGCCTCTGGAGTGGTCACCGCCATCCCGCTGCTGCTGTTCGGCGCGGCCGCCCGGCGGCTGCCGCTGAGCACGATCGGCCTGCTGCAGTACTTCGGGCCCGCGCTGCAGTTCGTCATCGGCGTCTGGATCTTCCACGAGCCGATGCCGCTGTCCCGGCTGATCGGCTTCGCGCTGGTCTGGGCGGCCCTGGTCGTGCTCACGGTCGACGGCCTCCGGCACGGTCGACGGCGAGCGCGAACACCAGCCGAGTTGGCGCCGATACCCGGCTAACCCTGCCGCCGCGGCACTGCTCTCACGACAGGATGTCGCGGCTGCTGAACCGCGCCCAGGCCAGCAAGCCGAAGACGACCACATAGCCGAGTTGCAGCGCCAGCCCGCGGGCGATCAGTGGCGTGTAGATCGGCTCGCGCAGCAGGTCGCCGAAGGCGAGCCAGTAGTGGCTGAGCAGCCAGGGATGCACGGCATGCAGTTGCGGGATGCTGTCGACGATCTGGCTGATGATTGCCAGGGTCACGGTCGCCGCCATCGCGGCGATCGGCACGTCGGTGAGGGTGGAGATGAACACACCCACGGCGGCGAGCCCGGCCAGCGACAGGCCGAGGTAGCCGGCCACGAGCAGGCCCCGGGCGAACGCCTCGCCCGCGCCGATCGTGTCGCCGGACAGCAGCGTGACGGGGCCCAAGGGGAACAGCACGGCGCCGATCGCCATGCCCGCCAGCGCCACAACGAACGCGGCGACCAGGCAGAAGATGAGGACGGTGGCCAGCTTGACCAGCAGCAGGCGGATCCGGCCGGTGGGGACCACGAGCAGATAGCGCAGCGTCCCCTGACTGGCCTCACCGGCAATGCTGTCCCCCGCCACCACGCCGACCGCCAACGGGAGGAACAGCGGCAGTGTGACGACCAGCCCGGTCAGCGCGACGAACAGGCCGTTGGACGCCACCTGATAGAGGAACGGCGGCCCGTCATTGGGCCCGGACGGAGCGCTGAAGACCTTGACCGCCACTGCCAACAAGACGGGTACGCCGGCCAGGCAGGTCAGGATCGCCAGCGTCCGGAGCCGCCGGAACAGTGTGGTCAGCTCTGACCGCAGCAGCCCGAGGTGATTGCTGGCGGCGGTCGCCCTCGCCGGCTTGGTCGACGCGATCGTCTCACTCAGTGACATCGAAACCCTCCCCGGTCAGCGCCACGAACGCCTCTTCGAGCGAAGGTCGCTGCACCGCCAGCGCCTGTACGCGGACGCCGTCAGCAACGAGCGCGGCGCAGGCCACCTCTGGCGGCACGCTGTCGGCGGCCGCTGTCACCTGGTCACCGTCGGCCGACACATCGGGGATGCCGAGCCCGCGCAGTGTCGTCACGGCCAGGCCGACGTCGGGGGTACGTACGACGAGGTGTCCAGCCGCTGCCGTACGCAGGCTCTCTACGGTGCCGACCGCGACAAGCTTGCCGTGCGAGAGCACTGCCGCATGGGTGCAGACCTGTTCGACTTCGGCCAGCAGGTGACTGGACAGGAAGACCGTCGAGCCCTCGTCGGCGACCGCGCGAACCAGGGATCGGATCTCCCGGGTGCCTTGTGGATCCAGGCCGTTGGTGGGCTCGTCCAGCACAAGTAGCTCACGGGGGCGCAGCAAGGCGGCGGCCAGGCCCAGCCGCTGGCGCATCCCCAGCGAATAGGCCTTGTACCGCTTGCCCCGGGCGGCGAGCAGGCCGACCCGCTCAAGTGCTTCGTTCACGCGGTTGTGGCGGGTTGCCGGGTCGGCGGTTCGGTCGGCGGCGTCGAGGCGGGCGAGGTTGACAGCACCGGACAGGAACGGATAGCAGGCCGGACCTTCGATCAGGGCACCCACGCGAGGCAGCGCGGCGGCGGCACTCCTCGGCATCGGCTCGCCGAGCAGCGTGACCGCTCCCGCCGTCGGGGAGACCAGGCCGAGCAGCATCCGGATCGTGGTGGTCTTGCCGCTGCCGTTGGGACCGAGGAATCCGAAAACACTACCTTGCGGCACGTTGAGGTCGAGGTCGGCGACCGCGACCTGTCCTCCTCTGAAGCGCTTGGTCAGTCCGCGGGTCACGACCGCGTCAGTTACCCCCGGCGTCACCGAGGGCCGGCAGCGTTCGCTATCCGCAGCAGCGCCGGCACGGTGACCGGACCCGCGAAGATTCGGCCGTCGTCGGTGATCAGCACAGTCAGCAGTCGAGTGGTGAGCAGCTTGCCCGAGCCGAACCGGCCGGTCTCCGTACGAGCATCCTTGAGCAGCAGGGCCAGCCGAGGATCGCTCGTGGAACCGGCGGGCAGGCCGCGGATCTCGACAGCCGTGGCCCAGCCC
>Ga0136617_10002009_pt1 | contig 18112 bp, 18 predicted proteins | sample AntDrymUQ3222106_2_FD_129672 | JGI IMG/M metagenome (GOLD analysis project Ga0136617, IMG submission 129672) | Polar desert sand microbial communities from Dry Valleys, Antarctica - metaG UQ322 (21.06) | ecosystem: Environmental > Terrestrial > Soil > Desert | place: Antarctica: Dry Valley... | reverse complement strand
GCTCGCCCGCCAGGTCTCCATCCAGACGTCGTAGCCGTCGTCGACGAGCGCCTCGACGAGCGTGCGCGGCGTCGGCGGGCGCCAGATCTCCGTGCGCACCCCGACGCCGTGGACGAGCAGCACCGGCCCCTTCGTCGGCTCCTTCTTGCCGCGCACGTGGACGAGGTTGCACGGGACGCCGTCCGCGATGTCCAGCGCGATGACCTCGTCCGTGTGAGCGGCGGCGGTCGTCAAGCCTTCGCGCCGGGTCCGTAGACCTCCCAGAGGTCGCCCGCGAAGAGCGCGCCGAAGCGGCCGATCGCGTCGACGCGGTGTGCCGGACTCACGCGCAGCGTCGTCAGCTGCACGGCGAAGTCCGTCGGGCGGATGTGCAGGATGCCGGTCGCGACGATCTCGGCGCGGTCGTCGCCCTCGGGCTCGACGTGCCCCTTGTAGATGTGCGTGAAGAGCGTCGACGTGTCGGGCCAGAGGTCCAGGCCGGGGTCGTTCTCGACGTCCTTGTAGCCGCGCAGCGTGATCGGGTGCCCCTCGCCGTCCTCCATGAACAGGCGGTACTTCATGAGCTTGCGCTCGCCGTGCTCGCCGGCCTCGACGAAGAGGTGAAACCAGCCCTGCCGGACCTCGAGGCGGCCGCCGAGCGCCGGGCACTCGACGTGGCCCGTGATCGTGCCGGGGTGCTGCTCGTCGCGCACGAAGCGCTCGATGTCCTGCATGAGGACCGTCAGATGGAACATCAGCGCGGTGCGGTCCTTCTTGCCCTGGCGAAAGCCCTTGTCGAAGTCGTCCTCGCCGAAGGTGATGAAGCCGCGCATCTTCTCCGTGAACTCCAGTGAGGCGGGCTGCTCGCTGGCGGGCGCAGCGGCGCCGGCCGGAGCCGCACCGCCCTCGTCGGCCGGTGGGGATGGCGGTGCGGTCACGGCTGCTCCCTTCATGTCCTGCAGGATGGCGTCGGCGAAGCGGTCGGCGAGCCCGGCGATCGTGAGGCTCGGGTTCGGGCCGACGGGACCGGGCATCACCGAGCCGTCGGCGATGTGCAGGCCGGGATGGTTGTAGACGCGGCCCCAGGGATCGACGACGCCCTCGTCGTCGTCGCGGCCCATCGGACAGCCGCCGAGCGCGTGCACGGTGACGACGCGGCTGAGCAGCCAGATCGGGTTGTCGAGGAACGTCCCGCCGATCTCCTCGGCGACCGCCTTGGAGACGTCGCGCGCGCGCTCGAAGTACGCCTTCGAGGCGCCGTTCTTCCTCCAGTCGATCGCCAGACCGCCGTCGCCGAGCGACATGATCCCCTCGGGGATGTCGCGGCCCATCGCGAGCAGCGGCAGGAAGCCGGCCGACTCGGCGCAGTCGCCGATCAGCTGCGCGACCTCGTCGCCGATGTCCGTGTCCCTGTGCGTGAGGAAGTTGCCGCCGAGCTTCACGAGCTTGGGCAGGTCGTGGAAGATCGAGCGCGGCGCGTCGAGCAGCTGCAGCATCCAGCTGACGAACTCGGGCTGGCCGGCGTCCTCGAGGTAGAAGCCGCGGCCGTCGCCGCCGTCGAGCTCGTCCGGCACGCGGATCGCGCTCGTGATGACCGGCGCGTGCGCCGAGTCCATGACGTTCGGGACCTTCTCGCCGTTCGGGCCCTCGGTCATGCACTGGCGGGCGAACGTCAGCAGGTCGCCGTTGCCGCCGAAGCGCGTGCCGAGCGCGGCGCTCAGGCCCGGGAACGCCGCGCGGTTGCGCAGCAGCAGGTACGTCGTGCCGAGCGTGCCCGCCGACAGGATCAGCCGGTCGCAGGTCATCGTGTGCCGGTCGAGCGCCTTCGTGTCGGTCTTGACGCCCTCCGACGCGGCGTCGTGGATGACGTACTCGAGCCGATAGCCGCCGCCCTCGCGTGGTTCGAAGGAGCGCACCTCGTGGCGCGTGCGGATATCCGCGCCGGCGTGCCAGGCGGCCGTGATGTACGTGTAATCCAGGGAGTTCTTCGAGCCGTGGTTGCAACCGAGGTCGCACTCGCCGGTCAGCTTGCAGGTCAGGCGCGTGCGACCGTGGATGTTCGGCCGCTGCTCCTTGATCGGCTCGCCCGGGATCGCCGGGTCGCCGGCGTTGGCGAACGTCACGGCGAGGTTCACGAGGCGCCAGTCCAGGTTGAGCTTCTGCGCGGCGTCGCGGAAGGCGAGCACCTTGAGCGTCTTGTCGTACGGATCCTGGTCGAGCGGGTACTTCTGGACGTTCATCATCCGCTCGACGCGGTCATAGTGGGGGTCCAGGTCGGCGCGCGTGACGGGCCAGTACTCGTAGCCGTCCTTCCACGAGCCGTGGCCGGGCTGCTCGCGCACGAACCAGTCCTCGTCCTTGCGCAGCAGGACGTTGGCGTAGATGAGCGAGCCACCGCCGAGGCCGCTCGCGCAGACCGCGTCGATGTTGTCGAAGCTCCAGAGGTTGAACATCCCGTGCAGGCCCTCGCTCGGATCCCAGAACTGGTGCTTCATCCCCAGCGGCGAGCGCGCGAAGGAGTTCGGCGGAAACGGCTTTCCGCGTTCGAGCAGGCAGACGCTGTGCCCGGCCTCGGCCAGGCGGTAGGCCGTCACGGATCCTCCGAACCCGGACCCGACGACGACCGCGTCGAAATGTTCGGCTGCTGCTGGCATGCCTACCTCTGCGCGCTAGCTATAACCGATGCTCGACCGCGCTGCAACGCACGACGGGAGCCGGGGAAGCGCGGCGGTCTAAGCGCTGATGCGCGGCGGCGACGCGCGGTGCCCGCGATCCGGTGCCGGCCGGCGTTCGCCGCGTGGTGCTGTGGTCATGAACGCCGTGCGCGCCATCCACGCCACGAGCGCCAACGACCAGGCCAGGAAGAGCACGGTCTGCATGTCCGGGCTCAGCCAGCCCGGCGTGCGCTCGAACGTGACCCAGACGACGGTGCTCGCGGCGAGCGCGCCGACGGGCAGGCGCTCGGGGCGACACAGCGCCTCCCAGGCCAGCAGCGCCAGCAGGAACGGCAGCTCGTAGTAGACGACGTTCCAGGGGTCCAGCACGCAGCGCAGGAGCAGCAGCAGGGCGAGCAGCAGGAGCACGTGCTCGTCGCCGGCGCGCGCCGCCGCCGCCGCGCGGTGCACCCGCGCCCAGCCGAGCGACAACGGCACGACGAGAAACGCGATCAGCGGATGGGTCAGCGGCGACAGCCACTCGGGCGCCACGCGGTAGCCGGCCGGCTTGGGCAGGCCGTTGCCGCCGATCACGACGTGGCCGGCGTCGCCGAGAAACCAGAAGAGCTGCCAGGGGGCGAAGATCTGGCCGGTCGCGCTCGCGGAATGGACGAGCGCGGCGGGCGTGCCGGCGAGGAAGATCGGCGCGACCACCGCGACCGACACGGTGCCGGCGATGACGAGCGCGAACAGCCGGCGCGCCGGCAGCGCGAGCAGCACGGGACCGATCGCGAGCACGGCCCACGACTTCGTCGCGATCGCAAGACCGAGCAGGACGGCGGCGAGGACGGTGCGGCGGTCGATCGCCGCAAGCACGGCGCCGATCGCGAGCGCGGCGCAGAGCAGCTCCTCGGGATGCCCGATCTCGAGCGCGCGCAGCGTGACCGGGTTGGCGACGCACAGGCCGAGCACGAGCGCGCGGGCGCCGCTGCAGCGCCCCCGCTGCCCCATACGGCGCACGAGCACGAGGCCGAGCAGCGCAACGGCCAGCAGGCAGGGGATCGACACCGCGCGATAGACCGCGAGCTCACCGCCGCCGAGCGCCGCGACGGCGCCCGCGAACGGCGCCCGCAGGACGAGCGAGCCGCCGTAGGTCGGCGCCTGGGCGAGGAAGCCGTTGACGTCGCCGGCGATGAGCGACCGGAAGGCCGCGGAGACCTCGTTGTCGTAGTCGCTCCAGGCGAAGCCCTGCAGCGTGAGCCAGCTCATCGCGGCCACGCCGGCGAGCGCGGCGATCCACCAGGTCCACTCGGTTCGGACGCGTGCGCGCACAGGCAGGCAATCGGCGCACGCGGCGGGCTACTTGACCGCAGGTCGCGGCTAGTGGACGGTCCGCAGCGTCTTCGGCAGGCTGTTGAGCACCTCGTGGCCGTCGGCGGTGACGGCGACGAGGTCCTCGATCCGCACGCCGACCGCGCCGGGGACGTAGATGCCGGGCTCGACGGTGACGATGTTGCCCGCGGCGAGCGGATCCTTGCCCTGCTTGGACAGGCGCGGGCCCTCGTGGACCTCCATGCCGACGCCGTGGCCGAGCCCGTGGCCGAAGTGCTCGGCGTGGCCGGACTCGTCGATGATCGCGCGCGCGACGGCGTCGACGTCCCTGCCGGTCGGGCCGGCGCGGACGGCGGCGAGTGCCGCCTGCTGGGCGACGAGCACGGTCGCGTAGATCGCGCGATCGCGCGGATCGAGCTCGCCGGTCGCGACGGTACGCGTGCAGTCCGACGCGTAGCCGTCGAGCTGCGCGCCCCAGTCGATGACGACGAGCGTGCCGGCGGGGATCGGCACGTCGCGCGGCACCGCATGCGGCAGCGCGCCGTGCTCGCCCGCGGCGACGATCGGCGGGAAGGACGCGCCCTCGGCGCCGCGCCGGCGCATCGCGACCTCGAGATCGAGGGCGACGTCGCGCTCCGTTCGCCCGACGATCCCGCCGCCGACGACCTCCTCGAAGGCCTCGTCGGCGACGCGGGCCGCAGCGCGGATCTTCGCGATCTCCGCGTCGTCCTTGACCGCCCGCAGCGCCTCGACGACGCCGCCGGCGGGAACGAGCTCGGCGTCGCGGTCGGCGAGGAGCTTCTCGAGCTGCGCGTGCTGCTTGACCGTCAGGTGCGCGTCGTCGAAGCCGAGCTTCAGCGGTCCGCCGGGCAGACCGTCGACGACGCGTATGAGCAGGTCCGTCGCGATCTCGCGCTCCCATACGGGGTCCAGCTGCGCGGCGGACTGTGTCAGGTAGCGAAAGTCGGTGACGAAGCGCGGCGCCGCCGTACCGACGACGGCGGCGGCGTTGGAGCCCGTGAAGCCCGTCAGCCAGCGCACGTTGACGAGGTTGGAGACGAGCAGCGCGTCGAGCTCGCGGCCGGCGAGCTTCGCCCGCAGCGCCTTCAGGCGAGCGCTCACGAGGGCCTGAGCGCCTGCCTGAGCGTCACAAGCGCCTCGCGGTAGCCGTCGACGCCCTTGCCGGCGATGCTCGCGACGCAGCCGTCGGCGAGCACGGAGACGTGGCGCCAGGGCTCGCGCGCCATGACGTCGGAGAGATGTACCTCGACGGCGGGCACGCCGACGAACTGCAGCGCATCGCCGATCGCCCGTGAGTAGTGCGACCAGGCGCCGGCGTTGATGATGACCGCATCCGCGAGGTTCTCGACGCGGTGCAGCTCCTCGACGAACTGGCCCTCGTGGTTGGTCTGGAAGTAGCGCGCGTCGAGCCCGAGCTCGCGCGCGAACGCGTCGATCGCCTGCTCGAGCTGCAGGAACGTCATGCCACCGTAGTGCGCGGGGTCGCGCCGCCCGATCTGGTCGAGGTTGACGCCGTGCATGACGTGAATGCGGTTGTGGGCGGTGGGCATGTGGCCGGCAACTCTGCCATGACGGGAGCGTCGTGGCGTTGCGCTCCGGCGGGCGCGGTCGCTCGATCGATGTCGCTCTGACCCCGTATAGCGGGGTCAAGGCGACATTCGACGCCTGCGTCGACCTTCAACTCGCGGCCAGCTCCGCGACGGCGGCGAGCACGTCCTCGGCGCCGACGCGCGCGCCGAAGCGCACGTCCCCAGGGGCCCGCACCAACACGAACGGCACCCGGTCCCCGACCCGCTTCTTGTCCAGGCGCGTCGCCGCCACGACGGCCGCGGGATCGGCGCCCTCCAGCGCGGTCGGCAGCCCGGCGCCGGCCAGCAGCTCGGACACCTGCGATCGCAGCGCGTCGGTTCCGCCCAGGCGCAGTGCGGCCAGGAGCCCGAGCCCGACGGCCTCGCCGTGGCGGTAGCGCCGGTAGCCCGTGACCGTCTCGATCGCATGCCCGATCGTGTGCCCGAGGTTGAGGAGCTGGCGCGTGCCGCCGTCGCGCTCGTCGGCCGCCACGACCGCGATCTTCGTGCGCGCGCAGTCGAGCACGACCCGCGCGTCGACCGAGGCGCTCGCCGCAACGCGATCCCACAGCGAGCCGCCCGCGATCAGCGCGGTCTTGACGACCTCCGCATAGCCGGCGGCAACCTCCTGCGGCGGCAATGTCGCGAGCGTGTCGACGTCCGTGATGACCGCCGCCGGCTGGTGGTAGGCGCCGACGTAGTTCTTCGCTTCGGGCAGGTCGACGCCGGTCTTTCCGCCGTAGGCCGAGTCGACCTGCGCGACGACGGTCGTCGGGACCTGCACGACCGGCACGCCGCGCTGGTACGTCGCCGCGCAGAAGCCCGCGAGGTCGCCGACGACGCCGCCGCCGAGCGCGACGAGGTGGTCGTCGCGGCCCATCCCCTGCGCGGCGAGCTCGCGCCACACCTGCTCGGCGACGGCGAGCGTCTTGTGCTCCTCCCCCGCCGGGATCGTGATCGTGTGGTGCGTGTCGCGCAGCGCCGCGCCATAGCGCTCGGCGACGTGCTCGTCGGTCACGACGAACGCCCGCCGGCCGGGGCGCGGCAGCCCGCCGATCAGCCCGTGCCCGACGTAGACCGGATACTCGCTGCCCCCCGCCACGGCCCACACGAGCTTCGTCTCCGCGGGCGCCTCGGCCAGCGCCTCGAGCGCGGGCAGCGCGCGCCGCACGATGCGGTCGCCCTCGGGCAGGAACGCATCGGCGATCGACTCGTACAGCGGCCGGCGGTCGGCGTGCAGCGCCGAGAACGCGTCGCGATCGGCCGCCAGCGGGCGGTCGTCGCCGGCCGCTCGCGCCCAGGCGGTCTCGTCGGAGATGTCCATCCAGACGACCGTGTGGTCGCGCAGCGCGGCGCGCACCGTCTCCGACAGCACGCTGCCGCCGCCGAGCGCGATCGCCGGCGCGCCGGAGCGCAGCGCCCGCAGGACGATCGGCTCCTCGCGCTGGCGAAAGCGGCGCTCCCCGTAGGCCGCGAAGAACGACGCGATGCTCATCTCGAGCTGGTCCTCGACGAGCGCGTCGGTGTCGAGCACGTCGTCGAGCGCCGAGGACTTCCCGGCGCCCATGAACCCTACGAAGACAAGCGCCATGCCAAACCTGCGCCTACGCGGGCGTGCGCCAGCCGATCCGCTCGCGGTAGGCCTCGAGCGCGGCGATCACGTCGTTGAGATGGTCGCCCCCGAACTTCGCGCGGTAGGCGTCGGCGAGCACGAACGCGACCATCGCCTCGCCGACGACGCCGGCCGCCGGCACCGTGCAGGAGTCGGTGCGCTCGCGCAGCGCCGCGGCGGGCTGCTTCGTCGCGATGTCGACCGAGCGCAGCGGCTTCGTCAGCGTCGGCAGCGGCTTCATCGCCGCGCGCGCGTACAGCGGATCGCCCGTCGTCATGCCGCCCTCGAGGCCGCCGGCGTGGTTGGTCTCGCGGTAGAAGCCGCGCTCCTGCGACCAGAAGATCTCGTCGTGCGCCTCCGAGCCCGGCTTGCCGGCGAGGTCGAAGCCCTCCCCCAGGCCGACGCCCTTGATCGCCTGGATCGAGCACAGCGCGCCCGCCAGCCGGCCGTCGAGGCGCTGCTCCCAGGAGACGTGCGAGCCGAGTCCCGGCACGAGCCCGAAGGCGATGACCTCGAAGACGCCGCCGAGCGACTCGTTGGCCTTGCGCTGCACGTTGATGTGCTGCACCATCGCGCGGCTGGCCTCGGGGTCCAGGCAGCGCACGGGATCCTCGTCGACGCCGTCGAAGTCCGCGACCGTCAGCGGCTGCGATCCGGCCCGGGCGGGGGCGGTCACGCTGCCGATCTGGACGACATGCGAGCGGATCTCGACCCCCAGCGCGCGCAGGAAGCCGCGCGCGACGGCGCCGCCTGCGACGCGTGCCGCGGTCTCGCGCGCGCTCGCCCGCTCGAGCACGTTGCGCACGTCGCTGAAGTCGTACTTCTGCGTCCCGACGAGGTCGGCGTGACCGGGCCGCGGGAGGTGCACCTCGGGCACGGCGGCGTCGACCGGCCACGGGTTCATCCGCTCCTCCCAGTTGGCGTAGTCGCGGTTGGCGATCTGCAGCGCGATCGGGCCGCCGAGCGTCTGCCCGTGGCGCACGCCGCCCGTAACCTCGGCGCGGTCGCGCTCGATCTTCATGCGCCCGCCACGACCATGGCCCAGCTGTCGCCGGGCCATGTCGCGGTTGAGCGTCTCCTCGTCGAGGCCGAGCCCGGCGGGCAGGCCCTCGACGATGCAGGTGAGGCCGGGGCCGTGCGATTCCCCAGCGGTGACGAAGCGCAGCGCCATGGCGCCGCGCAGTCTATGTGGAGCTACTTGGCGATCTTCTCCACGCCGGCCGTGGCGCTGCTCTCGTAGAGCAGGCCCGTGCCCTGCTCGTAGCGGATCGGCCCGAGCGCCTTGGCGGTCGCGGCGTCCTGCCACAGCGTGCGCATGACGTCGCGGCCGCCGGGGTGGACCGTGGCGCGCATCGTGCGAGCCTTCGCGGCGGTCGTGGTGACGGCCTTGGCGGACACGACCTCGAGGTGGTAGCGGCGCGGTTCGCCGCCGTCGGCGGGCTGGACGGTGATGATCTGCGTCGCGCCCGTCTTCAGGCCGATGAGGCGGCAGGTCGCCACGTCGTCGCAGTGCGCCTGGCCCTCGGCCGTCGCGTTGGGACCGAGCAGGAAGACCGCGTACGCCGCGTCGGAGGACGTGACGCCGAGGTACAGCGCGGCCGGCTCGGTGCGCTCGCCGAGCGGCGTCAGGCGCGAGAGCGGATGCGACGCGCCGGCCGTGGCCTCATACCAGCGCACGGCGGTGCGGTAGTAGGCGCGCGCGGCGGTGGGCGTCTGCGGCACGGTCTGGGGCGCGTCAGGCGTCGTCGGCGCATCAGGCGTCGTCGAGCCGCCGCTCTTGGTCGGCTCGTCCGGGGCGGTCGCGCCGCCGCCGGCCGGCGCGGCCGCTGCGGCTGTCGCGGCGCCAGCCGCCTTGGAGGACGAGCGGCGGAAGGGGTTGCGGACCGTGCCCGGCCGCGAGCGGACCGACGGCGGGCCGGCGAGCTTGACGGCGACCTTCGTCGCGCCGCTGTCCGCGGGCACGCCTGCGAACGGCGGCGCCTCGCCGGAGGCGTCGCCGCCGCCACGGCTCAGCAGGACCGGCACCGCGACGAGCGCGACGACGAGGACGATGGCGATCGGCCACAGGCGCTTGTCGACGAGCTCTCGAATCAGGGCACGGGCGAGGTTCATGGCGTCACCTGGGGAGCCGGGGCGGGGGTGGTGGTCGACGTCGTCGCGCCCGCGGGCGGGATCGTCGAGGCCGTCTGTGGCGTCGTCTGACCCGGCAGCGCGGACGGGACCGCCGCGACGTAGGCGTTGGCGGTGATCTCCGCCTTCACGCTCGGCAGCCCGCGCGGCCCGCGCTGAGCTTGACCTGGTCGAGCGTGAGCAGGCGGCCGCTGACGGAAACCGTCGATCCCTTGACGCGTGCGAAGCGACCGATCTCGCGCAGCATCCGCTGCAGGCCGAAGAAGCTGCCCTCGAATGTGAACGTGACAGGCGTCGGGGAGATGCCGGAGGTCGTCGACGTCGACGTCGACGCGTCAGACGTGCCGGGCGCAATCGCCGGCATGTCCTCGACCGTGACCTTGCGGAAGTCGACCTTCGCCGCGCGGGCCGCGCTCTCGATCTGGAAGACGAGCGAGGGCACGTCGGCCTTCGGCGGCACGGCCTTGCCGAGCCGCGCGACCGTCGCGTAGTCGGCGGCGTACCCGGCCTTGGCGTGCGCGGCATGGTCGGCCTTCGCGGTCGCCGCATCGCGGCGCACCTCGGCCCGCGTCACCTGCGCGGCGAGCGCGCTCGCCCGCTCGCGCTTGGGCGCGAGCGCCAGGAACCAGAAGGCTGCGGCGAGCGCGGCGACGCCGACGATTGTCAGAACCAGTCGATCGCGAGATTTCATCGTTCGCTCGTTGCCGGGGTGGACTGGCTGCTGCTGGGTGCTGCGGTCGGCGCCGGCGCGGTGCCTGCGGCCGGAGCGGCAGGAGCGGCCGCGGGGGTGGTGGTCGACGGCGCTGCGGCCGGCGCGGTGACGACCTCGCCCGTCGCGTCGACCGTGTCCTTCGGCGCGCCGGGGGGCTTGAAGGCGATGACGATCGTGAACTTCGGATCGCTCGGCGCGTTCGCGGGACAATCCTGGTCGCCCTCGGCCTCAGGCTTCTCGGACGTCTTCAGATCGACGTCGCGGACGCCGTCCACGGCGCGCAGGCGCGCCATCAGGCGGGCGACCTTCGCCTGGGTGCCGGTGCAGCCGACGAACTCGAACGTCGGCGCGGGCGCGGCGTTGGCGGTCGTGATCGGCGCTTCGCCGGTCGCGCCGGAGGTGCCGTCCAGCGAGGTCAGCCAGACGTCGGCAGGCAGCACGCGGCTGAGCTCGCGCAGGCTGTGGGCCCAGTCAAAGCGCGTCTTCGACAGCGACGCGACCGTCGAGACGCGAGCCTCTGCGAGGCTGGCGTAGGCCTCGTACGGCGCCTCCTTGGCGGCGCGTGCCTCGGCCGCGTCAGCGGCGATCGTGACCTTGGCGAGCGCTGTCTGCCGCGACGAGATCTGCGTGTTCGAGTTCGTCCACAGGCCCGCGAGCGCGAACATGACGGCGAGGCCGCCGAGCAGGACGTAGACGATCCCGCCGGTGCCGGTGGAGCGACCGCCGCGCGACGCGCGGTCGTCGCCGGGCATGAGGTTGACGGCTCTCATCCCGAGACCTCCTCGACGGCGAGGCCGGCGGCGACCGTGACGCCCGCAAGCGGCGTGTCGCCCGAGAAGTCCTTGCCGGCGCAGACGCTGCGCGCCTCGACGGGCATGCCGAGCTCGGCGGACAGCGCCTCGGCGAAGCCGGGCACGTTGACGGCGGGGCCGGTGAGGATCGCGTGTTCGACGTCGGCACCGGGGACCGCCTGTGAGATATGGAACTCCAGCGACGCGCGCACCTCGGTCGCGAGACGGCGGGTGCCGTCGACAAGGATCTTGCGCGCGTCGGCGACGATCTCCTCGTCGCCGTCGATCTCCTCGAGCGGGCACTCGAGACCGACGTGGCGCAGCCACATGCGAGCATGCTCGAGCGTCAGCGCCCGACGCTCGGCGAGCTCGATCCCCATCCCCTCCAGGCCCGCGCCCGTGACGCGCGTGAACTGGCAGATGCCGTCGATGACGACGGCGAGGTTCGCCATCCCGCCGATCGAGAGATACAGCCCGGATTCGGGGCGGCCGCCGCCGAGGACGCGGATCATCGCGAAGGCGGAGAGGTCGACGCCGCGCGGCTTCAGGCCGGCCGCGGAGACGGCGGCGAGCACGGCTTCGACCATCTCGCGGCGCGCGGCGATGAGCACGACGCGCTGGCGCGGTCCGGCGGGCGTGTCGACGATTCCCAGCGGCTCGAAGTCGAGCACCGCGGACTCCATCGGCATCGGCAGCTCCTGCGCCGCGACCTGACGCACGACGGCCTCGATCTCGGCCGGGTCGGTGACCGGCGGCACGTCGACGGTGCGTACGACGATCTTCGCGTTCGCGACGCCGATGCGCACGTCGCGGCCGAACCCGTTCTGCGCCCAGAGCTGCTTGAGCGCCGCCGTGACGGCTTCGACGTCCACGACCTCGCCGTCGCGGACGACGCCGACCGGAAGCTCGATGGTGGCTGCGCGGGCGAGCTCGATCGTCCCGTTGACCGACACCTCAGCCGCCGCGATGCGGCCCGGCTCGATGTCGAGTCCGACGATCGTGCGGCCGCGAGAGGAATTGCGTCGAGAGCGTCTCATGCAGGGTCGAGACCGTCATCGGCGGTGCTCTCAGGTGCCTGAACGCGAGCGCGAGATTGACCCGCCATCCGTCCAGCGCGCCGACGGAAGCTCAGGCCGCCGACCAGTACAGGTCGAGCAGGACGTCGCCCGCGAGCGTCGCGACGATCCCGCCGAGCGCGAGGAACGGGCCGAACGCGATCGCGGTCCTGCGGCCCTCGGCAGCGCCCTTGCGGGCGATGATCGCCGCCCCCGCGACGACGCCGGCGCAGAGCGCGACGAGGACCGCGACCGCGACCTCGCGACCGAGGAAGAGCCCGAGCACCGCGGCGAGCTTCACGTCGCCGATTCCCATCCCGGCCGGGTAGACGAGCGCCGCGGCAAGGAAGAAGCCGCCGGCGGCGGCCCCCGCGGCGAGCCGCTGCGGCTCGCCGCCCGGATCGAGCGCGAGGCCGAGTGCGACCGCGAGCAGCGCGGCGGGCGCCGTCAGCGCGTTGGGCAGCAGCCGCATCGCGAGGTCGATCAGCGCGAGCGGCACGAGGAACGCGACGAGCACGAGCCCGAGCACGAGCACGGTGGTCTCGTCGTGGCGGACCGCGACGACCGCCGCGAAGAGCAGCGCCGTCGTTGCAGCGACGATCGCGGGGCGCGCCGGTGCCATGAGCGCGCGTGAGGCTAGTCGCTGGGGCCGGCACGCGCTCAGCGCGCCGGCACCTGCTCGGTGTAGCTCTGGATCCGCCAGGCGGCCTGGACGGGATCCAGGAACTTCGGCGGCGAGCGGTAGCGTAAGCGGGTGTCGTAGCTGTAGTTCTTCGTGTATCCCGCCGTCCCGCGGCCGACGGCGCCGCGAAACTTCTGGGCGATCGCCCCGCGCACCGTCAGCGTCCCGAGGTTGGCGCCGCAGTGCCAGTTGTCGGTCACGAACGAGTGGTTCAGCGACAGGATCGCGGCGTCGATCGTGATCGATCCCGGGCCGCCGCTGGCGTTCGAGCAGCCGTCGAGGAAGTTGCAGCCCCGCGTGCCGCAGCCGGTCACCGGGTGGTGGACGCGGATGAAGTTCTTGGAGATGAGGCCGAGCAGCGCGTCGGGGCTTGGCGGGGTGCCGGCCGGGCGCGAGATGTCGTCCATGATGACGATGTCGTTCTCGGCGGTGAGGGTGACGTTGACGCTGTAGCTGCCCTTCACCTCGAGGTTGCCGCAGGCGTCGTTCGGGAAGAGCGCGGTGGGCTGCAGGACGTTGTAGCCCGGGCAGGCGTAGCCCACCGACCCGGCCGGCTTGTTGGCGGCGGAGTTCGAGACGTAGACGACGCCGTCGGCCGGGATCGGCATGCTGGCGCCCGCCAGCGCCGTGCCGTTCTCGCGCGTACCGGTGACCGTCATGGTCGCGCCGCTCATCGTGATCTGGGTGCGACCGACGAAGCGTAGTTCACAGCGGTGTCGCGGTACAGCGCATCGTTCGTCGGCGGCAGCTCGACCCGCGGCGCGCTCCTGACGTGGGTGCCGAGGAAGTGCGGAGTGCAGCCGCGGTAGCCCGGCGCCGGGGAGGCCGTCTGGCCGAGGCTCGCGGTCTCGATCCGGTCGGCGGCCGCCCGGCCGAAGTCGGGGGCGCCGATGCAGCTGAACTCGTCGTTGGTGTGAAGCGGGCCGGCGACGAGGTCGGCGTCGATGAAGTTGATCGCGTTGCACTGCATCGGATCGGAGCTTGCGTCGTTGAGCGTCGTCCAGGCGCCGCTCGTCCCGTTGGCCTGGTACTGCCCGTTGAAGTACTGGCTCTGGCGCTGGCCGTCCGTGTCGTCGCCGTAGTAGCGGTCGCACTCGTCGCCCGCCCACGTCTTGAGGTCGCGGCAGGCCGCGGGGGCGCAACCGCTCGGGGTGCGCGTGTTGCGGCTGCCCACCTCGACCGGGTAGAGGGCCGGGCTGCGGGTCTCGAAGTCCGTGAAGTAGATGAAGTCCAGCAGGCTCAGGCGCTTGAAGGTCGTGATGATCGATCGCTTCTCGCCGTTCGTGCCCACGCGCCCCGTCGTCCGGATCCGGAACGTGCCGGTCGTCGTGTCGATCATCGTCGGCTCGGCGCTGGTGACGCTGCAGGCCGAGTTGCCGTTGGCCGGCAGCAGCTCGATCGTGTACCACGCGTTTGTCGTGTTCGGCACGCGCACCCAGTTGCGGGCGGCGGAGCCGTCCCAGCGCTGGTTGATCTGCGGAGGCGTCGTGTACGCGCTGGTGTCGTTCGTGCACTTCGACCAGTAGTTGGGATCCTGCGAGAGGTAGTAGGAGTAGTTCTGCGCGCCCGCTTCGGCAGCGGCGTACGCGATCTTGCGGTCGCGGTCATGGGCCCCGCTGGGCAGGTCGCTCTGGGCATAGGAGAGCGCCGTGACGGCCAGCAGCGTGACGATCAGCATCGCGCCGACGACGGTCACGATCGTGAACCCGCGCTCGTCGCGGCTCAACCGAAATAGCATCCGGGACTCCGATCGAGGATGTCGTTGTGCATTGGGGTGCGCACGCCGGCGACCCTGCCCTTCGCCGCGAAGCCGACGGAGATCCGCGCCACCTTCGTGAGGTTCGTCGCCGACAGCGGCCGTGGCGTGAGCAGCAGGTCCGGCAGCGGCGGCGTTCCGATCAGCCCGTAGAAGCGCAAGAACGGCGTCGTCCCGTCGAGCGAGACGTTCGTGAGCAGCGTGCGCGTGCGCGTCGCGGTCGTGCTCGTCGCGGGCGGAAGCGCGGGCGCCGGCGCGCTTCCGACCCAGACCTCCTCGACGACGTCGTTGTTCGGCGCCGGGCGGTAGGTCAGGCGGCGGCGCTGGAGGACGAGGGTCTGGCTCTGCGTCGCGCTCTCGGGCGTGAGGCCGAGGCTCGCGAAGAACTCGATCTGGCTGTCGGATGCCGCGACGAGCGAACCCTGCACGCCGCTGATGCAGACGCGCGACCGCAGCTGCGCGGTGATGACGTCGATCGCCGCACGGCCGCGGTCGTTGGCGTCGATGCGGTCGGTGGCCACCGACTGCTGGCGCGTGGCGGTGTCGACGAGCCCGAACAGCGCGAACAGGACGATCGTGGAGACGAGCAGGGTCGCGAGCAGCTCGACGAGCGTGAAGCCGCTCTCGTCGGCGAGGCGGGCGCTCATGGGCAGGTGGTCCCTGCGGTGCTACCGGCGTCAGCTGTGCCGATGCCCATCGCGACGGTGGTCCCGGCGTTCGCGAAGCTCGTGTTCGCCACCGTCATGACGCGCTTGCGCGTCCCGTTCGTCGCGCACACCGCGAAGCCCGTGCCGTACGGGAAGCCGGGGTCGGCGAGCTTGCCCAGGATGTTGGTCTGGCGCGTGTAGACGGTCCCGCAGGTCGTGACGACGCGGACCGTCGCGTTGTTGACCGGGATGATGTTGTTCGTCACGGTGATGTTGAGCGCCGGCAGGATCGTGTCGGCGGCCTGGACCGCGGCGCCCGGGGTCAACGTGGGTTGGATCAGGTTAGTGGCCGGCTTGGCCGCGACGCAGTTGTCGGCGTAGACCGAGTAGGGATTCCAGAAGGGAAACAGCAGCCCCGACGCCGAGGTGTCGAGGCTGCTCGTCGTGCCGATGTCGTAGTTCTTGGAGAAGGTCGGCGGGCCGCCGTTGTCGACGCGGACGACGTTCGGCTTCGTATCGACGAGGACGCCGAGGGGCGGGCTCTTGACCTTGAAGTTCGTGCGCAGCGACCCACCGCAGTCAAACAGGTAGTTCACGTTCGCCGTCGCGTCGCCGACGACGCTGGCCGAGCCGCCGCCGGGGGAGCCGCTGGCGGTGACGTAGCCGGCCTTGGAAAAGGCGACCGTGTAGCCGCTGCCGGCGGCCAGGTAGCCCCACAGGATGCAACCGTTTGCGTTCGTCGTGTCGCTGAACGTGGCGGCTCCGGTGAGGCTCACCGTCAGCGCCGGCACAGCGGCGCTCGCGCGGTCGGTCACGAGCACGGCAAGCGAGCCCTGATTGGCGTTGAAGGAGCGCACCGGCGGCGTGATGACGGTGTCGAGCGTCGCCGGGCTGCGCGCCCCGATGCCGGGATGCGTCACGGTCGTCTGGACCTTCAGGTAGTCGGCGCCCGCGCCCGGGGTCGTGCAGTTGGGCGTCATCGCGCTGTCGTTGATCCAGTCCGCCCGCGTCGTGATCGCGTAGTCGACGCCCGACACGGTCTGCGTCGTCGAGCGGCGCATGTTCGAGAGCTGCGAGATCGGAAACGCCCTCACCGTGTCGATCTCGATCTGCGCGAGGTTGCCCGCGATCGACTGCTGGCGCTGCTCTGCGCTGAGGTCGGCCGTGCGGTCGACGACCGTGAGAACCCCGAAGCCGACGACGAGCACGATCGTGGCGCTGACCATGACCTCGACGAGCAGCGCGCCCTGCTCCGCGGCGAGGCGGTACACGAGCCGTGCGCCGGCTCGGTGGCGTGGTATGCGTGCGAGACCCATCGGCCAGCCAGTCGACGCCGATGCCCCAGGCCCTGACGCCGTGCCGGGTTCTCTCGACGGATGGCGGATGTCGCCGCGGCGTGCCGCGATCCGATCGTGCACCCCGCCGCGCTAGAAGGTTCCGAGGTACAGCGACACGATCTCGTTGCCCGCGAGGACGCCGACGACGCCGCCGAGCGCCAGGAACGGCCCGAAGGGGATCTTCGTCCGGCGCCCCTCGAACATGCCCTTGCGCACGAGGATCCCGATCCCGATCGCGGTTCCGGCGACGAACGCTATGAAGAACGCCGGCACGATCGCCTGGCCGAGGAACAGGCCGATCACGCCGATCAGCTTCGCATCGCCCATCCCCATCCCGCTGGGGTGAAGGAGCGACGGCAGCGCGAGCGCGGCGCATGCCGCGGCGCCGGCGATCAGGCGCTCGACCTCGCCGCCCGGGTCCAGCGCGGTCCCGAGCGCGACGGCGAGGATCGCGGCGGGCGCCGTCAGCCGGTTGGGAATGAGCTTGTGGTCGAGGTCGATGAGCGCGATCGGCACGAGGAACGCCACGAGCACGATCCCGAGGACGAGGCGCGGGGTGTCGTCGAGGTGCACGAGCGCGACGGCGCCGAACAGCACGGCGGTCATGGCCTCGACGACCGGATAGCGCTTGGCGATCGGCTCGGAGCAGCCGCGGCAACGCCCGCCCAGCAACAGCCACGACAGCACCGGGATGTTGTCCTGAGGCTTGACCGGCGCGTCGCACGAGGGGCAGTGCGAGCCCGGCGTCACAAGCGACTCGCGGCGCGGCAGGCGGTACGCGACGACGTTCAGGAAGGACCCGATCAGCAGCCCGAAGGCGACGGCCGGAAGCAGGACGATGGGCATACAGGCGTTCCTCGGTCTCGATGGTGGATGCGAGAGAAGCTCCGAGGTCCGTATCGGCAGTCGCGCAGAGGACTTGACCCGGCGCGCGCCGCTACCAGCTCGAGTCCGGCCGGCAGCCGGCCTCGCCGGGGCGGTCGCACGTGAACGAGTAGCCCGTGGCCAGGCGGGTGATCGTGAACGCCGTTCCGCTGTCGGAGTCCTGGACGACCGTGTAGCGGTCGCCGCCGGGGGTCACCGTCGCGACGACGCCCGCTGCGAGCGGGGACTCGGCGTTCGGGCAGCCCGTGTACATCTCCTCGCTGCGAAAGCAGGACTCCATCTGGGAGACCGCGTTGCGCACGTCGGACTTCGCGTTGGCGTCGCGCGACTTGTCGCTCTGGTTCAGGAACGTCGGGAGCGCGATCGCGGCGAGGATCCCGACGATCAGGACCACCACGAGCAGCTCGATCAGCGTGAAGCCGCGCTCGTCCATGCCGGTCTCATCGGCGCCGTCCGGCGAACCTCGATCCGCCGAGCGGTCGCTTCGTATGAATGTCCGGCAACGACGAAGGGCGGGTCCGAAGACCCGCCCTTGCGGTTGCTGCTAGGTGTTCTGCGTGCTACCAGCTGAGGCTGCTGCAGCCATCCGTGCCGGTGCACGAACGCTGGTAGCCAGACGCGTCACGCGTGATGGTGAAGCTGTTCGAGCCCGCCTTGGACTTCGCGACGACCGTGTAGCCGATCGTGCCGTTGTCGGTCACCGAACCGCCGGTGGTGATCGTCGGGCCCTTCTCGATCTTGACAGCGCAACCGGCGTACGTCTCCTGGTCGGTGTAGCACGACTCCATCTGCGAGACGGTGTTACGAGCATCCGCCTTCGCCGCGGAATCCTGCGCCTTCGCGCGCTGACCGAGGAACGTGGGCAGGGCGATCGCGGCGAGGATGCCGATGATCAAGACGACGACAAGAAGCTCGATGAGCGTGAAGCCCGACTCGTCCGAAGCGCGATTG
>Ga0136617_10002008_pt1 | contig 18112 bp, 17 predicted proteins | sample AntDrymUQ3222106_2_FD_129672 | JGI IMG/M metagenome (GOLD analysis project Ga0136617, IMG submission 129672) | Polar desert sand microbial communities from Dry Valleys, Antarctica - metaG UQ322 (21.06) | ecosystem: Environmental > Terrestrial > Soil > Desert | place: Antarctica: Dry Valley... | reverse complement strand
GGCAAGATCCTCGAGCTGAACTTCTTGCGCTCTCCGGATTCGAGATCCACGCGCTTGTCGTTGACGCGCGGCGCCCGCAGGCGCATCGTTCCCGAGCCGACCGTCAACCCGCGCTCCTGCGCCGACCGTTGCGCACGACCAGCCGCTTGCCATCCTCGTCGACCTCCTCGACGAACGACGCGACGTACTGCTCGACCTCGGCCTCCAACGGCTGCGGCGATCATCCTGCGCGCACCCTCCCTGGCGAGGTCCTCGAGCGTGACCGCGACCTCATCGTTCCCCTGCACGGGAAGCCTGCGAACATCCACCATTGGCGTGCCTTCCTGCCGGCCAACACCGGCATCGGTCTTCAGCAACCGGGAAGGTACGCCGCCTTCGTTCTCAAGCCCATCCACAACATCTGGGTATGCGGCCTATCTGCTTGGCTCCCCCTGATGGGATTAGGGCCGCGAAACCGGCGTTCCAGCGCAGCTTCGCCCCACTGGGTTTCGATACCGAGCTGATTCAGCGCCTCGCGCCCCACCCGGCCATTGAGGGGGAGCGAGGTGGATAGCCCACCTGGGTATATCTCCGCGCAACCGGCTCCCGCGGAACCGACGCTACCCACACGAATCAGCGAGGAGGCACATTCTCGGGGCGGGTCCTCATCGCACTGCTGCTCGGGAGCGTTCGACGGCGTAGCTGCACCAGCGAAGAGTCCTCGACGAACAGGAGCAGCCCGGTGCCGGCGCGGCAGAGCGCTGCTTCTCGCGCGATCCAGCGCTCTGTCGACGCTGCTGTGATTCGTCCGAAGCAGCGGTGCGCATTACGTCGTCGGTAACCGCGCCGCCGTGACTACCACGACAATCGTCATTGCAACAGTCATCACGCCGAAGAAACAGTCAGCTCCGGCACCTCTGACGAACATGTCCGGAGACTGACTCGCCGCCGTGCCAAGCGCCACCAAAGTGACCGCGAACGGCTCCAGGCCCTCCTGAGGACTCGGCCAGGTCGCACGACGAGCCCACGCGACGACGGCGACGGCAGCGGGCCGGAACCAAGATTGCCGCTGCCGCGGCCTTCAGCGACTGTGGCCATGACATGTCGACTGCGTACCGGCCAAACGCAACGAGAATGCCGCTGGCGACTAGCAGAGCGCCAGCGGCGACGCCGAACGCCTCGCGCCATCGTGGCAGCGATGTGCTTGGGGTCGGGTCCCACCGATGTAGCATCCATGCGATCGCGAATAGGGCGATGGCCCCCAAGGCGGGCAGCACTACGGCGGTCCACATGCCACAACTACGCGGTAGCTCCGTCTTCTCCTGCAGCAGCCAGTCGGCAGGCCGGTCACCCGCAGAATCCCGCGCGCAAACCTGCACCCGCCTCGCGTGAGCATGTCCTTGTGGTAGATGCCGAGGTAGGCGGCACGCCACTGCCGCCTTCCATGCGACTGGACACCGCCGGGACCGCGCGGCCCCTCGACCACCGGGCTTCTGCTTCGAACGCAGCCGCGACCATGGGTCTGCGCACCTGTGCCGAACCTGAGAGCCCCGCCGGCGTCTCGACAAGACGCACTGACTTTCATCCGTCGGACATGCTCCGGTTGCGGCCGTCGAACGAGCCACTCTGAGTGGCGCCGGCGACTGAGGAGGGCGAGGCGGCGCTGGGCTACTCACGGTCCTAGAGGCACCACTTCACACCGCCGCACCGCGGATTCTTGAAACGTGTGAGCGCCTCTAGCGCCGATCGGGCGGGGCTCAACTCTTCGCAAAAAGCGGGGAAATGCAGCTGGAGGTTGGTGGTGTAGGCCCAGGGAACCCGTACCGTGGATCGCGACTCCTGATGCGAGCGCGGCCCACCCGGTCGACGGCTGAAGGGTCAACCGGGAGCGTCCCAAGTCCTCGAGGTGGCATCCAGGAGGCCCGGCGCGGCCTCACCAAGAGTGCCGGGGTGTTCACGCACCTCGGCCCGTCGATCGACGGCGCGAACATAGCGACTCCCCGAGCGCTCGAACAAGGGCGAATCGCAAAGTGCCTGCACAAGTGCCTCAACGGATCACACAACCCTCCATGTAGGTTGAGACTTAGATCGCCTGAGATGCCTGGCGCCGACGCGCTGGAGCTGGCGAAGCGCTTCGAATGCACGAGGTCGACGCGCTGCGACACACGTGCGCGACGCTGCTGCTGCGCTCCGGGCGACGGCTCGCCGACGTGCGACATCCGGCATACGAACGTCCGCCTCACGCCATACGCCGCCTCAAGCCAGCAGCCGCTCCCACAGCGCCAGCAGCGCCGCCCGCGCCTGGGCGGGGGCGTCCTGCGGCGCGACGCCCGCGCCGAAGGTGTCCAGCAGGTAGGCGCGGTGCGTCGCCATCAGCAGCCGCGCGGACTCGGCGGGCTGCGCCGGCGGGTTGGGTGCGGCGCGCAGCAGCCGCTCGATCAGCGCGCGCGGGCCGACGAGCGCGCCCTCCAGGCGCTCGGCGACAGCGGGGTCCTGACGCGCCGCGTCGTCGATCGCGCGCAGCAGCCGCCCGTGCTCGGAAAACACCGCGACGAGCCCGTCGACCATCTCACGCACCACCTCCGCGGGCGGCTGCAGGCCGCTGCGCAGCACGCGATCGACGAGCGGGTCGTCGGCATCGGGCAGCAGCTCGGGCGCCAGGCTTGGCAGGTCCTCGAAGTGGCGGTAGAAGACCGTCCGCGCCAGGTCCGCCTCGGCCATCAGCGCGCCGACGGTCAGCTCGGAGAAGGGGCGGTCGGCCAGCAGTGCGCGGGCGGCGGCGAGGATCCGCCCGCGGGCACGGTCGGCGGACACGTAGGGAGAGCGAGTTGACACGGTGTCGCAATTATGGCAGCTTTGTCGTATTGCGACATAACGTCACAACAAACGGAGGCCCGCTATGCCGCTCACCACGATCCTCGCCCGCCCCCAAGTGCGCTCCGCCCGCGAGCACGAGGCAGAGCTCGCGCTGCCCGGCGGCCGCCGGCTGTCCTACGCGGTGTTCGGCGCCGGCGAGGGCCCGCTCGTCGTCGTGCTCGACGGGCCCGGCTCGCGCGGCCTGGCTCGCGCCGCCGCCACGGCGGCCGCCGAGCTCGGCCTGCGGCTCGTGGCGCCCGACCGCCCCGGATTTGCGAGCAGCCCGCAGGCGCCCGGCTACCGGATCGCCGACTGGCCGCACGACCACGCCGCACTGCTCGACGCGCTCGGCGTGCAGCAGGCCGGGATCCTCGGCCAGTCCGGCGGCACGCCGTACGCGCTCGCCGCGGCCGCGGAACTGCCCGAGCGGACGGTCGCGCTGGCCCTGGTCGCACCCGTCGGGCCGCTCGCCGAGCCGGCGATGCGCGCCTGCAGTGGCGCGCAGCTGCGCCGCGGCGCCCTGCTCGCGCGGCGCGCGCCGTGGCTGCTGCGCCTCGCGCTCACCGCCGCCGGCCGCCAGGCACGCCGGGACCCCGAACGCGCCGCCGCGAAGGTGGCCGCCGATCTGCCGCCGCGCGACGCCGAGCTCATGCGCGACCCATCCAACTGGGCCATCCACCAGCGCACGACGGCCGAGATCCTCTCGCGCCCGGATGCCGTGGCACGCGAGATCGTCCGCCTCGCCGGGCCGTGGGGTGTCGACTTCGACGCCGTCTCAGCGCCGGTCGCGCTGTGGAGCGGAGACCGCGACGAGTCGCACCCGACCGCGCACGCCGACCGCCTCGCCGAGCTTCTGCACGGCGCGCCCGTCCACGTCGAGGCGGGGGTCGCAACGTTCGGGCTCATGTCCCGCTACGCCGACGCGCTGCGCTTCGCCGCGGGGCGGCTCGTGTCGTGAAGCGGAAGCTCGTGTGCAGCTGAGGGATGCCGTTTCACGACGTTAGTGGGTCTCTCGTTTTGAGCAGGCCCACTAGAGCGAGACGGTCCCCGCCTCGACCTCGCCCGCCTGCGCCGCCCGCAGCGCTGCCCCGGCGACCGCGAGATCCTGGATCGCCAGGCCCGTGGAGTCGAACAGCGTCGTCGCCGCTGGAGCGCTGCGGCCGGGCGCGTGGCCGGCGAGCACCGCCCCCAGCGTCGTGACCTGCTCACGCAGCACGAGGCCCGCCGCGACGGCGCCCGTCAGCTCGCCGCCGTGCGAGGCCTGCGCCCATTCGTCGCAGAACAGCTCGCAGGCGACGACGGCCTCGACGCTCGCCTCGGCCTTGCCGCTGCCGTCGGCGCCGAGCATGTTGAGGTGCTGGCCCGGCCGCAGGTCGGCCCGCTCCAAGATCACCTGCGCACCCGGCGTCACGCAGCAGACGACGTCGCAGGCCAGCGCGCCGGGCAGATCCCCCACGGCCCAGCCGCCGAGCTCTGCCGCGAGCGCCGCGGCGGCGACGACACGTGGGTCGCAGCAGACGCCGTCGTCGTAGCCGGCGGCGGCGAGACAGCGCGCCGTCCACGCTCCGTGCAGCCCGCAGCCGACGATCCCGACCGTGTTCGCGCCGGCGCGCGCGAGCGCGCGCGTCGCGACGGCGGCGACAGCTCCCGTGCGCAGCGCCGTGACCGCACGCGCGTCGAGGATCGCCAGCGGCACGCCGGTGCGCGCGTCGGACAGGCATACGACGCCGCTGACCGTCGGCAGCCCGTGGGCGGGGTTGCCGGGAAAGGAGGTGATCCACTTCAGCAGCGCGAGGTCGTCGCCGCGGGCGGGCATCGCGCGAAAGTCGCCGTAGGGCGGGCTTTGCAGGTAGACCTTCGCCGGCATGAGCCACTCCCCGCGGTGATGGCGCAAGAACGCCTCGCGCGTCGCCTCGATCGCGGATCGCGGGGAGACGGCGGCGAGCACCGTGTCGTGGTCGAGGACGGCCAGTTCGGGCACGGCGGGCAGGCTACTCGCGGGGTCGCTTGCACAATTCATACCGGCCTTGTGGACAATCATTCACGAAACCCGACCAGGATTGACCTGTATCATCGGCGCTCGTCCTGCCTGTCACCACGGAGCACTGAGACCTTCCATGGAGCCCACCACCGCCAGCGGTCGCCAAGGGACACTCGAGAACCCCGAGGTTCGCGAGGACGTCCCCGGCCACGTCATCCCGATCATCGAGCGCGAGTTCGACGACTTCGACACGGAGTCCAAGCGCTACCTGCGCGGTGACATCGAGGAGACGGAGTTCATCGGCTTTCGCCTGAAGCAGGGCGTCTACGGCCAGCGGCAGGCCGACGTGCAGATGATCCGCGTCAAGCTGCCCTTCGGCGGCATCACGCCCGAGCAGATGGACGCCTTCGCCGGCGTCGTCGAGCGGTACGTGCCGCTCAACAAGGGCCACATCACGACGCGCCAGAACATCCAGCTGCACCACGTCCCGCTGCCCGACGCCGCCAAGGCGATCCGCGAGCTGTCGGACTCCGGGCTGTCCTCGCGCGAGGGCTGCGGCAACACCGTGCGCAACGTCACCGGAGATCCGTGGGCAGGCGTCGCGCCCGACGAGCTCTTCGATCTCACGCCGTACGCCGGCGCCTACGTGCGCTACTTCGTACGCCACCCGACGACGCAGCTCATGCCCCGCAAGATCAAGACGGCGTTCGACGGTTCGCCCGCGGATCGCTCGCTGACGGGGATCCACGACATCGCCTTCCTCGCCCGCGAGCGCGACGGCGTCCGCGGCGTCGAGGTTCGCGTCGGCGGCGGCACGTCGATCATGCCGCGCGTCGCGCCCACTCTGTACGAGTTCGTCGGGCTGGACGACGGCGAGTACCTGAAGGTCGCCGAGGCCTGCTTTCGGATCTTCGACCGCCAGGACTTCCTGCGCGTCAACCGGGCGCGGGCGCGGATCAAGGTGCTTGTCGACAAGATCGGCATCGACGCCTTCCGCAAGCTGGTCGACGAGGAGCTGCAGGGCGACTGGGTCGCCGAGCGCGACTTCGACGTCGCGGGCCTGAGCTGGCAGGACGACGAGGAGGCTCGCGCCCCGGCCGTTCCCGCGACCTATGCCTCTCCCAACGGCGATGCGTCGACGTTCGAGCGGTTTCGCGCCGACAACGTGCAGGCCCAGCGGCAGGCGGGCTTCAGCACGGTGCACGTCAAGGTGACGCGCGGCGACCTGACGCCCGAGCAGTTCCGCGGCATCGCCAGCATCATGCGCCGCTACTGCGGCGGCTACATGCGTACGACCGTGCATCAGAATTTTTTGCTGCGCTGGGTCCGCGACGAGACGCTCTACGAGGTCTGGGAGCAACTGTGCGCGCTCGGCCTGGGCGACGTCGGGCCCGACAAGGTCAACGACGTCGTCTCCTGCCCGGGGACGGATTCGTGCAAGCTCGGCATCACCTCCTCGATGGGCCTCAACGCCGCCGTCCAGCAGCGCCTGGAGCAGATGCAGATCACCGACCCGCTGACGCGCGCCGTGCACATCAAGATGAGCGGCTGCCCGAACGGCTGCAGCCAGCACCACATCGCGAACATCGGCTTCTACGGCGCGTCGATCAAGGTCGGCCAGCACACCGTCCCGGCCTACGTCGCGCACATCGCCGGCAACTTCGACGGCGGCGAGATCATCTACGGCCAGCGGCTGAAGGTGCGGCTGGCCGCCAAGCGCGTGCCCGAGGCCGTCGAGCGCTGGCTGCGCTGGTACGAGGCCGAGCGCAAGGACGGCGAGGTCTTCAACGCCTTCGCGGCGCGCGTCGGCACGACAAGCTTCGAGGACAAGGTCCGCGACCTGGCGATGCCGATCGAGTTCAGCCTCGAGACGATGACGACGTTCATCGACTGGACCAAGGACGTGCCCTTCCAGGTCGTGCGAGGCGAAGGCGAGTGCGCGGTCTGAGCAGCCCCGCGGGGTCTCTGACCGAGACCCTGCGCCAGGCGGCCGCCCACGAGCGGCTCGTCTTCCTGTGCTCGTTTCAGAAGGAGGAGTCGGTGATCCTCGACGAGCTGCTGGCGCTCGCGCCGCACGTCCGCGTCGTGACGATCGACACCGGCGTGCTGTTCGAGCAGACGCTCGCGACGTGGCGGGCGTTTGAGCAGCGCTTCGGCGTGAGGATCGAGGTGCAGGAGGCGTTCGGCACGCCGCCCTGGAGTGGGCCCGAGCACTGTTGCGCAGCGCAGAAGGTCGCGGCGCTCGAGCGTGCGCTGACGGGCACCGACGCCTGGGTCACGGGCCTGCGCCGCGAGCAGGGCCCGTCGCGGGCTCGCACGCAGCTCGTCGAGGTGGATGAGAAGCGCGGTCAGATCGCAAAGTACAACCCGCTCGCGCTGTGGACCGAGCGCCACCTGTGGGCGCGCATCAACGAGCGCGACCTGCCCTACCACCCGCTGCACGACGAGGGCTTTGCGTCGATCGGCTGCGCGCCGTGCACGCTGCCCGGCAGCGGTCGCGAGGGCCGCTGGGCCGGCTCCGACAAGACCGAGTGCGGGCTGCACGTCTAGACGATGCGCGGCGCCAGCGATCATCCTTCGGGCCCCGCCGTGCGGTCGTAGCGCATGGACGCGCTCGTCATCCTCTTCGGCCTCGGCGTCGGCATCCTGATCGGCCTGACGGGGATCGGCGGTGGCTCGTTGATGACGCCGTTGCTGGTGCTGTTCGCGGGGGTGCCGCCGGTCGTCGCGATCGGCACGGACCTCGCCTACGGCGCGGTGACGAAGACGCTCGGCGGCTGGCGCCACTGGCGCAAGGGGACCGTCGACCTCGGCGTCTCGATGTGGCTTGCCGTCGGCAGCGTGCCCGGCGCGCTGCTCGGCGTATGGCTGCTGGACCGCCTGCACGCGTCGTACGGCAAGAGCTTCGAGCCGACGCTGCTCGTGTCGATCGCGGTCGCGCTGATCATCGTCGCGGTGACGATCCTCGGGCGCGCCCTGTTCATGCCCAAGCTCGTTGCACGCGAGCGCCACAGCGTCGACCAGACCACACGTACGAAGGTCACGGCCGCACTGATCGGCGCCGTCCTCGGGCTGATCCTCGGCGTCACGTCGGTCGGCAGCGGCGCGCTGATCGGCCTGGCGTTGATCCTCGTCTTTCAGCTCACGCCGCACCGCGTCGTCGGCACGGATGTCTTTCATGCGGCGATCCTGCTGTGGGTGGCGGGTCTTGCGCACTGGGTCAGCGGCAACGTCGACTTCGTGTTGATGGGCACGATCCTGATCGGGTCGCTGCCGGGTGTCGTGATCGGCACGCAGCTGATCGGCCATGTGCCGGCCAATGCGTTGCGGCCGGCGCTGGGGTGCGTGCTGCTGGCGTCGGCGTTGGGTGTGTTGACGAAGGCCGGCGTCGACGTTCCCGCGGTGGTGCTGATCGGGCTGCCGCTGGCCGTGGGCGTCGGTGCGTCGCTGCTGCTGCGCACGCGCGTCGCGCCGCCACCCCCCGAGGTCGAGGCGGTGCCCGCGTGACGCCGCACATGACCCACCTGCAGGCGCTCGAGTCCGAGGCGATCCACGTCATGCGCGAGGTCGCGGCCGAGCTGTCCAAACCGGTGTTGTTGTTCAGCGGCGGCAAGGACTCGATCGTGCTGCTGCGCCTGGCCGAGAAGGCCTTCCGGCCAGGCCGCTTTCCGTTTCCGCTGATGCACGTCGACACGGGCCACAACTTCCCCGAGGTGATCGCGTTTCGCGACCGCCGCGTCGCCGAGCTCGGCGAGCGCCTGATCGTCGCCTCGGTACAGGACTCGATCGACACTGGGCGCGTCGCGGAGGAGACCGGGCCGCGCGCGTCGCGCAACCGCCTGCAGACGACGACGCTGCTGGATGCGATCGCGCAGCACGGCTTCGACGCCGCGTTCGGCGGCGCGCGGCGCGACGAGGAGCGCGCGCGAGCGAAGGAGCGGATCTTCTCCTTTCGGGATGACTTCGGTGGCTGGGATCCGAAGAACCAGCGTCCGGAGCTGTGGAACATCTACAACGGGCGCATCCGTCGCGGCGAGAGCGTGCGCGTCTTTCCGATCAGCAACTGGACCGAGCTCGACGTGTGGGAGTACCTGGCGGTCGAGCAGCTGGAGGTACCGAACATCTACTTCGCGCACGAGCGCGAGGTCTTCCAGCGCGACGGGATGCTCTACGCGATGTCCGACCACGTGAGGCTGATCGACGGCGAGCAGCCGTTCACCGCGTCGGTGCGCTACCGTACCGTGGGTGACATGAGCTGCACCGGCGCGGTGCGCTCGGCCGCCGCCGACCTCGGTTCGGTCGTCGCGGAGATCGCCGCTACGCGCGTGACCGAGCGCGGCGAGACGCGTGCCGACGACCGCGCTACCGAGGCCGCGATGGAGGACCGCAAGGTCGCGGGGTACTTCTAGTGGTCCCTCCAGCACATCCCCGGAGGAACCACTAGTGGCGCTGGCGCAGGCAGACCTGCTTCGACTGGCCACCGCCGGCTCGGTCGACGACGGCAAGTCGACGCTGATCGGGCGGCTGCTGCTTGACGCCAAGCAGGTGCTCACCGATCAGATCGAGCACATCGAGGAGGCCTCCAAGCGCCGCGGCGGGGCGGGTGTCGTCGACCTCTCGCTGCTCGTCGACGGCCTGCGCGCCGAGCGCGAGCAGGGCATCACGATCGACGTCGCCTACCGCTACTTCGCCACCGCGCGGCGCACGTTCATCATCGCCGACACGCCCGGCCACGTGCAGTACACCCGCAACATGGTCACCGGCGCCTCGACGGCTGACCTCTCGGTGATCCTCGTCGACGCGCGCAAGGGCGTGCTCGAGCAGTCCAAGCGCCACGCCTACATCTCCGCGCTGCTCGGCATCCCGCATCTCGTGGTCGCCGTCAACAAGATGGACCTCGTCGACTACGACGAGGACAGCTTCGACACGATCGTGCGCGACTTCGCCGACTTCGCGCGTGGCCTGGGTGCGCGCGACATCGTCTACATCCCGATCAGCGCCAAGCTCGGCGACAACGTCGTCGACCGCTCGGAGAACATGCCCTGGTACGCCGGCGCGCCGCTGCTCGAGCACCTCGAGACGGTCAAGGTCGACGACGACCGCAACCTCGCCCGGGCCCGCTTTCCCGTCCAGTGGGTCATCCGCGACCACGACAGCGACTACCGCGGCTACGCCGGGCAGATCGCGGGCGGCGTGCTGCGCACGGGCGACGAGGTGCTCGTGCTGCCGTCGCGGAAGCGCGCGCGGATCGCGCGGATCGACACGTTCGACGGGCCGTTGGACGAGGCGTGCGCCGGGATGTCGGTGACGCTGCTGCTCACCGAAGAGATCGACATCTCGCGCGGCGACATCATCTGCCATCCCGACGATGCGCCGCAGCTCGCCCGCGAGCTCGAGGCGACGGTCTGCTGGATGACCGAAGCGCCGCTGCGCGCGGGCGCACGCTACGCGATCAAGCACGCCACGCACGCCGCGCGGGTGGTCGTCGACGACGTCGTCGATCGTGTCGACGTGCACACGCTGGCGCCCGACGGCGCGGCGGACGCGCTTGCGCTCAACGACATCGGCCGCGTGCGGCTGCGCACCTCCAAGCCGATGGCGTTCGACGCTTACGCCGACAACCGCGCGACCGGCGCGTTCATCCTCATCGACGAGACGACGAACGACACCGTCGGCGCGGGGATGATCTGCTAGACCTCGTGCGGTCGTGGTGAACCGCCGGCCGAAGCTGCGCATCGTCGCTCCCGCCGCCTCCGAGGAGGAGGCCGCGGCGGTCGTCGCTGCGCTGGAGCGGTTCATGCGCGACACGGCGCCGCTGCCGGCTCCCACGCCACCCGCGCGGCTGTCGGCCTGGGCGCGGGCGTCGCTGCTGGAGGCGACAGGGCATGCGGCGGACGAGCCGGTGGCCTGGCATCGCGCCTGATCGCCTCGGCCCGCGGGGGTAAGCCGGAAACGATCGCTGAAGATCGCGCACTCCTCCTTCCTTCTGCTGGCGTCAGCGCGTTCCGGTGCAGACCGATCCTCTGACTGGCCCGCCAGGCCGCGATCGCCGGGCTCGGCGAGCCTTACCTGGCCGCGACCTGACCCGCCGGCGGAGGCCCGGCCAACGTCAGCCGCTTCGCCGCACGTCCTCCCCCGATGCAGACGCCGTATCGCTGGACGATGCGCTCGTCGTTGCACGCGACGGCCGCCCAGGCGCGTGGACCACGCGACGTTGCCGGCTCTCCGCTCACGGCTGCGGCTGCGCCAGGCACCCGCAGGTTTCGGTTTCGGCGCGTGTGTTGCGGGCACCCCGACCGGCCTGCCGTCCGACGGACAGCACATGACCAGACTTCCCTGAGAAAGGAGCACGCTGTGGCGATAGGTCAGCAGACCAGCCCGCCGAACGGCGCGTCTGAGGAGCAGCCGATGCAGCAGAAGGTCCAGGAGGCCGGGCGCCAAGCGCAGGAGCAGGCCCAGCAGGTGGCCGGGCAGGCGCGCGATCGGATCCGCGGCCAGGTCGACCAGCGGTCGACGGACGCCGGCGAGCAGATCGCCAGCCAGGCCAGCGACATCCGCACGGTTGCCGACCAGCTGCGCGAACAGGGCAAGGACAAGCCGGCGCAGCTCGCCGAGCGGGCGGCGCAGCAGACCGAGCGCGTGGGCGCGTACCTCAAGGATTCCGACGCCGATCGGATCCTCGGCGACGCCGAGGATTTCGCGCGCCAGCGGCCGTGGGCCGTCGTCGCCGGGGGAATCGCGCTCGGTCTCGCCGCCTCGCAATTCCTGAAGGCATCGAGTACCGGCCCCTACCAGCAGTCGGCGAAGCACCTGGCGCCGGGCACGCCGCCCTCACCGACGGCGCCCACCACCCAGGTAGCTGCTCAGACCGCGCACGGAGCCGCCGTCGACCCGGCGCTCGACGACGGGCGCGTGACGGGGATGGGGAGCCAGTAGATGCCTCCCGTGCAGGACGATCTTCGCGATCGCCCGATCCGCGAACTGCTCAAGCAGCTCTCGCAGGAGACGTCGACGCTCGTCAAGCAGGAGCTCGACCTCGCCAAGGCGGAGATGACGCAGAAGGGCAAGGACGCCGGCGTCGGCGCGGGCTTCACGGTGCCGGCGCGCTGTTCGCCATGGGCACCTTCGGCGCCGTCACCGCCTGCCTGATCGCGCTGCTGGCGACCGCGCTTGACCACGTCTGGCTGGCGGCGCTGATCGTCGCCGTCGTGTACGGGGCCATCGCCGGGATCCTTGCCACCCAGGGCAAGGACAAGATCCAGGAGGCGGCGCCCGTCGCCCCCGAGCAAACCGTCGAGACAGTGAAGGAGGACGTCGAATGGGCCAAGACCCAGAAGCGATCCGCCGCGAGATAGAGCAGACCCGCGACCGGATGGGCGACACCGTCGAGGCGATCGGCTACAAGGCCGACGTCCCGGCACGTACCAAGGAGAAGGTGACCGGCACGTTCAGCGACGTCAAGGAGCGCATCGGCGGCACCGCGACGAGCGTCGCGGACCGCATCGGTGGCACGGCGGGCGCCGTCAACGAGGCGACGCCCGGCGCCGACGACGTCAAGCACGCGGCCCGGCGCGGCGCGGGCATCGCGCAGGAGAACCCGATCGGCCTCGCGATCGGATCGATCGCCGTCGGCTTCCTCGCGGGCATGCTGATCCCGAGCACGCGCGTCGAGTCCGAGAAGATCGGGCCGATGGCCGAGCAGGTCAGAGAGCAGGCCATGCAGACCGGGCAGGAGGCCCTCGAGCACGGCAAGCAGGTCGCCCAGGAGGTCGCCTCGACCGTGCAGGAGCACGCTCAGCAGGCCAAGGACGAGGTCGCGCAGACCGCCCAGCAGGCGGCGCAGGAGCACGGCGAGCAGCTCAAGCAGACCGCGCAGGAGAACGCGCAGCAGATCCGTCAGGAAGCCCCCTCGACCTGAAGCAGCGGCGGCGCGGGCGGACGGCTTCGTCCCGCGCCGGCACGCTGCGCAGGTCCGGCGGCCGCGACCGCATCGCCGAGCGGCTCACGCAGCTCGGCTTCACCTCGGCCGGCCGGCGCCCGCGCGGCGCAGCCCCGGGCTGCGGGCGCCGCGCGCGTATCCTGAGGTTCCCCGCCCCGCGGCGCTTAGGATCTGCCGACGCATGTTCTCCAAAGTCCTCATCGCCAACCGTGGCGAGATCGCGGTCCGCATCATCCGCGCGCTCGACGAGCTCGGCGTGGCCTCGGTCGCCGTCTACTCCGAGCTGGAGCGTGACGCCCCGCACGTCACGCGCGCCACCGAGTCCTACCTGCTCGGCGGCGCCGCCCCGGCCGAGAGCTATCTGAACGTCGAGCGGATCCTCGCGGTCGTGCGCCAGTCGGGTGCCGAGGCCGTCCATCCGGGCTATGGCTTCCTCGCCGAGAACGCACCGTTCGCCCGCGCGTGCGAGGACGCCGGGATCGTCTTCATCGGCCCGCCGGCGAGCGCGATCGACGCGATGGGCTCCAAGACGCGCGCCCGTGAGCTCATGCGCGACGCCGGCGTGCCGATCGTACCGGGCACGGTCGAGGCGGTCGACTCGCTGGCCGACGCCGAGCGCATCGCGCAGAAGGAAATCGGCTACCCGGTCGCCGTCAAGGCGGCGGGCGGCGGCGGCGGCAAGGGCTTTCGCGTCGCGCTGAAGCCCGACGAGCTCAAGGATGCCTTCGAGGGCGCGGCGCGCGAGGGCGAGAAGTTCTTCTCCGACGCGACCGTCTACCTCGAGCGCTACCTGCCCGACCCGCGCCACGTCGAGGTCCAGGTGCTCGCCGACGCGCACGGCCACACGATCCATCTCGGCGAGCGCGACTGCTCGATCCAGCGCCGCCACCAGAAGCTCATCGAGGAGTCGCCGGCTCCCGGCTGGGTCGTCGACGAGGCGCTGCGCGAGCGCATCGGCGCGATCGCCGTCGAGGCCGCGCGCGCCGTCGACTACCGCGGCGCCGGCACCGTCGAGGGCCTGCTCGCGGTATCCGAGCGCGACGGTACGAGCGAGTACTTCTTCCTCGAGATGAACACGCGGGTGCAGGTCGAGCACTGCGTGACCGAGATGACGACGGGGATCGACATCGTCAAGGAGGGCATCCGCGTGGCCGCCGGCGAGCCACTGTCGGTCGAGCAGGCGGACGTCGTGCTGCGCGGCCACGCGATCGAGTGCCGCATCAACGCCGAGGACGCCTCGAGGAACTTCGCCCCCGCGCCCGGGCGGATCGGCGCCTACGTCGAACCCGCCGGCCCCGGCGTGCGCGTCGACTCGGGCGTGCGCGCCGGCAGCGAGATCTCGCCGACGTACGACCCGATGGTCGCCAAGCTCATCGTCTGGGACGCCGACCGCGAGCAGGCGACGCAGCGCATGCTGCGCGCGCTCGCCGAGTACGAGATCGGGGGCCTCAAGACGCTGATCCCGTTTCACCGCGCGCTGCTCGCCACCGAGCAGTGGGCGCGCGGGGAGACCTGCCGCGACCTGCTCGACGACAAGAAGTGGCTCAAGGCGCTGGCGTTCGAGGCGGCGCCCGCGGCGCATGCCGAGGCCCAGGCGACCGTCCAGCAGACCTATACGGTCGAGGTCTCGGGGCGCAAGTTCGACGTGCGCGTGATCGGGCCGCCCGGCGGACCGGGCGCCGTGGGGGGCGGCGGCAACGGGAGCGCCACGGCCGGCCCCGCGGCGCCGAAGCGCCCGGCCCGCGCGAGCCGCGATCCGAGGGCGCGCGACAACGGCCACGGCAGCGACACGCTCGCCTCCCCGATGCAGGGCAGCGTCTGGAAGATCCCCGTCAAAACCGGCCAGCAGGTCGTCGAGGGCGAGGTCGTGACGATCATCGAGGCGATGAAGATGGAGAACGAGATCACGGCACACAAGGCCGGCGTCATCGCCGAGCTGCCGATCTCCGAGGGCGACCTCGTGCGCAGCGGCGACGTGCTTGCCGTGATCGCCGACGCGGAGTAGGGCGACCGCTCCGGCGGGGCGCTCAGCCGCGCCGTGCGGCCAGCCCGGCAAAGCGTCGCTCGGCCGGCGCCAGCCGCGCCGCCTGCTCGCAGTGCGCGCCGAGCTGCGCGATCGACGGCCGCGCGGAGGGCTCGGCGCGCAGGCCGCCGTCGATTGCCGCCGCCAGCGCCGGCGGCAGGCGCCGGTCGCGGGCGACCGGATGCGCCGGGCGGTGCAGCGACGGGAACTCGCAGTCCTCGTCCGCCTCGTCGCCGAACGGCGCGAGGCCGGTCGCGGCCTCGTAGAGGACGGCGGCGATCCCCCACGCGTCCGCGGCGGGCCCGACGTCGCCGCCGCGCGCCTGCTCAGGCGCCATGTAGCACCACGTGCCGATGCCCGCGCGCATGACGCCGGGCGCGCGCGCGAGCGACAGGTCGATGACCTTTGCCCGACCGGCCTCGGCGATGACGTTGGACGGCTTGAGGTCGAGGTGCAGGACGCCCTGGCCGTGCAGGTAGGCGATCGCCGAGCAGAGATGCACACCGAGGTGGCCCAGCTCGTGCGCGCTCAGGCGCCGCGCGCGGCGCTGCACGAGATGCGCGACGGTCTCGCCGCGCAGCGTCTCCATCACGAGCGCGGGCAGCGGCTCGCAGAGCGTCTCGTATCCGCGCACGACGTGCGGATGGCTCAGGCGCTGCAGCAGCCAGCCCTCGCGCTGCAGCGCGCGGGCGGCCGCCTCGTCGCGGCGGCGATCGGGGCGCAGCAGCTTCACGACGCAGCGGCAGGCGCGCTCGTGCGACCACGCGTCGTAGACGTCGAGCACGTTGCTGCGCGCAAGGTGGGCGATCACCTCGTAGCCGGGCGCCAGCCGGCGGCCCGGTCCGAACGGCCTCACGACGCCACGGCCGCGGTGGCAGCGCGATCGACGTCCACCACGCGCCCCTCGACGAGCGTCACGACGCGGTCGGCCCAGGCGATGACCTCGAGATCGTGCGAGATGACGATCGTCGTGCGCCCGCGGACCAGCCGCGCGAGCGGATCGAGCAGCGCCGCCTTGGCCTCGGCGTCGAGGCCGGTCGTCGGCTCGTCGAGCACGAGCACGGGCGTCTCGCGCAACAGCGCGCGGGCGATGGCGATGCGCTGGCGCTGGCCGCCCGACAGCCGCCGACCGCGCTGGCCGACCGGGGTGTCGTAGCCGTCGGGCAGCGCGCAGACGAACTCGTGCGCGCCGGCGGAGCGGGCAGCCGCCTCGAGCTGCGCGTCGCTCGCGCCGGGGCGCCCGTAGGCGATCGCCTCGCGCACGGTGACGTCGGGCAGCAGCGTCTCCTGCGCGAGCAGACCGACGTGCGCGCGGAGCGAGTGCAGCGTCAGCTCGCGCAGGTCGTGGCCGTCGATCCGCACGCTGCCCGCGGCGGGATCGTCGAAGCGCAACAGCAGGCGCGCAAGCGTCGACTTGCCCGCGCCGCTGGGGCCGACGACGGCGACCGTCTCGCCGGGCTGCACGCAGAGGCTCACGCCCGCCAGGGCGTTGCGCTCGGCGCCGGGATAGCGGAACGTCACGTCGCGCAGCTCGACGCGGCCGCGCACGCGCGAAAGCGCGACCGCGCTCGGACGGTCGACGACGCTCGGCCGCTCCTCCAGCAGCTCGATGACGCGCTCGGCCCCGGCCGCCGCGGCGAAGATCGTGTTCGACAGCCGGCTGAGGTCGCGGATAGGTCCGTAGAGCTGCGTCAGGTAGGCAAGGAACACGAGCAGGCCGCCGAGCGTCAGGTCACCGCGCGTGAGCGCCCAGGTGCCGAGCGCGACGCGCCAAGCAGTTCGACGAGGTCGATGAGCGGCGCAAAGAGCGACTTGATGCGGGTCGAGGCGAGCTCGGCCTCGACGATCCGCTCGCCCTGATGGCGAAAGCGCGCAACCTCGGCTTCCTGGCGGTTGAGGCTCTGAACGAGCGCCGCGTTGGCCAGGCTCTCCTCAGCCACCGCGCTCAGCGAGCCGCTGCGGCGGCGCTTCTCGCGCGCGGCGTGCTTGACGAGCTTGGAGAAGTAGCGCGCCAGCACGTAGAACAGCGGGGCGAGGACCAGCGAGGCGCCCGCCAGCCGCCAGTCGAGGTAGAACAGCACGCCGCCGAAGATGAGGATCCGCACGATTGCCGACAGCGCGTCGGCGATCCCCGCCAGGATGAAGGACTCGATCGCCTGGATGTCGCTCGTCAGGCGCGAGAGCAGGTCGCCGAGGCGGCGGCGATCGAGCGCGTGCAGCGAGAGCCCTTGGACGTGCCCGAAGACGCGGGTGCGCAGGTTCAGCAGAAAGCGCTCGCCGACCCAGGCCGCGAGGTAGTCGTCGCCGAAGCCGATCAGCCCGCCGAGCAGGGTCAATCCGATGTAGGCCAGCGCGATGTACAGCAGCGGGGCGAGCTCCTGCGGAACGAGCACCTCGTCGACGACGAGCTTGAACATCCAGATCTCGGCCGCTTCGATCGCCGGCACGAGCACGAGGAAGAGCAGGCCGAGCGCGATCTGCTTGCGGTACGGGCGCGCGTCAGGCCAGAAGCGGCGGAAGATCTCGCGCACCGCGACGACGGGTGCGGACGCGACGAAGCCCTGCTCGTCGGCGTCGGGGACGAGCAGGGCGCGGATGCGCGTGCGGATGGCGGTCATGGAGAGCCGAGCGGCCCCGCTGCTCCGCCGCGCGGAGCAGCGGGACCACCCGTAGTGGTCGCGGCGGGTCGCTCGCTCTAGCTGTTGCTCGAGCGCGCCCGGCGGCGGATCCGACGGCGCGGGCGCCGACGGCGGCGGCGGGGACCGGAGTTCGAGTTGCTGTTGGAGTTGGACGCCTTCGTGCGCACGGCGGGGTAGGTGGCTGAGAACGACATGCGATCCTCCTGTGGTCGATTGCTTGTGACCGCAGGCTTCCTGTGGCGGATGTGACGCCGGTGAGGCGAAGATGAGAGTCGTCTCATCCGGTTTTCACGTTCGTCTGACGATCGAGTGCGAGCGTGCCAGGGGTGAGCATCCGCACGATCCTCGTCGCGCTCGCGGCGTTCGCCGGCGGCGTGGCGGCGGTGCTCGCGGCGATGAGCGCGCTCGGCTCGTCGTCGCCGCCGCCCGTGGCGCCGATCGACGTCGCACCGCCTCCCGCCGAGCCGCGCGAGCGCGAGCGGCCCAGCCCGCGGGGCGTGGGCCGGCCCGCGCGGCCTGGCGGCAGCTTCGAGCGCGCGCCGCGTCCCACGACGCCGGCGCCCCCGCCGCGGCGCGCGACGCCGCCACCGCCCGACCGGACACCACCACCACCGCCGTCGGCCAACCGGTCGACGCCGCCGCCCCCGCCGCCGCGGCCGCGTCCGCGCCCGCAGCCGCCGCCCGCGCCACCGCCG
>Ga0136617_10002007_pt1 | contig 18131 bp, 14 predicted proteins | sample AntDrymUQ3222106_2_FD_129672 | JGI IMG/M metagenome (GOLD analysis project Ga0136617, IMG submission 129672) | Polar desert sand microbial communities from Dry Valleys, Antarctica - metaG UQ322 (21.06) | ecosystem: Environmental > Terrestrial > Soil > Desert | place: Antarctica: Dry Valley... | reverse complement strand
TCGAGCGCCGAAAAGATCACCAAAGCCACCAGGAAGCTGTCGTGGGGCGCAACTCTTCCCGACGCATCGGGCGTAATCCGCGCTACGGCACACGAGGCGATCAAGATGCGGAAGGGAATTCTTCCGCTTGTCCGGTCCAAATTCTCGCGCGCCGTTGACGGGGTCTCGATTCCCGTTTCACTGACGCAATACTGTCTGCAAGGTGAAACGCGCCGCGGCCGCAAGGTCCGTCATGGCATCGTCGCTGCGGACCCGCGCATCTTCCCGCTCGCGCGCTATCTCGATGTCTTCTGGGGCGAGAAATATCTTGGCCGCTACCTCGTTGACGACACGGGCGGCAACGTCCTGGGCGCGACGCTCGACATCTGGAATCCCAACTGTAAGGAAGCGGCCCGGTTCGGGCGCCACTGGGGAAGTGCGACGATGGTGGCGCGGTCAGACGAGATGGTTCTGCCCGATACGCTCGATCCGACCCGTTTCGAAGGCCTCGCCAAGCGGTAGACACCCGCCCCCAGCGGGGTCATATTGGCCCTGGTATTGCTCGACTTCGAGCGAACACCTCCTTCAACCGGATAACTCGATGTCCTCGTTCAGTACCTACCTGATCGGATTTATTGTTCTCGTCATCGGTTTGGCGATCGCTGCCTTCCTGCTGAATGTGCCCCCACTCTGGATCACTGTTGGCGCGATCGTGGCCATTGGCGCGGCGATTATGATGGCTACAACCCGAACGAAGACCAAAGATCCGCCGGGTCCACCTGCCGTGTGAATGAGGGCTTCGAATCTTACCGGCGATCCGGGGTGGTAGATCCTTCCCAATGGCGCAGCGGCGCGTCGAGCACCGCCGCCTGCGCCGCGTCGGCCACGCTCCGCCGCAGCGGGTCGACACGCCGGTTGTCGCGCGTCGGGTTCACACGGTTGGTGAGCAGCACGACGAAGAGCTGCTTCTCGGGGTCTACCCAGATGGATGTGCCGGTGAAGCCAGTGTGCCCCCAAGAGCGCGTGGAGAAGTAACGACCCGCGCTCGAGCGCAGCGCCGGCGTGTCCCAACCGAGCGCGCGGCTGCCATCCTTGCGCTGTCGCGCCGTCCAGCGGGCGATCGTCTGAGCCTTGAGGACTCGCACGCCGCCGAATTCACCGCCATTGAGCATCATCTGAGCGAAAGTCGCGAGGTCGCGCGCGCTCGAGAATAATCCCGCGTGACCTGAAACGCCGCCGAGCGTCCAGGCGTTTTCGTCGTGGACGACTCCCCACACCAGGCCACCGCGGAAATCCTGGATCTCCGTCGGCGCGATGCGCGCCTTCAGTGCCGCCGACGGATTAAAGCCCGTCTCGCGCATGCCCAGTGGTCCGAACACGCGCTCAGCGACGAGGGAGTCGAGCCGCCTGCCGCCAACGCGTTCGACGATCGCCTGAAGCACCATCATGTTCCAGTCGGTGTAGTCGCTGCGCTCGCCAGGGACGTACCCGAGTGGGTGCGAGTTGATCGCGCGGAGGAACTCCGCGTGTGTCTTGAACTCGCGCCAGAGCGGGCGGTTCTGCTTCAGGCCGCTGGAGTGCGTCAACAGCATGCGCACCGTGATCATCGACTTGTCCGGTGAGTTGAACTCCGGCAGATAACTGGCGACGGTACGCTCGATGTCGAGCAGATTGTCCTCCTCGAGCAGCATGGCCGCCGTCGTCGAGGCGATGACCTTGGTCAACGAGGCCATGTCGTAGAGCGTGCTGTCGGTCACCGGCGATGCGTTCTGCGCCCAGTCGGATCGCCCCCAGGAGCGATCGACAACGAGCCGGCCGTGGCGGCCAATAACGATGGCGACGCCCGGCGATGCCCGGTCCGCAATGGCCGCGGTGACGATGGAGTCCAGCTGTTCGGGAAGCGCTCCGCTCATCCCAACGGTTTGGGGAGACGTGAGCACGAACGCAGAGACCACCGGCATCGACGCCGGTGCCGGTGGGGGCGCGACAGTGCGCGGCGAGCTACAGGCTGCGAGTGCAACCAGGAGCATGGCAGCAGCGGCAGCCGCGACAGTGCGGGATCGTGACATGTCTCGAAGGGCGGAGGCCTGAGGAACGACGACGGAATCGTCTTGCGAAGTGGCGCCGCGCGAACATACTTTGCCGCGTGCGCTGTCTCAAGCAATGCCGCCGCCATTCTTGCTCCCCGGAGTGTCCCGCGCGCGGTGAGCATCCTCCGGCTACGCGCTACGTCTCGCGAAGCTGCGCAGCCGGTTCCCCGATTACCTGTTGGGCGGCACCTTCCTCCGTGCGCCGAAGCTGAATGTGCCGGAGATAGACGTGACCATCTCGCGCGTGTCCATCTACGCCGGCTGCAATCGCGGGCGCGTCACCGACTACGTGAAAAAAGCTCCCTCCGCGATCGCCGGCGCCTGGCGCTCGCCGGGGGGGAAGGTCGCGGTGAACGTTGCCAGCATCGTCGAGCAGCCACAGACGCTGAGCCTGCAGCTCGACCCGTCGGCGTATGGCTTCAGGAATGGCGGGCGCGTCTTTCGCGTGGACGAGTCTGGGCGCCGTGCGATCGGCGAGTTCGGACGCGGGGTGTCGTCGGTCCCGCTGGAGCTCGCGCCATTAGGCGCGGCGATGCTGGAGCTGGAAGCGCGGTGAGCCGGATGCCGCCCGCCGATCACCGCGCGATGGAGCAGTTCGCGGGCGTGGACATCGGCGGAACGGTGGTGAAGCTCGGGATCTGCAATGACGAGGGCCGCGTGCTCGCGCGCAGCAGCGTCGCCTTTGAGCGCGCGGCTCGCCCGGACGAGATGCTCGACCGGATCGCGGCCGCGGTCGTCGCGCTCGTCGCGGACGCCGGCGCGGTCCGTGCCTGCGGCGTCGGAACTCCGGGGCAGCTCGACCCCGAGCGTCGAAGTCTGCGCTGCGCCATCAACTTGCCCGAATGGAAGGACGTCGCCATCCCCGAGCTGCTCTCGTCGCGGCTTGGAATTCCCGTCGTCGTCGAGAACGACGGGAACTGCGCGGCATGGGGTGAGAGTCGTGCCGGCGCGGGCCGCGGCGCGCGGACACTCGTGCTCTTCACCCTCGGCACCGGCGTCGGCGGGGGCATCGTGCTCGATGGCGAGCTCTGGACCGGCGCAGGCGGTGCAGCGGGCGCGCTCGGTCACTTGGTCATCGATCCGGCCGGCCCGGTCTGCGGATGTGGACAGCGCGGCTGCCTTCAGCAGTTCGCGTCGGCGACCGCAATTTCGCGTCGCTTCGGGGATGGCTCCGCCGATGCAGCCTTCGAGGCGGCACGCCGAGGCGATGCCGACGGAACGGCCGCAGTCGCGGAGGCGTGCGAGGCGCTCGCGATCGCGGCGGCGGACGTGATCCACATGCTCCAGCCAGACCTGCTCGTGCTCGGCGGCGGACTCACCGGCGCCGGCGACGCCCTGCTCCTCCCCGTGCGCGAGCGCGTGCGACGGCACGTGCGCGTCACATGGCTTGAGCACACCCGCATCGAGTTCGCCTCGCTCGGCGGCGACGCCGGCTGGATCGGCGCCGCGCTCATCGCAGCACACTCGGTTTCCCCGACGAGCTGACATGCTGGGGAGCCTTCACTGGATCGACTGGGCTCTGCTCTTTGCATACGTCGCGGGCACGTCCTGGTTCGCTGCCCGAATCGCCGACCGCAAGCAGACCATTCGCGACTTCTTCCTCGGCGGCCGCAAGCTGCCCTGGTGGGCCGTGAGCGGGTCGATCGTCGCGAGCGAAGTGAGCGGCGTGACCTTCGTCGCGATTCCGGCGATCGCCTTCGCGCGGGGCGGCAACTACACCTACATGATGCTCGCCTTCGGCAGCATCCTCGCGCGCTTCCTCATCGGCTACCTGCTCATCCCGCAGTTCTACAAGCACGAGGTCTATTCGCCGTACGAGCTGATGGGGCTGCGGCTCGGCCCCACCGTTACGCGCGTCGCCTCGAGCCTCTTTCTCGTCGGCGTCATCCTCGGTCAGGGCGCACGGCTCTTCCTCGCCTCGATCGTGCTCGACGCGATCACCGGTATGGGAACGCTGCCGGCGATCTTCCTGCTCAGTATCATCGGCGTTGTCTGGACCTGGATCGGTGGCATCACCTCGGTCGTCTGGACTGACGTCGTGCAGTTCGTGATGATCGTCACGGCCGCGGTCGCGGCGATCGTCGCCGTCGTCGTGACGGTGCCGGGGGGAATTCAGGGCATCATTGAGGCGGGCCGAGACGCGGACAAGTTCCAGTTGTGGAATTTCTCGCTGGACCTGCGCTCCGAGTTCACCTTCTGGTGCGGCGTCTTCGGCTTCACCTTCCTCACGCTCGGCTCCCACGGCACCGACCAGACGATGGCGCAGCGATTTTTCTGCTGCCGCAGCCCGCGTGAAGCGCGCAAGGCAGTGCTCTGGTCGAGCGTGGCGATGCTGCTGCCGCTGATGATGCTCACCGTCGGCGTCGGCCTCCACGCCTACTACCAGGCAGTGCCGATGACCGCCGCCGAGGCCGCGAAGGTCGCCGGCCGTCCCGACTACATCTTCCCGCTGTTCATCCTCAAGGCGATGCCGATCGGCATCAAGGGACTGTTCTTCGCCTCGATCTTTTCCGCCGCGACGCAGACCGCGGCGATTTCGGCGATGGCGCAGACGGCGCTCGGCTTCTACCGCGGCGCGCGCAAGCGCGCGCTTGACGACGCGCACCTCGTGCGCATGTCGCGCGCCTTCATCGTACTAGCGGGTGTCGCGATCTGTCTCATGGCGATCGTCTGCTCGCAGATCCAGCAGTATCGCGATCTCTTTCGCCTCGCGATGGCGATGGCGAGCTACACCTACGGCGCAATGCTCGGCATTCTCCTGCTCTCGCTGCTGCCCGGACGCCGCGATGCGCGTGGACTGGTCTGGGGCGTGCCGTACACGCTGCTCCTCGTCTTCACGCTCAGCTGGCAGCACGAGGTGTGGGCGCGCTACATCGTGACTTCCGGCGTCGGCGCGTTCGTCGTAGGGACTCTGCCTCTGCTCCGCCGCGAGCTGGCGAAGGTGCCTTGGGTGTTGCTCGGCGCAGCGATCGTCCTCTACGCGACCTTCGGTCACGTCAGCGTGGATGGGGTTCAGCAGCCGATTAAGGTCGCCTTCCCATGGACATTCCCCCTCGGCACGGCGCTCACCCTTGGCATGGGGGTGGTCCTCGCCAGGCGCACCGGCGCGCCCGGCGAGCCGGCGCTGTCACGAATGTCCGCCGGGCGCGAGGTACCCGCATGAGCAATGAGACTCCCCGCCGAGACTTCGGCCGCTTTCTCACCGAGCAGCGCAATCCGCGCACGATGGAGCTCGACCGCGTGCCCCTCGGCGAGGCGCTGCGCATCATCAACCGCGAGGACGCGCAGGTCGCCGGCGCCGTCGAGAAAGTTCTCGGCGACGTGGAGAAAGCGGTCGAGCTGATCGTCGAGCGTCGCCTGCGCGACGGACACGTGATCTTTGTCGGCGCGGGTACGAGTGGCCGCCTCGGGGTGATCGAGGCCGCGGAGCAGACGCCGACGCTGGAGACGCCGGATCCCGTCTATCAGTCGATCATCGCTGGCGGCTTGGAATGCGTCTTCAAGAGCAGCGAGGGCGCGGAAGACGAACCGCGGGGCGGCGCGCGCGAGGTCGCTGCGCGCAACGTCGGCCCGAACGATGTGGTCGTTGGCATCGCCGCGAGTGGCACGACACCCTTCGTCCACGGGGCGCTCGCCGAAGCACGGAGTCGCGGGGCTGGCCGGGTGCTGCTGATATGCAATCTGTCGGGCGTGCATCAGGAGGCGGCGGACGTGATCATCGCGCCGCTCGTCGGGCCCGAGGTGCTGACCGGCTCCACTCGGCTGCGGGCCGGCACGGCGTGCAAGATGGTGCTGAACATGATTACCATCGGCACGATGCTGCGCACGGGCAAGGTGTACGAGAACCTGATGGTGGATGTCCCGAAGCAATCGGACAAGCTCATTGCCCGGGCGACGCGCATCGTGCGGACACTCACCGGCGCGCCGGAAGAGGAAGCACGCGCGGCGCTGGCGGCGGCCGGCTATCGCGCAAAGGTTGCAATCGTGATGCTGAGGCGGAGCGTCGACCGCGAGGAAGCGGAGCGGATTCTCGACCGCGCTGGTGGATTCCTGCGCGCCGCGCTGGAGTCGTGATCGCCGCACGCGTGACCGGCATGGTGGCGAGCAGCCAGACACTCGCGAGCGAAATAGGCGCGGCGGTGCTCGCGGATGGCGGGACAGCAGCCGACGCGTGTGTGGCGATGGACGCCGCCCTCCATGTGACCGAGCCGACGTCTACGGGCCTCGGCGGCGACACCTTCGCACTGTATTACGAAGCGGCGACGGCGCGCATCACCGCGCTAAACGCATCTGGACGCGCACCTGCCGCACTGACGCTCAACGCGGTCCGCCGCGAAGGTGTGAATGTTCCGCGGCCATCGAGCGGACTCTGGGTGACGGTGCCCGGCTGCTGCGCCGGGTGGGCGGAGCTCGCAAGCCGTCACGGCACCATGTTGCTCCAGCGGCTGCTCGCGCCAGCGATCACGCTCGCCGAGGAGGGATTTCCAGTTGGGGCGGTGACCGCGGCCGTGTGGGAGCGCGGCTTGGCGCAGCTGCGCTCGCGGGAGCTGACGATCGATGGCCGTGCGCCGCGCGCGGGAGAGCTCTTTCGGAATCCGGGTCTTGCGCGCACGCTGCGCAGCGTTGCGGCGGAGGGATCGGACGCCTTCTACAAGGGCGAGATCGCACGCACGATTGCCGAGGCCGTGCGGCATGCCGGCGGTGTAATGAGGGAATCGGATCTCGCGTCGCACTTTTCGACCTGGGATGAACCGGTCTCGACGACGTACCGTGGCGTGAACGTTTGGGAATCGCCGCCGAACAGTCAGGGGATTGCGGCCCTGCTCGCATTGAACGTGCTCGACGGCTTCGCGCCCGGCGAGCCGGACGATCCGCAACGCTGGCATCTGTTGATCGAGGCGATGCGCATCGCCTTCGCCGATGCACGCTGGTGGACGAGCGATCCGCGGATGTCGGAAGTGCCGCTCGAGGCGCTGCTCGCGCACGGATATTCGGCGGCGCGGCGGACGCTGCTGGATCCGGCGCGCGCGACGATCGACGTGCGCCGCGGCGCGCCGCGCGACCGCGGCGGCACCGTCTATCACTGCGCGGTCGACGCGCGGGGCAATGCCTGCTCGATGGCGAGCTCGCACTTCATCGGCTTCGGCACCGGTGTCGTCCCACCGGGACTCGGCTTCGTGCTGCACAACCGCGCGCTGGGCTTCTCGCTCGACCCCGCGCATCCGAACGTGATTGCTCCGCGCAAACGCCCGTATCACACCATCATGCCCGGCCTGCTCACGCGCGCCGACGGGTCGCTGTGGGGACCCTTCGGAATGATGGGCGGCTTCATGCAGCCGCAGGGACATGTGCAGCTCGTCACCGCGCTCGTGGACGACGCGAGCGATCCCCAGGCGGCGCTCGACAGCCCGCGCTTCTGCATCGACAGCGGCGAGGCGGGGGGTGTCGTCCAGCTCGAGGAGGGAGTACCGGAAAAGGTGGTGGAATTGCTGCGCTCGCGCGGTCATCCGCTTCAGGCCGGCACCCCCTCTTTTGGACGGGCGCTGTTCGGGCGGGGACAGGTGATCCTGCAGGGGACGGATGGTGTTCTCGCTGGGGGCAGCGACCGCCGAGGTGACGGGCGGGTATCAACGGTCTCGTCACCGTCCAGACATTCGCAAGTCGACGTCACATCTAATGATTGACTGTTGCCGCGCATTAGCGCACTCTTGTCCCCTAGTGTCGCTGGCTCCCCACACACGGGGTACAGCATGTCGATGTTCAGGCTCGCGTCCGTCGTAATTGTCGTCTTCGCTTTCGCGCGGTGGAGCGTCCCCACACCGGCGCAGTCCGCTCCCCTTCCGGTACGCGCCGGGCTCGACGTCTTTCTCGCCGACGTGCCTTCGTGGGCGGAGGGCAAGAGAATCGGGCTCATCACCAATTTCGCGGGCATCGATCACGCTGGTCGCAGCAACATCGACCTGCTGAGCGCGAGGAAGGATGTGAAGCTCGTGACGCTGTTCGCGTTCGAGCACGGCCTGCGCGGCGACGCCCCTGCGGGCGCGCCGATCCCAAACTCCGTGGACGAGCGCACCGGCGTGCCTGTCTACTCGCTCTACGGCGACGTGCACAAGCCGACGGCCGCAATGCTGAAAGGCGTGGATATCTTCGTGTACGACGTGCAGGACGTCGGGGCGCGCCCGTACACCCGCGTCTCGACGATGGTGCTCTCGATGCAGGCCGCCGCCCAACGGCGGATTCCATTCGTGGTGCTCGACCGGCCGAACCCACTTGGCGGTGTCGAGATGGAGGGGCCGGTGCTCGAGCCGGCGTTCGCGTCGTTTGTCGGGATGTACCCGATTCCGCTTCGCCACGGCATGACGGTCGGCGAGCTCGCGCGGCTGTACAACGAGCGGTTCGGGATCCATGCCGACCTGCGTGTCGTGCCCGTGCGGGGCCTGCGGCGCGCGCACCGTTTCGCGGACACGGGACTTCCCTGGGTCGGGACGTCGCCGAACATCCGGCGGCTCGAGGCGGCGCTGCTGTATCCGGGCACCGTTCTCATCGAGGGGACGAATCTGTCCGAGGGGCGCGGCACCACAACGCCTTTCGAGATCGTGGGAGCACCCTGGCTCCGCTCGGCTGACGTCGTTCGCGAACTCGAGGGGCTGAAACTGCCCGGTGTCCGGGTCGAAGCAATCACCTTCGCGGTGCAGGCAGACGCACGAAAGTACGGCGGGCAGACGCTGCCCGGTGTGCGGCTGGTCGTCATGAACCCGGACACGTTTCGTCCGGTGCGGACGGCATTGCATCTCATCGACGTCGTCCGCAGACTGCATCCCGCGAACTTCGCCTGGACAGGCGCGAGCCGGCGCGAGCCGGCGCTGATGTCGATCGACCGTCTCGCGGGCACCGATCGCCTACGGAAGGCGATCGAGGGCGGGACGCTGGCGGAGCTGCTGCGCCAGTCGGAAGCCGAGGTAGCGGCGTTTCGCGCGACGAGCGCTCCCTACCAACTGTACCGTTGATTCACTGCTGGTTCACCAAGAGGATACCGTATGAAATCCTGTTCTAGATTCCTTCTCCTCACCGCGCTGCTCTTCGCAGCATCGTCGGTGATTGGCGCGCAGTCCACGATCATTCTCCAGGGGCGGGTGACGGCGCCTGGGGAGCTGGGGGTGACTGACGCCCGTGTCATCGTCAGGAACACGGAGACCGCCGAGACCCGCTCTGGGAGTACGTCGGCAAATGGCTCGTTCGTCATTGTCGGTCTCCAGCCCGGCAACTACACGGTTCGCGTTCAGAAGCTCGGCTTCTCGCCGAACGAGCGCGCTATTCGGCTGCTCGTCGGCCAGCGTGCGACGCTGGACTTTACGCTGCAGGAGACTGCAGTCGAGCTGGCGGGAGTTCAGGTCACCTCAGGGGCCAGCAGCTTTGAAGTGCAGCGTACCGACGTCTCAACGGCGGTCGTGAGCGCGGAGATCGAAAACCTGCCGCTCAACACGCGCAACACGCTCAACCTCGCGGCGATCGTCCCGGGCATCAAGACGTTCGCGCCGACGGCGGGACGTGCGATCCCAGCCGCGGGCGCGCTCCCCGACCTGCGCTTCTGGAACTTCTATCTCGACGGCGTCGAGTGGAAGTCGATGTTCAACGGCAACCTCGTCGGCATCCCGCAGACCGGTTCGCCTCTTCCCCAGGAAGCCTTGCGCGAGTTCCGCGTCTATCTCAACCCTTACGACGTCGAGTTCACGCGCGGCGGCTCGTTCATCATGAGCGCGGTAAGCAACCGCGGCACGAACAACACCGAAGGTTCGGCATTCCTCTACTTCCAGAACAACAGCCTCCGCGCGCTCGACGAGTTCCAGCGCCGCAACAGCCGCAGCACGACGGTGCCCTTCACCCGCGTCGACTATAAGCGCCGGCAGCTCGGCTTCAACGTCCGCGGTCCGATCGTCAGGAACAGGCTCTTCTACGCGCTGAGCTACGAGCAGAACAACATCGACGACGCGATCACGGTAAGTCCCGGGCGCCCCGCCTTCAACCCAACTATCTGGGACACTTTCAGGGGCGATCAGCCGGCGCCGACCGTGAATCATAACGGCGTCCTCCGTGTGACCGCTCCGCTGGGGCAGCGCCACACCCTGGACGCGATCTACGCAGGCCGCTACTACGACAGCGAGACCTTCTTCGGCGGCACAGCCGCGCGCGACGCGGGAATCACCGCGAAGTACTGGGTGCACAGCGCGCAGTTGCGGGACACCTACACGCCAACCAGCTCGACGGTCAATCAGTTCTCCGTGCACATGCTGACGTGGAACCATAACGAGTCGCCGCTCGTCCCCGGCCCGCAGCGCAACTATCCGAGCATCTTCTTCGGCAGGAGCATCTTCCCGCTCGTCCTCAACGAAAAACATTTCCGGGCGACCGACAGGCTCACATGGACGGTCCCGGGTGGGCGGCACATCGTGGAGCTGGGTGCCGACCTCGAGCGCGTCTCGACGTCGAGCTTTCTGCCGGGCAACGCGGACGGCACGTTCGACTACGCTACCGACACGAGCAGCCTTCCCCGCCAGGCCAGCATTGCAGTGGGGATTAACGACCGCACCGGGACGACCGACGCGCTCGCTGAATCCAACGGCTGGGTAACCGGTTTCTTCCTGCAGAACCGCTGGCAGGTGACAAATGCGTTCAACCTCAACTTCGGGGTGCGCTACGACGCCGAGCTCAACACCCTCGTCAACGATTTCGTCACGCCATGGGCCCAGGACACGACCATCCAGCGCGTCATCCCGGGCAAGTACCTCAGCGGCAAGCGCAAAAACGACCTGAACAACATCGCGCCGCGAGCGTCGTTCTCATGGGATGTGACTGGCCAACAGCGTACCTTCTTGCGCGGTGGCTGGGGCGTCATGTACGGCCGGGTGCCGAGCACCTACGCGTTCGCCGAGAAGCAGGGATCCACCTGGCGGAGCTATACCGTCACCAACCCTGGCACGAACGATCCGGACGTGCTTCGTCAGAGGGTAATCTCCGGTGGCGTCGCGTCCACCCCCAACCTCTCGCTCGTCAGCCGCGAGATCAAGGTGCCCTCGACGAACATGTCGTCGATCGGCATCGGGCACCAGCTCAACGACAACATGGCAGTCAACCTCGACTACGTCGATCAGCGGAGCAAGAATCTGTACGTGAACCTGGCGGTGAATCCCAGGTATCAGACCCAGCCGCGCCGACTCACAAATCGGTTCGGCAACATTACGCTGTGGGACGACTTCGGGAAAGCGACGTTCCAGGCGCTCACCCTTGGCAGCACGTACGACGCCACGTACGACGAGAATCGTCCGCTCCGCGCGAGCGTGGCCTACACGCTCGGTTTCTACAAGTCGACCTTCGAGAACTTCGGTGGCTGGACGGATCCGTCGTTCTTCACGCTACAGCCCAGCTCCGGCGATGAGCGGCACCGCCTCGTGCTCTCGGGCATGACCCCTCTTCCCTTCGGCTTCGAGCTGTCGGGTGTCGCGATTAACGCGTCGCCCAGCAGGTACGTCGCGGTCGTCGGTCAGGACATCAACCAGAACGGACTGACGAATGACGACTTCGTCGCTCCCAGCGAGCGCGCGACCAGGCCGGGAGGAGACTTGGATACCTGGTATCGCACGGTGGACCTCCGCCTGGGGAGAGGTATCTCGTTGCCTGGGGGTGAAGCCACCCTCACCATCGAGGTGTTCAACGTGTTCAACAGGGTGAACTGGTCCGGCTACGGCGGCACGCAGAAAGATCTGGCCGGTAACCAGCTCCTGAGCTATGGCCTGCCGACCGGCACCTACGCGCCGCGTCAGCTACAAACAGGTATCCGCTACAAATTCTAGTGTAATGGAGTGCCCACCCGGTGTAGCGCCCGCGCGGTCAGAGTGCCTCGCGCATCACCAGCTTCCTGGAGTATGATGATTCGACTACTGCACGATGTTCGACGTGGCTCGGCGGCGGCACTGCTCGCGTTTCCGCTGTATCTCGCCTGCGCGCCGGCCACACAGAGCGGGACCGGCGGGAGCAGTGCCACGACCGCCACCCCAGCGCCAGTGATGGCACAGCCGATCGCGAGCGGCGTCATCCCCGGCGTCGAGGTGCTGATCACCGACTCGCTGCACCTGGTGCGCGGCATGCGCGTCGGCCTCATCACCAACCACACGGGCCGCAGCCGCAGTGGCGCGAGCACGGTGGACCTGCTCCATCGAGCGACGGGTGTGAGGCTCACCGCGCTCTACGCGCCCGAGCACGGGCTCCGCGGCACCGCCGAGGCAGGGGTGCACATCGCGTCGAGCGTGGATTCAGCGACCGGCGTTCCGATCTACTCGCTCTACGGAGAGTCACACGTGCCAACGGCGGCGTCGCTCGCGAACGTAGACGTGCTCGTGTCCGACCTGCAGGACGTCGGCGCGCGCGTGTACACCTATCTCTGGACGATGGTGATCGCCGCCGATTCATCGAACAAGCCGTTCATCGTGCTCGACCGTCCGAACCCGATCCGCGCGGACCGCGTGGACGGCGGCGTCTCCGAGCCTGGCTTCTCGACGCTCGTTGGCGTGTACCCGGTTGCGATGCGCTACGGCCTCACCCCCGGTGAGATGCTGCGCTACCTCGTCGGCACTGGCCGCGTCACCGCCGACATCAAGGTCATCCCCATGAAGGGGTATTCGCGCTCGATGTGGTTCGAGGACACGAAGCTCCCATGGGTGAACCCGTCGCCTAATCTGCGGGACATGGACGCGAGCCTCATGTACACGGGCACCGTTTACTTTGAGGGTGTGAACGTGAGCGAAGGCCGAGGTACCGATCAGCCCTTCCGTCTGGTCGGGGCACCCTGGCTCACCGACGCAGGCGCGATCGTCGCCGAACTCAATGCGAAGGGCATTCGCGGCGTGCGCTTCGATTCGACGTCGCGCACCATCGGCGCGGGCTTCGAGTTCGCTGGCCAGACGATCCCGATGGTCCACATCACGATTACCGACCGTAATGCCGTGAACGCCGCGGAGATCGGCCTCCACCTGCTACGCGCGATCTACGAGCGCCACCCGACCGAGTTCCAGTGGCGCACGAGGCAGATGGACCGGCTCGCCGGAAGCTCGCGCGTGCGCGCGGCGGTGGAGAAGGAGGGCGGCGTCGAGGCTCTGCTCCGGACGATGGAAGCGGAGTCGCGGCAGTTCCAGGACGCGACGCGGCCGTACTGGCTATACCATTAGCCGTCGTCCTCAACGGCAGAGCGGCCACACCCCATCGCGAGCGTGGCCGCTTCCGTTTGTTGCGGCTCGGCGTTGCTCTCGAAACCGGCAGTCCGATTGGAACAACCCGAACGAAGACCAAAGATCCGCCGGGCCCCCCTGTGGCATGAAACGTGGCTGTTGCACTTTTCGTGGGCCCGCTGTTAACGTGACCGTTACACAGTTACCGGGCGAGCCGGACGGCTCGCGGAACGGTTACGCAGCTAAAACATGGGGCTTATGCAGACAACGGGCGAAAGTAGATCCAAAGGCTTCTTCCGTTCCTCTCCCTCCACCGCATTCGACCAGTACCTCCAGGACATACAAAAGCTTCCCCTCATAACTGACGCTGAAGAAGAGCGCCGGCTGGCGCGCCGAGCTCAGGCCGGCGACGAAAAAGCAGCTGAAAGGCTAGTCACCGCCAACCTTCGCTTCGTCATCTCCTACGTCAAGAAGTATCAGGGCCACGGTCTGGACCTTGGTGAGCTCGTTGCCATCGGCAACGAAGGCCTGCTCAAGGCAGTGAGAAAGTTCGATCCCGACCAGGGGGTGAAGTTCATTTCCTACGCCGTGTGGTGGGTGCGCCAGGCAGTTCTCAAGGCGCTTGCCGAGCAGACGCGCAGCGTCAGGATCCCGCTCAACCAGAACTCCCAGCTCATCAAGCTGGCCCGCGCGCAGACGGTTTTGTCCCAGGTCCTCAAGCGCGACCCGACCGACAACGAAATCGGACGCCTCCTCGAGGAAACCCCGGACGCCGTTCGCTCGGCGAAGCAGATGTCGGCAACCGAGATTTCACTCGACGCCCCCATTGACCGTTCGGATCGCGAGGCCTGCACCCTGGGCGAGAGATTCGCCGGCGTCGATGGCGCCGAGATCGAAGATGTCACCGACTTCCACCTGATGCGCGAGTTCATTGACCGGGTGTTCCGGAAATACCTGACTCCGCGCGAGCGGAAGATCCTGCACCTGTACTACGGCCTCGAGCAGGGCTCGGACGCGATGACGCTTGAGAAGATTGGCGCGCTGATGGGCGTCACGCGGGAGCGGATCAGGCAGATCCGCGAGCGCGCGTTCGAGAAGCTGCGCGAGTCTCCGGACGGATCGGCGCTCGCCGGATTCTGGAGCTAGCCCGACTTCGGAACAGTGCGCTGAAAGATCCAACGCCGGCCAGTAATGGCCGGCGTTTTTTTTATCGCATGCAAAGTGCATAGGTCAGGCCCATGAAAGCATATCTGAACGCCGACGGCGGCAGCGCGGATGCCGCGCGCGAAGCGCTCACCGGCGCTGGATTCGAGGTTCAGGAAGTAGAGCCCGACGCGCTTGGGGAAGAGCTGGGTGCAGCCGTCCAGGCCGGGGCGAAGCGCATCGTCGTTGCCGGCGGTGACGGCACGATCGCAACCGCCGCGGGTGCCGTCGCAAAAAAGGCGACGGAGCTCGCAATTCTTCCTGCGGGAACATTGAATCACTTCGCCAAGGACCATGGGATTCCCGAAGACCTTGCCGCCGCCGCGGAAGTCGCGAAGGGCGCAACGATCGAGAAAGCTGATGTCGGTTATGTCGGCGACTCGATTTTCCTCAACACGAGCTCGATCGGCGCCTACGTCACCTTCGTCAGGACGCGCGAGCGGTTCGAGAAATCGCTCGGCTACAAAATCGCCAGCTTCGTCGCGCTCCTGCGCATGTTCACTTCCCTCAGAACGTTCAGCGTCGAGCTCGAAGTGGAGGGTGAGAAGAGGAGCTACCGCACACCGATGGTCTTCATCGGCGCCGGTGAGCGCGAGCTCAAGCTGCCCACGCTCGGCAACCGCAAAGAGGGCGGACGGCGCGGCCTGCACGTGATGATCGTGCAGGGTAGAAAGCCGGCGCGCCTCTTCGCGATTGCTCTGGCCGCCATCGCGCGCGGCACGAAGGAAGCGGGCCGGATGCCCCACTTCGACGAGTTCATTGTCGATTCCTGCCGCATCGAATTGACTCGGCCCAGCGCGACGATCGGCATCGACGGGGAGCTGAAGGGGATGCCTTCTCCGCTCGACTACCGGATCGAGAGGGACGCCATCAACCTGGTGGTGCCGGCTCCGCAAAGCGCTCAATAGCTAGATTTCCCGCATGCAGAAGCCACCCGTCGCCGAGCGGCTGGCCGACATCGTGGGCGAGAAACATGTCCTCAGCCGGCAGAGCGAGTTGCTGGTTTACAACTCTGACGGATTGCCCGGGTACCGGCGCCAGCCGCGGCTCGCCGTCTTTCCGGCGACGCGCGAAGAGACCATCAAGGTCGTGCGCGTGCTCGCGGCGGATGGCCTCCCTTTCGTCCCGCGCGGCGCGGGCACCGGTCTCTCAGGCGGCGCGCTCGCCGATGATGTCGTGCTGCTCGGGCTTCACCGCCTGAAGCAGATCATCTCGGTCGACGTGGACAACATGCGCGCGACCGTCGAGCCGGGTGTCGTGAATTTGCGTCTCAACAGGCACGTCGCGCCGCACGGGCTGCTTTACGCGCCCGATCCGTCGAGTGAAGCGGCGTGCACCATCGGCGGCAACGTCGCCGAGAACGCGGGCGGACCGCACTGCCTCAAGTACGGGGTAACTCTCAACCACGTGCTCGCGATCACCGCGCTACTGCCGGATGGCGAAGTCGTCGAGCTCGGCAGCGCCACCGGCGAGCGCGACGGATACGACCTGCGCGGCGCCTTCATTGGGTCGGAAGGGTGTTTCGGCGTCGCACTCGATGTAACGGTGAAGCTCACGCCGCGGCCAGAGACAGTGCGAACGCTGCTCGCCGATTTCATGTCGGTGGACGAGGCAGCGCGGGTTACGTCGGCGGTCATCGCATCCGGGATCGTTCCGGCGGCACTCGAGTTCATGGACGGTCCGACTATACGTGTCGTCGAAGACTCGGTGTACGCCGCCGGATACCCGCGGGATGCCGAGGCGATTCTTCTCATCGAGCTGGACGGACTCCGCGCGGGAGTGGATGCGGACCTCGAGACCGTGCGCGCAATTTGCCTTGGCGGCGGAGCGCGCGCCGTGAAGGTCGCGAAGGATGACGCGGAGCGGATGAAGCTCTGGCAGGGGCGAAAGAAGGCATTCGGAGCGATGGGCCGCCTCGCGCCGCACCTGATCGTCCAGGACGCCGTTATTCCCCGCACCCAGCTTCCGGCGATCCTCAAGCGCATTCACGCGATCAGTGAGAAGTACGGCGTCCTGGTTTGCAACGTGTTTCACGCCGGGGACGGCAACCTGCATCCCAACATCGCCTACAGCGCCGACGATCCCGCCGAGAGCGAGCGGGTGCACAAGGCGATGACGGAGATCATGACCGCCTGCATCGAAGTGGGTGGCAGCATTACCGGCGAGCACGGCGTCGGTCTCGACAAGATGGGATATATGGAGTCGATCTTCACCGCAAATTCGCTCAACGCAATGTGCGAGCTGCGCGGGGCGTTCGATCCCGACCGAAGATCCAATCCCGGCAAGGTCGTCCCGATTCATTCGTGCCGCGAATGGCATGGCGTTGCATCGGCACGTGTGCCGCAGCCGCTCTCCGCCGAGCCTTCTCACCCCGCCGTCGCATGACGACTGAGTCGATCGCCAGGACGATCCGCGATGCGTCGGCGGCGCGCACTCCGTTGCGCGTGTGCGGCCGGTCCACCTGGCTCGACGCCGGCCGGCCCGTGCGCGCGAAACAGACGCTGTCGCTGCGGGGTGACAATGGCGTCGTGAGCTACGTGCCGGGCGATCTCACCCTCACTGTCCGCGCCGGTACCTCGCTCGCCGAGATCGAGCGGGCGACAGCGGAGCACGACCAGTGGTTACCGCTGGATCCGTACGGCTCTTCGGATGGAACGATAGGAGCGACGGTGTCCACCGCGTCGGCGGGACCTTTGGCTAGCGGATTTGGGCTGCCGAGAGATCTCGTGCTCGGGATGGAGTTCGTGAGCGGGCGAGGCGAGGTGATCCGCTGCGGTGGCAAAGTCGTAAAGAATGTTGCCGGGTTCGATCTCACCAGATTGCTCACTGGATCGTGGGGCACACTCGGAGTGATCACCGAAGTCACGTTGCGCCTGTATGCGCGGCCGAAGGTCGACCGGACATTCGTCGTGAAATTGTCGGGGAACAAGAGCGATGCTGCATTTCTGGGCACATTTCTGGCGGCGCGGCTCGGTCCTTTCGCATTCGAAGTCTTGAGCGCTACGGCGGTGCGATTACTGGGGCTCGGAGACCGCGCCATTTGCCTCATCCGTTTCGGCGGCAACGAAGCTGGGGTGGCTGGCCAGTTGGCCGCTCTCACAGCGCTCGCGACACCGGAAGAAGTCGACGCAAATTTGTGGACCCGTGTGCGGCAGCTGGAGCGCGATGCGGACTGTGTGATCCGCATCTCTGGACCGCCAAGCGCATTCGCGGATGGACTTGACGACATCCTGGGCGACGATATTCCATCCACCATGACGTGGATGAGTCCGGTCCGGGGCCTGGTTCGTCTGGTAGTGCGCAAGAGTTCCGACCCCAATACATCGTCTGATATCATCATCGGGAACGAATCCGGGGGCGACCACAGTGGACACTTCATTTGCGAGAAGCTCCCGCCGGAGGTCTGGCGACAGGTGCCCAGTGCCGTCTCCGATCCCCTGTCGCAACGGATTAAGCGCGTCTTCGACCGCGACGATCTGCTCAACCCGGGGATTCTGGGCTAAATGACAGCAATCAACACCAGGGATCCGCTCCCCCCCGACGGAATGCCGGGATGCGCGCTGCCGGGAACGCCCCTCGCTGGCGCGCTCCCCGGAATCAACGCCTGCGTGCACTGTGGATTCTGCCTCCAGGCGTGTCC
>Ga0136617_10002006_pt1 | contig 18132 bp, 18 predicted proteins | sample AntDrymUQ3222106_2_FD_129672 | JGI IMG/M metagenome (GOLD analysis project Ga0136617, IMG submission 129672) | Polar desert sand microbial communities from Dry Valleys, Antarctica - metaG UQ322 (21.06) | ecosystem: Environmental > Terrestrial > Soil > Desert | place: Antarctica: Dry Valley... | reverse complement strand
TTGTTAATCCGGAAATAAGTCGAGAGCTCCATCGGACAACGAACGCCCTTAGGGATGAAACAGAACGAACCATCGGAAAACACAGCGCTGTTAAGTGCGGCGAAGAAGTTGTCGTTCGTTGGCACCACCGAGCCCAGGTACTTGCGAACCAAATCCGGGTATTCGCGGATAGCCTCGCTGAAGGAGCAGAAGATTACGCCATGCTTCTTCAGCTTCTCTTTGTAAGTTGTGGCTACTGAAACCGAATCAAAAACAGCGTCGACGGCAACGCCGGCGAGTTGCTTTTGCTCGGTTAATGGAATGCCAAGCTTCTCAAACGTTTTCAACAGTTCCGGATCAACTTCATCCAGACTAGCTTTCATGGCCTTCTGCTTAGGAGCGCTATAATAAATCATGTCCTGATAGTTGATCTCAGGATAAGTGAGGTTGGGCCAATGCTTAGGCTCGGTCATGGTTAACCAGTGCCGATAAGCCTTTAAGCGAAACTCCAACATCCACTCCGGCTCGTCTTTCTTGGCCGAAATGAGCCGGACGGTCTCCTCGGAGAGTCCCCGGGGAATGGTGTCGGACTCGATTTCGGTTACGAAACCGTATTTGTATTCCTGGCTGACCAGGTTTTCTGCTGTGCTCATCTTGTCTTAGTTATCATGTCTTCCAAGAATTCTTTGCCCGGTGCTCTCAGGCTCTTTGTTCCGTCCGCTGCTTGGTAATCTGAATCTGGTGCAGCGTCGCATCCACGTTAGCCTCCGTGTCCAGCAACTGAGACAACGTAATTCCAGCCAATGCATTGGCAACGATCTGGTGGAGCTCGACAATCACCGGTCGTATTCCGCAATCGCCAGTATGGACGCACGCGTCTAGTACACCTGCGTAGCTCTTGCAGTGTGAGTCAACCCGCTGCCCATCAAGCACGCTAATTACCTGGTTCAGATGGATTTCGGAAGCCGGCCGAGCAAGGTGGTAACCGCCCTTAATCCCCCGCTGCGATTGCACAAGTCCAGCTTTATTCAGAATCCACATCAGCTTCCCAGCGTTTGCGACCGAGATGCCTTCACGACCAGCAATCTGAGACAAAGTTAGCGTCTCGCCCGTTGCCTGGGCTCGCGCAAGCTGCAGCAAGCAACGCAGTCCAAATTCCTCTTGTGCCGATATCTTCATTCGAGTTTTTTTTCGGGCCCCTGGCTTGCTCAACTTCGGGCCGGCTAAGAACCTAACTATTCCTGTCTCACCAGCCGATGATTTGTTATTCCGGGCGCCAGTCTAGCTAAACCTTACTATAAAGTCAACTTTAAATAACCTGCTGTCAGTCAACCGGATAGCAATCGCGCACTCCTGATGTACGACTCGCAGGGACGGGGCGCACGCGAGTGGACGTCCGGCCTAACACTTACCTGTCAATCAGAATTTGATGGTTGACCAGGTCGACCGCGAGCGTAGCGAGCGGGGCTAGCCCAACTCCTAAGGAAGGCTCGGCATATGGGGATCGGAGTTGGTGGTTCGAGCCGCCTGCATCGTCTGGTATCCCTTGAGGAGCCCTCCTTAAAAGTCGGGCTACTGACGCTTGGACCGCGACTGAATGGGAAAGCTAGAGCGTGAAGTTGAAATCGATAAAGCCCGTGAGCCCGAACCGTTTGTCAGCCACGATGGCCGGCTGAAATCGCCACTGGCGCGCCGCAAATTCGGCCGCCTCTTTCAGCACCAGAGGGCCTTCAGAACGGGAGATATCGATGACTTTGCCGTCGGTATCTGTCGTCACATACACTCTGACCACACCCACAACTCCTTGAGACTTTGCTATTGGCGGATACACCGGGATCACTCTCTTGGTAGCCCAATGGTTTAGTGATCCAACGCTTAGGGCGTTGGAATCGGCACTCTTATCAGACTCTGCGCCGGCATTGGCAGGTTGACCCGTACCAGTGTTCTGTTGTTGAGTTTGAGGTGCCGGCGTTTCAATCTTCGGGGCTGGAGCCGAGGACGCGGCCTTTCCGGCAGCCGGCGATCTCACCTCAGGGGACGAAAGAGACGGCATACCGCCGAGTGATGCGACCTGTTTTTGCGATGCTGAAAGTCCCTGGCGTGCGTCCGCATACTCCCTGGCCCACTTTTCACTGTCTTCGCCTTCCCGAGCCAGGGAGAGACGAATACCTAGGACGTCTTCGAGGAGGGCTAGTGAGTCATAGGCTTTTGAATCGTCTTTGGAGATTTCGCGTGCTTGGGCAATCATCCGTTCAAGGAAAGAGCGCAGGCGATCCAAATCGGCCAACGCTTCAGCCGGGAGCCCTGCGTCCGATACATTTATCCCGAAATACCGATACCGTGCAATATGGGCCCTGGCACCGTTCACAGCCTGGCCAGCGAGTGCAAAATGGGTACGGATTGAGCCCTCTTTCTGGGCGGTCCGTGAGCGAAATGTTTCTTCAAGCAGGGATTCCGCGCGCGTATAGTTGCCCTCTTCTAAATAGATGCTCATCAGCATTACTGACGTAACGTTGTGCACAACCTCGTCAGCTGCGGTGGAACGCAGAGACTCAAGTTCCCTGACGGCGTCTCCCAGTCGGTGCGCAGCAGCAAGTGCTCGCGCCCGCTCAATGCGAATCTGGACAGCCGCGGCGGCATGAGCCTTCGCTGCGTCAGCGGATTCCTGGGCAGATACCGGAGTTGGGACGAAGGCGAGGAAGGCCAGAAGGAGTATCGGCAAGGAAATTTGTTTGCTTAGGGGATTTAGGATAAAAATTGTGATTGCCTTCAATACGTTAACTCCTGAAATGCAAAAAGCGAGCTTAAACGCTCGCTTTGCAGTACGTCGATCCGACGACCTATTATGTTCCTTTACACCCACTCGAGGCAAGTCCTGAGAGCTAGGGCGCAAGAGTCTAACTAGCGGGTCCCCTCACCAGGGTTCCTGAGGCTCTTCAGAATTCGCTCGCGAAAGACGCGGGCGCTGGCCTTGATGACCGCCTCGTTAAGGGTCAGCAGCCGCCGGTTTTGCATGACGATGCGGCCATTAATGATTACGGTTTGTACGCTCGAGGCTTTGGTGGCGTAAACCAGGTCAGAATAAAGGTTGTAGGACGGAATCTGGTGCAACTCGCCCCGCTCCACGAGTGCCAGGTCGGCGCGCTTTCCGGTTTCAATCGACCCGATTTCTTTTTCCAGATGCAGCGCCTGCGCTCCCCGAATTGTGGCCAACTCAAGAGCTTCCTGAGCCGAGATCACCTTTGGATCACCGCTGAATACCTTGTGCAACTTGGCTGCCGTGTCCATCTCTTCCCACATGCTGAGATCGTTGTTCGAGGCCGCGCCATCAGTTCCCAACCCGACCAGCAAACCATCTCTTAACATCTGTGGCACGGGCGCCACACCGGCTGCGAGTTTCATGTTCGATTGCGGATTGTGCACAACGCCAACTCCCAAACGCTGCAGGATACCCAGCTCGTTTGCAGTCGGCCAAACCACGTGCGCGGCGATAACACGCTGGTTAAGAAAACCGATGCGCGCAAGATATTCGATGGGACTCGTGCCCTTGGCCCTAATGCTGTCGTCCACTTCCTTCTTCGTCTCGGAGATGTGGGTCACGATGGGAGCTCCGGTGCGATCCGAGAACGCACGCGCAGCCTTTAAGTGCTCTTCGGAAACAGTGTAAGGAGCATGAGGCGCGATCGCGGGCACGATCAGATCATGGCCCTGCCACTTCTTGACGAAGCGCTCAACGTAAGCCATCGCTTCGGCATTTGTCTTGTTGTCAGGGACGGGAAAGTCTATGACGGTCTCACCGAGAACAGCGCGCACGCCCGCCTTGGCAGTTTCGTCCGCAACTGCGTCTTCGAAGTAGTACATATCACAGTAAGTTGTAGTCCCACCGCGAACCATCTCGGCCAGACCCAGACGAGTGCCGGCGCGTACAAATTCTTCGGTAACGTTCTTAGCTTCGGCGGGAAATATGTACTTCGTTAGCCAATCCTGCAGGTCGAGGTCGTCTGCCAACCCTCGAAACAGAACCATGGGAATGTGAGTATGCCCATTGATGAGCCCCGGAATGACTGTCTTGCCCGTCGCATCGACGGTCTGACGTCCTGCATATCTCCTGGCAATGTCAGCGTGCGAACCCACCGCCACAATACGTCCGCCCTTGACCGCGATACCGCCGTCTTCAATAAGCTGACGCGTAGGGTTCATGGTGACAATCGCGCCGCCGAGGACCACCAGGTCGACAGGCTCGCCACCACCTCGCCTCTGCGCGGAAGCGTCTGGCAAAGAATGATAGAGCACCACGGCCAATAGAATGACGAGTACAAGCCAAAGTCGTTTTGACATGTTATGAATCCGGAAAAGGTCGCCGTTAACTCAAGTCGGCGATAACTCAACTAGCGCCGGAGGCGCGGCAGAAGGTAGCCAGGGGCAAGCGGCTTTGCGCGCAGCCCCTGGATCAGATCCAACAAAGACAATCGCGCTCTGAAAGGGCGCAGCAAACATCATCAAACATGGAGGCTCGTCGTATTCAGTCGCGCTCCAGTTTCCAACATCTCCAGAGATTCAGTCTTACGAAGTTCTTTGCGCCCTTTCAGGGCGGATTGTGTTATTGATGTAACCCAGGGGCTGCGCGCCAAGCGCTTGCCCCTGGCTACCTTCTGCCGCGCCTCCGGCGCTGGTTGAATCGTTTCTCCCATCTCAGTGCTGATGAATCTCCGTCCGGTGGCTACAGAGACTGTGTGAGCCTAGGCTACTTGTGTCCCATAACTTCTTTCAGAAATCTGGCGTCGAACGCGCGCGGCAGGAGTTCCTTAATTGACACTGTCTCGCGCTGGCCCCGGAGATTAGCTAAGACGACCGTCGCATGCTTTGCGAACTCCCAAATAATCTGACGACAGGTACCACAAGGAGGCGTCAATGACTCAGTATCCGCCACGACCGCTAACTCCGTGAATTGCCGCTCGCCTTCCGATAGCGCCTTCCAGATAGCAACCCGCTCGGCACAAACCGTCAGACCGTAGCTCGCGCTTTCGACGTTGCAACCGGTGTAGACCATGCCCTTTTCTGTTCTTACTGCGGCGCCCACCAGAAAGTTGGAAAAGGGTGCTACTGATTGCACACGCGCGGCAGTCGCCGTTTCTATAAGCGACAGTAAGGACTCTTCGCTCATTGTTGGCCTCCCGTCGAGGTTAGAGCGCGCGCCAACCTCTCGCGAATCTTTCCACTAATCAAATCGATGCTCACTAGATTATGACCACCTTCCGGAATAATAACGTCTGCATAACGCTTCGAGGGCTCGACGAACTGCAAGTGCATGGGCCGCACAGTCGCAACGTATTGCTCTATGACCGACTCCACGGTCCGACCTCGCTCGGATATGTCGCGCCGAAGCCGGCGAATGAATCGAATGTCATCCGGCGTGTCGACAAAGACCTTGATGTCCATCTGATCGAGCAAACGCGGATCGGTAAAGATCAGTATGCCCTCCACAATCACAATCGGTTTTGGCTCGACGCGTCGCGTCTCATTCATTCGAGTGTCCGTCTTGAAATCATAAAGCGGTAATTCGATCGGTTCACCTGCCTTGAGTTTGCGAATATGATGTACCAGTAGCTCGTTATCCAGCGCCTCCGGGTGATCGAAGTTAGCGAGTTGGCGATAGTCCAGGGGAAGGTCTTTAAGATTACGATAGTAGGAGTCCTGTTGTATGAAAACAACTTCGCTCGCACTGACCGATTCCAGGATGCGGTTGGCCACAGTAGTTTTGCCCGACCCGGTACCTCCGCTAATGCCAATTATCATGCTAATGCTTTTCCTTGGTCCTTTCGCGCGTTGCAAGTTCACAGAAAGAAGTTTTAGGCCACAGATGAACGCGGATGTATTCAGATCTGAAAAGCCTTAAGCAAAACTGTTAGAGTTCCTGTTCTGATCCGCGTTTATCTACGTAAATCCGTGGCTAATTCTTTTCGTGTTAAGTGAGTCGGTCGATGATGTGACGCAGCAGTAGACTAAAAGTAGCTCTCACCCTGTTCCCAATCTCCATCACTTCCTCGTGATTGATTGGTCCGTCGCTAATTCCAGCAGCCATGTTCGTGATGCACGAAATACCCAGAACTCTCATTCCCATGTGACGCGCTACGATTGCTTCCGGCACAGTGCTCATGCCAATTGCGTCGGCGCCAAATGAGCGCAACATGTGGATTTCCGCCGGCGTCTCGTAATTTGGACCGGGAAGAGCGGCATAGATGCCACGTCTTACTTCAATGCCCAACACATTTGCTTCTTCGACCACGGTTTCCTGGAGCTCGCGAGAATAGACTTCAGTCATGTCAGGAAACCGCGGCCCGAAGCGCTCGTCGTTAGGGCCGCGCAACGGATTCACACCCATCAAGTTTAAATGATCGCTGATTATCATGAGGGTACCTTCGCTCAATTGAACATTGATGCCCCCCGCGGCATTGGTCAACAAAAGTGTTTCAATCCCCAGCAGCTTCAACGTTCGAATCGGGAAGGTAACTTCCTCCAACGAGTAGCCCTCATAGAAGTGCACTCGTCCCTGCATGGCAATGACGGGAACTGGTCCAACCTTACCGATAACCAGACTGCCGGCGTGTCCGGCAACTGTGGAAGACGCGAAGCCCGGAATCTCGGCGTAGGGGATGCGCACCGCTTCTTCAAACTCATCTGCGAAGCCCCCCAGTCCGCTACCCAGGACAACCGCTATCTGTGCGTCCAAAGTCGTGCGGGCGCGAATAGTGCGCGCCGCATGTTCGGCGCGCAAATATAGGCTGGAAGCTGCTGAACCTTCAAACATTTTGTCTTAGCTTAGCGAAATAGTAGCGATAGAGTCTCGCAGAGAAAGATGAGGAAGACCCGCTTCCCAACTTTTTACTGGTGGACCATATCGCTAAAATTACTAGCATCAGTTCCCATTGCCGGCACGCATCTAATTCACACCTAATCTTCAGATAGGTGACGACGGTGAACGCAAAATTCCCGGAACCGTTTCAACGGTTTGCAGCGGCGCCGGAGAAACCGTTCAAAACGGTTCAGAAGGTTAACGAACGTTCCCAACACCCAGCTAAAGCAGGGTGTGAATGAGAAGTCGCAAGCGAAGCCCTTGTTTACAGGCCACTCGTTTCTCGGTGTTCTCATCGCTCCTTTTGATAGGGGATGCCGATCGCTTTTGGCGGTCGGGATGACCCAATGAATCCCGCCAGGACAATAATGGTCAGCAGGTACGGCACCATATGTATGAATTGAACGGGGATGTCTTCGCCCGAGGGGAGTTTGACGACTCCCTGCATCTGGATCGTCACGGCTTCAGTCAAACCGAACAACAGACAGGCAAGCATAGTTTGTACGGGCCGCCACTTCCCGAAGATCAACGCAGCAAGTGCGATGAAACCTCTGCCTGAAGTCATGTTGCGAGTAAACAGCGACGACTGACCAATCGAAAGATATGCGCCACCAATGCCCGCGAGTATTCCTGACAGCAACACACCCGCGTATCTCATGCGCGCTACGGGAACGCCGGCCGCATCAGCCGCCTCGGGGTTTTCACCAACCGAGCGCAGTCGCAGGCCGAAGGGAGTCTTGTACAGGACGTACCACGCGATAGGCACCAAAGCGAAGGCAATCACAATCGGCGTCCAGGGTATCAAGTGCTCTTTGGGAATCTGGGGAGTCGAACCTGACGAAAGGAAAAATGCGCCACTAAGGAAACCCGGTACGCCAATCATCAGGATGTTGATGGCCGTCCCAGTTACGACTTGATCGGCGCGATAGCGGATGCAGGCGATCGCGAGGATCGCAGCGATCGCCAACCCAGCGCCCATCCCAGCCAGCAGTCCCACAAAAGGACTGCCGAATGCATATGTGACTGCCGCCGCGGTGAACGCTCCGGCCAGCATCATCCCTTCAAGGGCTATGTTGATTACGCCCGAGCGCTCAGAAAACATTCCGCCTAAGGCGGCAAGAATCAGAGGAGTGGTCAGGCGAATGGTTGACCAGATCAACGATATCGTGAAGATTTCAGCCATGTTTCCTCCACGTTACAGCCAACAGGGCACCCCGGCCGGTCAGCCCCGCTGAGGACCTCGCGATGCAGGCGGCACCCTGCTTCAGACTTTTGAGCGCTTAAGCAAACCATACTTCGCAAACGGACCACGGAAGAAAGCTTCCGCCGCCACAAACAGGATTATCGTTCCCTGCAACACTTGAACGATGTCCTTGGTTACATGTTCGGTAAAGGCGTCGACGGGGATGCCGCCTCGTTGAAGAATCGCAAAGAGTAGAGCCGATATGATTACACCCACGGGGTGGTTCCGACCGAGGAGGGCTACGGCAATCCCAGTAAAGCCGTAGTTATCAGAGAAGCCATCGTAGTAGCGATAACGATAACCAAGCACTTCATTGATCCCGACCATTCCCGCGAGGGCTCCGGAGATCGTCATGGCCACGATGATCTGCTTGCGGACCGAGATGCCACCATACTCGGCGGCACTGGGATTTGTGCCCGTGGCCCGCAGTTCGTAGCCCCATTTCGTTCGCCATAGAAAAAGATAAACCAGCCCGCAGCAAATCAGCGCCAGCACAAACGCCAGGTTCAGAGGAATAAACTCAGGTAGGCCCGGAATGAACCTGCCCAAGCGCGCGATATGTGCCCCTTCTCCGATTGGCACGGTCTGCATGATGGGATCGCCCGGGGTCTTGTAGTGATATTGCGTAAAGTAACTCAGGAGGGCGACGGCGATGAAGTTCAACATGATCGTGTTAATAACTTCGTGAGATCCAAACCTTGCCTTCAAAACTCCGGGAATTGCTCCCCACATTCCGCCACCTAGAGTCGCGGCTATGAAACACAAAGGAATCAAAAGCCACGGGGAGAGACCCGCGAATGTAATTCCCACCCATGCTGTGGCAAATGCGCCAATGTATAACTGGCCTTCAGCTCCGATGTTTAGCAAGCCGCAACGAAAAGCAACTAGGACGGCCAGACCGGTGAAAATAAGTGGGGTGGCGTAGAAAAGCGTGTAGCCGATGCCCACAGGCCAAGAGAACGCGCTACCAAAAAGCAGGCCATACGCCTGCAGGGGGTTGTCGCCAATAACGAGGATTAGAATGCCCCCAACAAAAAAAGCGGCGACGACGGCGATCAAGGGAAAGATCAGTTCGCGCAAAAGATTCATGGATTTTAGATCTTAAAGCTCTGTTCTTTCTGCTTGTTCGTTGCGCTTTGAACTTTGTACTTTGTGCTTGGTACTTTGTACCTCTTTTCGCTTCCTGAATCGCACTTACGCAAGAACAATGCAAAGTACAAAGAACAAAGTTCAAAGCTCCGTAAATCAAAAATCACAAATCAGAAATCAAAAATCTCCTTTAGTGTCCGCGTGTCATCAGCAGGCCAATTTCTGCGATGGTCGCGACTCTCGGGTCAACTTCACCGACGATGCGTCCTTCGTGAATGATCAGCAAACGATCGGAGAGTGACGTGACCTCTTCAAGCTCGGCTGACACCAGTAGCACCGCACAGCCCGAATCACGCAGGCCAACCAGCTTGCGATGAATAAACTCGATGGCCCCGATATCAACGCCTCGAGTTGGCTGCGAGACCAGCAGGAGCTTCGGATCAACTTTGAATTCCCTGCCGATGATCAGTTTTTGCTGGTTGCCGCCGGAGAGGGCACGCGCGGGAAGATCCGGATTCGCGGGGCGGACGTCAAAGCCCTCGATGATCTCAACTGCGCGCCTGCGAATAGCGCCGTTGTCCAGGAACGTGCCAGCGTAAGCAACGATAGGATGACGATAATGGAAGCCGAGAATCGAATTCTCTGCGAGATCGAACTCGAGCAACAAACCACGGCGATGTCGATCCTCCGGGATATGAGCAATCCCCAACTCTCGCCGCAGTCGCGCACCTTCCCGCGTGATGTCTCGATCTTCAATTCGGATCTCACCGGAAAGCTGCGAGGGGCTTAGTAGGCCGGCCAAAGCTTCCATCAGCTCCGTTTGGCCGTTCCCCTCAACCCCAGCGATGCCCAAAATCTCGCCTTTGCGAACTTCAAACGAAACGTCCTTGACCGATTCAGCCCCCCCCCTGGCCGTAACCGAGAGGTTCCGAACACTCAACTCGGCATTTCCTATTTTGGCGGGCGTCTTTTCGACGCGTAAGAGCACTTCACGACCCACCATCAATCGCGCCAGTTCAGCGGCGTTGGTTTCTTTTGTCTGTAAACGTCCAACAACGCGACCGTCGCGCATCACGGTCACCTCATCAGAAATTGCGAGAACTTCAGTGAGCTTGTGGGTGATTATTACTACCGTCTTTCCCTGCTCACGCATTCGTCGCAGGATGGAGAAGAACTCTTCGACTTCCTGCGGAGTTAAAACAGCGGTGGGCTCGTCGAGAATGAGCAAACGAGCGTGTCGATAGAGGGCCTTGAGGAGTTCGACGCGCTGTTGCTGGCCGACTGAAAGGTGCTCGATGACAGCGTGCGGGTTAACGGCCAGCTTGAATTCTTCCGAGAGCCGGCGAATCTCAACATCTGCTTTGGCAAGGTCTAGTGCAATTCCACTGCCCGGTTCAGCGCCCAGGACAATGTTCTCGGCCACAGTCATCGTGTCGACCAGCATGAAGTGTTGGTGGACCATACCAATTCCCAGGGCGATAGCATCGTGCGGGGTTCCGATGTCGTGCACATGGCCATCAACCAGGATTTCACCTTCATCCGCTTTGTAAAATCCATAAGCAATGCGCATCGCCGTGGATTTTCCCGCGCCATTTTCACCCACAATGGCATGGATCGTCCCCGGCTTAACGACGATGTTAACCTTGTCGTTCGCGACGACGGGACCGAAGCGTTTGGTTATGTTTCGGAGCTCAATCAATGGTCTTTGGTCTTTGGCCTTGGGTATTTAGTCGTTCCGTGATCAGGAGCCCGAACGATTTATTCTAAGAGTGCCAATCGAACGCAAGTAGGCGTTGAGCTTAGGCGTCAACTCCTTAATGATTGGAAGAAGGTCTTTAACCTCCTGCTTCGTTAAAAGCCTTCTTCTGTACGATCGGCGAAGCCAGTGCTGTGTTTCATATAAAGATCCTCGCGCGATTCTCAGAAAGCGCCGCAGATCCGGATCGGTTCTTCGGCCGCTACCCTCCGCAATATTCGCACCTATGCTGTCGGCGGCTCGTATTAATTGTTCGCCCACGGTGTCTTTAGCGAGGAAATCCCACCGAATAACGATCCTCCAGATATGGTCCGATAGTTTCTCAGATAACTTATAGACTTGCAGCTTCTCAAAATTTGTTCTTTCCATGGGTGAGGCCTCCGGATTAAGTTTTGATAATGCCGTTAGATAAGTTCGTGATCAAAGAACAAAGACCAAAGTCCAAAGACCAACGTTACTTCATCATCGCATCCGTAACCTTGATTTCGCCTTTGATAATTTTCTGTCTTGCTTCTTCCGCTTGTTGGATAATCTCCGGCTGTATCAAGGACCTATTGTTTTCATCCATCGCATAGGCGACTCCATCCTTATCAAGTCCGTAAACATGGAATCCGGCTTTGAATTGCCCGTTCACGACGTCTTTGATGATCTCATAAACAGCATTGTCGACGCGTTTCACCATGCTCGTCAGGACAAAGCCTGGCTTAACCATGTTCTGATTTGAGTCCACGCCAATGACGAAGTGGGTGGCACGTCCGTTTAGCATTCCCTGCTGCTCGACGGCGTCAAAAGCCCCCAAGCCTGAATTGCCCGCCGCAGTAAAGATCACGTCCGCACCTTTGCTGATTTGCGCCAGGGCGATTTCCTTGCCCTTGCCCGGATTATTCCAGGCCGCATCGGTAACGCCGACGTAATTTGGTATCACGCGAATGTTGGGATTAACTGCGCGGGCGCCTTCTTCATATCCTTCCTTGAAACGGTGAATCAGACCAATGTCCATCCCCCCCAGAAAACCAATCGTACCAGTCCTAGTCGTTCTCGCCGCCAGCATCCCCACCAGATACGAGCCTTCGTGCTCTTTAAAAACCAGCGATGCTACATTGGGAAGATTACTGACACCATCAACTATGGCGAACCGGATATTGGGGTAGTCCCTGGCAACCAGCTCGATGATCGGTGTTTGCGCGAAGCCGACTCCGACAATCAGATCATACCCGCGCTCCGCAAACGCGCGCATGGCCGGCTCGATTGAGGTGGGATTACCCGGTTCAATATCCCGCAGCACAATGCCGAGCGCGGGCTTGTCGCAACTCGTACCATCGGGCCACTTGCCGGTTTCCGCACACTTGGCTCCGGCCCATGCCGCCGCATTAAACGAGCGGTCATCCTTGCCACCGATGTCAAAAACAATCCCTACACGGATTTTCGACTTATCATCGGCACCGTAACCCTCGCGATTACAACCAGAGACGAATAAAGCGAAGAGACATACTAAGAGCAACACAAACACAAGGTATGACTTCATTCGTTTACTACTTCCTTGACAAGTGTTGGCAGGTCCCGCTTAAATTCGTCACCAATTTGGTACGCCGCCTGAATCCGACTGACAGCTTCACGGGCTCTGGACTCATCGCGGCTATATACCATTCCCAGCGTTTGCCCGGCAGTGACCTGGTCGCCAATTTTTATCTCCGAGAAAAAACCCACGGTCGCATCTATCTTGTCGTCGATTCGTACGCGTCCACCACCGAGTGCTGCAATAGCATGTCCGATTTCGGAGGTCTCAACAGCTGTGATGTAACCAGGGCGCCGAGATTCTACAATAAAGGATTCGCTCACCAAAGGAAGAACCCCGCGCGGATCATCACAAACACGCGGATCACCGCCCTGCGCCGCGACATTCTGCCGAAAACGCTCGAGGGCCTCGCCTGATTCGAGTGCCCGCTGCAAACGTTGCCGAGCCTCGTCAAGTGAATCGTCGACGTGGGCCAGCACCAGCATCTGGGCTGACAGCTCCAAGGAGAGATCGAGCACTGGCTGCGCAGCGGGGCCGAACTCGCCTCGTAGTATCTCAATACACTCTTTTACTTCAATCGAATTCCCAACGGCGCATCCGAGCGGTTGGTTCATATCCGTCAAAAGTGCCCGGGTGCGAATTCCGCACGAGTTACCAGTTTTAACGAGCGCCTGGGCCAGAGTCCGGGCCCGTTCCTCCTCCCGCATGAATGCACCCGAACCAACCTTCACGTCTATCACCATTGCCTCCAGGCCTGCCGCTCCCTTTTTGGAAATTATTGACGCCACAATCAGCGGAATTGCTTCGACCGTAGCGGTAGCATCGCGCAGGGCGTACATCTTCTTATCAGCGGGCGCAAGTTCAGCGGTCTGACCGGCCATCGCATAACCTACCTGCTCCAGGACGTTTTGAAACTCACTCGCCGAAAGGCTGACATGATAGCCGGGAATTGATTCCAGTTTATCGAGCGTGCCGCCGGTATGCCCCAGCCCGCGACCCGAGATCATCGGTACACAGACCCCGCAGGCGGCCACGAGAGGAGCTATTACCAGCGAAGTCTTATCACCGACACCTCCGGTGGAATGCTTGTCAGCTTTTGGTTTGGCAATACCGGAGAAGTCCAGGATGCTGCCCGATTGCAGCATTGCCTCTGTCAGAGACTGCTGCTCAGCCTCATTCATGCCGTTCAGGTAGATGGCCATGAGCAACGCGCTAGTCTGATAGTCGGCGATTTGGCCGTGCGTGACCCCGTCGATGAAGAAGTTGATCTCCGCCGGTAGTAGATGTTCGCGGTCGCGCTTTTTACGAATAATGTCCTGCGGTCTCAATTGGCCCTCTCAACTCCCCCGTACTTCGGCGCTCATTAACACTACAGCCTGGGCCTTAACGGCCAGACCCTGGCCCACTGTACCTATTCCCTCACCCGTCTTCGCCTTCACACTGACACAGTCAATTTCGACACCCAGTGTTTCAGCGATGTTCTCGCGCATTGAGTGCACGTAAGGTCTGAGCTTCGGCTGCTCGAGCATAACAGTCGCATCAACGTTGACTATAAGGAGACCCCGTTCCTGGGCCAACCACATCACGCGGGAGAGGAGTTGTAGGCTGTCCGCATCTTTCCACTGTGGATCTCGATCGGAAAAGTGTACGCCCAGATCACCTTCGCAAAGCGCACCCAGAATGGCATCAGCAATAGCGTGCAATAGCGCATCGGCATCCGAGTGGCCCTCAGCTCCGCGGGCGGTCGGAATGTGCACACCTCCCAAGACAAGCGGCCGGCCGTTAACCAAACGGTGTGTGTCATTCCCGATGCCGATGCGAAACATAAAGTCGATCTTTGAACTTTGTATTTTGATCGTTGGGCTTTGGGCTTTGGTTTTGGCTCGAATCCAAACTCTCGAACTGATCGAAAAGCCGCTAAGGGTTGCCCTTGAAGTGGGCGGAGCGGCAAGCTTAGCGACACCGCTTTAGATTGCTTGCGAATTAGTGCCGCAGAGTAATCAAAGCGTCGCTTTCCAGCCCCGCAGGCCTGCCCCTCTGGGGCTCCCGGACTCTCTCGGGCGCACTCCAACAGCTGGAAGGTAAGGGGGACGACAAAGCTCAAAGACCTAAGACCAGCTTCCCAGCTCGTTCAGTATCGCTTCCCCGACCACCAAATCTTCCTGGTTGGTGATCTTAATATTCCGCGAACTCCCCTCCACGATTGTCACCTTCACACCCAGTCGTTCGACCAGTGCGCTCTCGTCTGTCAGTTCAGGATCCAAGACGTCGGCCTGCTCGTAAGCCCGTCGTAACAATTCAAAGCGAAAACATTGTGGCGTCAGTGAACGTCGCAAAACTTTTCGAGGCAGTGTCCTGGCAACAATCCCATTGCTAACCTCCTTTATCGTATCGGTCACCGCCGTGGTCAGGATTGCCGCCTCGTTCGCTTCTGCCGCCTTAACGGTCTTCGTAATTTCGTCAGAGGTCACAAAGGGACGCACCCCGTCGTGTACCGCAATGATTTCAGCGGTAGCTGAACGAACCGCGAGCAGTCCCCTTAGAACAGACTCGGCCCGAGTAGTTCCTCCCGGAACAATCTGCGAAAGCTTCCGCAACCTGTGCTTTTTCGCAATGGCGAGAAAGCCGGCTGTGTCCGGAGCTGGTAAAACTAGAATGATTTCCTGAATGGCATCACACAGCTCGAAGGACCTGAGCGTGTGGATAATGATCGGTGTGCCCGCGAGTTCCAGAAACTGCTTGGCCCGGTTGCCGCCCATCCGAGTGCCCTGTCCGGCAGCAGCAATGATTGCGACATTCATAGAAAAGTGACAGGTAACAAGTAACAAGTGACAAGAACGACCATGCGATTCCTGTCACTTGTCAGTTATCACTTGTCACTATGATCTACTCCATTACCGGTTCGCCATCAGTGATACGTACCGGAGCCGGACCGCTTCTCGGGTCACGCTGCGCGCGGCGCGCGGTTCCATTCGTGCGATGCTCACCATTGCCATTCTCGGCCTCTTCCCAAAGACGGCCAAAGATCATTTTGCCGGCAGTAGTCTGAAGCACACTGGTAACGGCAATGTCGGCATTCTTTCCGATTAATCTCCGCGCGTTGTCGACAACGACCATCGTGCCGTCATCAAGATACGCCACACCCTGGTTGTATTCCTTGCCCTCTTTCAAAATGAAGACGCGCATGGCCTCGCCGGGTAGCACTACCGGCTTCAACGCATTCGCAAGCTCGTTGATATTTAGCACGCTGACGCCGCGTAGTTGCGAAACTTTGTTTAGATTGAAATCGTTCGTCACGATGACCGCATCTAGTTGCTTGCCGAGTTCAATCAGCTTCAGGTCAACTTCGCGCACCGAGGGAAAGTCTGTTTCTACAATCTGAATGTCCAGCGAACTGTTGTTTTGCAGGCGGTTGAGCATATCCAACCCACGACGACCACGTTGTCGCTTTGATGAATCCGGGGAATCGGCGACTTGTTGGAGTTCCCGAAGAATGAACTGCGGGATTATCAACGAGCCGGTAAGAAAACCTGTTTCCGCAACGTCGGCTATGCGTCCGTCGATGATTACTGATGTGTCCAGGATTTTTAAGTCACGGCGGGAAGCCTTGTCAGTGAGGATGCCGCCCAATGCGGACAGTTCAAGATAATCGCCCTTGGCAGCACCCACCATCAGCCCAACGTAGGCCATGAAAAAGGTCAAGGCTAATGTCACGAAGGTCTTGACTTCGGGAGCCACGGCCATTGATTCCTGTCTGCTGATCAAAGATCCGATCAGGAAAGCGCCAATGATTCCCATGATCGAACCAATAGCCGCTCCAATCAAAGTCTTTAGTGATGCACGTCGGATTCGGAGTTCGAAAAGTATTATACATATCGCGATCAAAGCGCCTACGATCGCAGAAATCCACCGGTCACGCGCAATTGGGCGGAGCACGTAACCTGATGCTACTAGAATGGCGGTAAAAACTAGTCGTATGATAACGACGTCGGCATGCATGGCAGCCGCAATCCTATCACGGTCTGAACTACCAGTCACCAAAAACCTTTTGGAACTAAGCGTTTTGCCGCTGTTCCTTCAGGTATTTGACTAACCCTGCTAACCCGATGGGGAAGGACCATTCCACCTGTATCCCGGGTCAGCCGGAACGTTCACTATGCCGGTGTTTCGTTGGCACGAAGCCAATTTAAGTAAGCTAAGCGCCGAGTCACTGTTGACTCGGCTGTCGATTTCGATATAGAAGCACCTTGCCTGAGGAACACCTTCCCGTTAACTGTCTGAGCGAGATGAAAGCAAGGGACGCTTTGCCGCCCAAAACGGCGGCGGATGCCTTCGCAAAACACCATGGAGAGCAGGTTAACTATGATGAGCACAAAGTACTTTCGAGTCAGGATAATACTGGTGGTCGCTGCGCTGTCGCTAGCCGGTTGCAGTAAGCTCGCAGAAGACAAGACCAGCAACACTAACGCTCCCGCATCCCAGGCTTCAACTCCTGCTGGCGCGGGAGGCCAGGCCGGCTCAGTACCGAAAGGCACCGACCCTGCCCCTGTGTCCGCGGGGCCAGCTCTGGCAACATCGGAAGGAGATAAGCCAGGCATTCGGGTTGAGGTCGTAGAGTTGAAGCGGACCAGCGGTAACACAGTCAACTTAAGTTCGCCATGATCAACGAATCCGATCAAGATATGGGGTTCGGATATGATTTCGGCGAAGGAAGTACCAGCGATATGGGTTCCGTCGCCGGGGCCCACTTGATAGATGCCGAGGGCAAGAAAAAATACTTCGTTGTGCGTGACACGGAAGGGGCCTGCGCGTGCAGCCGAGGTTTGTCCTCCATCAAACCCAAGACTCGCACCAACCTCTGGGCCAAGTTTCCCGCGCCGCCTGATGATGTGCAGCAGATCACGGTCGTCATTCCGCACTTCACACCGATGGATGATGTGCCCATCAGTCGGTAAGGGAGAAGTGATAATGAGGCGAGATAAACTTTTATTAAGTGGGCTTGCGCTGCTCTCGTTTCTATGTGGGTTTGGATCGCAGCCGGTGGTTGTTGGGCAAGAACCCACTAATAGCCCGGTTCAACGCACCGAAAGCCTGCAGACGAAAGTCCTAGATCTGGTCTTTCGCATTGAAGACCTGGGCGCCAAGGTGCAGGATCTGCAAGTAAAGGAAACTGGTCAGGAGGTACGCATTGAACTTGCAGCTGACGTCCTATTCGACTTTGATAAGGCTGACATCTTGCCGAAAGCGCAGGCGGCGCTAAAACGAGCCGCCGGAATCATTCGAGACAGGGCCAAAGGCGCGGTGCGCATTGAGGGTCACACGGACTCAAAGGGTTCTGACCCTTACAACCAGAAGTTGTCGGAGCGCCGCGCTCAGGCTGTGAAGACCTGGTTAACCGAGAAGGAAGGCTTGGGCAACGCCGAGTTTTCTATCCAGGGCTTTGGCGCGAAGAAACCCGTTGTTCCTAACCAAAAACCGGACGGGTCCGATGATCCGGGGGGACGCCAAAAGAATCGCCGCGTGGAAATCATCTTTAAGAAGTAATGGACGACTGTTTCAGCGGTAGTGGTTCCATCGATCGCGAGTATTAGCGAGCGGGGGAGTTCTCCCGACTGTTAAGGAGGGCTCGGCACATGGGCACACCAAACGTGTGAGGCGTTTCCGAGTGAGTTTCACTGTTGGGACACAGAGTGCGC
>Ga0136617_10002005_pt1 | contig 18134 bp, 18 predicted proteins | sample AntDrymUQ3222106_2_FD_129672 | JGI IMG/M metagenome (GOLD analysis project Ga0136617, IMG submission 129672) | Polar desert sand microbial communities from Dry Valleys, Antarctica - metaG UQ322 (21.06) | ecosystem: Environmental > Terrestrial > Soil > Desert | place: Antarctica: Dry Valley... | reverse complement strand
GATCCGGACTACGCCGCGCGCCACTCGGTGCCGGTGCTCTGGGACAAGCACGAGGGCCGGATCGTCAACAACGAGTCCGCCGACATCGTGCGGATGCTCAACGCGGAGTTCGACGAGTGGGGTGACCCCGGCGTCGACCTCTATCCCGCCCAGCTGCGCGAGCAGATCGACACGCTCAACGAGCGCATCTACGAGACCGTCAACAACGGCGTCTACGCCGCCGGCTTCGCCACGACGCAGGATGCCTACCACCGCGCGTTCGTCGACCTCTTCGCCACGCTCGACGTCCTCGAGGAGCGGCTCGGCGAGCAGCGCTACCTGACAGGCGAGCGCATCACCGAGGCCGACTGGCGGCTGTTCGTCACGCTCGTGCGCTTCGACGCCGTCTACTACTCGCATTTCAAATGCAACCTGCGGCGGGTCGTCGACTATCCGAACCTGTGGGGCTACACGCGCGAGCTGTACCAGCGGCCGGGGATCGCCGAGACCGTCGATCTGGACCAGATCAAGACCCACTACTACGGCACGCATCCGAGCATCAATCCGACGCGGATCGTCCCGGACGGCCCCGCTCTGGATTTTGGAGCGCCGCCGGCTCGCCGGCTGTAGTGTCCCTGTATGGGTGGATAGACGCAGTTCGATAGAAGGAGGAGATCATGGGACGGACGGTTCCACTGCAGGTGGCCGTCAACGGGGAGTCGCATGCATCGCAGGTCCCGGCGCGACTTCTGCTCGTGCACTACCTGCGCGACGAGCTCGGGCTGACCGGCACGCACGTCGGTTGTGACACATCCAACTGCGGGGCCTGCACGTGCCTCGTCGACGGCGAGTCCGTGAAGAGCTGCACGGTGCTCGCCGTCCAGTGCGACGGCGCGCAGATCACGACGATCGAGGGGATGGCCGGCGCCGACGGCGAGCTGCATCCGCTGCAGGAGGGCTTCTGGGCCAAGCACGGGTTGCAATGCGGCTACTGCACGCCGGGCATGATCATGGCCGCGGCCGACCTGCTCGCGCGCCGCACCGGCGACGGTCCGATCACCGAAGCCGAGGTCCGCAAGGGCCTGGAGGGCAACCTCTGCCGCTGCACCGGCTACCAGAACATCGTCAAGGCCGTCCAGGCCGCTGCGGAAGCCTCGCGGGGGGTGGCGGCATGAGCACGACGCAAGCTCCAAGCGCGAAGTTCGTCGGCCAGTCGCTGCGCCGAAAGGAGGACCCGCGGCTCATCACCGGCCGCGCGACCTACGTCGACGACCTCGCCCTCCCGGGGATGCTCTACGCGGCGATCGTGCGCTCGCCCGAGGCGCACGCGAGGATCCTCTCGATCGACGGGTCCTCCGCGCTCGCGTGCCCCGGCATCAAGGGGGTCTACACCGGCGAGGATCTGAGCGATCTGCTGGCCCCGCTGCCGATGGCCTGGGCGCCGCCCGGCGTCGAGGTCAAGACGCCCGAGCGCTGGCCGCTCGCCCGCGGCCACGTCGCGCACGTCGGCGACGCCGTCGCGATGGTCGTCGGCGACGACCGCTACACCGTCGTCGACGCCGCCGCGCAGGTCAGCGTCGAGTACGAATCGCTGCCCGTGGTGGTCGACGTCGAGGAGGCGCTGAAGGACGAGATCCTCGTGCACGAATCGCTCGGCACGAACAAGGCGCACGAGTGGTCGATGGGCGGCGGCGGGGACATCGAACAGGCGCTCGCCGACTCCGACGTCGTCATCGAGCAGCGGATCGTCAACCACCGCACGGCGGGCGCGGCGATCGAGCCGCGCGGCTGCATCGCCGAGTACCGCGCCGGCTCGCTGACCGTCTGGTCCTCGACGCAGGTGCCGCATCTCGTGCGGCTCTTCTACGCCGTGCAGATGGGCATCAGCGAGGACAAGGTGCGCGTCATCGCGCCCGAGGTCGGCGGCGGCTTCGGCAGCAAGCTGCAGGTCTGCGCCGAGGAGACGCTGTGCGCGTGGGCCTCCAAGAAGCTCAGCCGGCCGGTGAAGTGGATCGAGACGCGCTCGGAGAACATGGCGGTCTCGCACCACGGCCGCGACCAGGTCGACTACGTCCGGATGGGCGCGACCTCCGACGGCACGATCACCGCCTTCCACGCGAACATCATCCAGGACCTCGGCGCCTACTTCGGCCTCCTGACGCCGATGATCCCGGAGCTCGGTGCCTTCGTGATGACGGGCTGCTACAAGATCCCGGTCGTCCAGACCGACATCACCGGCGTGCTCACGAACAAGTACTTCACGGACGCGATCCGTGGCGCCGGCCGGCCCGAGATGACGCACATGCTGGAGGTCATGATCGACCAGCTCGCCGACGAGCTCGGGATCGACTCGCTGGAGCTGCGGCGCAAGAACTTCATCGCGCCGGAGGACTTCCCGTACGAGACGCCGTACGGCATCACCTATGACTCGGGCGACTACGCGGCGGCGCTCGACCGCGCGCTCGAGATCGTCGATCTCGACGCGTTCCGGGCCGAGCAGGCGTCCTTGCGAAAGCAAGGCGTCCTGCGCGGGATCGGCTTCTCGACATACACGGAGGTCTGCGGCCTCGCGCCCTCGCGGGCGGTCGGTCCGAGCGGCTTCGGCCTCGGGATCGGCCTCTACGAGTCGGCGCTCGTCCGCGTCCACCCGACGGGGTCGGTCACGGTGTTCACGGGCGCCTCGCCGCACGGCCAGGGCCACGAGACGGGCTTCGCGCAGATCGTCGGCGATCGCCTCGGAGCCGATCCGGCCGTCGTCGAGGTCGTCCACGGCGACACCGCGACGGGCCCGATGGGCCTGGGCACATATGGCTCGCGTTCGCTGGCGATCGGCGGCGTCGCGGCCGCACACGCGGCCGAGAAGATCGCGGCGAAGTGTCGCGAGATCGTCGCCCACAACCTCGAGGCCGATCCCGAGGACGTCGAGGTCCGCGACGGCAGGTTCTCACTGCGCGGCGATCCCGACCAGGGCATGACGCTCGCCGAGGTCGCCGGCTGCGCGTACATCGACGCGACGAACATGCCCGAGGGGATGGAGCTCGGCCTCGAGCAGATGCTCATCTACGACCCGACGAACTTCGTGTTCCCGTTCGGCACGCACGTGTGCGTCGTCGACGTCGACCCGGAGACCGGCAAGGTCAAGGTCGTGCGCTGGGTCGCGGTCGACGACTGCGGTCCCGCCGTCAACCCGATGCTGATCGACGGGCAGGTGCACGGCGGCGTCACCCACGGCATCGGCCAGGCGCTCTACGAGCAGGTCGTCTACGACGAGCGCGGCCAGCTCGTGACCGGGACGTTCATGGACTACGCCCTCCCGACGGCGGAGGAGATCCCGAACTTCGAGCTCGACCGCACGGAGACGAAGTCGCCGTCGAACTCACTCGGCGTCAAGGGCATCGGCGAGGCGGGCACGATCGCGGCGACGCCCGCGATCGTCAACGCGGTCATCGACGCGCTGCGCCACGAGGGCATCTCCTACATCGACATGCCGCTCACGCCGATGCGCGTGTGGCAGGCGCTCGAGGAGGCGCGCGGCCGCGGCGAGGGTCCGCGGGACACCGAGCAGGGCGTCTCGCTGCCGCCGCAGGGCGAGGGCTCGGCGGGCTCCGGACCGACGCGCCCCGAAGGAGGTGCGTCATGATCCCGGCCGAGTTCGACTACGCGGTCGCGGACTCCGTCGAGGATGCGATCCGCCTGCTCGCCGAGGGCGGTGCGGATGCCAAGCTCCTGGCGGGCGGGCACTCGCTGCTACCGCTGATGAAGCTGCGCTTCGCGGCTCCGTCGCTGCTCGTCGACCTGCGCAACGTTTCCGAGCTGCGCGGCGTGCAGACCCGCGACGACTCGTTCCGGATCGGCGCTTTGACGCGCCACGCCGATCTGCAGGAGCGCGAGGACATGGGCCTGATCGCCGCGGCGGCGAAGCAGATCGCCGACCAGCAGGTGCGAAACCGCGGCACGATCGGCGGCTCGCTCGTCAACGGCGACTCGGCCGCGGACCTGCCCGCCGTGCTGCTCGCGCTCGAGGGGTCGGTCATCGTCCGTGGCTCGGGCGGCGAGCGCGAGATCGCGGCGGCGGACCTGTTCGAGGAATACCTGTCGACGGCGGTGGCGCCGGGCGAGGTCCTCACCGAGGTCCGCATCCCGGCGCTCGTGGGCTACGGCTTCGGCTACGAGAAGTTCAACCGCCGCTCGGAGGACTGGGCGATGGTCGGCGTCTGCGCGCTCGTGAAGGCGACCGGCGGCGTCTGCGAGGACGTCCGCATCGGGCTGACGCACATGGGCTCGACGCCGCTGCGCGCGAGCGCGGCGGAGGACGCCTTGCGCGGCCAGCCGCTCGACGACGAGCACATCGCCGCGGCGGCCGCCCTGGCGGCGGAGGGCACCGACCCGCTCGCGGACCTCAACGCGACGCCCGACTACAAGCGCCACCTCGCGCGGGTGCTGACGAAGCGTGCGCTGACGACGGCGAGCGCCGTGTGATCGCAGCGGTCGTCCTGGCAGCGGGATCCGGCTCGCGCTTCGGCGGCGCCAAGCAGCTCGCCGAGCTCGACGGGATCCCGCTGCTGGAGCACGCGCTGCGGGCCGTCGAGGCCGTACCGGCGATCGAGCGGATCGTCGTCGTACTGGGCGCCCGCGCGGACGAGATCCGCGCGGGCGTTCACTTCGGGCTCGCCGAGCCGGTCGTCTGCGCCGACTGGGCCGAGGGCCAGGCGGCGTCGCTGCGCTGCGGCATCGAGGCCGTCGCCGGCGCCGAGGCCGCGGTGCTGACGCTCGGCGACATGCCCCGGGTCACACCGCAGGTGATCACCCGGTTCGCGGACATCGCCGCCGAGCACGGCTCGCACGCGCGGGCGCGAGCCGTCTACGACGGCATGCCCGGCCACCCGGTCGGGCTCGGCAGCGCGTACTTCGAGCAGATCGCAGCGCTGCGCGGCGACGTCGGAGCACGGGACGTGCTCAAGGCGATCGGCGCCATCGCGATCGAGTGCTCGCACCTGTGCTCGGCCGCCGACGTCGACACGCCCGAAGCGCTCGAGGAGCTGCGCGGGTGACCGAGCCGGGCTGGGCGTGTGCCTTGACATCGATGGCGAGCGCGCCTGGGCCTGGGCTCGCGCCCGCCGCCCCGCCCGCTACCCGCCTGGCGGTCCCCCGAGCAGGAGCACGTCGCCGAGCAGGAGCAGCGCCACCGCGCAGACGACGAGCGCGAACGCCCGTCCCAGCACGGCCTGTGGCATCCGCGCGGACACGCGCGTCCCGAGATACGCGCCGAGCGCCGTCGGCAGCGTCAGCGCGGCGGTTATTCCGAGATCGATGTGGCTGCCGGCGAGCAGGTGGCTCGCGAGCGCGACGACGCCGGTCAGCGTGATGATCACGAGCGACGTCGCCACGGCGCGGCGGAACGCGACATCGAACCACAGCGTCAGCACCGGCACGATGATGAACCCGCCGCCGACGCCGAAGAAGCCGGTCAGCGCGCCGACGGCGAACCCCGCCACCAGCACCCGCACGAGCGTCGGCTGCGGGCACCCGCAGTCGTCGTCCCGGGCGGTCGCCGCGGCCCGCTGCCACGTCGCGAACGACGCGACGAGCATCACCGGCACGAAGAGGAGCACGAGCAGCGCCGCGCCGACCGTCGTGCCCGCCAGCGTCCCGAGCAGGGCGCCGGCCGCGGCGGGCAGCGCGAAGGCAAGCGCGATCCGCCAGCACACCTGGCCGCTGCGGGCAAGCGATCCCGCACCGACGGCCGCGGCAATCGCGACGACGATCAGCGACGCCGTCGCCGCCGGCCCGACCGGCTCGCCGAGCACGTAGACGAGGACCGGCAGTGCCAGGATCGCGCCGCCGCCGCCGACCGAGCCGACGATGAGCCCGATCACGAGCCCGAGCGCAGCGGCCGTGACGAGCACCGGCGCGGGTGCCTAGCCAGAGCGCTCGACGGGGTGCCCCGCGCGCTCCCAATGCCCGACGCCGCCGGCGGTCACGTGGACGACGTGCTCGGCGCCGTGGCGCGCGAGCAGGCTCGCCGCGACGGCCGCCCGCTGGCCGGACGCACAGACGACGGCGACCGGCCGCCCCGGGTCGATCCACTCCGGAATCGCGTCGATGTCGTGGTAAGGCGTATGCGTCGAGCCGGGTATGTGTCCTTCATCCCACTCAGACCGCTCGCGCACATCGAGGAGCTGCAGCTCGCCGGCCCGGGCGTGCAGGTCGCCGATCGTCAGCCGCTCGATCTGCGCGACCGTCCGGCGCTCCTCGCGCCAGCTCGTCATCCCGCCGTGCAGGAAGCCCGCGAGCCTGCGGATGCCGACCGCCGTCGCGAGCTTCGCGGCGTGCAGCGCGTCGGCGTCGTCGCGGCCGACGAGCACGATCTCCTGCTCGCGGTCGGCGATCCACGCCAGCCGCGAGCCGAAGCCGGCGCTCAGCGACGTGACGCAGACGGCTCCGGGGATGTGCGCCTCGTCGAACTGCTCGTTGGTGCGCACGTCGACGACGAGCGCGCCGTCCCTGCTCATGAGGTCGACCTGCCGCGGCGCGAGCGGCTGCGCCTCCACGCCCGCGGTCAGCAGCGGGCTGCGGTTCATGGCGACGATCGCCTCGAAGTTCGGCGGCTGGGGCCCGAGCGTCGCGGTCGAGCGCTCGACGAAGCGCTCGACGTCGGTCTCCCCGAGCAACGCGTTGTGCAGGCGCTCGTAGCCGATCGTCGAGGAGATCTTCATGTCCATCCCGGGTCCACCGCACATCGAGCCGCCGAGATGCCCCGGCCACACCTCGCAGGCATCGGGCAGCGCCAGCAGCGGGTCGCGCAGGCTGGCGAAGATCGCGCGCGCGCCCTCGTCGCGGTCGACAGCGAGATCGGGTCGCGCGACGTCGCCGACGAAGAGTGAGTCGCCGCTGAGCACGGCCCAGGGCTCGTCGCCGCGCGTGCGGTCGACGAGCGCGAAGGCGGTGTGTTCGGGACGGTGACCCGGCGTGTGCAGCGCGCGCACGACGACGGCGCCGAGCTCGAGCTCCCAGCCATCGTCGAACGGCTCGTGGTCGTAGTCGGGCGCGGCAAGGCGGTGGACGTGGATCGTCGCGCCTGTCGCGTGGGCCAGCCGGCCGTGCCCCGACACGTGATCGGCGTGGTTGTGCGTCTCGAGGATGTGCTCGATTTGGACACCCATGTAGCGTGCTAGGTCGAGGTAGACATCGATCTCGAAGCGCGGATCGACGACGGCAGCGATTCCTGTGCCGTCGTCGCCGATGAGGTAGGACGCGCAGCCGAGGTCGTCGTGGGTGACCTGTCGGAAAATCATCGTGCGACCATACAAAGACGAGCCGCGCCGATACGAGAGCGCATATAGAGCGTTTCCTAACGAAAGTGCCTGACATTTCGCTTGAATCCAAAGTCAGCGAACGCGAGGATGCCACGATGCCCCTGGTGGAGGAGCCGGTCGACGCTGCCCGCAGCGCGACGGACGAGTTGCCCGCGAGCCTCGAGTCGCTCGCGCTGACGGCCGTGCGCGCAGCGGCGCTCGCTGCGGCCAGGCACGCCGGTTCCGGCGACGGCAAGGCCGCCGACGGCGCCGCCACCGAAGCGATGCGCGCCGTGCTCGGCGAAACCAAGGGCCTGGGAACGGTGATCATCGGCGAGGGCGAGAAGGACAACGCCCCGATGCTCTTCAACGGCGAGGAGCTCGGTGACGGCGACGGCCCGCGCTTCGACATCGCCGTCGACCCCGTCGAGTGCACGGACCTCTGTGCGGCCGGGCTGCCCGGCTCGCTGACGACGATCGCGATGGCCGGCGACGGCTGCCTGTGGTCGCCCGGCCCCGGCCACTACCAGGACAAGCTCGTCGTCGGCCCCGCGGCACGCGACGCGATCGACCTGCGCGCGGAGCCCGAGCAGAACGCCGAGCGCGTCGCTGCCGCGCTCGGCAAGCCGGTCACCGAGCTGCGTGTCCTCGTGCTCGACAAGCCGCGCCACGCCGAGCTCGCCGCGCGCCTGCGCGCGATCGGCGTATGCGTGATCATGCCGAGCGCCGGTGACGTCGCGGGCGCGATGTTCGCGCTCCTGCCGGGCACGGGCGTGGACATGCTCATGGGCATCGGCGGGACGCCGGAGGGCATCATGGCCGCCTGTGCCGTGAAGGTTCTCGGCGGCGGCATGCAGACCCGCCTTGCGCCGCAGCGCGACACCGAGGCCGCAGCGGTCGCCGCGGCCGGGATCTCGACCGACGAGATCCTCGACGCGGAGGACCTCGTCCGCGGCCCCGCGATCTTCGCGGCGTGTGGCATCACCGGCGGGACGATGCTCGGCGCGCCCCGTCTCACGGCGGGCTGGATCTCCACCCAGTCGCTGATCGTCCGGCCCGGCTCGTATCGCCGCATCGTGGAGAGCACCCCCGCCCCCGCAGCCAACTCCTCAGGAGGATGACCAGATGCCCCTTGTGACCATGCGACAGCTGCTCGACGAGGCCGCCGCCGGCGGCTACGGCGTCGCAGCGTTCAACGTCAACAACATGGAGCAGATCCAGGGGATCATGGAGGCCGCGCTCCAGACGCAGTCGCCGGTCATCGTGCAGGCCTCGCGCGGCGCGCGCTCCTACGCCGGCGACCGCTTCCTCTACCACCTCATGCTCGCCGCGCAGGAGACCTACCCCGACATCCCGGTCGCGCTGCACCAGGACCACGGCAACTCGCCCGCGACCTGCATGAGCGCGATCGAGCTCGGCTTCACGAGCGTGATGATGGACGGCTCGCTCGGCGAGGACGCCAAGACACCGCTGTCCTTCGAGGACAACATCGCCGTCACGAAGGAGGTCGTCGACTACGCGCATCCGCGCGGCGTGACGGTCGAGGGTGAGCTCGGCACGCTCGGCGGGATCGAGGACGGCGTCGGCTCGGGCGAGATCTGCCTCACCGATCCGGCCCAGGCCGAGGAGTTCGTCGAGCGCACGGGCGTCGACGCGCTCGCCGTCGCGATCGGCACGAGCCACGGCGCGTACAAGTTCTCGCGCGAGCCCGACGGAGACATCCTCGCGATGGAGATCATCGAGGACATCCATCGCCGCCTGCCTGACACCCACATCGTCATGCACGGCTCCTCGAGCGTGCCGGCGGAGCTCGTCGAGCGCATCAAGGCCGCCGGCGGCGAGGTCGACGCCGGCTTCGGCGTGCCGATCTCGGCGATCACCCGCGGCATCGAGCACGGCGTGCGCAAGGTCAACATCGACACGGACGGCCGCCTCGCGATCACCGCGTCGATGCGCGAGCACTTCAAGGACACGCCGACCGACTGGGACCCGCGCGGCCCCGGCAAAGCCGCCCGCGCCGCGATGAAGGAGCTCGTCGCCCAGCGCATGCGGGAACTCGGGATGGCCGGCCACGCGGGCGACTACGAGCCGATGTCGCTCGAGGACATGGCCGCGCGCTACGCCGCCGGCGTACGCACGGCGGTCTAGACGGCCAGGACGCCGGCGAGGCCGAGGCAAGCGCACATGATCGACGTCACGTTCCTCGGCACGGACGTCCGTCCAGCGGGCACGGCCGTGATCATCGACGTGCTGCGCGCGACGTCGACGATCACGCTCGCGCTGTCCTCGGGCTACGAGCGCGTGCTCGTCGCCGGCAGCATCGAAGAGGCAGAGCAGCTGCGCGCGCCCGGTCGCGTGCTGGCGGGCGAGGTTCGCTGCGCGCGCGCTCCCGGCTTCGACCTCGGCAACTCGCCCGAGGAAACGCTCCAGCCGCGTGCGCCGGAGCTCGTGCTGGCGACGACGAACGGCGCCCCCGCGATCGTCGCCGCGGCGGCGATCGCCGACGAGGTGCTCGCCGCGTCGCTGCTGAACCTCGACGCGGTCGCGGCACGGCTCGCCGGCACCGACGACGTGCTGCTCGTATGCGCCGGCACCGACGGTCGCGTGAGCATCGAGGACGTCTACCTCGCCGGTCGCCTGAGCGCAGCGCTGGACGGGCCGCGCAGCGATGCCGCTCGGATCGCCGAGGCCGTCGCGGCGTCCTATCCGACCAGCCGCGACGCGCTCGAGGCGAGCGCGGGGGCGGTCGGCCTGCGGCGCGAAGGACTGGAGTCCGACATCGCCTTCTGCGCGCAGGAGTCGATCGTCGATGCCGTGCCCCAGCTGACCGCCACGATCGACGCGGTCGCGGTGCTGACACGAGCGCCGGCCGGGGTGCCGGCTGCCGCGACGAGCGCCGGCGCGCCCACTGACACATAAGTCTATGCCTATGGAAAAGCCATTATATTTTGCTTTCAACCTTTGGATCGAAAGGGTAGTGTGCTTCTAGCGCACCCCGAGAGAGGATGGAATGAGCACCACTGAGAAGGACGGACAGAAGAAGACGAAGAGTCGCTGGGATTCAGGTGTCACCCCGTACGCAGAGATGGGCTACTGGAATCCCGACTACGAGCCCAAGGACACCGACGTCCTGTGTGCCTTTCGCATCACGCCGCAGGAGGGCGTGGACGCCATCGAGGCTGCGGCTGCCGTCGCGGGCGAGTCGTCGACCGCCACGTGGACGGTCGTCTGGACCGACCGCCTGACGTCCTACGAGCACTACCAGGCCAAGGCTTACAGCGTCGAGGAGGTTCCCGGCACCCCGGGGCAGTACATCGCGCTGATCGCCTATGACATCGACCTCTTCGAGGAGGGCTCGATCGCGAACCTCACGTCGTCGATCATCGGCAACGTCTTCGGCTTCAAGCCGCTCAAGGCGCTGCGCCTCGAGGACATGCGGGTTCCCGTCGCCTACGTCAAGACGTTCCCGGGCCCCCCGCACGGAATCACGATGGAGCGCGAGTACCTCGACAAGTTCGGCCGCCCGCTGATCGGCGCGACGACGAAGCCGAAGCTTGGCCTGTCGGCCAAGAACTACGGCCGCGTCGTCTACGAGGCGCTGCGCGGTGGCCTGGACTTCACGAAGGACGACGAGAACATCAACTCGCAGCCCTTCATGCGCTGGCGTGACCGCTACATCCACTCGATGGAGGCAGTCCAGCGCGCGCAGGCCGCCACGGGCGAGGTCAAGGGCCATTACCTCAACGTCACGGCCGGCACGATGGAGGAGATGTACGAGCGCGCCGAGTTCGCCAAGGAGGTCGGCTCGGTCATCATCATGCAGGATCTCACCGTCGGCTACACGGCGATGACGTCGATGTCGAAGTGGTGCCGTGCCAACGGCATGCTTCTGCACCTGCACCGCGCCGGTCACGGCACGTACACGCGTCAGAAGACGCACGGCGTGTCGTTCCGCGTCATCGCGAAGTGGTGTCGCCTGCTCGGCGTCGACCACATCCACGCGGGCACCGTCGTCGGCAAGCTCGAGGGCGACCCGGCGATGATCATGGGCTACTACAAGATCCTGCGCGACAACTACATCGAGAAGGACCTCCAGCAGGGGATCTACTTCGACCAGGACTGGGCGTCGATGCCGGGCGTCATGCCGGTCGCATCGGGCGGCATCCACGCCGGCCAGATGCACCAGCTGCTGCACTACCTCGGCGAGGACTCGATCCTGCAGTTCGGTGGCGGCACGATCGGCCACCCGATGGGCATCGCGGCGGGCGCCAGCGCCAACCGCACCGCCGTCGAGGCGATCATCCAGGCTCGCAACGAGGGCCGCGACTACTACACCGAGGGTCCGGACATCCTCGTCGAGGCCGCCAAGGGCTGCCCCGAGCTGAACGCGGCGCTCGAGGTCTGGAAGGACATCACGTTCGATTACACCTCGACCGACACGGCTGACGTCGAAGTCACGCCGACGTCGGCGTAGGGGAGAGAGAAGACATGAGACTCACGCAAGGACAGTTCTCCTTCCTGCCCGACCTGACGGACGAGCAGATCGAGGCGCAGATCAGGTATGCGCTCTCCAACGGCTGGTCGATCATGGTCGAGTACACCGACGACCCGCACCCGCGCAACGGTCTGTGGGACATGTGGTCGCCGCCGATGTTCGACCTCACCGAGGACGAGGCCGACGTGGCGATGCGCGACGTCAACGCCTGCCGCGAGGCGCACCCGCATCTCTATGTGAAGGTCGTCGCGTACGATCGCTCGCTTGGACGCCAGACGTCGGCGATGTCGTTCATCGTCAACCGGCCGGAGGTCGAGCCCGGGTTCCGCCTGGAGCGCCAGGAGACGCACGATCGCGTCATCCGCTACACGATCCACTCCTATGCCGGCCTCAGCACGCCGGCCGGTCAGCGCTACGGCGGCGAAGGCGACGAGCTGGCGCCGATCATCAGCGCGTCCCAGACGAAGTCCAACGGCAAGTCGGCGGACTAAGTGGCACAGACGCTCGAAACGCTTCCGGAGAAGCTCGAGGACCTGCCCGACGGCGGGGACGCCGTCGAGCAGGTCCTCGCTCAGCTCGACAAGGAGATGGTCGGGCTGGGGCCTGTGAAGGAGCGGATCCGCGAGATGGCGGCGCTGCTGGTCATCGACCGGCTGCGCCGCGACGCGGGACTCGACTCGTCGCGGCCGTCGCTGCACATGACGTTCACCGGCAATCCCGGCACGGGCAAGACGACGGTCGCGTTGAAGATGGCGGAGATCCTCTTCAAGCTCGGCTACATCAACAAGCCGAAGGTCGTGTCGGTGACACGCGACGACCTCGTCGGGCAGTACGTCGGGCACACCGCTCCCAAGACGCGCGACGTGCTCAAGCGCGCCAAGGGCGGGGTGCTGTTCATCGACGAGGCCTACTACCTGTACCGACCCGAGAACGAGCGCGACTACGGGCAGGAGTCGATCGAGATCCTGCTGCAGGTCATGGAGACCGAGCGTGAGGATCTCGTCGTCATCCTCGCGGGCTACAAGGACCGGATGGAGACGTTCTTCAGGTCCAATCCGGGCATGGGCTCGCGCGTCGCGCACCACCTGCATTTCCCGGACTTCACGCCCGACGAGCTCGTGCAGATCGGCGACCTCATGATGGAGCAGCAGCAGTACAAGTTCGACGACGATGCCCGCAAGGCGTTCGAGGAATACATCATGCGGCGCCTCGAGCGCCCGCGCTTCGCCTACGGGCGCAGCATCCGCAACGCGATCGATCGTGCGCGCATGCGTCAGGCCGGCCGTCTGTACGACAACCGCGAGAACCTGAGCAAGGAAGACCTCATGACGATCAAGGCCGAGGACATCCTTGCGAGCTCGCTGTTCGGCGATGAAGAGGGCGAGTCCCCCGACGACCAGGACGAGTCCGCCAAGGACAAGAAGCCGAAGACCGCACCCGGTAACCAGAGTTAGCAGATGGCTGAGTCCACGGCTCGCACCATCTAGAGGAGCAACAGTGCCCCGACCGATCATTCTCGGCGTCGTCGGCGATTCCGCGACCGGCAAGACGACGCTGAGCCGCGGACTCGTCCGCATGCTTGGCGACAACAACGTTACGCACGTGGCGGCCGACGACTATCACCGCTACGACCGCCGCCAACGTGCGGAGCACCAGATCACCCCGCTGCATCCGGACTGCAACTACATCGACATCATGGAGCGCCACTTCGCCGAGCTGCGCGCCGGCAACGCGATCCTCAAGCCGGTGTACCAGCACAAGAACGGCACGTTCGGCCCGCCCGTGTACACGAAGCCCAAGCAGTTCACGCTCATCGAAGGGCTGCTCGGGTATCACACGCCGGAGCTGCGCGACAGCTACGACGTGCGCGTCTTCCTGGCCCCGCCGGAGGATCTGCGGCGCAAGTGGAAGGTCCAGCGCGACTGCTCGCGGCGCGGCTACACGACCGACCAGGTGCTCGAGGAGCTCGACCGGCGCGAGCCGGACTCCGAGCTGTTCATCCGCCCGCAGCAGCGCTGGGCCGACCTCGTCGTCTCCTTCAAGGCGGGCGGCGGCGGCGACCAGGAGCACCTCGACGCGGAGATCGCCCTGCGCAAGGGCCTCGTGCATCCCGACCTCTCGGAGTTCGCCGAGGCAGGCGGAAAGGGCGTCACGGTCGACGAGGCCGAGCACGAGCATCGCCTCTTCGTCCCCGGCGACATCGACCCGGCCCTGGGGTCCGCGATCGAGGAGGCCGTCTGGGAGCGGATGCACTTCGCGAGCCACCTGCGCTCGGAGCGCCTCGGCGAGTTCACCGTCGGCACGGAGCTGCATCGCTCTGAGTCGCTGGCGATCGTGCAGGTGCTCGTCCTCTACCACCTCGTCACCGCGCGCGCCACGGTTGCGCTCGGCGGCGACGACACTCGCGCCGACACGGCGCCCGAGAGCCGCACCTCGGCGCCCACAGCCCAGTAGGCCACGGCCAACACGTCCTCGTGAGGAAGGGCCCGCGGCTTGCCGCGGGCCCTCTTTCGTCGGGCGTGCGGCAGGAGTACAATCGTGTCAATTGATACGAAGTTGGGAGGCTGCGATGTACGTACGCGACGGCATGAACCGGACCGTGGTGACGGTCGGGCCCGACCACACGCTGCACGAGGCCGCACGGCGGATGACCCATGCCGAGGTCGGCGCCGCGGTCGTGATCGACCCGGACGGCGCGGGCCCCGGCATCGTCACCGAGCGCGACCTGCTGTACGCGTCCGGTCGCGGCGACGACCTCGACCGCGAGCGCGTCGTCGATCACATGACCCAGCGGTTGACGTACGCCGCCGCCGACTGGCCGCTCGAGCGCGCTGCGGCGGAGATGGTGCGGGCGCGCTTTCGCCATGTCGTCGTGCTCGACGGCGCCGAGGTCGTCGGTATTCTCTCGATGCGCGACATCGTGCGCTTCTGGGTCGAAACCGGGGTCGCCAGCGAGTTTGCAAGCAAATCACGGGAAAAATCAATAGGTCCTGTGGCCCTCATCTGAGATCCTGTAGCTCGTACCAATTGTTACAAGCTACAGGGGATTCACATGACCAGGTCCACTCGCGTGCTCATCGTCGCCAACCGCACCGCAGCCACCGAAGGGCTGCTGGAGGCGGTTCGACGGCGGGCGCAGCGGGACCCGGTCACGTTCCATCTCCTCGTACCAGCTACGCCGCGTGGCCTTCACCGCGTCGTCGACCCCGAGGTCGCCGGGCGGGAGGAGGCAGCGGCGCAGCTCGAGCATGCGCTCGAGTACCTGCGGGAGGCGGCCGGAGCGAACGTCAGCGGGCACGTCGGCGACGCGGATCCGATGGCGGCGATCTCCGACACGCTCCACGAGCGCGAGATCGACGAGATCATCATCTCGACGCTTCCGCGCCGTCTCTCGCGGTGGATGCGCCTCGACCTTCCCAGCAAGGTCCGCGGCATGGGCAAGCCGGTCACGCACGTCGAGGCCGTGCGCGCGCCGGCGGTGGAGCCCGAGGTGGTCGGCGACCGGGCGGCCTAGCCTGGGCCGGCGGCGCGGGAACGCGCCGCCGGCGGGCGGGCTTACTTGGCGCGCGCCGTCTTCGCGGCGGGGCGTTCGAGCCCGGATGTCTCGCCGAGCGCGTCGCGTGCCGTCGGCGAGGCGGCGAACGTCATGAAGCGCTCGACGGCCGCGCGGCGCGGGCCGATCGTCGAGCACATCGCATACCAGCGCCGGGCCGCGGGCCGGTGGCGCACGGGCAGCGATGCCAGCAGGCCGTGATCGATCTCCAGCGCGACGGCAGCGCGCGAGATGAACGCGATGCCGAGCCCGGCGCGGGCCGCCTGCTTGATCGCACCGTTTGAGCCAAGCGTCAGCGTCTGCGGCTCGAGCGCGGCGGCGGCGAGGAACTCCTCGTTGACGATTCGGGTGCCAGAGCCGGGCTCGCGCAGCAGCCAGACGCGGCGCTCGAGCTCGGCGGCGTCGACGGTGCCGCCGCCGGCGTGCGGGTCGTCGGGCGACGTGATGAGCAAGAAGTCGTTGGCGAGGATCGCCGCCGACTGGATGCGCGGGTCCCGCGGCGGGCGGCCGCCGATCGCGACGTCGGCGCGGTGGTCGAGCACGAGGTCGAGGACCTGCTCGCGGTTGCCGACGGCGAGCGTCAGGCCGATCGCGTCGTTGCTCTGCGAGAACGCGCGCATGAGCGGCGGCACGAAGGACTCCGCCGCGGTTGTGACCGCCGCGAGGCGCAGGCGGCGGTCGGCGAGGTGCGCGGCCTCGCGCGCCGCGCGGCGACCCTCCTCGAGCAGGCCGATGACGTCGGCGGCGAACGGCGCGAACGCGTTGCCGGCTGCGGTCGGGCGGATGCCGCGGCCCTCGCGCTCGGTCACCGGCGTGCCGAGCTCGCGCGAAAGTGCCGCCACGGCGGCGGAAACGGAGGGCTGGGTCACGACGAGCTCGTCGGCGGCGGCGGTGACCGAGCCGCCGCGCATGACGGCGAGGAAGCTACGCAGCTGCGTCAGAGTTATAGACATCAGCCGTACCTTACTGAAGAAAACAACGTATTCATAAGATACCGACCGGTCCCTGCCCGTGATGCCCGTCAGGTACGGCGTTCGGGGGGTTCCAGAGCGCCTTCAAATGCGCTAGGACTCGGCGGTGACCGCGCGCCTGCTCGCTGCCTTCGCCGTCCTGACGGCGTGCACCTGGCTTGTCGGTTGCGGCGGGCACGATCGTTCGCCGGACGGCACAGCAGCGCGGGATCTCACGCTGGCACTGGACTTCACGCCCAATCCCGTGCAGGCGCCGGTGTTCACCACGGTCAGCGAAGGCCACGACCGCAGGCGTGGCATCCGCCTGCGCATCCGGCAGCCCGGCCAGGGGCCCGACGGCGTCAAGCTCGTCGCGAGCGGGCGCGCGCAGCTCGCGCTGCTGGACATCCACGACCTCGCGCTCGCTCGCGAGCAGGGCGCCGATGTCGTCGCGGTCGGCGCGCTCGTCGGCCGTCCGCTCGCGGCGCTGCTGGCGCAGCCCGGCATCCGCCGCCCGCGAGATCTCGAGCACCGTACGGTGGGCGTCTCCGGCCTGCCGTCCGATCCGGCCTTCCTGAAGGCCATCATGCAGGCCGATGGCGGCGACGCGAGCACGGTGCGCCAGGTGACGATCGGCTTCTCGGCCGTCCAGCGGCTGCTCACCCGCCGGGTCGACGCCGTGCCCGCGTTCTGGAACGCGGAGGGCGTCGCCCTGCGCGAGCGCGGCCGGCCGGTCGCGGCGTTCAAGGTCGAGGACTACGGGGCGCCGCCGTATCCCGAGGTGGTCGTCATCACGTCGCCCGAGACGCTCGCCGCGCGGCGCGACGACGTGCGGGCCGCGCTCGCCGCGCTCGCCGCCGGGCTCGACGATGTGCTGGCGCACCCCGATCGCGCCGTCGCCGAGGTGGCGGACGCCGCCGAGACCTCCGACCGTTCGCTCGTGCGCGCGCAGCTGCAGGCGGTCGCGCTGGCGTATGCCCACGGGCTGCGCCTGGACCGCGCGGTGCTCGAGCGCTGGGCGACCTGGGAGGCGAAGGTCGGCATCGTCAGGCGCCGCCCGGACGTGGGCAACGCCTTCGTCTTCGGCCTCGGACCGGCCTGACGGCCGCTCGCCGGTGTGCCGCGCCGGCTCTCGTCCTGCGGAGGGATGGCGCACCCTCGCGCCACCCCTGCCGCGCGGCGGCCGTGCCTCAGGCCTTGGCCTTGGCGGCGCGCTTCGTACTGCCGTTGGGGCTGCTGGCGACCTTGCCGAGCGGCTCGTCGGGCGGTCCCGCCTTCTTGCGCAGCTTCTGCGCGATCTCCTTGATTTCCTCGGGCGCGTAGTCGGGCGCGAAGACTGCGGGCTGCGGCGGCAGGTCATGCATCGGGAAGCCCTCGGGCGCCTCGTCGACGACCTCGAGCGGCTCGCCGGTCTCCGGGTGCGGGCCGGTGAAGACGGCGACGATCTCCTTGTAGTCGTTCGGTGAGAAGCGGTAGAGCTTCAGGTGCGAGCCGTCGTCCATGTGCTTCTTGCTCTCGGGGATCTTGTCCGTCGGAATCCGCGGGGAGGGGAACATCTTCGTCAGGTCCGCGCCGGTCAGCAGCTCGACCGCGCGGGCGTAGGCGACCTGGTGCACGCCGCCTCGTACCAGCAAGTAGCCCGTCAGCGCTCGCGCCGCGGGGTGGTCGACCATCTCGTAGACCTTGAGCTTGTTGTTGCGCGCGCCGGTCTCGAGAAAGAAGTTGTGCGTCAGGTCCTCGACGAGATCGCCCGAGGAGAAACGTTGTCACCTGTCCACGGGTTGCCGCGCGAGTCCTGTGGCAGCGCGCCCGCGCTCGCGGGCGAGTATCGCGACGACCAGACCCGCGAGCACGCGCAGCGG
>Ga0136617_10002004_pt1 | contig 18141 bp, 15 predicted proteins | sample AntDrymUQ3222106_2_FD_129672 | JGI IMG/M metagenome (GOLD analysis project Ga0136617, IMG submission 129672) | Polar desert sand microbial communities from Dry Valleys, Antarctica - metaG UQ322 (21.06) | ecosystem: Environmental > Terrestrial > Soil > Desert | place: Antarctica: Dry Valley... | reverse complement strand
TTCGGCATGTTCGCGGTCCCCCGCCGGGAGATGGCGCGCGTGCACGCATCGAGTGGTACAACCGGTCTGCCGACCGTGGTCGGCTACACCCTCGACGACATCGATGTCTGGTCTGAGCTGATGGCACGATCGATCCGCGCTGCTGGTGGCAGACGGGGCGACCTGGTGCACGTGGCTTACGGCTACGGCTTGTTCACCGGCGGACTCGGGGCGCATTACGGCGCCGAGCGGCTCGGCTGCACGGTCGTCCCCGTCAGCGGTGGGATGACGGAGCGGCAGGTCCAGCTGATCGTCGACTTCGAGCCGCGAGTGATCATGGTGACGCCGTCGTACTTCCTCGCGATCGTCGACGAGATGGAGCGCCAGGGCATCGGCCCCGCCGAGACGTCACTCGAGATCGGGATCTTCGGCGCCGAGCCCTGGACCGACGAGATGCGGCGCGAGATCGAGCAGCGGTGCGCCATGCATGCCGTCGACATCTACGGTCTCAGCGAGGTGATGGGACCTGGTGTCGCGCAGGAGTGCGCTGAGACCAAGGACGGTCTGCACGTGTGGGAGGACCACTTCTACCCGGAGATCCTCGACCCCGTCAGCGGCGAGGTACTGCCGGACGGTGCAGAGGGCGAGCTTGTCTTCACCTCGCTGACCAAGCAGGCAATGCCGGTGATCCGCTATCGCACCCGGGACTTGACCCGGCTCCTGCCCGGCACAGCCCGGCCGGCGTACCGACGGATGGAGAAGGTGACCGGACGTACGGACGACATGATGATCGTTCGCGGCGTGAACGTGTTCCCGACCCAGATCGAGGAACAGGTGCTGCGGGTCGAAGGCCTCGCCCCGCACTACGTCTGCGTGCTCACGCGTCCCGACCGCATGGATGAACTCCTGGTCCGTGTCGAGGCGGCCGGCATGGATCGCTCGGCAACCGATCGCGCCGACCTCGCGCACCGGCTCGCCGACCTCGTCAAGAAGCGCGTTGGTGTGACGGTCGAGGTGGAGGTGACCGAGCCGCATGCGCTGGAACGGTCGTCGGGCAAGGCGAAGCGGATCGACGACCGGCGCTGAGTGCGGGGTTTGGTCGTCTCCCCAGGGATTCGTCCGACCGCGCGGAGGCGTACCCCACCTCGCGGGGTCGGACGATTCGCTGGGAGCTCCGCTCAGCGGGTCGTGCGTGGCGCCAACAGGGTCACCAGCGAGCTGCGGTCGAGCGCGAAGTACGCCTGCGGCGTCGACCGCCGGAACTGGTCGCGCGTCGTCTTGGTTATCCCATCGCGCAAGGCGGCCCGCAGCACCGGCCGGTTGAGCGCGATGGCGCCGATGTCGCGCCTGGCCGGCCCGTTGCCCGCACGCGCCGGGGTGATCTGCATCAAGGCGACCCAGCTCGCCGCTCGCTCGGCCGCCTTCGTCCGACCTACCGTCTGCAATGCCTGCGCGGCGAGGCCGGTGCTGTTGGTGTTGGGCGCCGCCGCGCCCACGCCGCCACCGAACGAGCCGTTGGCCCGCTGCTGTCCGGCCATCCACTTCGCCGTACCGATGATCAGGCGGGGGGCCACGGCGGCACCGGAGCGCCGCGCCGCGATCATCGCTTGCAGCGCCAGCGCGGTGGCATCGACATCTGCAGGGCTCTCGTCCTTGTTGCACGTCGTGCCCACGGACTCGAAGGCGCGGAAGTACCCGGCGGCGCAGCGCTGGCGCAGCAGGTACTGCACGGCTGATTGCGGCAGGCCGCCCGTGCGCGCCAGTCCGAGCACGGCGTACGACTGGCCGAAGGTGTTGCTGAAGTCGGACTCCCCGCTGTCGCGGACCCGCCCCTGCTCGCGGCCGGCCCGCGGGCCGAGGATGAGGCGCAGCACCTCGAGGCGGACGTTGCGCCCGTCCAAGTCGCGGACGTTCTTGCGCAGCACCTTCGCGGTGATGAGCACCTTGCTCATCGCGTTGGCGGCCACGTCACCTTCGAAGGCGGCGTACTTGCGGTAGTAGGCGCGCTCGATGGTGCCCGCGACGTTGCGCAGCTTGATCGGGCGGTTGCCGTCGGCCGCGAGCGCGAGCGCGGTGTCGAGCGTCAGGCCCCAGTCACGGAAGCCGGGGAACGGGCTGGCGATCGAGCCCCGGGAGAGCTGGTCGGCCTGCCACGAGGCCGCGGCCTGGGCCCTGGCGGCGTAGGTGAGCGGGATGTGGCGGGCGGTGGGTTCAGCGGTGGCCGTGGAGACTGGCGCGGCCAGGCCGGTGAGAGTGAGGGCGAGCGCCGCCGCAGCGACGCGCCCCGAGGGACGTACGAACATCGTCAGATGCCTTTCGAGAGCGGTCCCGGGACGGATGCCTGTTGGCAGGCATGCGTGGACGATGTCCAACTCCGACCCTGCAGACCTCGACAGATTGGAGCCGCTCACCCGAGGCAGGCATTCCGGCTTGCGGTCGTGACCGCTCACGGCTGCGGGACAGCGCCGGGCTCACACCGGCTTCCCCTGCTTCGAGTCATTGGATTCAGTTGGTGGGCGGAATCTAGCAGAGCCTGACGCGAGCGGCGCCGGGCTCAGCGGGCGAAGGCGTGCATCGCCGAGGCGTCGCCGCTGCGGAGGGCTTCGTACGCTGTCGGATCGGCCAGCCACAGGGCGCGGCGGGTACGTCGGCGGTATCGCCCGAGGCGGCTGCTCCTGGCCGGCTGCTGCGTGATCTTGACTACCCCGCCGCGCTCCCTACCGGGCTCAGAAACCCACCCCTCACCCCAGCCGGCTGACCTTCGGAGCCCGTCCCCTCATCCCCTAGCCGGCCTACCCCTCGCCCCAGCCTCGTTTGCTATGCAGAGAAGGCAAACCGCCGGCTGATGACCTGGATCCGCTATGGAGAGAAGCCGTCTGCCTTCTCTGCATAGCAAACGGGAGCCCGGCCGGCGGGGTCAAAAGAGGAGGGAGTTGCCGGGGTCTTCGAAGATGGCGGCGACGTCGGCGAGGAACCGGGAGCCCTGCTCACCGTCGACCACCCGGTGGTCGAAGGAGAGCGCCAACGTGGTCACCCAGCGCACGGCGATCGCGTCGTCCACAACCCACGGCTGCTTGCGGATCGCTCCCATGCACAAGATGCCGGACTCGCCTGGGTTGAGGATCGGCGTTCCGGCATCGACGCCGAACACACCAACGTTCGTGATCGTGAACGTGCCGCCGCTCATGTCGGCCGGCTGCGTCTTCCCGTCGCGCGCCGTGGCTGTCAACGCCCCAAGCGCCGACGCCAGGTCCAGTGTCGTCAGCGCGTCAGCGTCTTTGACGTTCGGTACGACGAGCCCGCGGGGCGTGGCGGCGGCGATCCCGAGGTTGACGTAGTGCTTGGCCACGATCTCCTGGGCCGCATCGTCCCAGGTCGAGTTGACCTCGGGCGTACGCCGCACCGCCAGACAGACGGCCCGGGCTGCCACGAGCAACGGCGACACTTTCACGTCGCGGAAAACGCGGTCCTGGCGCAGCCGGTCGACCAGTTCCACGGTCCGGGTGGCGTCGATGGTGATCCACTCGGTGACGTGCGGAGCGGTGAACGCCGACGACACCATCGCCTGGGCGGTCATCTTGCGCACCCCTTTGACCGGGATGCGTGTCTCTCGCTCACCTGCCGGTCGCATCAGCGGTACGACGGCGGGATCGACGACCTCGGCGCCGCCGAAGCCCTCGACGTCGGCGCGGGTGATGGTGCCGTTCGGGCCGGTGGGAGTCACCGTGGCGAGGTCGACGCCCAGATCCTTGGCCAGCTTGCGGACCGGAGGTTTCGCGAGCACGGCGACGTTGCTCCCGGCCCCACGGGTTGCCGCTGTACGGGCTACGGCCTGGTTGGGCACCTCGGCCGGCGAGGCCTGCTCGATAGGGACGTCTGGCGGCGGGGTCGCATGCGGGGTGAACGCATGCTGCACCCCGACCTGCGCGGCGGCGGGCGACTGTTCGGTCGCAGCCGCGCCGATCTTGCGAGGGCGGCGCTTCGCCTCCGTCGTACGCGGGCCGTAGCCGACCAGCACCGACGTACGACCGCCAGGTGCTGGTCCGCCGATCAGACCGGGCTCGACGGCTCCCTCTTCATCGGGAGTCGGCACGAGATCTTCGACGGGGCTGCGGACCTCGGCCACGGGGGCGGCGGGCGACGTGCCGCCGACAGGAGCACCGCCGCCGATATCCACGGCAATGATCGGCGCGCCGACGTCGACCGTGTCGCCTTCGGCGGCCAGCAGTTCCGTCACCGTGCCGGCGTACGGGCTCGGCAGTTCGACCAATGACTTCGCGGTCTCGATCTCGACGATGATGTCGTTGATCTTCACCGTGTCGCCGACCGCGACGTTCCAGGTGACGATCTCGGCCTCGGTCAGGCCCTCCCCGACGTCGGGGAGCTTGAAGAGCTTCGCGTCAGACATCCGTGGCTGGTCCTTGCGTCGGAGGGAGTCGGTCGGCGGGCACGAGGTTGTCAGTAGGCGAACGAGCGGTCGACCGCGTCGAGCACACGGTCGAGGTCGGGAAGGTACTCCTCCTCGATCCGGCTCGGTGGGTACGGCGTGTCGAACCCGCCCACCCGCATGACCGGCGCCTCCAGGGAGTAGAAGCAGTCCTCGGTGATCCGGGCCGCGATCTCAGACCCGAGCCCGAGGGTCAACGGAGCCTCGTGCACGACCACCGCGCGACCGGTCTTGGCCACGGACTCCCGCACCGCGTCGAAGTCGAGGGGCGACAGCGTCCGCAGGTCGATCACCTCGATGTCGCGACCCTCCTCGGCGGCTGCGCTGGCGACCTCCATACAGGTCTTCACCATCGGCCCGTACGCCAGCAGCGTGAGGTCTGCGCCGGCCCGCACCACGCGGGACCTGAACAGACCCTCGGGCTCCACCGACTCGTCGAGCTCGGCCTTCTCCCAGTAGCGGCGCTTGGGCTCGAGGAACACGATCGGGTCGTCGGAGGCGACGGCCTGCTGGATCATCCAGTAGGCGTCGACAGGGTTCGAGCAGGCAACGACCTTGAGGCCTGCGGTGTGTGCGAAGTACGCCTCGGGGCTCTCGCTGTGGTGCTCGACCGCGCCGATGCCGCCCCCGAACGGGATCCGGATGACGATCGGCATCTTCACGAGCCCCCGGCTGCGGAAGTGCAGCTTGGCCACCTGGCTGACGATCTGGTCGTACGCCGGGTAGACGAACCCGTCGAACTGGATCTCGCAGACGGGCCGGTAGCCGCGCATCGCCAGACCAACCGCCGTGCCGAGGATGCCCGACTCGGCCAGCGGCGTGTCAATGACGCGGTCCTCGCCGAAATCCTTCTGCAGACCGTCGGTGATCCGGAAGACGCCACCGAGCTTGCCGACGTCCTCGCCCATGACGAGCACCTTCGGGTCGGCCTCCATCGCCGCCCGCAGCCCCATGTTGACGCCCTTGCCGAGCGTGATCGCGACCATCAGTGAGCTCCTTCGAACGACGCGAGGTACTCGGCGAACTGGGCCTTCTGCTGCTCCAGCTCGGGCGTGATCTCCTCGTAGACCTGGTCGAAGATGCTGAGCGGGCTCGGGTCCGGCAGCGCCAGGCAGCCCTCTCGGAGCCGCACCGCCAGCTCGTCGGCCTCCCGCTCCACCTCGGCGTAGTAGGCGTCGTCGGCGACCCCGCCACGCGACAGGTACGCCTTCACGCGCTCGATCGGGTCCTTGAGCTTCCAGTGCTCGAGGTCTTCGAGGACGCGGTACTTAGTCGGGTCGTCGGACGTCGTGTGAGCACCCATCCGGTAGGTGTACGCCTCCACGAACGTCGGCCCGCTGCCCTCCCGGGCACGCTGCAGCGCGGCCTGTGTGACGGCGTACACCGCGAGCACGTCGTTGCCGTCGACCCGTAGGCCGGGGAAGCCGAAGCCGAGCGCGCGCTGGTACAGCGGGATGCGGGTCTGGCGTTCGATCGGCTCGGAGATCGCCCACTGGTTGTTCTGGCAGAAGAAGACGACGGGAGCGTTGAACACGCTGGCCCAGATGAACGACTCGTTGACGTCGCCCTGGCTGGTCGCACCGTCACCGAAGTAGGCGATGGTGGCGGCGTCGCGAGCGGGATCGCCGGTGCCGACGACGCCGTCGCGCTGCATCCCCATGGCGTAGCCGGTGGCGTGCAGGGTCTGCGCGCCGATGACGATCGTGTACAGAGCGAACTTGTCGGCCAGGGGATCCCAACCACCCTGGTCGACGCCCCGGAACAGTCCGAGCAGGTGCAGCGGATCGATGCCGCGCGCCCACGCGACGCCGTGCTCGCGGTAGGTGGGGAATGCGTAGTCCTGGGCGCGCAGTGCGCGGCCGGAGCCGATCTGCGCGGCTTCCTGGCCGAGCAGGCTGGCCCAGATGCCGAGCTCGCCTTGACGTTGGAGCGCGGTGGCCTCGGTGTCGATGCGTCGGGTCATCACCAGGTCGCGGTAGAAGCCCAAGATCTGCTCGTCGTCGAGATCGAACGCGAAGTCGGGGTGCTCGACGCGCTCACCTTCGGGCGTCAGCAACTGGATCAGCTCGGGGCCGCCGTCGCGCTGGTTCGGTCCGAAGACCTCCCCCAGGTCGGGACCGAAAGCGGAGTCGTTCACCGGGTCTCCTCTACGTCGTCGACGAGCCGGGATCGCCGGCGTGATCGCGCGTCGATCGGTCAGTCACCGCGAGAGGTGGTGCGGATCTGTGACCGGCGGGGCTGTGCAGCGTGCGTGTTCTTCCGTGCGGTTTCGTCGCTCATCCGGGTGTCGGGTTGGAGCTTTGTGACTGCCGCCACACCGACCACATCGTGGTCACACCGTACCGATCGGCCAAGCCGCCGCCTAATCCGCGCGCGCGTGAACCCCGGGGGGCGTCGAGTCGTGAGACGCCCAGAAAATCACGGGAAGTTGTCGGTGCCGGCGCCTAGCCTGGAGGCATGAGACAGGAGCAAAGCGCATCGACGCCCATGACTTCCGGAGGCGGCCACGATGGCTCGGCGACGTCGCTGGGTTGGCTCGTCATGGTCGCCCTCGGCATCGTGTACGTCGTCTGGGGCTCGACCTACCTCGCCATCCGTGTCGTCGTCGAGGACCTCCCGCCGATGGCCTCGGCCAGCTGGCGGTACCTGTGTGGCGGGCTCATCCTCGGCGCCCTGCTCACCGCCCGCGGTGGTCTGCGCCGACTCCGCGCGACACCGGCTGAGCTCGCCGGCACCGCGTTCTTGGGCCTGATGCTGCCGGCGCTGGGCAACGGTGTGGTCTCCGTGGCCGAGCACATGGGAGCGACGTCCGGGGTTGCGGCGCTGCTCGTGGCGTCGGTACCGCTGTGGGTGATCGTGTGGCGCTCGGCGGCGAAGGACCGGCCGCCGAGGCGCACCTTCGTCGGCGTCCTGCTCGGATTCGTAGGCCTTGTCGTGCTGCTCGCCGGAGCCGGTTTCGGTGGTGAGATCGACGTGGTGGCCAGCCTGCTGGTGGTCTTTGCGGCGATGTGCTGGTCTTTCGGGTCCTGGACAACGCCTCGGCTCACGCTGCCCAAGGACCCGTTCGTGATCGCCGTGTACGAGATGCTCTTCGGCGCTGTGGTCTTGCTGATCGGCGCCGCCGCACGCGGCGAGCACGTCCTGCCGACCGCCGCACCGCTCGAGGCCTGGCTGGCGTGGGTCTATTTGGTCACGTTCGGATCCGTCGTCGCCTTCACGGCGTACGTCTGGTTGCTCAGCTCGGCGCCGATCTCGCTGGTGGCGACGTATGCGTACGTCAACCCGGTAGTGGCGGTGTTCCTCGGATGGCTGATCCTCAACGAGGTCGTGACGGCGTCGATCGCCCTCGGGGGCGCCATCGTGATCGGGGCGGTGGCCGTCGTGGTGTCGGGCGAGCGACCTGCCCGCCGGCGATCCAGGTGGGCGACAGCTCGACGCTGACCGGAGCTATCAGCCGACCAGGGCGTCGAGTGCGCGGTCGACGTCCGCCTCGGTCGAGTACAGATGGAACGACACGCGCAGGCTGCCCGCCCGCGACGCCGCGCGGATGCCCGCGTCGGCCAGCAAGCGGTCGGCGTCCGGGACCTGTGCCGCGACGATCGCCGAGTCGCCGGGCTCGAGCCCGAGGCCGGCGCGGAAGCGGTTTGCGAGGGCCACGTCGTGGTGGTTGATCGCCTCTACGCCGACTCGTTCGATCAGCTCGAGCGCCGGCGCAGTGCCCGCCCACACCGGCCAGGCCGGGGACACGTCGAACCTGCGGGCGTCGTGGGCCAGGTCCATCTGCGGCCCGTAGTAGGACGACGGGATGTCTTCGGCCGAGTACCAGCCGGCCGTGCTCGGCAGCAGCCGCGGCGCGAGCTCGTCACTCACCACGCAGAAGCTCGACCCACGCGGACTGCACAGCCACTTGTACGCCCCACACACGAACAGGTCGGCCTGGGTCGCGTCGACAGGAAGCCAACCGACCGCCTGAGTCGCATCGACAGCCACCAAAGCACCGACCTCGCGGGCCCGCTTCGCGATCAGCGTGAGGTCTGTGACGGTGCCGTCGGCCGACTGCGCCAGACTGAACGCCACCGCCCCGACTCTCGGCTCGATCCGGTCCGCGAGCTCGGCCAGGGGCACCGTCACCACGTCCAGGCGCCCGACCTGCTCCTGCACGAGGTAAGGAAACAGGTTCGACGTGAACTCCGCCTCGGGAACCAGCACCCGCGTGCCGGGCTGGAGTGACCCAGCCAGCAACCCGACGAACGGCGACACGACCGCGCCCACCGCCACCTGGTCGGCGCGGACATTGACCAGCCGGGCGAACGTCGCACGCGCCAGTTCCGTGGCGACTCCCCATGGCTCCCACGACGAACGTCCGCGGCGCCAGTCGGCGAGCATGGACTGCAGCGCGTCCCACGCAGGTCGCGGCGGCAGTCCGTAGCTCGCCGTGTTGAGCCAGCCGGGCTCGGGGTCGAACAGTGCCTGCGCTTCAGCGAGGGTGGTCGTCGGCATCCTTCCAAACTAGCCAGCCAGGGGGTGCCGCACCGTCGCCGCATAGGTCAAGAACCGCGTGCACCTCGACCTCGCGGTCAGCGGCGGGCGCACAGAGGCGATGGACGTACGTCGCGAGCGGGTGGACGCCGAGACCGAACGGCTGGTCGCCGCCGGAGCCACCGTCGTTCGGGTGCTCGAGGCGCCCGGCCACTACGCGAAGTCGATGCTCGACCCGGAGGGCAACGAGTTCTGCCTTAACTGACGCGAGGTAGCCGATCTCACGACGGCCGACTCAAGCCGGGAACAAGATCCCGCAACGCGTCCACGTAGGCGGCATACGCGCTCCGACCGGTCATCGTGAGCTCCAGGTAGGTCGTCGGCTTCCTGTCCTCGTGAACCTTCGTGACGACGACGTAGCCGGCGTCCTCGAGCTTGCGCAGGTGCGTGGACAAGTTGCCCGACGTCATCTTCAACAGCGACTGCAGGCGCGGAAACGACAGTCGGTCTCCCACGCCCAAGGCGGCAAGAGTGGCCGTCACCCGCAGCCGCGCCTCGGCGTGGATCACCGCGTCGAGCTCGGGCGGGCTCATCCCCGGGTCCCCTCCTGCAGCATCTCGACCAGAGCCCCGACCAACAAGCCGCCGCCCCCAGCGAGTGCGGCGACCAGGTACGCCTCCGGCAGCCCGGCCCACGCCACCGCGGCACCGGTGACCGCGAGCCACCCGCCCAGCGCGAACTGGGTCGGCTGCTGCCAGATCGCGCCACCGCCCATGTAGAGGAGCCCGACGATGAGGCACGGCAAGACGACGCTGAGCAGGTCCAGGGCCCGCTCTGGGAGACCTGAGTGGTCGAGTCCGCCCATGATCGCTGCCATGGCGCCGAAGCCAAGCAGCCACGACCCACCGTAGAGGATTCCCAGCCGGCTGGACGTGCCTTGGACACCCGCGGCAGCACGCCGTACGACGAGGATGGTGACGGTGGCCGCGGCCGCACACAAGACGCCGAGGGTCAAGCCCGCGATACTGCGGCTGACCATCGGGTCGGTGCGCTCAGCCGCCGCGAACGCGCCGAACCCCACGAGCCAGGCGACTCCCCACGCCAGGTACATGAGCTCGGTCCTTGGGTGCAGCTCGTTCCGGGCGTGTCGCGACTGCTCGTCGGCCACGGCCAGCATCGAGCGGGGATCGGGGGTTTCAAGATCGTCGACCGGGCGTGCCATGGCGTGCTCCTCAGTTTGTGGGTGAGACGAGTTTGTTTTACAAAGTAGTTTGTGTCAACTCACGTTCATCCCCGGCGTCGGCGTGAGCGGCGGCCGGGTGCCCCTCGACGTACGACGCCAGCGCATCGACACCGAGGCGCAGCGACTGGTGGCCGCTGGCGCCAGCGACCTGCGCACGCTCGAGGCGCCCGGTGACTACGTCCGGGTGATGACCGACCCTGAGGGCAACGAGTTCTACCTCAACTGAGGATGGGACCGTCGTCCGTTCGCCTGCGGCCGAACCACCAGCCGGCCCTCGCTGGTCAGGCGAGCGAGGCGATCCAGGCCTCGTGCAGGTCGGAGAATCGGCCGTGTCCGCTGGCGATGAGGTCCTCCGGCGTGCCGTCCTCGACGACGCGTCCGTGCTCGAGGACGAGCACCCGGTCGGCGATCTCCACGGTCGAGAGCCGGTGGGCGATGATGATCGCGGTCCGGTCGGCCAGGATCGTCCGGAGTGCTCGCTGCACCAGCCGCTCCGACGGCACGTCGAGACTGGACGTCGCCTCGTCGAGGATCAAAACCGCGGGGTCGGCGAGGAAGGCTCGCGCGAAGGCGACCAGCTGCCGTTGCCCGGCCGACAGCCGCCCACCGCGGTTGGCGACGTCGGTGTCGTAGCCGTCCGGCAGCCGCATGATGAAGTCGTCGGCACCGATCGCCCGAGCAGCGTTGACGATCTCGTCCATCGACGCTTCCGGCCGTCCGAACCGGATGTTGTCGGCCACGCTTCCGTTGAACAGGTAGTTCTCCTGCGTCACCATCACGATCGACCGCCGCAGGTCCATCTCGCTGAGGTCGCGCAGGTCGACCCCGTCGAGCGTGATCGACCCGCCGGTGGGGTCGTAGAAGCGCGAGACCAGCTTCGCCGCCGTCGTCTTGCCGGCGCCGGTCGTGCCGACGAGTGCCAGCGTCATCCCGGCGGGGACGTCGAGCACGAGGTCGGGTAGGACGGGTCGGTTGGCGACGTACTCGAAGCGCACGTGGTCCAGGTGCAGGTGCCCGCGGGCATCCTCCACGGCGACCGGCGCCGCCGGATCGGCGACGGTCGGCTCCTCCTCGAGCACACCCGACAGCTTCTCGAGGGCAGCCGACGCGGACTGGAAGGTGTTGTAGAACTGCGAGATCTCCTGCATCGGCTCGAAGAACTGCCGCAGGTACAGCAGGAAGGCGGCGAGCACACCCAGCGTGATCTCGTCGTCGACGGCCAGGTGCGCGCCGTAGATCAGCACGATGGCGACGGTGACGTTGCCGATCAGCTTGATGCCGGGCATGAACAGCCCGACCAGTCGGAACGCCCGCTGGTTGGCGAGTCGGTAGTCGTCGTCGACCTGGTCGAAGATCTCCTGGTTACGAGGCTCGCGGCGAAAGGCCTGCACAGCCCGCATGCCGTTGATCGTCTCGACGAAGTGCACGATGACGACCGCGACAGTCTCCCGGGTACGTCGGTAGGCCTTGGCCGACTCGCGCCGGAACCACTGGGTCAGCAGCCACAACACCGGGAAGCACAGCAACGCGACCAGGCCGAGCTTGACGTCGAGCACGAGCAGCAGCACTGCCGTCCCGAACAGCGTCAGGACTGCACTCACGAGCCCGTCGAAGCCGGTCTCCATCAGCTCGTAGATCGCGTCGATGTCGGACGTCTGTCGCGAGATGACGCGCCCCGATGTGTACTCGTCGTGGAACGCTGGCGACAGGATCTGGAAGTGCGAGAAGACCAGTCGCCGTAGCGCCAGCAACAGGTTTTGTCCGACCCGGCCGGACAGTTGCAAGAACAGCTGCCGGGTGATCGCCTGCACGATGACGACGACCAGCACGACCGCCACGATGGTGACGAGCGTCCGGCTGCCGTCGCCGCGCAGGATCGGCGGGATACCCGAGTCGATGCCCTCCTTCACCAGGTACGGCACCGAGAGCCGGGCAGCGTTCTCGATGACGACGGCGAGGAGCAGCCAGTACAGCAGCCTGCGATGCGGTCGCAGCAGCTGTCCGAGCAGTCGCCGGGAGCGGTCCTGTAGCAGCAGCGAGACCTTCTGGCTGATCTCCTCCTGATCCTCGGCAGCGACGCCGCGCCAGTTGTCCTGACCAGCTGGTGGGGTCTGAGGGGCGGTCGTCGTCGTCATCGCGAGGCCGCCTTGCCCGCCGGCTCGAGATCGGTGTCGTCCGGATCCTCGTCATCGCCGGCCAGCAGGTCGCGGTACGCCGGCACGGTCGCCAACAGTTCGGCATGGCCGCCGGTGTGCGTGATGGTGCCGCCTTGGAGCAAGGCGACCCGGTCGGCAAGCATGACCGTCGAGGCGCGGTGTGCGACCACGATCCCGGTTGCCTGGGCGAGCACCCGGCGCAGCGCCTTCTCGACCAGCGCCTCGGTGTGCACGTCCAGGGCCGACAAGGTGTCGTCGAGCACAAGGATGCGCGGCCGGGCAAGCACGGCGCGGGCCAGTGCCAGTCGTTGCCGCTGCCCACCCGACAGCGAATGGCCTTGCTCGCCGATGCGGGTGTCGAGCCCCCACGGCAGTTCGTGCACGAAGCCCGCCTGTGCCGTGTCGATCGCCGCCTCGACGTCTGCTTGGCTGGCGTCTGGTCGCCCGAGCGTGATGTTTTCCCGCGCGCTCATCGAGAACAGTGTCGGCTCCTCGAAGGCGGTGGCCACAAGCGAGCGTAGGCAGGGCAGGGTCAGCTCGCGTACGTCCACCTCGTCGATGGTGATACGGCCGGCGGTGGCGTCGTACAGGCGTGGGACAAGCCCGGTCAGGGCGGTCTTGCCCGACCCGGTCGCGCCGACGATGGCGACGGTCTCTCCCGGTGCCAGTTCGAGGTTGACGTCTCGAAGCACGAGCGTGTCGGAGTCGGGGAACGCGAAGTCGACGTGCTCGAACCGCAGCCGCCCGGCGGCGTGCTCGAGCGTGACGTCGCCGCCGACGATCGACGACTCGGTGTCGAAGATCTCGAGCACCCGGTCGGCCGCGGTCATCGCCTCCTGGGCCATCGCCAAGATCACCCCAAGCGCCGCGATCGGCCAGACCAGTTGGAGCATCAGCGTGATGAACGCGACGAGCGTGCCGAGTGAGATCACTGCGTTGCCGACGGCGAGCGCGCCGAGCAGAAGCACGACGACCACGGCCAGGTTGGGGATGACTTCGAGGAACGTCCAGAAGCGAGCCGACAACCGCACCTTCTCGATCGACGTGTCGTACAGCGTCTGGGTGTGCCCGGCGAACTTCTCCTCCATGTAGCGGCGGCGTCCGAACGACTTGATCGCCTTGATGCCGAGGGCCGCCTCCTCGACGGCAGTGGCGACGTCACCTTGCTGGTCCTGGACCTGGCGGGACACGACCGTGTACTCCGTCTCGAAGCGGCGGCAGAGCCAGATGATCGGCACGGCGGCGACAGCCACGACGAGCCCGAGCGGCCAGTACAGCCGGAGGAGCAAGGCGGTGACCACCGTCAGCTGCAAGATGTTGATGACCAGGAACAGCGCGCCGAAGCCGAAGAAACGCCGCAAGGCCGACAGGTCGACCGTGACGCGGGACAGCAGCTGTCCACTCTGCCAGTGACCGTGGAAGGCCATCGGGAGCGACTGCATCCGCCGGTACAAGTCGTCGCGGATCGCCGTTTCGAAGCCGAGCACCGCGCGGGCCTGGACCCACCGACGGATCAAGATCAGCGCCGCTTCGGCGATGCCCAGCGCGAGCGCCAGCAACCCGAGCGGCAGGATCGGTCCCGTGTCGCCGTCGGCGATGGGCCCGTCGATGATCTCCTTGGTGACGAGCGGGATCGCCAGGCTGACGAACACGCCGACGACGGCGGTCGAGCCCATGACCACGAGCGAACCGACGTACGGCCGCATGTACGACCGGAGCCTCCAGAGCGAACGAACGCCGCCGGTCTTGGCACGGGCGGCGTCGACCTGGACAGCAGGCGTCACGGTCATCTGGTGGGGGGCCCTCCACGTTGCGTAGCGGCGCGCACCTGGCGGGTGGTCCACAACAGAGGGGCGCTCGCGACGGACTGCGGTCGCGTAAGCACCACTCTAATGCATGCCTCTAACGCCAAACCAAGGAGTTTTCGGCCGTCCGGACGCCCTCGAAGACGCCTACACGTCCGGGCCGCCGCTGGCCGCGCTGGCGCGCGTCCCCCGGTGTCCCGTACGACGCCAGGTGGCACAGACGTCGAGCAGGATGTCGTTGGCCTCGGGTTCGCCGATGCTGACGCGGGCGCCCTCGCCGGCGAACGGCCGCACACTCAACCCCTTCGCCCCGCACGCGTCGGCGAACTCCAGCGTCGGGTCGCCCAGACCGAACCAGACGAAGTTGCCCTCGGCGGACGGGATCGTCCACCCCTGCTCGGCCAACCCCGCGTACACGCGTTCGCGCTCGGCCACGATCGCCTTGACCCGGGCCAAGAGCTCGTCCTCGGCGTCGAGGGAGGCGATGGCCGCCTCCTGCGCCACGTGCGAGACCCCGAACGGCAGCGCGCACTTGCGGATCGCCTCGGCGACCGACTCCGCCGCGACGGCGTACCCCACCCGCAGGCCCGCCAAGCCGTACGCCTTGGAGAAGGTCCGCAGCACGACGACGTTCGCGCGGTCGCGCGCCAGCTCGAGGCCATCGACGACGGCAGCGTCGGTCACGAACTCGCGGTAGGCCTCGTCGATGGCTACGACGACGTGCGGCGGTACGGCGTCGACGAACGCGGCCAGTTCGTCGCGGTGGACGATCGGCCCGGTCGGGTTGTTCGGGGTGCACACGACGACGACCTTCGTCCGGTCGGTGACCGCCGCGAGCATCCCAGGCAGGTCGTGGCGAGCGTCCGCGTCGAGTGGCACCTGGACGCTCGTCGCCCCGGTGATCCCCACGGCGATCGGGTACGCCTCGAACGACCGCCACGCGTACACCACCTCGTCGCCCTCGGCGCAGGCCGCCTGCAGCAGGTGATAGAGCACCGCAACGGATCCGGCCCCGGATGCGATCCGGCCGACACCGACGCCGAGTCGGTCCGCAATCGCCGCGTGCAGCCGGCTGACACCCATGTCGGGGTAGCGGTTCATCGTGGCCGCAGCCGCGGCAGCGCGCTCCACCACGCCCGGCAGCGGCGGATACGGATTCTCGTTGCTCGACAGCTTGTACGAGGGTCCGTCCGTGGCCACCGGAGGTCTCCCCGCCTTGTAGGCGGGGATCGAGCCCAACGCCGAACGGAACTGGGGATGGGCAGGGACCGTCATGCGCGCAACCCTATCGACGGGCTGCCTCCGTGCGTAGGCTGCGTCAGGTGCAAAAGACGCAGACGCCCCTGACGGGATATGGCCTGGTGGCGATCGGCGCCAGCCTGTTCGTGCTCAACGCAGGAGTGTCGCGGACGATCCAGGCCGCCGGTGTCGACTCCATGCTGCTGACCACCATCCGCTGCACCGGGACCGCCCTGATCTTGCTCGTATGTGTGTACGCCGGTGGGCAGCGGCTGACGCTCCCCCGCGGATTGCGGGAGGTGCTCACGGTGCTCGGCTTCGGCATCACCGGCGTCGCCCTCGTGCAGTGGTTCTACTTCGTCGCGATCGACCGACTACCGGTAGGCATCGCCTTGCTGCTCGAGTTCACCGCACCCGTGCTGGTGGCCGTCTTCGCCCGTGTCGTCTACCGCGAGCGGGTGCGGTCGCGGCTGTGGCTGGCGCTAGGCCTGTCTCTGTTCGGCCTCGCGCTGGTGGCGGAAGTCTGGTCCGGGCTCACGCTCGACACCGTCGGGGTGCTGGCGGGCATGGGGGCGGCGATGTCGCTGGCGACGTACTTCCTGTTGGGCGAGCACAGCGTCAGCACCGCGTCGCCGTTGGTGGTGCTGACGCAGGCCTTCGTGGTGGCGGCGGTGTTCTGGAACCTCCTGCGCCCCGTCACAGCCCTTCGTGACGTCGACCTCGGCGCGACGCGGTCTCTCGGAGGCACGCTCGGTCACCATGAGGCGCCGCTGTGGGTGCTGGTCGCGTGGCTCGTCGTGCTGGGGACAGTGCTGCCGTTTCTGGCCGAGCTCACTGCGCTGCGACACCTGACGGCGACGGAGGTGACCCTGCTCGGCATGCTCGAGCCGGTCGGCGCCACCGTGCTCGGCTGGCTGTGGTTCCGAGAAAGCCTGGTCTTGCTGCAGGTCCTCGGCATTGTGCTGGTGCTGGTCGGCATCACCGCCGCCCAGACCGCCCGCATCCGCTCCGACCTGCCTGCACTTGCGCCGTACCCGACGTGAGTGACCTCTCGCGAGTTGCGGGCACATAGGGGCTTGTATTGGCGTGTCGACCTGCGCTTTCCCGCGTCGACGAGGGTGGGGACCTGATCAGGGTGCCGGCAGGACGACCTCACCCCCGGGGACCGGCCTCAGGTCACGCCCGCGCTCGATGTCGAGCGGGTTCGTGAGACACCGGATCGACCCGCCGCCCTTGTGGAACTCCGACACGTCGACGAGCACCACGTGGAATCCGGCCGCCCCCAGCAGCGCCCGTACCCGATCGGGACAGGCCGGCATGACGACGGTGCGCCCGACGACCACCGCGTTGGCGCACATCGTCATCGCCTCCGCCTCGCTGATCACCAGGGGCTCCGGCACCAGGTCGAGCACGGCGGCCCGGCTGGTCGGCGCGAACGCTTCGAGGCAGACCAGTGCCCGCCTCTCGTCGAGCGGGCAGAACGCAAGGTCGAGGTGGTACATCCCCGGATGCGTGAGCTCGAGGCCGACCACCTGGACGCCTAGCTCTCCCGCCAGGTGCTTGAGCGCCAGCTTCTCGGTGCGCGGACCGAACCCGACGACGAGGGAACCCCCGAACGGAAATGCGTCGCCCGCCTCCAGATGCGGACCCACCCCGGCCATACCGACGTACGTCCGGGCGAAGCCGGCGTCGGCGAACCAACGGCTGGCCGACTCGGTTTCGAGCCGCCGCTCGGGGAAGCGCATGTGCGACAGGACGACCTGCGCCACGTCGGTACGTACGGCAAGCCCGAGGTTCATCGCGTAGACCATGTCCGGCGAGTCCGTCCGCTGGGCGATCACGTCGACGCGAACACCGAGCCGTTCGAGCACCGCGACCATCGCGTCCCACTGCGCGGAAGCCAACGCGACGTCGGGCTGGACCGTGAGGTCCATGAACGGATTGATCTGGTAGTCGACGCGGAAGTGCTCCGGCCGTACGACGGCATAGCGACGACCCCACGGCAACATGGCGGCCTCGGCGGCGGAGTCAGCACGTGGCTGGGACACGGCGACGGGCACGGAATATCCTCTCGCAGTATTGTCTGACAATCAGACGATACTGCCCAGTCTCGACCCTCCCAACCGGCACCCGGGATCTGACCGCGACAGCACCGTGACGCACCCCCGTCCCGAGGGCGCTTATGGTGGGCGGCGATGTACGGAGACCTCCAGTTGGAGCCTTCGTCGACGGTGGACCGCGCTGTCGACGAGATCCGACGCGCGTTGTTCGCGGGACAACTCGCACCCGGAACTCCGCTCCGCGAAGTCGCGTTGTCCGAGGCAATGGGGGTAGGTCGCAGCACGATCCGAGAGGCGCTCACCGTGCTCGTCAGCGAAGGCCTCACCGTTCGTCAGCCGCATCGCGGAGTGGCGGTCAAGGAGCTGAGCGCCGACGACGTCCACGACGTGATCGTGGCCCGGCTCGCGCTCGAGTCTGCGGGCGTCCGACGCTGGCCGGCCGCCTCAGACACCCAACGGACGGCGGTGCGGGCGGCGTTCGAGCACTACGCAACAGTCTCCTCGTCCACCGCCGACCCGGTCGCGGTGTCCGAGGCACACTTAAGGGTCCACCGAAGCCTGGTCGGCCTCACCGGCAGTGAACGCCTGGTCGCCACTGCCGAGACGTTGGGCGCGGAGATCCGGCTCGGGCTGGCCCACCTCGACCGCACCAGGGCCAATCTGGTCGAGCAGGTCGACGACCATCGTGGCCTGGTCGAACTGCTCGAGAGCGGCGATGTCGAGGGGACGCTCC
>Ga0136617_10002002_pt1 | contig 18145 bp, 14 predicted proteins | sample AntDrymUQ3222106_2_FD_129672 | JGI IMG/M metagenome (GOLD analysis project Ga0136617, IMG submission 129672) | Polar desert sand microbial communities from Dry Valleys, Antarctica - metaG UQ322 (21.06) | ecosystem: Environmental > Terrestrial > Soil > Desert | place: Antarctica: Dry Valley... | reverse complement strand
GGCGCCCGCTCAGTCGGCTCGAGCGGCCCGAGCTGGTCCGAGATCCCGCGCTCCAGTCGTGGGATGAAGCGGTCCGACGCGGTCAGCAGCAGCGGGCTGATGAGGATGGACAGCAGCGCCGTCCCGAGGATCACGTTGTAGACGCGGGCATCGATCAGGCCCAACCCCAGGGCGTCCTCCGCGATGATGAAGCTGAACTCGCCCACCTGGGCCATCCCGGCGCCCAGCAGGATGGCCGAGCGGGCCGGCAACCCGAAGACCCGCCCGAGGCCACCCGTGAGCAGCGCCTTGACGACGACCGCGACCGCGAGGAGCGCGATGACCACCGGAAGCTCGGCCAGCAGCGCGGGCGGGTCGACCAGCATGCCCACGGACACGAAGAAGAACACGGCGAAGAGGTCGCGGAACGGGGTGACCTCGGCGGCGGCCTGGTGGGCCTCGTCCGAACCGGACACGAGGACGCCGGCAACAAAGGCACCCAGTGCCAGCGACAGCCCGAACAGCGCGCTCGAGACGAACGCCGTCAGCAGCGCCGTGGCGACGACCGCGAGCAGGAAGAGCTCGTTCGAGCCGAGCCGGGCGACGGCCCGGAAGAGCCAAGGGAGGAAGCGCGTGCCCACGACATACGCCAGGGCGAGGAAGATGACCGCCTTGACGATGGCCAGGACGAACGGTCCCACCACATCCGCGCCGCCGAGCGGCGGCAGCGCGACGATGAACACGATCGTGGCGATGTCCTGGACGATCGACCAGCCCACCGCCACGCGGCCGTGCAGGCTGTCCAGCTCGCCCCGGTCGATGAGCGACTTGAGGACGACCAGCGTCGACGAGATCGACAGGCAGGCGCCGATGACGAGCGCTTCCCGGAGCTCGAACCCCAGCACGACGGCGAGCAGGCCACCGATCGCGAGGACGCCGCCGATCTGGAGCGCCCCACCCGGGATCGCGACGCGCCCCACGTCGCGCAACTCGCGGATCGAGAACTCGACGCCCAGCGCGAACAGGAGGAGCACGATGCCGACATCGGCGAGCACCGAGATCTCCTCGACGTCGCCAACGAAACCCGGCGTGAATGGCCCGATGACGATCCCGGCCAGCAGGTAGCCGACGACCGCCGGCTGGCGCAGCCGGACCGCGACGATGCCGCCCACGAGCGCGGCCGCGACCGCCGCGCCCAGGTTCAGGATGAACCGGACGGGCTCGGACAGCTCGAGGACGAACGGGGGCAGGAAGTCGGGCACCTTCGGGGCATTATCCCGGCCGGGTCGCGCGCCGGGACGATCAGTCCGGTGTTGCCGGAGATCCCTCGGCCGCCGCCCGCCGCGAGGCCCGCCGCCGCCAGCCCTCGTAGCGGTCCATGAGCGGCGTCACGGACACGCCGTGCACGACGATCGAGAGCGCGACGGTGGTCAGCACGAACGAGGCGAGCTCCGCGCCGATCGGGGTCGGCAGATCGGCGTGCGCCAGGGCGAAGGTCAGGTAGAAGAGCGAGCCGATGCCGCGGATGCCGAACCACGCGACGAAGCCCACCTGGAGGCGTGGCAGCCCGGACCCGGCCAGCCCCACGATGACCGACAGCGGCCGGATCACGGCGAAGAGCAGCACGGCGAAACCGATCGCCTGCCACGACAGCTCCACGGTCGCGAGCATCGCGCCGATGAGCACGACCAGCGCGATCTCGCCGAGCCGCTCGAGCTTCTCGTTGAACTCCAGCAGGACGCTGGCCAGGTAGGCGGGCGCGCGCTCCGGATCCGTCGCAACGTCCATCGGATCCTCGCCGCCGCGGTGGGCGGACTCGACGGCCTGCGGGTCGACCGGCTCGCGGCCGGTCGCCTGGAGCTCGATCCAGCGAACCGCCAGACCGGCGGCGAAGACGCTGAGGAAGCCGTACGTGCCCGCCGCGAGCGCCGCGCCGTACGACAGGGCGATCAGGCCCAGGCCCAGGAACTCGTCGAGCCCCAGTGCCTCGCGGTGCGTCCGGCGCAGGTACAGCACGAGCCGCCCGATGAGAAAGCCGCAGCCGCCGCCGATCGCCAGCCCGCCCAGCACCCCGTAGACGACGTCGACCGCGATCCAGCGCAGACCGCCGTCGCCCAGCTCATGGAGGCCCAGCAGGCCCAGGCCCAGCATCACGAACGGGAAGGCGCTGCCGTCGTTGAGCGCGGCTTCGCCGGTCAGCCCGAAACGGAGATCCTCGCTGTCCGTGGGCCCGACGACCTGCACGTCCGAGGCGAGCACGGGATCCGTCGGGGCGAGGATGCCGCCCAGCAGGACGGCCGCGCCGAGGGGCAGGCCCAGCCACGCGACGCCGGTCAGCGCGATGAGGAGCACCGTCACGGTCATCGAGACGACCGCCAAGCGGACGGGCAGGCGCCAGCGGCCGGACACCAGCGGGTCACGCAGCTTCAGGCCGGCGGTGAACAACGAGACGATGACGGCTAGCTCGGTCAGCAGCTCGAGCAGCCCCTCGTCCTCCGTCGGCGACAGCTGGACCAGGCCCAGCCAGGCCGGCCCAACCGCCGCTCCCACGCCCAGGTAGAGGAGCGACGCGGTCAGGGGCAGCCGCCGGAGCACGCTCGAGGCGAGCGCCATGAGCACGAGCGTGCCGCCCGCGACGAGAAACCAGCGCGGGTCGGTGATCTGGTCCACGGTTCAGGCCGGCTGGGCGGGGAACAGCAGCGGAGGTGTCAGGCCCGCGGCCCCGCCGCGTCCCCGCGCTCGACCGCGGCGAGCGCCGCGCCCACGATCCCGGCATCGTTGAGCAGCGTGGCCGGGGTGACCGGCACGCGCGAGGTGAGGCGCGACAGGAACTTGTCGGCACGCTTGCTGACGCCGCCCCCGAGGATGACGATCGACGGCCAGACCAGCTGGTCGATCCGGTCGAGATGCTCGTCGAGGTCGAGCGCCCATGCCTTCCACGACAGCCCGCGCTTCGTCCGGGCGACCGCAGCGGACCTGCGCTCGGCGGGACGGCCGCGGATCTCCATCTGTCCAAACTCGGTGTTGGGGACGAGCTTGCCGTCGCTGAAGAGAGCTGACCCCACGCCGGTCCCGAGCGTCAGGACCAGCACGACCCCCGGGCGACCCTTGCCGGCGCCGAAGCGCATCTCGGCCATGCCCGCAGCGTCCGCGTCGTTGAGCACGACCACCGATCGCTTGAGCGATTTCGTCAGCGCGGGCTCGACCGCGAAGTCGATCCAGGCCGGGTCGATGTTCGAGGCCAGCTTCGCGACGCCGTCGAGGACGACCGTGGGGATGCCGACCCCGATGGGTGCGTCGTCCGGCACCCCCTCCATCTTCTTGACCCGACGGACCAGCCGGCCGATCGAGGCGATGACGGCCTGTGGCGTGGAGGGGTCGGGAGTCGGGACGCGCAGGCGCTCCGAGGCGAGCTCGCCGCTGCCGACGATGACCGCGGCGGCCTTGATGCCGCTGCCCCCCACGTCGACGCCGATTGCGATTCGCTGAGCCATCGCTGGCGGTCCTCCATGGCGGCCGTCGTCGTCCGGTCCGAGACGCGAGTCTAGCCCCCGGCGACCGACCCGCGGCGGTGTCAAGTCAGCGGGCGCCGACGGGTGCGGCGTCGTGGAGCTCCGCACCCGCCGCGAGTGCGTCGTCCCGGAAGGCTCCGAGCGCGCCGGGGTCGCGGGCCGTGTCGCGGATCATGGCCATGACTCGCGAGACGCCGGCTTCGCGATAGGCACCCAGGAGCGCCGAGCGGTCGGGTGCCTTGGCGAGGTTCGACCACCAGATGTGAGCCGAGACCTTGAGCGTCGCCGGGTCCCGGCCGATCTCCTCGCAGTGCCGGCGGAGCAGCGGCATCGCCTCGTCCCGGATCTCGTCCGGTGCCATGCCGTCGACGTTGAGCTCGTCCGCGAAGCGGGCGGCCAGCCGCCACGTCACGTTGCGACCGTTGCCGCCCACCATGATCGGCACGCGCGGCTGCTGGAGGGGCTTTGGCTGGTTGATGGCGCCCTTGACCGAGGCGTCCTGGCCCTCGAACGTGGCACGGCCCGGCTCGAGCATCCGGGTGATGACCTCCAGATGGTTCTCCAGCGTGGCAAGGCGCTCGCGGGTCTCGGGGAAGTCGTAGCCGTACGCCTCCCACTCCTCCTTCTTCCAGCCGGCGCCGATGCCCAGCTCCATCCGGCCGCCGCTGATCGTGTCCATCGTCGAGATCATCTTGGCCTGCAGCGCGGGGTTGCGGAACGCGGTGCAGATGACGATGTGGCCCAGCCGGACGTGTTCCGTGAGCGCCGCCAGCGCGGAGAGCGAGGTGAACGACTCGAACGTGAGCTCATCGGTGGGATCGGGGGTCGTGTGGAAGTGGTCGAACATCCAGATGGACTCGAACCCGAGCCGGTCCGCCGCCTGGGCGACCTCCACGGTCCGCTGCCACGCAGCGCGGGGCTCCATCCCGGCGTACTCGCCGGTCCAGCCCTGGGGCACGATGATTCCAACCTTCATGCAGGTGCTCCTCGTTGTGGGGTGCTCATCGTGGACGCGGGGCCGGTGCGCGCGTCCCGCAGCTGGGCGGGGTGGGGTTGCACGGCGCTTTCAGGTCGCGACCTGCGGTCGTCCCAGAGACGCTGCGAACGAACGTGGTACGGCGTGTGCCGCGTCCTGATCACGCTACGGTATGGCCGTGGACCCCGACAGCCCCGACACCATGCGCGGCGTGATCCTGCCGGGCGACCGGCGCGTCGAGTGGCGCGAGGTGCCGGTCCCGACGCCCGGCCCGCGCCAGGTCCTCGTCCGCGTCCGCGCCTCCTCGATCTGCGGCAGCGACATCCGGGCGATCTACCGCGAGCATCTGGGGAGTGGCGCCGAGGCGTACCAGAACGTGATCGCCGGTCACGAGCCGGCCGGCGAGGTGGTCGCCGTCGGGGAGGGCACGCGGCGGATCCGCGTCGGCGACCGTGTTGCGGTCTACCACATCGCCGGCTGCGGGGTCTGCGACGAGTGCCGGCGCGGCTACATGATTGGCTGCCACGGCGAAACGCGGGCGGCGTATGGCTGGCAGCGCGACGGCGGCCACGCCCCGTACCTCCTCGCCGAGGAGGTCACCTGCATCCCGTTGCCGGACGAGCTGTCGTTCGTCGACGGCGCATCGGCGGCGTGCAGCGGCGGGACGGCGTACGAGGCGCTCCTGCGGCTGGCCGTGAGTGGGCGCGACCGGCTGCTCGTGACCGGTCTGGGCCCGGTGGGGCTGGCGCTGGCGATGCTGGCGCGAGGCTTCGGGGTACCGCTGGTCCTCGGAACGGACCCGTCGCCGGAGCGGCGCGCGCTGGCGCTCCGGCTCGGTGTCGTTGACGAAGCCTGGGACGGCGGCGACGAAACCCTCGCTCGGATCCGCGACGCGTCGGGCGGCGGCGTCGAAGCCAGCGTCGACGCCTCGGGATCGGCCGCTGGCCGCCGTCTAGCCGTCGAGGCGCTCCGTGGCTGGGGTCGCTGCGCCTGGGTGGGCGAGGGCGGCACCGTGGAGCTTCCCGTCTCGCCCCTGGTCATCCACAAGCAGCTCACGATCCATGGCTCGTGGGTCACGTCGCTCGCCAACATGGCCGAGCTCCTCGGCCGCCTCGTCCGCTGGGACCTGCGGCTCGAACACCTCGTCACGCACCGGCTGCCCCTCGACCGGGCCGAGGAGGCCTACCGCATGGCCGACACCGGCGCGGCCGGCAAGGTCTGCCTCGTCTCCGACTGAGCGCGGCGCTCGAGCTAGCCGCTCGTGACGACCCGACGCGTGTTGTCGGGCTCGAGGAGGAAGGTGTTCTCGGCCTTCGCGCCGGCGATCGAGGGGTTCCAGGCGAAGGCCATGCCCGGCTCGATCACCGTCGCGTTGCCCGGGGTGGCGATTGTCTCGCGGCCCTGGTACGCGATGGTGCCGCCCTGGTGGTGGTCGCGCCATTCGTCGGGGAAGCCGGCCGCCGCGTAGGCTCGCTGGGCCGCCGCGAACACATCGCCCAGCGTGGCCCCGACGCGCGTCGCCTCGTGCATGGCCCGTTCGACATCCGCGACGGCGTCCGCCCGCCCGGCCAGGTCTGCGGACGGCGGCTCGAGCTCGCGGAACCGAGTGAGCGCGACGTGGAGACCCCAGCGCTCCGCAACCAGCACGAGCATCACGCGGCGATGGATCGGCGCGCCCTTCGGGAGCGGATGCCGATAGCGCGCGACCCGCTCGTCGGCCGCGACGAGGACGACGGGCGTCCGAACGCCCTGCAACCGACCGGCCATCTCGGCCGCGAGGTCGTCCTCCGTGGCGCCCGAAATGACCGCACCCAGTGCCCCCTCGACCGCGGCCCGACCGATCCGGCCGAGCTCGCCCATTCGCTCCCGGTCCAGCGGCGCAAGCACGCTCCGGAGCGGCACGAGGCCCGCCTCCAGGTCGCCGTCGCTTGCGACCGCGTCGCCGGCGCGGCGCGAGGTCTCGGGGGCGATCGCGTCGGGCTCCCACCAGGGCACGGCGACCGTCTCGATCTCGAGCGCCGCCAGCTCCTCCTGCGCGATTCGGTCCGCCTCGATGTTCTGGGTGAGACACACGACCTCGTCGGGCGTGACGAGCAGCGACGCCACGCCCTGCTCCGAGCTCAGCACGATGTGGCTTTCGCCCCCGACGGTCACCCAGGCGAAGTTCCGGCGCGTCGAGAGCAGCGCGGCCGGCCGCCCGGCGCGATCCAGCAGCGCCCGCACGGCCGCGATTCGCTCGCGGGACAGGGCGGCTCGATCGCCGATCACGCCAGCAGCCCCGCGCCCGCGGCCGCCTCCACCTCGAACACCCGTCCCTCGAGCCCAGTTCGCTCGCGATAGCCCGCCTCGACCAGCACCCGGAACTCGTCGACCGCGTCGCGTGGCACGAGATTGACCGTGCAGCCGCCGAACCCCGCGCCGGTCATCCGGGCGGCGGTCCCCGGCACGGTGCCGGCCAGGTCGACTAGCGCGTCGAGCTCCGGCGAGCTGACCTCGTACAGGTCGCGCAGCGAGGCGTGACTCTCGGCGAACAGCCGCCCGACGGTCTCCACTTCCCCGGCCTCCAGCGCCTCGACCGCGGCCAGCACCCGCTCGTTCTCGCGAATGACGTGCTCGCAACGACGGACCGTCTCCTCGTCGAGCCGGCCCCGGAACCGCGCGAGCAGCGGCAAATCGACGTCGCGCAGCGACTGGACGCCCGGCACCTCCCCGGCGATCGCCGCGACCGCGCGTTCGCACTGCGCCCGGCGGGCGTTGTACTCCGACGACCCCAGCCGCCTCGGCGAGCCCGAGTCGCACACGACCAGCGCGTGCTGCTCGAGCGGCAGCGAGACAGGCCGGTACTCGAGGCTCCGGCAGTCAAGCAGCATCGCGCAGCTCGCCCGCCCCAGCGACGACGCGAACTGGTCCATCAACCCGGACTTGACGCCGATGTGCAGGTTCTCCGCCCGCTGCGCCAGCTGGGCGAGCCGCATGCCGTCGAGCCCGTGGGCGGCGAGGTCCGGCGGGTCGAGGAGCGCCCACGCCGAAGCCAGCTCGATCGCCGCCGACGACGACAGCCCGGAGGCCACGGGAAGGGTCGAGGCCAGCACGCCGCGGAGGCCACGAACGGTGAGGCCCGCCTCCTGGAGCGACCACGCGACGGAGGCCGGGTAGTCGATCCACGCGCCGCTGGCCGGCGGGATCTCGTCCAGCGAGAACCCGGCTCCTTCGCCGTTGGCGAGCAGCGTCAGCTCCACGCGTCGGTCGTCCGAGGGCACGAACGCGATCCGGATCTCGAGATCGATCGCCGCCGGCAGCACGAGTCCCAGGTTGTAGTCGGTGTGCTCGCCGATCAGGTTGACCCGGCCGGGCGCCCGCGCGATCCGAACGGCGGACGCGTCGGCCCCTGCCTCCGGCGCGACGGCGGACAGCGCCGCCCGAAGACGATCGGGCGCCATGTCCGCCGGGTCGACGACAAGATCGGGTTCGGACGAGGTGGTCACCCCGGCTTGCCGACCTCGAGGCCGCGCAGCCGCTCCGCCGTCGTCTCGGGCAGCGTGTCGTTGATGAACGCCCCGGCGCCGGCCTCGGAGCCGGCCAGGTACTTCAGCTTGGACTCGGTCCGGTGGGGCGGGTAGAACTCGAAGTGGAGGTGATACCCGTCATGCTCGCCGCCGTCAGTGGGGCGCTGGTGGGTGGCCATGATGTACGGCAGCGTGAACCCGAACAACGCGTCGTACTTGCGGACGAGCGTTGAGAGCAGCCTGGCCAGGTCGTCGGCCTCGGCGGGCGCGAGCTCGTGCAGCCAGCCGACGTGCCGCCTCGGCTGGAGATGGACCTCGTACGGCCACCGCGCGAAGAACGGCACGCCGGCGACCCAGCTCGCATTCTGGGCCACGATCCGCCGGCCGTCGGCCAGCTCCTGCTCCAGCAGCCCGCACCACAGGCACGAGCCGGCCCGCTCGAGATGCGCCCGCGCGCTCGCCGTCTCGCGCACGAGCACCGGCGGGATGGCCGGGTACGCGTAGATCTGGCCGTGCGGGTGGTTGAGCGTGACCCCGATCGCCTCGCCCCGGTTCTCGAACACGTAGACGTACGCGATCCCGTCGAGCGCGCCCAGGATGAGCGTCCGGTGCGCCCACACCTCGACCAGCTGGCGGATCCGGCGGACCGGGATCGTACCCATCGACGCGTCGTGGTCAGGCGTGTAGACGACGACCTCGCACGCGCCGTACGACGGCTCGACCGGGGTGAGCGCGGTGCCCTCGATGGACGGCGGGTCCGGCGACAGCTCGAGCGACGGGAAGCGGTTGTCGAAGACCGCGACCTCGAAATCGGCCCGGCTGATCTCCGTGGGCGGCCCGTCGCCGCGCGTTGGGCAGAGCGGGCAGAACTCCTTGGGTGGCAGGAACGTGCGGTCTTGGCGATGGGTGGCGGTGATCGTCCACTCGCTCAGGACCGGGTTCCAGCGCCGCTCGCTCACGCCTGGTCGTCGTCTGCCATCGGTTCGGTGTCTCGCTCGTCCGGCCACGAGTAATAGCGGATCCGGCGGCCGTCGGGGAGCATCTCGGTCTCGATCGCGTATCCCCCGAATGGGCCATAAACGACGTCGTCATCGTCGTTCACGATGCGCTCATCCGGGCGACGCTCCGTCACGCGGCGCCCCACACAGCGAGGCCCCATGGCCGTCAACGCCGTCACGCCGGAACTCGAGCTCGATCGTGGCTTCGTGGTCGCCAGCGGCATCGAATGCTCGGCGCCCAGGATCGCCCGCGGCGTCCGCCAGGATGAGCTGCGCAAGACCGGGCACTGGGATCGCTACGCGGAGGACCTGGCGCTCGTCGCGGCGTGGGGCATCCGCTACCTGCGCTACGGCATCCCGTTCCATGTCGTCGCCCGCGAACCGGAACGCCACGACTGGGCCTGGACCGATGGGGCGCTGGAGGCCCTGCGCAGCGCGGGCATCGAGCCCATCGCCGATCTCATGCACTTCGGCGTGCCGGACGACCTGACCGGCTTCGGTGATCCGCGGCTCCCGGAGCGCTTCGTCGCCTTTGCCGCCGCCTTCGCCGAGCGCTACCCGTGGGTCCGCTGGTACACCCCGGTCAACGAGCCGCTCGTGGGCGCCACCTTCTCCGCCGCCCTCGGCTGGTGGAACGAGCGCGCCAGCGACGAGCGCAGCTACGTGGCCGCGATCGACGGCGTCGCCACCTGTGCCGCGGCCGGCATGGCCGTCATCCGCGAACGTCGCCCGGATGCGATCTTCGTCCAGAGCGACGCCTGCGAGAGCTATCTGCCCACCGCCGCCGCGGCCCTGCCACGCGCCCGGTTCCTCCAGGAGCGGCGGTTCCTCGGCTGGGACCTGGCCTATGGACGGCGACCGGCCGAGTCCGTCCGGCGCTGGCTCCTCGACCACGGAATGGACCCCACTCGGCTCGACTGGTTCGAGGCCAACGGCTCGGACGACGGTTGCATCGTGGGCCACGACTACTACGCCGGCAACGAGTGGATGGTGGCGCCGGGCAACCGGGTTCGTCCCGCCCGGCCGGCGGAACGCCAGGGCTACGCGGCGCTGGCCCGCGAGTACCACGCCCATTTCGGGCTGCCGTTCATGCTCAGCGAGACGAACATCGAGGGCGACGTGGCGCCGGCCTGGCTGGCCCGGACCTGGAACGACGCCCTCCAGCTGCGGCTCGAGGGTCTGCCGATCCGCGGCTATACATGGTACGGCTTCATTGACCACGTCGACTGGGATACGTGCCTCCGCAAGAACGCCGGCCGCGCCAACGCGTGCGGTCTCGTCGACCTCGACCGGCGACCGCACCCGGTGGGCGACGTGTACCGCGCGCTCGCCCAGGCCGCGCTGGCCGGCGAGTTCCGGCCGCTGCCAGTCGCGGACGAGGAGCCGGCCCCTCACCAGAGCGCGATCCCGGCGTTCGTCGAGGAGATGGCCAGCGGGCCCACCGTCGTCTCGACCGAAGCGCCCGCGTAGCGCCGCCACGCCGCCAGGGCCGCGGTCGGGACGCGCTCCAGCCGGTAGCCCCGACCGTCGGCATGCGGCGGGTCCGGTGGCTGCGCCGGGCGAAAGTGCTCGTCGCGCCACTCGAGGCGGTACAGCCCGGTGGGATCGATCTGGTAGCGGAACCGACGTAGACCGGATCCCCAGTCGACCTGGTCAATGAGCCCCCACCAGGTGATACCGATGACCGGCACGCCCTCGGACCGGGCCTGACGGACGTGCGTGACGAGGCGATCCAGCCAGGCGATCTTGGCGGCATCGTCGCCGGGAGCGCCGGTCTCGGCGAAGAGGAGGGGCCGGCCGAGACGGCTGAAGTACTGCTGGCACAGCTCCGCCGGGCCGTGCTGGATCTCGAGCGGCCGCGTCTCGTCGATCAGCCGCCCGTCCGGACCGGTCCTGAGCTGGTGCTCCGAATGGGGGTAGTGGTCGAGTCCCACGACGTCCAGCCGGGCCGGATGCTCCTCGAACCAGCCGAGGTCGCCCTCGTCCATGCCGTTCTCGACGAGAAACGGCCGGAGCGTGTGGTCACGTCCCACCCGGCCGCCGTACAGCTCGTGCATCAGGAACCGGCGCTCGTTCATGAGGTCCGCCCGGCCCTGAACGCCGTCGTCGAGCGCGTGCCAGTACTCGCACGTGTCCGAGATCATCAGGCGAGCGTCGTCGCGCACTTCGCGGATCGCCGCCCAGCCCTCGCACAGCCCGCGGGCCACGTTGCGCAGCGCCCAGACGAAGTTCGCCGGGCCGTGCTCGTACGGATACCAAGCGCCGATCTCGCCGCCGAACTGGGCCATGATGTACGGCTCGTTGGTCGGCGTGTACCAGCGGACCCACGGGTAGCGTCGCGCGAACGCGGCGCACAGCTCGGCCTGGAGGTCCGGGAAGATCGAGGTGAGCACCCCGCTCCCCATCCAGGTCGGAACGCCGAAGTGGAAGAGGTCGACGATCGGCTCGATGCCCAGGTGCCGCATCAGCTCCATCGGGCCGTCGACCGTTGCCCAGTCCCAGACCTGGGGCTGCGGGTTGACCACCGGCCAGCGGATCGCGTAGCGGATCGTCCGGCAGCCGGCCTCCGCCGCCCGCACGATGTCCGAGCCCCAGAACCGGTCATGCTGCGTGAGCGCCAGCTCGTCCATGCCGACCTGCGGAAACGTCGAGCACTCGAACCCGGTCATCCACCGAAAGTCGATGTCCCCGCCCCGGTGGACGGCCTCGGGCGGCCTGCTCCACAGGTCCTGCACCGGTACGCCCGGAGTCATGCCGGCATCCCGGCCCGTACGGCGCGGGGTTCGTCGCGGCGTTCGGCGGTTGCCGCGTGCTGGATCAGGCGCTCGAGGAGGAGCGTGGCCACTGGGCCGGACTCGGGCGCCACCCGGAACGTGGTCAGCGTCACCACGCCCTGCCCCTGACGGAAGGTCCAGACGTTGGCCGCAGGAGTGTGGACCCAGCCCACGAACATGCCGGCCGGCACCTCGTCGCGGTGGCGACCGGGGTCGTAGCCGAGCAGGACGTGGTCCGGCAGGACCTCCTCGTACCCGAAGTCGAGCGGGTTGCGCTGCGGCAGACCCGGCAGCGCCTCGTGCAGGATCCAGCTCCAGCTCGTCACCCAGTCGCCCTCCCACGGGCTGCGCTGACCGGGCCAGCCGGAGTGGGGGAGGCGCCGGAGGTGAACGCTGACCCGGCGGGCCAGGTCGTGGCTCACCGGGATCGCCTCCCGCGTCCGCACGAGGACGAGCGCCCGGCCGCCGGCGTCAAGGCGGTCCATCAGCGCGTCTGTGACCTCGGTGGCGATCACCAGATCCGCGGCCTCCGGTTCGACGACCCGGTGGCCGAGCGCCTCCACCCGCGCGGTCACGCCCCAGATGTCGAGCGGGTCGAGGATCCCGATACCGAGCGGCTCGGAGGTCCGCCGGGCCGCGGCCGGGACGACGGCAAAGCGCAAGCGGTCCTCGGCCCGCTCGCGCCCCTCGTCGTCGATCGCCCGGACGACGAGCTCCGCGTCGGACACCTCGTGAACGTCGGGCACCTCGGCATCGATCGAGCCGACGAAGCGCGCGCCGGCCTCCGGCCAGTCGGAGACCTCGAGCTCGCCGGCGATGTGCTGGCCGCCGGCGATGCGCAGCTCCCAGGTGAGGTGTCCGCCCTGCGACCGGCCACCGTAGGACGACAGGTGCAGGCGGGCCTCAAGCCGCTCCATGCTGCACACGTCACGCCGCGCAACGTCCGCGACCACGACGTCCGGCGCGTTCAAGCGGGCCAGGCGATCGTGATAGACCTTCGGACCGCGCATGGGATCGAGGAGGCCGTTCGCCTCCCAGTACGCGTCGCTCAGCTCCGTGATCACGTAGCCCTGGATCGAGTCGTGCCGCCGGAGCTGGCCGATCTCGTACTGCATGCTCTCGAACTGGTGCCACTGGGTCGCCTCCGCCAGCTCGTCGACGGAAGTCCAGATCCGGTCGAGGCCGTAGGCCTCGAAGCGCCGCCGGATGCCGCTGGGGCGGTAGTACGCCCGGCCCGTGTTGAACCACCACGGCTCGCGTCCGGTGTGAGCGACCAGCCGGTCGAGCCGGGGCAGCCCCCACGACCCGAACTCGCTCAGCACCAGGGGCTCGTCGCCGCGCTCGTCGGCGTCGCCATGGGGACTCCACAGCCAGTTGGGCCGGCGCGCGAAGTCTTCGATCATGTTGCACCAGCGCTGGGCGTTGTCCGGGGCCGCGAAGTAGACGTGGAAGTCGGCCAGGTCCGAGCGCAGGTGGAAGTTGGGCGTCTGGGGCGTCTCGCAGGCCGAGTTGTCGACGACGAGGCGGGTCGGGTCGAGCGCCTTGAGCCAGTGGTACGTGTCGCGCAGCCAGTGGCGGTCGCGCGCCTCGTAGCGCAGCTGCGTTCCCCAGTCCTCGTTGATGATCGTCCAGATCACGATCGAGGGGTGGTTGCCCAGCTCGTCGACCATCCTCTCCAGGGTTTGCCGCCCACGGGCCCCGGCGGTGGACGTGAAATGGGTCCAGTTGGGCAGCTCCGCCCAGACCAGAATGCCGGCCTCGTCGGCTGCGTCGAGATAGGCCGGGTCCGGCACCTTGATGTGGCAGCGCAGCAGGTTGATGCCCATCTCGCGCGAGAGCCGGACCTGGTCGTCGAGATACGCCCGCGACGGCGGGGTCGAGATCGTGTCCGGGTAGTGGTCCTGGTCGAGCGCGCCCAGGAGGTAGGTGGGCCGGCCGTTGAGCAGGATTCGTCCATCGCTCGTCTCGATCGAGCGCATGCCGAAGCGGGCAGCCACCTCATCGCTCGCCTCGTCCCCGGCGAGGAGACGCAGGGTAACCGTATAGAGGTTGGGCTGGTCGATGTCCCATAGCTTCGGGCCCGGGATCGCGACACGGACCAGCCCATCCCGGTCGCCTTGGGCCGTCGCGTGTTCGCGGCCCACCTCGCGTCCCGCCGGGTCCCTGATGACGACCTCGATGCGCGCATCGGGATGTCCCTCGTCGCCCTCGAGCGACCAGCGCACGATGGCCTGCTCGCCGGACACGTCCGGCCGCACCCGGGGCGCTTCGAGCGCGGTCCGCGGGCGGCGATCGAGATGGACCGACTGCCAGATCCCGCTCGTGCTCGAGTACCAGGTCTGCTTGCCATGGGGCGCCTCGGACAGCGGCAGGTCCGGCTCCATCTCCTGGGCCAGGAGCACCTCTTCGACCGAGAACGCCGGGTACTCGTCGATCGCGTTGAGCGGGTTGACGACGAGCACCACGAGATCGTTCGGTTCGCCCCAGCGGACCGCCTCGCTCGCTTCGACCTCGAACGGCAGATAGCCGCCCTCGTGGTCCCCCACGCGCGATCCGTTGACGAAGACGGCGCAGCGATACATGACGGCCCCGAACCGGATGACGACGCGTGAGCCCTGCCAGTCCGCCGGCACCTCGAGCGAGCGGCGGTACCAGGCGGTGATGATCCGGTACGGCCGGGCGACCTGCGCCTCCCAGCAGCCCGGCACCTGGATCGGCTCGCCGGCCGGCAGCGCGTCGGGCCGGTGGAGGCGTTCCGGATCGGCGATGAAGCGCCACTCCCCGTCGAGGGAGTGGCGGGTACGAACGATCGAGGTCACCGCCGGGCCGGTGTCCGCGACGCCCCCCGGCGCGTGGTCATGGCACCGCCTGGGGCTCGGCGTCGGGACCCTGCACGACCGGCTTGCCATCCTCGAAGACGACCTCGTCGATCCACACGTGGCGCTGGCTGAACGTCTTCTCCCAGGCGTGGTAGACCATCCAGAGGTCGCCGTCCGGATCCTCGATCAGCGTCTGGTGCCCCGGCCCGAACGGCCCCACCCGCTGGACAGTAGAGAGGATCGGGTTCTCGGGTGCGTCCTCGTACGGGCCGGTCAGCTCGGTCGACGTGGCATAACCGACGGCATACGGCACGCCCGCGTAGTCGTTGGCCGAGTAGAACAGGTAGTACGTCCCGTCGAGGTGGTAGATCGTGGGCGCCTCGACGACGTTCCCCTCCCATTGCTCGTCGTTGACGACGCCCTCGACCTCGATCTCCTCGCCGTTGAAACTGAGGCCGTCCTCGGCCATCCTGCGCATGTAGAAGCGCGTGGGGATGCTGCAGCAGTTGCCGTCGTTCTTGTAGATGAGCCAGAGCGAATCGTCGACGTCCCGGACGACCGAGGCGTCGATCGTGCCGCCCAGCTCCGGCTGGCAGACGAGCGGCTCATCGCTGTCGTCCAGGAACGGCCCCTCGGGCGACTCGGCGACCGCCACCCCCACACACTGTGCGCCGTCGCCGGACGGCCGCATGATCTCGCGTGAGCGCGCGGTGTAGTACATGACATAGCCGGCGGGCGTCTCGGTGACCTCCGGAGCCCAGTAGTTGCGGTCCGTCCACTTGGGCGGTCTGGGCATTGCCGAGCCCTGGTACTCCCAGGTCACGAGATCAGACGACGTCGCGTACGGGTAGCGGTTGCTGCCGTCCTCGGTGGAGTACAGGTAATACGTGTCCTCAACTGCCAAGACGTACGGGTCGGGCATGTTCCGCTTGATCACAGGATTGACGAACTCGCCCTCGCCGGGCGAGGGGATGACGCTGGCCGACGCGGCGACGCTGGCCGACGGCGCACCGGACGAGGCGCCGGCCGATGGCGCTGCGGCCGAGCCGCTTGCCGAGCTGCCGGCGCCGCTGGCCGGCACCTGCTTGGCCCCGCCGCTGGCGGACGAGTCGTTGCCGCCGGAGCATGCCATGGCAAGCAGCCCAGTCAGCAGGACTGGCAGGAGACGGGCTCGGTGGCTCATTCGGTCTTGGCCTCGTGGTTGGGGCCCACGCCCCGCTGCGACGGAGCCGGGATGACGGCGTCGGGGCCGAGTGGCGCGCCCGACCCGGGCCGGGCGCGCCCGTTTAGCCCTTGATCCCGGAGGACGTGACGCTCTGGACGATGTAGCGCTGGGCGAAGACGTACAGGATCAGCACCGGGACGGCGGCCAGCACGGCGCCGGCCATCAGCAACCCGAACTGGGTAGAATAGGTGCCCTGGAAGTTGCGCAGGCCGGGTGACAGCGTGCAACCGCCGCCTTGGCAGGTCACGAGGGGCCACAGGTAGTCGTTCCAGTACCCGATGAACGTGATGACCGCCAACGTCGCGAGCGCCGGACCGGCAAGGGGCAGGATCACGGAGAAGAACGTCCTGAACCGGCCCGCCCCATCGACGTAGGCCGCCTCCTCCAGCTCGACCGGGATGCCGAGGAAGAACTGGCGCATGAAGAACACGCCGAAGACGCTGGCCAGGCCGGGCAGCATGAACGCAGGCCAGGTGTTGAGCAGCTTCAGCTCGCTCATCAGGAGGTACTGGGGCACGAGGAACATGATCCCCGGCAGGAGCAGGGTCGTGATCAGCAGCGAGAACAGCACGTTCTTGAAGCGGAAGTCGATCCGGGCAAACGCGTAGGCCGAGAGTGACGTGAGCAGCAGGGTCAGAGCAGTTCCGATGACCGCCACACCCACGCTGTTGAACATCCACCGGAAGACCGGTGTCTGACCGCTCGAGTTCACGAGGGTCTCAAAGTTCTTGAGGCTGGGGTTGGCCGGGAACAAGCCGCGGTCGCGGAAGACCTCGCTCTCCACCTTGAGCGACGTGGACAGCATCCACACGAGGGGCAGGATGAAGAACAGGGCAATGAGGATGAGCAGGCCGTAGAGCAGCAGCTTGCCGGGGCTGAACGCGCCTCGGCGCTGGACGCCCGTCTCGGCGCGGCTGCGGGCGGGGGATTCCGCCTCGAGGGTGCGAGCCATGGCGGACCTCCTACGCTCGCTCTGAGCTGAAGAACTTGAAGTTGATGACGCTCACCACGACCATCACGATCGCCACCACCACAGCCATCGCCGCCGCCAGCCCGATGTCGAACGGGGCCCGGAAGCCGATGTTGTAGAGGTGTAACAGGACCGGTGTGGTCTGTGCCGTGGGCGGGCCGCCGTTCGTCATGATCTGGGGCTGCCCGACCAGGTTGAACGAGGCGATGATCTGGAGGGTGATCACCAGCAGCAGGATGGGCCGCAGGCTGGGCAGCGTGATGCTGCGGAACTGCTGCCACTTGTTGGCGCCGTCGATGGCTGCCGCCTCGTACAGGTCAACCGATATGGCCTGCATACCGGCCAGCAGGATGATCGTGTTGAAGCCGATGGTCCACCAGACGGTCGCGATCAGGATCGACAGCCAGGCCCACGGCTGGGAGCTCAGCCAGCCGGGTGAGGTCAGCCCGAACACGCTGAAGATGTCGACGACCAGACCACCTCGACTCTGGAAGATCCAGAACCAGAGCAGGCCGACGACCGCCACCGAGAGGGTCCATGGCGCGAAGTAGATGGCGCGGAAGAACGTTCGTCCGCGGAACTTGGCATTGAGGATCGCGGCCAGGCCCAGGGCCACGGTGATCAACGCGGGCACGCTCAGGCCCACGAAGACGACGGTGTTGGTGAGGGTCTGCCAGAAGCGTTCGAATTGGCGATCCGCCGGGTCGAAAAGCTGCCGATAGTTCTCGAGGCCAACGAACGGGGCGCTGATCCCGGAGAAGTTGTCAGCGTCCAGCAGGCTGAGGTACAGCCCGGCGAAGAAGGGGTAGCCGATCATGAAGGCGAAGACGGCCAGGTGGGGCAGGACAAAGAGGTACGGAACCCAGGGCTTCTCGCCGATCCGCCGGCGGACGTCCGCTTTCGTCCTCCCAGCGCTGGGGGCTGGAGGCGCGGTCATAGTCAACTGGGCGGCCCTCCGTCCTCAAGGGGGATGTGGCGATGCGGGGAGCGTTGCGCTCCCCGCATCCACCGATGGTTTCCGCGTCATTGGCGATCAGTAACCGTACTTCTCCTTGTTCTCGATGAGGATGTCGGTGTAGGTGGCCGCGGCCTCGTCGAGACCGGGCTTGGGATCACCACCAGCGACGAGCGTCTCGAGCAGTTTCTCGGTCACCCCACCGGGGCCGCCGAGCATCTGGTCGGAGCCAGGGATGGGGGGCGGGAAGCGAGCCGAGTCGTACTGCGGCGCAATGTCCTTGATGTGCGGGATCTCGGTGAAGACCGGGTCCTCGCGGACCTCGTTGCGGGCCGGGATCTGGCCAGCCTTGGCCCACTCGGCGGAGTTCTCCGAGAGCCAGCTGATGAAGTACTGGACGCCCTGGAGATTGTCGCCCTCGACGCCCTGGG
>Ga0136617_10002001_pt1 | contig 18147 bp, 14 predicted proteins | sample AntDrymUQ3222106_2_FD_129672 | JGI IMG/M metagenome (GOLD analysis project Ga0136617, IMG submission 129672) | Polar desert sand microbial communities from Dry Valleys, Antarctica - metaG UQ322 (21.06) | ecosystem: Environmental > Terrestrial > Soil > Desert | place: Antarctica: Dry Valley... | reverse complement strand
TAAAGGCCTTCGGCGTAGTCGGCGAAGCTCTCGTGAATCCACATGTCGGCGGCGTCGCTCATCGACACGTTGTTCCCCCACCATTCGTGCGCGGTCTCATGGACGATGATGAAATCCCACTCGAGCCCGTGTCCGGTCTCCGAGCGGTCGCGCCCGCGGTATCCGTTGAGGTAGTTATTGCCGTACGCAACGGCGCTCTGGTGCTCCATCCCCAGGTGCGGCGTCTCGATGAGCTTGAACCCGTCCTGGTACCAGGGAAACGGCCCGAACCAGGCCTCGAAGCACTTGAGCACCGGTTTGACCTGCTGGAAGTGAGCTCGCGCCGTATCGAGATGATACTGCAGGGGCCAGAAATCCAGCGACAGCCGCCCGCCCTCACCGTAGAACACGTCGCTGAAGTGAGCGTACTTTGCGGCGTTGACCGCGATGTTGTAGTTGTTGATCGGGCTCCTGACGAACCATTCGAATGTCGTGGTTCCGTCGCCGTTCGACCGCGCGCGACGCAACCGCCCGTTCGACACGTTCACGATCGGATCGGGAACCGTGATCGCGACTCGCTGGCTGTCGGGCTCATCGGAATAGATGTCCTTGTTGGGCCACCACACGCTGGCGCCCGTTCCTTCGTTCGCGGTCGCGATCCAGTGATTGCCCACACTGTCGCGCGCCCATATGAAACCCCCGTCCCACGGCGGGCGGAGCGCAACGGTAGGCTTGCCGTGGTAGTAGACGGAGATCGATTTCAGCGCGCCGACTCGCTGCGGTGACAAGAGCCGGACGAACAGGGCATTACCATCGCGACGCACGCTGAGCTCCAATCCATCCTGGACGACGCTGTCCACGGCGAGCGGCTGCTGGAGGTCTATCTGCATCTCGCGCGCGCGGGAGCGAATGCGGTAAGTGATCGCGTTCCGCCCGCTGATGGTGCTGTCAGCCGGGTTGACCTTCACGGCCAGATCGTAGAACGCGGCGTCCCACCACGCGCGCTCGGGTGTGTTCGACCCGCGCAGAGTATCGGCGCGGGTGAACGTCGGGCTGGTCTGGGAAGCGGATGCAGCCGGGAGCAGAAGCCCCAGCACCGCCGAAACTCCCAGGCGCAGAAGAGAACGCTGAAGCCGCATCTCACGAGGCGTCACCGCGATTTCTCCGCGCCGTCACCGGTGGCCGGAGCACTTCGCGGCCACACGTTGTCCCTCAGGTCACGGTCGGGGAATCGGCCCTCGGGATCGAGCGTAATGCGCTCGATCGCGCGTCCTCCAAAGTCCAGTGTTGCCGCGAACGTGCGGCTCCCGCCGAACCAAACGTCGACGGGGTAGGTGACGACTGCCGTGGTCGCGTCGATCATCCTGCTGTTCGGCATTGGTTTCACCGCCGGACCGCTCGATGCGAGCTGCACGCGCAGCAGCACTGGAGAGGGCATCTGGCCCGCCTGGCGCACGATGACGGTGGTGCGTCCCCCGACGGTGGATGCGCTCTGGATCGAACCCTCCACTGATTCCGTGGTGAAGAGCCAGTAATACCAGAACCATCCCAGGTCGCGGCCGAGAGCGTCGTTCATGAAGAAAGCGAAGTCCCACGGCGACGGATGCTTGAACGCCCAGGCCTTCGTGAATTCGCTGAGCGCCCGCTGCACCGCGGTGTCTCCGACGATGCCCCCGAGCGACGAGAGCATCATCGGCGCCTTCTGGTACGCCTGGAATCCGTAGGCCGGCCCGCCATAGTTCGCGTTCCACATCTGCGGCGCCTCCGTCTCGTCGCCGCTGACGCGTCCGTAAGACTGTCCGAGACCGTTGAGTCTGGGTGCGACCCGGTTCGCGTGAGCTTCCGACAGGATGTTCACGTACTCGTCGAACCCCTCGTCCATGAACGGATACCAGGTCTCATTGACGCCGACCATCATCGGCCACCACTGGTGCGCCGCCTCATGGTCGGCGGCACCCGCCCCTGACATCAGGAACATCGGATACTCCATTCCGCCTTCCGGACCATCCACGAACGTGAGCTGCGGAAAGCGGTAAGGCATCAGCAGACTGGAGTAGAACTCAAGCGCGTGACGGCCGATTGGTCCCACCGCGGCGTACTGTCTGGCGCGCCCGGGCAGGTAGAGGATGTGAATAGGCACCGGTCCCCGCCCCGGAATCGTCGCGCGGGTAGCGTCCCACACGTAGTCTCTCGCGGTGGCGAAGGCGAAATCGTTGGCCGTGTCCGCGACGAAGCGCCAAACCAGGCGGCTGCCCGCCCGCGTCGCTTGCCCCGGGCCGCGCTCTTTCGCGGATACGATGCTCTGCACCGAATCGGAGTCGAGCACGCGAGACAGCCGCTGGCGCGCGACCGGGGTCAGGACGTCGGCCGGATTCTGCAGCACACCCGTCGCGCCGACGATCCACCCGGCGGGGACGTCGATGCTTACATCGTAGCGGCCGAAGTTATTGTAGAACTCGGAAGGTCCGAGGTAGGGCTCGGTATCCCAACCGCCCGCGCGCAGATCGTCGTACACGGCAACGCGCGGATACCAGTAGGCGACCTGGTAGAGCGAATCACCCCACCGTCCTCCGCGATCGCCGCGGGTGTTCGCATCGACGAGCGGAACCCTGAAGCTCCATTCGGCCTCGACCGTTCCCGTTCCGTGTGCCGGGATCGGTGCAGGCAGCTGGATCTGAACCGCCGTTCTTTCCCTGAGGATTCTCGATAGGGGGCGGCTGCGGCGTGTCGATCCCGGTATCATGGCGCGCGTCGTATCTTCGACGTTGAGCGGAACTCCGTTGAGGACCAGACGCGTGAACCGGATCCCGTCGAGCGGATCGGTCGGTGAGGAGAGGCGCGTCGCGGTCGGTCCGAGAATGTTCTGCTCGAGCCGGAACGCCACCGAGCTGAGGGTTGAATCGCTCCGATTATGGATTGTCGCGGATTGCCTGCCGCTTACGGTGGAGGTCGCGGGATCGAGTCTCACGTTGATCCTGTAATCCATCCAGAGCTGCCAGTACTTCGGGCCCGGCCTGCCTGAGGAATCGCGCGTGCCGGCCGCGAATGCGCGCCGGATGGAATTGGTGAGCGGAATATCACGCCGGACGGCGCGCTCGGGGATCGTCGCGGCGGGACGCCCTGTCGCCGCGCTCCCCGGTCCCTGAGCCGGCGCTGTGGAGAAAAAAGCCGGGCTGGCAACGGCGGAGAAGAGCACGAGCGATCGTAGATTCATCGATTCACAGGTTGGTGGCGTTTCGCAGCGGCGGTCCTGCATCCCGGGTCGGGTCGAAACTTAAGCCATGAGTGGCAGGCAGCGTATCTTGGGGTGGCATTGCAAGGAGGCAGCATGGAATTCCGGCTCGATCAGGCCGTTCCGGTTCTCGAGCGAACGCCGGCGGTGGTATCGTCGTTGCTCGAATCGCTCCCCGCCCCCTGGCTCGACGCGCGCGAAGGGCTCGAGGCCTGGAGCCCTCGGGAGATCGTCCATCACCTGATTCACGGCGAGCGGACCGACTGGATTCCGCGGGCGCGCATCATCCTCGCTCAGGGGAGCTACAGGCGGTTTCAGCCGTTCGACCGCTTCGCCGAGCTGAAGTCGGACCGCCCGCTCGGCGACCTGCTCGAGGAGCTGGATCAGCTGCGCGCCGGCAACGTTGCGACGCTCCGAGGGTGGAACGTTTCTGAAAAGGACCTCGACCTCACGGGCGAGCACCCGGGACTGGGGACGGTCACCTTGCGGCAGCTGCTCGCTACCTGGGTCGCGCACGACCTTACTCACATTGCGCAGATCGCGCGGACCATGGCTCGGGAATACAAGCAGGCCGTGGGGCCGTGGACCGAATACTTCCGGGCGCTTCAGGGCTAACGGCTATCGCGCGGGGATTCTGAAGTCGCGCTCGAGCACCATGTGACGAGGGACGGGCAGCTGCTCCTCGACGCGGGAAATGGCGCGGACCGCCACGCGGAGAGTCACCGGCGTGTCGCGGCGGAAACCGCACAGCAGGTATGAGCCATCGGCGGCCGTCTGCACCGCGGCTGTGCGGCGCTCGTTCGTGGAAACAAGGCGGCCTTTCTCCTCGATCCAGAGGACCTGCCAGGTAGCGGAGACCGTCGCATTAGGCACCGGATTTCCGGATTCGTCGCGAACATAGCCGATCGCCAGGCCGCCTGGCTGAGCCCGCGAGCCGCTTTCCGAGCAGAGCGACTGCCGCAACGCCGCGTACGAAGGAATCACCACCGACACCTGCGCGCGTGCGCCGCTCGGCACCGAAACGGTTCGCACCTGGGGTACGCGAAAGAGACGCAGGCGCGGGTGATCGAAAACCAGGGAATCGTAAACCGCTCCAGACATCGACAGCTCGTATCCGCCGCCACGATTGGTCGTGGTCTTGTGGCTTCCCGAGAACGTGCTGACCGTAACCCCCCCGAGCGGTGCGCCGGTCGTACCATCGATAACCGTCCCCGTAATGCGCGTGCCCTCTGCCGAATCCCCTGTCGGCGCGACGGCCGGCACGGCGGCAACGGGCGTTGACCCAGTGCTCCGGGCGAGACCGCCAATTTCCCTGTGGCCTCGGTTCGCGCTGACGCCCGATGCCGAATCACCGGATCCGCGCGGGACTCTGAGGTGCCAGCGGGTAGCTATCCACTCGCCACCTGAAAGCTGATGGTAGTCGACCCGTCCGCTTGGCCGTCCCGTCCGTAGCGACGCCGGAACGTTCACGTATTCGAACACGAGATGACGCAGCGAGTAAGTGGTCGGATCGAGCCAGAGCACTCCGCTCAGGTCCGGAGCGGTTCCCAGCTTTGCCGGCTTGAACTCGAGGCCGAGGAGGCCGGTCTCCGCTCCGGTGCCTCGAATACCAGTGAAGCAGTGGGAGCCAATGAATTGATCGGACAGCAGCGTCGAAGCATCTGGTATGGCGAAGACGGGACGCGCGGTCGCTCCAGATGTGTTTTGCTGCAAGTCGATGACGTTGTAAGGCCGGATCGCATTTCCGCGATGCCGCTCGTTCTGCTCGGAGAGTATGGTCCCGTTGGGGGCAACGACGCGATCGTAGCGCTCGATTTCGAGCGGAGCCAGCCCCTGTGATTCAGTGAAGCTGTTTGCGGCGAGCGCTTTCCGGATCTCGCCCCACATATCTCCCACGACCGATGCCTGTTCGCCAAGGCTCGAGCAGCGGGTGTCGGTGCTGCCGGTGAGCGGGGGAAGGCGAAGACTGCGCGGCTTCATGCCCGCCCGCACTCTCGTCGGAGCCCTTGATGTGACAAGGACAACCGATGTCCACGTATCGTACCCGACCTTCTCGACGCGTACCCGGTAACCACTCCTTCTGGGCGTGGGGAGGGTAACACGCCCATCGCGGCCACTGAAGCGGGCGGTCGGGGGCGCCTCTCTTTCCGGCATCACCGCCACGAGCGCGCCGGGGATCGGCTGGCCATCCGCGTGCTTCACGACTTCAACCCGTACTTCCTGGGAGCCGGCCGCAACCGCCAGTGCCAGTGACGCGGCGGCAACAGCAAGGACGCGTGCCAGCGCGACGTGAATGGGTGCTGCTAACGCAACTGAGGTTGTCATCACCTTCAATAACGAGCGCTCTCGAACCGAGGTAACACCCTCGCCGTACCTATAAGGTTGCTTCCGCTCCTTCCGCCCATCCCGAAGGCTTCGCCCTGCCTGGCTCTCTCCGGCCCGAGTGCTGGGCGAGTTTCCGTTCCGCTATCAGGGCTTTCAGCCAGTCTTCCAGCCGCTCAGCCTGGTGGTCCTCGAGATCGGTCTCTTCGGTCTGGACGGCGCCGATTTTCGTCCCTCCACTCTCCGCGACCATCGCCTCGACCAGACTTTGCCACGTCTGATTCTGTAGGCCATCCCCGACCGTGCGCATTGCGAGCCAGTCGGCGAGGTTCGCCGGCCGGTCGTAGACCTGCACCTCGAAGCGGAGCACGTCGCCACGCTGCTCCGAAAGCAGACGGACGGCACCACAAAGAGGATGACCCGCCAGCGTTACGAGGGTGGCTTTGTTCGGGGTGAGCTGCTCCACCCGGACCTGAACGTTCCCTCGAACCGGGAGCGACATGGTGATGGTGCTTCCCTTGTTCAGCACGCTTGGCGTGCCCGGCTCCGCATTAAGGTCCATGTGCAGCGGAGTCAGCTCTCCAAACCGCACCCGCAGCCTGGCGAAGAGCTGCTCCGCCGTAAGGCGGCCTCCCGTAATGTCGGCCCAGAACCGCTTTCGCTTCAGGGCGCCCACTCCCTGATCCGGCGTCTGTTCCGGCTGTGTGTCGGCAAGCGTGCGCAGCCCGCTGTCGAGCGAGGTGGGTGTTACGTGAAGGACCCCGGTGAGGGCGTTCCCTCCGGGGGCCCTGATGACGTTTTCCTCGCTGAGCATCGTCAGCTGGTCCTCGTTGATCGGAAGCTTTGCTCCCAGCATCCCGGCGATCGTTGCTCCGGCACCGACGAGAAAGCCTGGAACGGGGATTCGGGCGGGCGTTCGGGCGGTGATCTCGCCCAGTCTGGTCAACAGGTCGTTGATCGAGGTGACATCCGGACCCGCGAGGTCGAGAACCCGGCCATGAAGATCGGTGCGCTCCACGCAAGCGGCGATCGCCGCGGCAAGATCTCCCACCCAGATCGGCTGGAACTTGTCGTCACCCGTTCCAATCACCGGGACGACCGGAAGAGTCCTCACCATCGTGAGCAGGACTGAGAAGACCTCATCTCCGGGGCCGTAGACGTTGCCGGGGCGGAGGATGATCCACCCTCCCGCGAAGTTCCGCACAATGTCCTCGGCGCGCCGCTTTGAGCGGTGATAGCCGGACTGCCCGGCTTCGGCGCCGAGTGACGAGACGTAGATGAAACGGCCGACCTTCGCGCTCTCGGCCTCACGCAGAATGGCCCGGGTTCCCCCGACGTTGGTGTTCTCGAACGTCACTTCCGGTGGAGACTCCTCGACGATGCCCGCAACGTGGAGCACGAGGTCGCAGCCATCGGCGCAGCCTTTCAGCTCCGCCTGATTGCTGACGCTCGCGGGCCACGCTTCGACCCCGGGTCCCGCCCCCGCCGTGGATGGCCATTGTCTCGCGTCTTCGTCGGCCTTCCGGCTCACCAGCCGGACGCTATGACCGCGCTTCAGCAGCTCCGTGACCGCGGCCTGCCCGACGACGCCCGTTCCGCCCGTGACCAGCACTCTCATGCTCTTCCCCTTCCCGGTGAATTCCGTCTTCACGCTACAGGGGCAGAATGGGTGCCACTTGTCGCTCGAGGCTCCGGCAAATGCGTGACCGCGCCCGCTCTGACCTCGTCAATGGAGGATGGTCATGAGGTCCTAGGGACCGAGGGGGTTCGTTGGGCAAAGCAATAAGGTCGCTCGTCATTCTCGCGCTCGCAGCCTGCGCGGAAAGGTCCGAGCCATACGTCGTCGGCGCTGCCGGACCCTGGAAGGAGGGTTACGGACTCCAGAACCTGGAAGGAATCCAGCTCGCGGTCGACGAGATAAACGAGGCAGGCGGCATCAACGGGCAGCCTCTCCGGGTGATCGAGCGTGATGATGCGGGGAATGGAACGCAGGCCGCCACTATCGCCCAGGAGTTCGTCGGCAATCCCTCCATCAGCGCGGTGATCGGCCACGTCAATTCCGCGGGCATGCTTTCGGCTGCCCGCGTTTACGATGGCAGCCTCGCGGCCGTGGCCACCAGCGCAACGTCACCGGATCTCACGGGCATCTCGAGCTGGGTATTTCGCGTCATCTCGAGCGACTCGCTCAATGGAATTGCGCTCGCGACCTTCGCCTCGGGGCTCAGCGCCAGGGGCAGTGCTCCTACCGCCGCGATTCTTTACGAAAACCACACCTACGGACGTGGACTCGCGGATTCGTTCCGGCGCTCGTTCCGCGGTCGGATCGTCAGCATCGATCCAATCAATGCCGACCTTCCAAGCGCCGAGCCGTACATCTCTTATCTGAAACCGAAGAAGCCAAAAGTCGTGTTCGTCGCCGGCCGCGTCCCCTCTGGCCTCAAGATCCTTCGTGAAGCGAAGCGGCAGGGCTTCGACGCCACCTTCATCGGCGGCGATGGCTGGCAGGGAGTCATCGCGGATACGGTGTCTTCGGAAGGAGCCTACATCGGGATGTCGTTCACCCGGCACGATCCGGATCTTTCGGCTCGCGCGTTCGTTGCCGCCTTCCGCAAGAAGTACAACCACGATCCCGAGGCTCATGCCGCCCTCGCGTACGATGCCACCAAGCTCGTCGCACAGGCATTGACGGAAGCGGGCAGGGACCGCAGGGCGGTCCGCGACTACCTGCGCTCGCTGACGCGCGAGACGGCGTATCAGGGAGTTACGGGCCCAGCCTATTTCGAGCCGACGGGTGACCCGGTCGGCATGAGGTTCCGCGTCGGTCGTGTCGAGAAGGGATCACTCAAGGTAGCGGACGCGAAATGAGAAATCCCCTGCGTTTCCGGACCATCAGGCAGGTTCTCGCCGCCGGATTCTCCCTGCTGGTCGTCCTGCTTCTTACGGCCGGGATCCTCGGCTGGATCTCGATGTCCCGCATGGCCACCGAGGTGGAGACAGCCCTGGGCGAGGCGCAGCATGACGCGAAGCAGGCCTCGGATTTCTCCAATACGATCACCCAGCAGATCCAGGCCGCCAACACCTATCTGAGCGATCAGGATCTGAAGTCCGAGTCCGAGTTCCGGCGTCTGGGACGCGAGGCGCACAGGCTCCATCGCAACTTTGGATCGAGGCAGGTCCTCACCGACCAGATAGCGCGAACCGTTGCAATCGACACGACGCTTGCCCGCGTGGAATCAGCGTTCGCGCTTGCGCATCGCCTCACCGACCTTGGCCGGCTCGACGAAGCGCGGGCCGAAGCGGAGAATGCGCGAGCGATGGTGACTCCCCTTCTGGAGCAGGTAAGCGGACTCGAGCGTTCGCGCGCCGGCCAGCTGGCGCTGATGGCGAGAAACCTCAACTCGAAGTCTCTCGCCCGGTCGCGCATCCTGTTGTCCGTGATTGCGGTTGCGACCATGCTGGCCGTGATGATCATGCTGAGGACCGGAAACGCCGTCGGCCGTCCCCTGCGTCTTCTCATGCGGCACGCAATCCTGTTGAGCCGCGGAGATCTCCAGGTTCGTACTCATGGTGACATGCCCGGGGAGTTTCAGACTCTCGCCGAGGCGATGAACCACGCCAGCGAGGCGCTGGCGCGAATCGCGACCGGCGCGTCGAAGACTGCCGACGAGGTCGCGCAGTCAGCCAGCGATCTGGCTTCCGCGTCCAAGCAGATCTCCGCTTCCGCCGGAGAAGTGGCGCACGCGGTCGAGGAAGTGTCGCATGGCGCCGAGTCCCAGGTCGCTCAGCTTCGCCAGGTGAACGAAGCGCTCGATGGAATTCGCACGCGCGGGGACAATCTCGTCGGCGGCGCACAGGAAGTTCACGGGCTCGCGAGCGCGATCGAAGCCGAGGCTGACGCAAAACGGCTGGACGTGGAGCGCGCCCTCAAGATTCTTTTCGACGTGCGATCGATCGTGCAGCACGCCGCCGGCGAAGTGCGGGAGCTCAACACCACCGCCGGAGACATCAACAAGTTCGTCGTCTCGGTCAGCCGTATCGCGGAGCAGACGAACCTGCTGTCACTGAACGCGGCGATTGAAGCTGCCCGCGCTGGAGAAGCAGGGCGCGGGTTTGCCGTCGTCGCCGGTGAGGTGAGAAAGCTCGCCGATCAGACCCAGGCCGCCGCGGACGACGTGGTCAAGCTCATGGACAGCGTCACCACGCGTGTCCTCGCGACATCGAAGGCGATGGAGCAGGGTGTAGTGCAGGTTGGAGAGATCGAGCGAGTGAGCCGCGATCTCGATAGCGCTCTGTCGACGATTCTCGCGGCTGCGCAACGCACGCGTGAAGCTGCTGCCACCGTGACGGCTGCCGCGGGCGAGAACGCGCGCGCGGTCGACTCGGCCGCCTCTAATCTCGGACTGGTGGCGCGAACGGCCGAGAGTCATGCGACCTCGGCGCTGCAGGTGAGCGCGTCGACGGAGGAGCAGAGCGCGGCCTGCGAGCAGATGAGCATGGCTTCGACGCAGCTGTTCCACGGGAGCCACGCGCTGCTTGACCTGGTCGGAGAGCTCAAGACCGAGCATTCGAAATCCATGGCGTCGAACGGGAATGGCGCGCACGGCCGGACAAACGGAGCTCACACTACGCCCAATCGGGTGGGGCTTGCGCTGGCGACGGTCGAGCCGGATCCCGATCCGTCGGGAGAGAATTAGACAGCGGTAGAAAAGCCGCCCTGACGGGGCGGCTTTTTTTGGGTTGACGACAAGATCGAAACTGCCAAGCTACCCGCTACCCGCTGAACGCTGCCCGCCGCCAGCTCGGTTGTCGGGACATAACCAGGTGCGTCCAGGGTGTTCCCCTAACCGCCGAGAAAGCCGGCGTCAATCGTAGGTACGTCGCTCTTGACAGCCTTTCACTTGAGCCCTTCCTACTGAACGCACGCCGCCGTTGGATCCGGCCTGGGCTTATCGACTACGACCCGGTGATCGAGGTTGCCCACTCTCATCGCGACATCATGCACCAGCTGCACGACCCGCCGCAGGTGATCGTAGTCGATGTACTGGGGCTCGTCGGTGAGCTGGTGGTAGTCCATGTGCAGCCCGGTCGTGAAAAACACGATCGGAATACCATATCGCGCGTAATGATAGTGATCGCTGCGGCAGTAGATACGCTCGGGATGGCCGCTGGCGTCGAGCGAATAGTCGAAGCGCAGAGGCCGCGGGGAAGCAGCATTTACCGACTCGACGAGATCGCCGAGCTCGGCCGACAGGCGTCTCGAGCCGACCAGCTGAAGGTAGTCGGGCCCACCTCCAACGCGGTCCGGCGCTCCGCCTCTTCCTACCATATCCATGTTGAGCTGCGCGACGATCGAGTCGCGCGGGACCGTTGGGTTATCGGCGAAATAGCGCGACCCGCGTAGTCCGCCCTCCTCGCCGGTGTGCCACACGAACAGCAGCGATCGGCGGGGCCTGGTCGAGGACCTGGCTACGGCCTCCGCGAGCTCCAGGACCGCCATGGATCCCGACCCGTCGTCGTCGGCGCCGTTGTATATCGAATCCATTCGCGCCGGCCGCATCCGCCGGAGGCTGTCGATGTTCACACCAATCGATGCGCGCTCGGCCGGCGTCAGTCCGCTGCCCGGGCTTCCCGGTGTCTCGCCCGTGCGCGCCTCCACGATGCGCTGAGCCATCGTGTTGAACGCGCGCAGAGAGTCGTGGTCGAGTCCTCCTCCCGGTCGGATACCCACGTGATCGGGATGCGCTCCGATCGCGATGTACTGGCCACGGAGCGCGGCGTCGCTGCCAGGAATGATGCCGACGACGTTCCTCGCCACAGCCGGCTCGCGTGTGAAATCGAGAGAGGAAAAGCGCAGGCGCCGCCCGACGCTTCCGGGCCGGGCGCTCGTCAGAGGAGCTCCGATCAATCTTTCTCCCGCCGCCGGCGTGACGACCACGTTGATTCGGGCCGGCGCAGTGTCCGCGAGCGTAGTGATCATGAACGGACGCGTCGTGGCCGGCTCTCTGGCGGTGATGACCAGAGCGGCCTGCGGATACCGGGTGAGGAACCGGTTCGGATTCCCTCTGACAGGGCCGGCGATGGTGAACAGGACAGCCTTGCCGGCGGTCCGCTCGGGCGAGATGAGCGCCGCTGAATCGGCCAGGTCACCGCCGTATACAACTTCGACGTCCCCCACCGGGAGAGCGCGCCCGCTCGCCGGAAAGGTCGTGACGAAGTCCCGCTGATAGGTCAGCGAAGTGCCGTCAACGAACGCCTGGACCCCCGGCGCGATCGATACCCGATAAGCCGGAACGGTCTGGAAGTAGGTTCCATTTTCCCCGCCGGGACGGACGCCGATCGCTGCGAGCTGGTTTGCGATGTACTGCGTTCCCCTGAGGTCGCCTTCGGTGCCGAACAACCGCCCCATCATCGAATCCGCGGCGAATGCATAGAGGCGGGTCCGCAGGTCGGCGGCTGAGATTGCGCCCGCGGTACTGGTGACGGTGCCCGACCGCAAGCCAGTACTGCAGGCGCCCAGCATCAGCGCGCCGGCAGCGGCAAAGAGCGGGTTCGAAGTCCTCACGTACTCTCCTTGGTCCATCGTTTCAGGGCCGCGACCCTTATGCGCCGCCCTGCAATAGTTTCGGTCGCGTCGACGTTCGACGCAACTCGGGCATGATGAAGGGTGATGTCCTGGGGGGCCAGGAAAGGGTGCGGGCGCTGGGAGCTGAGGCGGTTCTCTCCAAGCCGATGGTGCCGGACGAGCTTTTCAAGGCGCTCGAAACGGCCCTCTGACGGCCGCCCAATTGTAACTTTCACGGCAGTGCCTGCTTCCGTGAAGTCCCAGCCGCCTCGCTTCGATCGATCGTCGTCATCGCCCGCCGTCGTGCTCCTGCGGCGGGCTGGACTCCACGACCGTACTCGCCATCGCACGGAGCGAAGGCTACGAGGTGCACGCGCTCAGCTTCCGATACGGTCAGCGTCATGTGGGCGAGATCGAGGCTGCGCGCCGGATCGCCGACGAGGCCGGAGTTCGCCGGCATCACCTCCTGGACATCGATCTGGCGGTATTCGGAGGGTCCGCACTGACTGCCGATATCGATGTCCCGAAAGATCGGGACCTCGCTCCATCTTCGTCCGGCGCCGGACCGATTCCGATCACCTACGTTCCGGCGCGAAACACGATTTTCCTCTCTTATGCGCTGGCCTTCGCGGAGGTCATCGACTCGACGGACATCTTTATCGGGGTTAACGCTCTCGATTTCAGCGGCTATCCCGACTGCCGTCCGCAGTACATTGCCGCGTTCGAGCGAATGGCGAACCTGGCGACCCGCGCCGGAGTCGAGGGATCACGCGCCCTCAGGCTTCACACGCCGCTGATCTCGCTGAGCAAGGCCGGGATCATCAGGCTCGGTGCTTCGCTTGGGGTGGACTACTCCCTGACGACGAGCTGCTACGATCCAGAGGCTGACGGTGCGGCATGTGGCCGGTGCGACGCGTGCCAGCTCCGCCTGAAGGGTTTCGCGGAGGCGGGGCTCGAGGATCCGATCAGGTATGCTGCCGCTCAGCGCGAAGCTCCGCGATGAGCTACACCGTCAAGGAGATCTTCTATACGCTCCAGGGCGAAGGCGCGCAGAGCGGCCGCGCGGCGGTGTTCTGCCGGTTCTCGGGCTGCAATCTCTGGACGGGACGCGAAGAGGACCGCTCGCGAGCCGTCTGCCAGTTCTGCGACACCGATTTCGTCGGGATCGGGCCGGATGGTGGGAGATTTGTCAGCGCGGATGCGCTGGCGGATGCAGTCGATCGGTGCTGGCGTGGCCAGCAGGGGAAGTACGTCGTGTGCACCGGAGGCGAGCCGCTCCTCCAGCTCGATGCAGATGCGGTCGCGGCTTTCCACGCCCGGGGATTCGAGGTCGCCGTCGAGACGAACGGCACGCGTCGCGCGCCCGAATCGCTAGACTGGATCTGCGTCAGCCCCAAGGCGGGGGCGCCATTGGTGCAGACCAGTGGAAGCGAGCTGAAGCTGGTATTTCCGCAGGAGCGCGCGATGCCGGAACAGTTCGAGGGTCTCGACTTCCAGCATTTCTTTCTGCAGCCGATGGACGGGCCGGACAGCCGGCTCAACACCGAGCGCGCGATTGAGTATTGTCTGCGCGATCCGCGCTGGCGTCTCAGCCTTCAGACGCACAAGCTCCTCGGGTTGCGATAGCTCCCCGGCTGCCCTCAGTCGACGGTGTTGATACGCACGACGGTTGCGAGGATTTGCTCGACGCTATGGGGATCGAGAACACGCACGGGAGGTATGAGGCGACCCGGAATCCTCGTTCGTCCGAGGAGGTTGCGCGCGGCCGCCGTCACGTAGGTAGGTGAGTTCGGCGAGATTACCGAAAGGTCATCCCGTCCTGCGATCAGGAGAGTGACGCGGGTTCCTCCGGGGACGCCAGCCAGCCGATTCCTGAGCATGTCGACGAAGCGGGGATCCGTCGCGATCACGAACACGTCGCGCCGCAGCAGCGCGTGCCACTCGCCGAAAATCTCGGCTCGGACGCCCGCGAGAATAAAAGCCTTCCCAAGACGCTGGGCGAGCTCGCGGACAGGCTGGTCATGCGCGTCCGTGGTGAGGAGTAGATGCGCCCTTTTCACCGGGTTGGGCAGCGGAACCCCTCGCTTCAGGGTTCCGGCGAGGACACTGGTTGCCTCAAGTCCGTAGTACCGACGAAGCTCGTTGACCAACCCTTCCGTCTGGTCGTAAGTCGCCGCGATTACGACGGCGCGGACCTTACGCTCGAGCGCGGCCTGGCGCAGATGATCGCAGAAATCTCTGGTGGAATAGCCATGCTCGATTCCCTCGGCGAGAACTTTCGCGAGCCAGTGGGGCGATGGAGGCTTATCCCCGTCGTCCACCATCGTCTGCGGGGTGATGTACACCCCCGACCTAGACCTCAGCTCGACGACTCCCTCCGCCGCCAGTTTCCGGTAGGCAGACGCGACCGTGCGGGGATCGGCATTCAGCTCCGCTGCCATCTCGCGGGTACTGGGTAGCCGATCTCCGCGCACGAGCGCGCGTGCGGTCACCGCCCGATCGATCCGGCTCCTCAGCACCTCGGCGATTTCTTCCTTACGTCGTGCGGGCATCTCTATTCCTCAATGGGACTTTACGGCTGAGGTAGCAAGCAGGGTTTTTTGCAGTCAACGAATCGAAATGCACCAGTCCGACGCGGATCAGACATCTGCTGCACATATGCAGAATCAGTTCCATCCATCTGCAGGCATTAAGTGTAACACGGCCTTGCCTGTGCTTTGACTGCCGTCGGGTAAATCAAAAAACGTCGATCGCGTACTAGCCGCGCCCGACGGACCACGGGGCTAGTGTAACGGAGGAGTGGGCTAATGCCTGAAAAGAAGACAATGGTTATTTCCAGCGCCGAACAGCTGCTGGATGCGAAAACCCGCCGCAACTTTCTCAAACTGATGGGAGCCGGTGGCGCCGTATTTTTCCTTCCCAGTATCCTGACGGCCTGCAGCGACGACGACGATGTCACCGGACCGGCCTTCGGCCAGCCGGCGGGTAGCGGTCCGGCCGTCGTTATCGATTTCTCGAGAGGCGATGTTGCCGTTCTTCAGTATGCCTACGCCCTGGAGCAGCTCGAGGCCGACTTTTACACCCGAGTCGTAGCCGCGTTCTCGACCAGCACGTTCTCGGCAGGCGAAAGGGTGGTCCTCACCGACGTGAAGAATCACGAAGTGATTCACCGGGATGCCTTCAAGGCGATTCTCGGTCCGTCAAATGACTTCACCCTCAACACCACCTACGGCAATCTCAACTTCGCGGATCGCACCTCGGTTCTGGCAACCGCGCGGACGTTCGAGGACCTCGGCGTTGCCGCGTACAACGGCGCCGCTCAGTACCTCACGGTTTTAGCCAACCTCGAGCTGGCGGGGAAGATCGTATCGGTAGAGGCACGCCACGCTGCGGTAATTCGCGATCTCATCGCGCCCAAGTCGAGCAGTCAGGGAGACTCGGGGACGAGCTTCGCGCCGAAAGCGTTCGACGACGCGTTCAGGCCAGGCAAAGTGGTGCCGCTGGCGCAGCCGTTCGTAGTCGAAGTCCTCACTCCGAGAAACGCGCCTGCGACGTTCGTGCAGGGCCCCAACAATAACGGTTAAGGAGCACTTTCCACATGACCACAAATAACACAACTCTCCTGGATTCGATCGATCCGGAGATCGTCCAGACTCTGGCGAAACGCCAGAACGAGATCGCCAACGGGGCCGGCACCAACTCGAAGCTCACCGCCGCGCTCGCGCTTGGCTCGATTCCAGTGGCTCTCGCCGCGCTCAGCAAGGATGTCTACGGACAGAGCGCGAGCGATGTCCTCGATGTCCTGCAGTTCGCGCTCCTGCTGGAGTACCTCGAGGCGGAGTTCTATAACCGTGGCGTCCAGAACGCGACGGTGATGGGAATTCCGGCCGCCGACCTTCCCATCTTTACGACGATTCAAGCCCACGAGAACGCCCATGTCGCTGCGCTTCGCGCGATGATCACCGCGAAGGGCGCGACGCCGATCGCGAAGCCGAACTTCGACTACACGGCAAAAGGCAACGTGCCGGGCTTCAATTTCGCCGCGGGACAGTACGCTACGTTCCAGGTGCTCTCTCAGGCGTTCGAGGATACGGGCGTAAGAGCATACAAGGGCCAGGCTGGGCGCTTGATCAACGACAAAGCGACCCTCACCGCGGCGCTGACGATCCACTCCGTTGAGGCGCGGCACGCGGCCGAGATCCGCCGCCTCCGCAATCTGAAAGGGTGGATCACAGGACGCAGCAGGGATGATCTTCCCCTATTCACCCAGCCGATTTATGACGGCGAGAACAACGCGAGCCAGGCAGGAATTCTTCTCCTCCCCCTGGGCAACAACAATGGCGGCGGTGAAGCCGTCACCGAGGCATTCGACGAGCCTCTGACGAAGGATCAGGTGACTGCGATCGTTACCCCGTTTCTGGCGTAGCGACCGCGCGAAGATTCATCTGCAAGGATAGATGAGAGAAGGGCTGCTCGAAAGAGCAGCCCTTTTTTCCGCGAACCATCGTGCCGTCCGAGATTCTATTTGCATTGTGCGTTTTCCGATTTTGCGTTTTCCGTTTATCAGCGTAGTGACGCAACAACGGATAACGGAGAACGCACAACGCAATCTCCTTTAGCCCACCCCTTGTGCGTTACGCGCCTCCCTGCCCCGTCGCGAACGCGTCCAGATACTTGACCGCGGCCCCGGTGTTGAACAGGACAACCCTCTCATTGCGGTCGATCTCACCGCGATCCAGCAGCTTTCTCAGCGCCGGAACGCACGCTCCACCCTCGGGCGACGCAAGAATCCCCTCCGTCCTCGCCAGCTGCCTTGCCCCGTCGAGCAGCTCCTCGTCGCCGACCGCTATCGCGGTTCCGCCCGACTCTTTCAGCGCGTCGAGTATCAGAAAATCTCCGATCGCTTTGGGAACCCTCAGGCCCGACGCAACGGTGGCGGCGTTTGGAAACTCTTCGGCGAACCGCTGCCCCGCGACGAAGGCACGGACTATCGGCGCGCACCCCTCGGCCTGCACGACCACCATGCGAGGCCGCTTGTCGTCGATCCAGCCGAGCCGCTGCATCTCGTCGAACGCCTTCCACATCCCCACCAGCCCGGTCCCCCCTCCGGTGGGAAAGATGATCACATCGGGCAGTGTCCACGCCGATTGCTCGGCGATCTCGTAGCCGAGCGTCTTCTTGCCTTCGATTCGATACGGCTCCTTGAGCGTAGATACGTCGAACCAGCCGTTGGCGTCCTTTCGCCGCGCCACCTCCGCGCCACAGTCGGTAATGAGGCCGTCGATGAGCGTCACATGCGCGCCGGCCAGCTCACACTCCACTATGTTCGCGCGCGGAGTGTCACGCGGCATGAAGATGAACGCTTCGAGCCCGGCACGCGCGCAGTACACCGCAAGCGCGCCCGCGGCGTTGCCCGCTGACGGCGCGGCCAGCTTTTTCGCGCCCAGCTCCTTCGCCATCGACACTGCCATCGCCATCCCGCGCGCCTTGAAGCTCTGGGTCGGATTGAGCGATTCGTCTTTCACGTACAGGTGCTCCATCTGGAGCGACGCGCCCAGTGCCCTGGCATGAATGAGTGGCGTCCAGCCCTCGCCGAGCGAGACGATATTGCCTTCCTTTCTTACCGGAAGCACTTCGCGGTAGCGCCACATCGTGGCGTCGCGGGAGAACAGCACCTGCTTTGTCATGAACTTCGCGAGTCTTTGGAGGTCGTATCTGGCGAGCAGCGGCTTGCCGCATTCCGTGCAGAGATTCTGCAGGTGCCGCGCCGAGTATTCACGATGACAGTAGGCGCACTCCAGGTGCTTGAGGTGCATTCTGTATCATAGCCTCCGGCCGGGTGGACTGTAACTTTGCACGGTCGGATCTCGCCCTCGCAACAGCCCAGTCGTGCTCCTTCTCATTCTGCGCATCCTCACCGAGCAGGCGTCGGTAGAGCGAAATGAATCCGATCATTTCTATCTGACGATACGCCTCATCGCGGCCCTGCTCATTGCCACCATCGTCCCATTTGCCGTTGATCGCTACGCCCGCCGATCCAGCCGGGTCATCC
>Ga0136617_10002000_pt1 | contig 18151 bp, 8 predicted proteins | sample AntDrymUQ3222106_2_FD_129672 | JGI IMG/M metagenome (GOLD analysis project Ga0136617, IMG submission 129672) | Polar desert sand microbial communities from Dry Valleys, Antarctica - metaG UQ322 (21.06) | ecosystem: Environmental > Terrestrial > Soil > Desert | place: Antarctica: Dry Valley... | reverse complement strand
TTAAGCCTCACACGATACAGGAAGTTTTTCTAATCTATACGTTTGCGTTCTCTCCGAAGCGTAAGTTAAGATTTTCAGATTGTTCAAAGTCCAAAATCGCAGTATTTAGCCCGAAAATGATTGCACGAACGCAAAAGAAATATTCCTGGCCGATAACGAAAACTCCTGCGGAGAAAGAACTGAAACTGCGCGGTTTGATGCGCGAAATGCGGTCGGTGTTGGTTGCGTATTCGGGTGGTGTCGACAGTGCGTATTTAGGACTGATCGCGACTCAGGAGCTTCGCGGGGACGCCCTATGTGTGATGGGCCTCTCGCCCAGTGTTTCCGGCTTTCAACGCGACGAGGCCGTCAGAATTGCGAGCGATTTTATTTTTAACTTTCAAACCATTGACACGGCGGAGCTCCAAAATCCCGATTACCGTGCAAACTCGCAAAACCGCTGCTATTTTTGTAAGTCCGAACTATACGATAAACTTGCTAAGCTTGCGAACGATCGCGGGATTGAATACGTGATAGACGGCACGAACGCAGACGATATCAGCGATCATCGTCCTGGTCGAATCGCCGCCAAGGAAAAGAAAGTGCGTAGTCCGTTGGTCGAAGCCGGTTTCACGAAATTGAATATCAGAGAGCTCAGTAAACAGCATGGGCTGACCGGCTGGGATAAACCCGCAAGCCCATGCCTTTCGTCGCGGATCGCCTACGGCGTGCCGGTCACGATTGCCAGGCTTGCGAAAATCGAAAATGGTGAAGAGTTTTTGCGAGCCGAAGGCTTTCGGGAATTTCGTGTCCGTGTTCACGGGGATTTGGTTAGGCTGGAAATTGCCCGGGATGAGCTGTGGAAAGCGCTTGATCTGGAAATGACTGGAAAATTGACAGCGGCCTTCAAGGCACTCGGCTTTCGGTACGTGACCCTCGATCTGGAAGGTTTCCGCTCGGGCGCGATGAATGTCGAATCTGTAAAGCCAATCAATTTCTAGACAAAACATTGATATGGGGAGTTGGAGAAAGGATAAAGATGGCAAATCCGATGGCCGACGAAATGCGGCGTTTTAAAGGAAGCGACGAAAAAAACCCATTTGAAGCAATGAGCGAACGCTTTGACCGGGCGGCGCAGCTTCTGGGGTTGGATCCCGACCTTTACGCGGTGATGCGTGTTCCGAGCCGTGAAATCAAGGTTTATATCCCGGTACGAATGGACACCGGGCATCTCCAGGTTTTTGAAGGTTACCGGGTGCAGCACAATTTTGCCCGAGGGCCTGCGAAAGGTGGGATACGTTATGCTCCCGACGTAAGTCTCGATGAGGTAAAGGCCCTTTCCGCCTGGATGACATGGAAGTGCGCTGTTGTGAACGTCCCTTTCGGAGGTGCAAAAGGCGGTATCATCTGCAACCCGGCGCAGATGTCGCTCGGCGAACTGGAACGCATGACGAGGCGATACACAGCTGAGTTGATCGATTTTATCGGTCCGGATAAGGACGTTCCTGCTCCCGATATGAACACCAACGAGCAAACGATGGCCTGGATCATGGACACCTTCTCGATGCACTCGCGCCATACCGTGACCGCGGTCGTTACAGGAAAGCCGGTAGCGCTCGGCGGCTCGTTGGGACGGCGGGAAGCGACCGGACGAGGTGTGTTATTTTGTATAAACGAGGCGATTAAAAGGTTCGATTTGACGCCGGAGAAAACCCGCGTGGTTGTGCAGGGTTCCGGGAACGTTGGCGGAATCGGTGCGCAGCTTATGCACGAGGATGGTTATAAGGTAATCGCAATCTCCGATGTCGGCGGCGGGATCCACAATCCGGCCGGGCTCGACATTCCAAATGTACTGGGTTATCTTCAGACGAACCGCACTCTGGAAGGTTATCCGGGTGCCGAACAGGTTTCGAATAAGGATCTGCTTGAGATCGAATGCGAAGTTCTGGCGCCGTGCGCGACGGAAAATCAAATTACCTCTGAAAACGCCGATCGTGTTAAATGCAAGATCCTGGCCGAGGGCGCAAATGGCCCGACGACGCCGAAAGCCGATAAAATACTGCACGATAAAGGTATTTTTGTTATTCCCGACATTCTTGCGAATGCCGGCGGCGTAACGGTTTCATATTTTGAATGGGTACAGGATCGCATGGGATATTTTTGGCAGGAAAGTGAGGTAAATACACGATTGGAAGAAAAAATGGTGGCGAGTTTTAACGAGCTTTGCCATTTTGCAATCAAACACGAAGTCGATACTCGTACGGCGGCATATATGCTGGCGATAGACCGAGTAGCGTACGATACCCGTATACGCGGCATTTATGCATAAAGAAAAATCGGTAATTCGTTAAAAATGCTTGATTTTGCGGAATACTTAGGATAAGGTCGTAGCAAGAAGAGATTACGCTTCTTCGGAGAATACTGCCAGCGACGATTTCGACCTGTTTATTTGCAAGTCTAGACTTATCTTTTTGCGGATGCGCTAAACATTTTAGGCTGATGTAGTTGGCAAGGTTTGTGGCGTATGTAATAATTGTGTAGCCTATTGAAATATAGCGGTTTTTATTTTTGTAGCTACAACTTGAAATTAAATTTTTATCACGGCGGAGGAATATGATGAAACTCGCTTACAGAGTGTGTATTGTAACGCTGATCTTGTTTACGTTTGTATTTGCGGTATCGGCGCAGGTTATAGACAACGACTTAAGATCGGTCAGGGACGACAGAAATACGGCACCGACTGTCGGAACAGGAGGTCCGGTTGGAGGTCCAACGGGTCTTTTTACTGTTTATGATGGACAAACCTTGAGAAAAGGCGAGTTCACCTTTAGTGCAGCTTACAGTAATTATGACCGCGATCCGGGTAATGCCGATTTTGTGGAAGTACCGGTTAGCTTTCAGGTAGGCGTGACGAACAATTTTGAATTGTTCTTCAATACGGATGCCTACCGGGCGGTGAAAGTTAATGCTCCGCAAAACCTTTCGGGTTTTTATTTGCCGAATTCCAGACTTCGTGTTGGAAACAGCCTTCTAAGCGGCGGGGCGATCGTTTTGGCACCGTCCGGGCCGGGTTCGGGGATATTTGAAAACCGGGCGGTATTTCGTCCCGCGGGCACGGCGCCTTTTGTACAGTTTCCGTTTATTGGCGGAAGTGCGGGCACGTTCGGTTTGAATTTTCCGTTTTTCTCGGGACCGATTTTCGGATTTCCGGCGGGAACAACGGCAACGTTGGGACCATCTTCTTCGGGCGGCAACGGCGCCGATAATTTTCCGGGAATAGGTTCGGTCTTTGGAAGCATTTTGCCGGGATTCGCATTGCAGACAGTTTGCACCTCGGCTTCGGCCGGTACGAACTGCTCTCCGGCGGCGACTTCTCCGACGGTCTTCACGTTAGCCCCGACTTATTTGCCCGACGCGCCGTTTATAAACCGTACGTACGGGGAATCGGCGTTTAACACATTCACGGTCGGCGGCAAAGTGCGGTTTACCGATATTGACAGTTCGATAGGAGTAGGCCTCGTAGGTTTTTACCGCTTTTACGCCGACGATGCCGATGATTTTAGCGGCTTTAATCAGCTTCAGCGGGGTGCGAGCCCGGGCAGCGGCGGCATAACCGGCGGTGATTTTGGCCTTACACTTTTTGCCGATGCGCGTCTTGCCAGATGGGCCAATCTTTCGGCCAACATCGGCTATCATTATAACCGCTCCGTTAAGAGCGATCTTTTTGGCAACAACTCGACTATTCTGGATCGTCCCGACGAGCTTCTTGGTTCGCTCGGTCTCGACTTTCCTGTAAATAGATATTTCCAACCGATCCTGGAATTCCGAACGCTGCAATATGTGGGCGGCCGCACGCCCAATGCGTTTGAGAACCATCCAATGGACGGCCTCGCGGGATTCCGGGTTTTCCCTGCTCGTTGGTTCGGTCTCGGTTTTGCTTACCGGTACCACTTCAATCAACAGGACAGCGACAGTTTTGACGACGAGGATTCGATTACAAACACCGTGTCTGTAACATGTCCTGTTGGACAAGTCGGCTGCGTGCCGAGGACTATATCGAATACCTTTAGAGGAATTCCCACCGGATTTCAAACCTCCTCGGATCCGCACGGTTTTATAGTTCAAGTGTTCGCTGGCAGACGGGACGAGCGTCAGGGTGACATTCTAAACATACCGGCGAACGTAACTAATTTAACTCTCAGTGATACCGAGATTCGTTTGCCGTGTCCGGCTGGAACTACGTCTACGTCGGGAAGCTGTAATGACAGTACGTCGGTTACGGTTGCAACGACCGCGACGGATGTGGAAAACGATGTTCTCACATATAATTATACGGTTTCGGGCGGACGGATCGTTGGAACCGGAGCAAACGTTCAATGGGATCTGAGCGGTTCCCCGGCGGGAACTTACACGATCACGGCTGGCGTCGACGACGGATGCGGTCTGTGCGGTCAAACACAAACCAGAACGATCACGATCGCCGAATGCGGTGACTGCAGACAGGTTTGTGAGTGCCCGTCAGTTTCGGTGAGCGGTCCTGCCGGAATCACGGCTCCGGGCGATACGATGACCTTTACGGCCAACGTAAGCGGCGGAAGCCAGCCGAGCGTCACGTACAACTGGTCGGTTTCGGCCGGCGACATCGAATCAGGTCAGGGAACACCGAGCATAACGGTTAGAGTGCCGACCGATATGGCGGACGGCAACATCACCGCGACGGTCACGATCAGTGGGCCCGATCCGGCGTGCAATTGCCCCCTAACCGACGATGAAGTAGGCGGCGTGTCCCGACCCGTAGTGGAGCCGGTCCTGGTCGATGAATTCGGCAGACTGTCGAACGATGACGTCAGAAGTAGACTCGATGCATTCTTTGTCGAATTGCAAAACAATCCGAACAATCAGGGATACATCATCAACTACGGTACGGATAGGGAGATTACGGCTCGTGAAAGATTGATCACGAACCATATCAACCTCCGTAGGTTCGATAGAACGCGTATCACTCTTGTGAGGGGCGGCGATACGGGAAGCGGCGTTAATACGAAGCTCTACCGAATTCCGCCTGGAGCGACAAATCCAACCCCGTAAGGGCGGATCAGCTTTACATCGATATGTGATGTAAACATTTAGAAAGGCGAATGAGAACTCTGCCAGGAGGCCTCATTCGCCTTTCCCCTTTAAAATTTATTTTGTATTCGGCGTGATATTGTGTAGAATGAATTAACGTTTGGCTTCATTACTTCTTCCCCTTTACTTTTCTGCAACCTGATCTGATTGAGAGTGCAAACCGAAAGCTTATATTCGTCATCTGAATAACGGGAATTTTCCGTGATATCGAGTCGCTGGCTTTATTCGTAAAATAGTCGAGGAATTATATGGTCGTAAATTTCAGGCAAACAGCTCGTTTAATAAAAAGCATTTTCGCCTTCGTCCTGATCGGTCTCGCCGGTTCGATCTCCGTCCTTGCGGATGGCAACGTCTTTACAGATTCAAGGAATTTCAGCGTCTGGTCGGTCGTCGGTCCAAGCGGCGGCGATGTGCGGGTCGTGACAATCGACCCCAGGGACAAAAATCGCCTTTATATCAGCACGCTCGACGGCCAGGTGCATACTTCAGCCGACGCGGGAAAGAGTTGGAAATTGCTCGTAAATTTGAACAAACCGCAGTTAGTGCTGGACAACCTTATTGTGGACAGCCGTGATTCGGACATTATCTATACGTCAGGACATCGGCATAAATCGCCCGGAGGCTTTTTCCGAACGACCGATGGAGGTTCGACCTGGAAAGAGTCCAAGGAATTGAAGAACGAGTCAATTCATGCGATGACTCAGGCGCAGGACGACCCGGACGTGATTTTCGTCGGCACGACAAACGGCGTTTGGGTTTCTCCAAATTCCGGAAAGGAATGGACGAAGATCTCATCGGACACGATGCCGTCCAATATAAACTCGATGGCGGTAGATCCGAGGAGGAACAGTACTATTTATGCGGGCACCTGGTGGCGGCCGTATAAATCCACCGACAGCGGCAAAAGCTGGCGTTTGATCAAGAACGGAATGATCGACGATTCGGATGTCTTCGCGATAACCGTTAATCCTCGTAATGCGGAACATTTGATCGCCTCGGCCTGCAGTGGGATTTACGAGTCATACAACGGAGGCAGCAGGTGGGCGAAGATCCAGGGAATTCCGGCTCAATCGCGAAGAACACGGGATATCGTCCAACACCCCTCTATCGCCGGCACCGTTTACGCGGGGACGACGGAAGGCTTTTGGATGACTACAAACGGCGGCAGATCGTGGATCCTGACGACTCCGAGAAACCTCGAGATTAACTCGATCGCTGTACATCCCGAAGAACCGAACCGCGTTTTTATCGGAACGAACAATCACGGTGTGATGGTGTCGCTGGACGGCGGGAAAAATTTTGAGCAGACAAACGACAGCTTTACCAGTCGCTTTACGTATTCGATCACACCGGATTTAACCGAGCCGAATCGTTTGTACGCGACAACCCAGAATACGAGCACCAGCGGCGGCTTCTTTTTTACAAGCATTGACGGCGGTTCGAATTGGATACAGGCCGAGAGCCTGGATATCAATCGAATTTCACCGTACACGGTTCTTCAGGATAGGGTCGATCCTAATCAGATGTATCTGGGCACGAACATCGGGGTTTTTCACTCGACTGATAGGGGAAGCGCATGGACGCTCCTCGCTCCGCCGAAACCGAAACCGGTTAAGAAAGTTCCCGTAAGAAAGGGGCGGAAGACGACTGCAAAACCGAAACCGACTCCAACACCTACTCCGGCTGTAGTCGAAACGGGTCCAATCGTCATCCCGGCCATTACCGAAAAGGTGAAGGTTTTGACCTTCACCGAGGATGACAAAAACGGCTTTCTTGCTGGCACCGATAACGGCCTTTATCGCAGCTACGATATAACAAAGGGTTGGGAAAAAGTACCGTTTGGAGAAGGAATCGACGACAATGTATTTGCGATATTTGCTTCACCGCTCTTGCCTGGAACGATCTGGGTGGGAACGGCCACATCTGGTGTGATCGTGTCACACGATGATGGAAAAACATGGTCAAAAACACGCGGAATTCCGGAACTCATTCCCGTCAGTTCTATTACGATCGACCCGAAAAGGCCGAACTACGTTTACGTCGGCACTACTCAAACGTTTTTTCTCAGCCGAGACGGCGGGCGAACATGGATACAACGCGGCGGCAATCTGCCACTCGGAAATTATAGGAGTATTCTCATAGACCCGAAAAACACGGATGAAATATTCATCGCGAGTGCTTTGGAAAACGATGGCGGAGTTTTTTTCTCGGACGATGCCGGAATGAACTGGAAGAGACTGGATTCGAAGGAGATGAAATTGCCGAGCCGCCGTGTGTGGATGATGGCCTTCGATCCGGCGGACTCGAGCCGAATCTTTGCGGGCTCGCACTCGTCGGGCGTCTACCGCATTGATCGTAAATCCGACGCAGCGGGCGTAGAGGCCAAGCTGCCGCCAACTGTTTCCACAACCGCCAATTAATAAATAATGAATAGGTATATCGGAGACGGTTCCTTTGGGGCCGTCTCTTTTTGTTTCTAACCCTGATAGCGGGTCTGTTTGAAATTAAGTTGGCTTGCTGCTTTTTTCGGGTTTTTGACTTACTTCGTGCTTTTCGTTCGAATTCTTGTTTCCTTTTTTAATGCTAAGGAGCTGGAACCGCAATTTCTCACGAATAACGTCGAACTGACCCGCTACCCTAACTTGGAAGATATGGAATAGAATTCTATAATCTGAAGAGTCGGGAGCAAAGAATTTGTGAAGCAGGAAATCGACTGTTTAAAACAGGAAAGCGGCCGCGTGCCGCGAATTGAAAGCGTGCCCGTTTCCCGTCTTCCTGAGCAGACAAAACTATTCACCCATTACCAGGAAAATCCGCTCTCATTGAAAAGGTTCTACCCTTCCGTTGTTGAATCACATACCCACGTCGCGACCCGAATTCCTGAGGTTTTATCTAACTATAAAACTGACCGCGTCCTGCTTTGTGATGCTCTTGTCGAAATTAATACGAGGCACAATGCGGGTGAAAAGACGTTTACGAATATCGAGCTGCTTCGAGAAGGGGATACCGTCGCGGTAGTTACCGGACAGCAGGCCGGGCTTTTCTCGGGGCCTTTATATTCAATCTACAAAGCTCTTTCGGCCGTTAAAATGTCCGAATGCCTTCGCGGCCGCGGCTTCAATGCGGTTCCGATATTTTGGGCGGCGACAGAGGACCATGATTTTGACGAGGTTTCGAATGCCTTCGTGCTGGGAAGCAACCAGGAATTGATGGAAATTAAGGTCTCAACCGATCCGACACAAATCGGAAAGCCGGTCGGTAATATCAAACTGGGAGACTCAATTTCAGGCGCCATCACCGAACTTTTCGAGGCGTTACCGGAAACTGATTTTACAGCTGAATTGCGAAGATTTGTAGAAGCCGCGTGGCACCGCGAGAACACAATCGGCGACGCGTTCGGTACGTTTCTTGCGAATCTAATACGTTGCTACGGACTTATAATCGTCGATCCGCTCGACGACCGATTAAAAATACTTGCCGCACCGATTTATGCTGATGCAGTCGAGCGATCGGACGAAATTGTCGCTGCCCTGGTAGAGCGAAGCGATGAACTGGAGGAAGTCGGCTATCATGCTCAGGTGCTCGTTACCGGCGACTATTTCCCCCTTTTCCTGCATATGGATGACGGTCGACGAAAGGCTTTAAAAAGAACTAGTAACGGCCTTTATCGCATCAAGGGCGAAAAAAAAGAATTTACAGTCGGGGAGCTTTCAGCCGCAGCAGCTTCGGAGCCGCAAAGATTTAGCCCCGGTGTAATGCTGCGTCCGGTTGTGCAGGATTATTTGCTGCCGACTGTGTGTTATTTCGGCGGCGGAGCGGAGATTGCGTATTTCGCGCAAAACAGCGAGGTATATCGCATTCTCGAGCGTCCTGTCACACCTATTCTTCATCGCCAGAGTTTTACGGTTGTCGAAGCTAAATATGCACGTGTGCTCGATAAATTCGATCTGAAATTCGTGGATTTGTTTGTGGGGTTGGAGAAAATTTTACCGCGAGTCATCGAGGAGTTTGTCGATCCGCAAAACGCAAAGCTTTTCTTCGAAGCGGAAGAGAAAATTAATACAGAGCTTGATCGACTGGATCACGCATTATCCCGGATCGATCCGACCTTGAGCAGCAACCTGGCGACGCGGCGAAGAAAGATCCTATACCACATCGGGGCACTTCGGAAAAAGTTTCACAGCGTTGAGATCGAAAAGAACGAAATCGTAAATCGGCAGATCCGCTCCTCTTTTTCGGCGCTTTTGCCAAAGGGTCATTTACAGGAGCGAACACTCAACGCGACCTCATTTCTGAATCGATACGGCCCGTACTTTATTGATTGGGTGTACGATTCCATCGACCTTGACGATAAAGGCCACCGCGTAATTTATTTGTGAGCAGGTGATTTTATGAAAAGAAAAGTTGTATTGTATCGGGGAGAAGACGGTTATATAGTCGCGGAAGTGGGCGAGTCTTCAAGGATGTATCTCTCAGGGTGCGACTCGCGACGAGCCTTAAAAAAATATCAGAGAAGCTGTTTCTTTGCATGTTGAAGTTTTAATGGAACGCGGCATTACCATCCCAAACGAAGAAACCGAGGTTGTCGAAATCGCTGCATGAGCAAACTACCGGTTGTTTCAAGAAAAGTCTGTATTAAAGTTTGGAAAATTTGGCTTTAATATCTATCCCCGGCGCGGAGGGCCACGTAACATTAGGTGAGGGAAAATTCCGCCGAATCAAACGACTGTTCCTTTGCATAAAGAACTGGACAGAGGAACATTAAAGGCAATACTTCGACAGACGGGAGTTCGTCCGAAAGATTTTATCGCAGAATTATAGTCAATGAATAAAATCAGGGTATTACCGGACAATTTGGCAAACCAAATCGCCGCGGGCGAGGTGGTGGAGCGCCCTGCGTCCGTGATCAAGGAGCTCGTCGAAAATTCGATTGATGCCGGTGCCGGTCGCATTCAGATTGATATCGAGATCGGCGGGCGGCGGTTGATGCGGGTTGCCGATGACGGCCACGGAATGCTGCGCGACGACGCGATCCTGGCATTCGAGCGTCACGCCACGTCGAAAATTCGGACGCTGGAAGATCTCGCAAAGATCGCGACTCTTGGATTTCGTGGTGAGGCTTTGGCGTCGATCGCGTCGGTCGCCAAGGTAGAATTAATCACCAAGTTGGAACATGACACGGCGGCAGCCCGCGTAACGATTGAAGGCGGGAAATTGATCGACGTTAAGGATGCTGCGAGAAGCACGGGCACGACGATTTCTGTTCGTGATCTTTTTTTTAACACGCCTGCCCGCCGTAAGTTTATGCGTTCCGAAGCGACGGAAAATTACCATCTCGTCGGAATTGTTACGCATTACGCGTTGGCACACCCCGAGATTGCCTTCAATTTGACGAACAACGGCCGGGAAGTTCTGCGAGTGTCGCCCGCGAAGGATCTTAGAGAAAGAGCATTTCAAATCTTTGGCGCCGGGATGCTCGAGAGCCTTTTGCCCGTCAGCGGCGGCCGCGAATTCATCGCAAAAGTTTCCGGTTTTGTCTCCGCTCCGCGCGAACGACGTACGACACGCGACGCTCAGTATTTTTTTGTGAATCAGCGTTTTGTCCGCGATAAGACGATTGCGGCCGGTTTGCTTGAAGGGTTTCGTTCGGTACTGCCGCACGGCGTTTATCCAGTTGCCTTTCTGTTCCTGGAAGTGCCACTTGAGGAGATAGACGTCAACGTTCATCCAGCAAAAACGGAGGTGCGCTTTCGGCGAAATGAGGCCGTCAAAGACGTGATTGCCGAGGCCATCAGGAATTCGCTTGTTAGGGCAGGAATTGTAGGTGATGCGGAGACGCGAAGACACGGAGACACGGAATTAGCGGAAGAAGAGCCTGGGGCTGACGAAAGACGCATAATAGAGCAGTCGAATATTAAGTTCCAGATCTCGGATAACGGGTCGCAGGCTTTTTCTTTGAATGAAACGACCAAATCTTTACGAGGGGTTAAAGAAGCCAATGGCGTGATAATAGAAATCGCCGCTGAAACTGCCGAGCGTGTCTTGACTGGGCCTACTGGATCTGAAGATAAGGTTTACTTGAATGATTTTGAACAATCGGCGCATGTTCGGGCAATGGATATTTCTCTGCCCGGAGAGATTCCAAAATCCGCAACCCGCAGGTCCGAACGCGCAATTGATCTGCCGCCTGTGAATTCCGCACAAAAATTGGTAAAAACCGTTGAGATCGAAAAACTTGCGACGTCGAAAATTCGCCCCATCGCACAGCTACATGACAGTTTCATTATCGCGGTCGATGACGAAGGCCTGCTTTTGATTGATCAGCACGTCGCTCACGAAAGAATATTGTTCGACAAGTTTCGACAAAAGGAAACATCAAGGGCGATCGAATCGCAGAATCTTCTTTTGCCCGAAACGATCGATCTCACACCTGCCCAGGCGGAGGCCTTCAAGCTTGTGGAGGTAGAATTGGAGTCGCTCGGGTTCGGCGTTATGCAGCTTTCGGGGAGAACGGTGGCGATCAAGTGCGTCCCGACAGACGTGCCGGCCGCAGAAGCGAGGAACCTTTTCGCCGAGATACTCGACGCGATAGAGATAGAAAAGCGCGGCTCGGCAAAGGCAACCTTGCGCGATCAGATCGCCGCAAGCCTCGCGTGCAAAGCCGCGGTAAAGATCAATATGAAACTGACGCCTGAGAAAATGCACTGGCTGATCGACCGACTTCTCCTCACATCGTCGCCGACGACATGCCCGCACGGCCGGCCGGTCATACTTCGTTTGACGATGAAAGATATTGAGCGCGGATTTCACCGCACATAGAAATGGAAAAAGAAAACAACGATGTCGAGGTTGTTAAGGAAAGACCCGATTCCTTTTGGCGGAAAGTGTATTTCGCAGTTATTGTGAACACAATTTTGGTCGTTACGGCTCTTTGGATTTTTGCGAGATTCTTTGGGTCATAAATCATTGGATATTGTTGACATTCGCTTTCCCTACGCTATATTTGTCGGTTTCCTTCGGAGACTTTTGAAAACTATTTACACTATCAATAACCATCGGTCTTTTTTGACTTGTATAAACCGTAGAGTTTTAGCTGGACGTCTGAGGAAACAACAGCTTAGCCGAATATTGGTCAAAAGCCAGCATACTTAAGCTAAGGCTAATATAAGGAATTTCCATTGTTTGGCTAAAGCCGAGAGCTTTATTTCAGATATACCCCCGTGCTGAAGCACGTGGCAATTTAAGTGCCGACAGAACCTGCTGAATGAAACTTCTTGATTGGGTAATCGTGGCCGCTTATCTGGTTTATGTGATCTGGGACGGGATTCGCATGACCAAGCACAGCGGCAGCAAGGAAGGTTACTTTCTTGCTAATCGAAGCCTGCCTTGGTGGGCGGTCGGGCTTTCTGTGATGGCAACGCAGCTTTCCGCAATAACCCTCGTTGGAACGACCGGCCAGGCTTACAGTGACGGCATGCGGTTCATCCAATTTTATTACGGCCTGCCGTTTGCAATGATAATTCTTTGCGTTACGGTCGTGCCTTTTTTTCATCGGGCGCGTGTATTTACCGCTTACGAGTATCTTGAGAAACGTTTCGACGTAAAGGTAAGGACGCTGACAAGCTTTTTCTTTCTCATCTCCCGCGGACTCGGTGTCGGGACTATCATCTCCGCGCCGTCTATTGTTCTTTCAATAGTTTTCGGTTGGAATTTGATTGCTACAATATTCGCGATCGGTCTTTCCACGACAATCTATACGGTTTTCGGCGGCGTCCAGGCAGTCACGTGGACCGATGTCAAGCAAATGTTCATTATATTTTTCGGCATGGGCGTTTGTTTGATCGTGATTCTTTGGAGTTTCCCCCCTGGAGTTTCGCTTACCGACGGGCTTTATCTGGCCGGATCATTGGGCAAGCTGAATACAATCGACACAAGCTTTAATTTGCAGGAAAAATACACGATCTGGTCAGGTTTGATCGGCGGTTTATTTTTGATGCTTGGGTATTTCGGCTGTGATCAGAGCCAGGTGCAGAGGTTCCTGACGGCGAAATCGGTTGACGAAGGCAGAACGTCGCTGCTGATGAGCGCGTTTCTGAAGATTCCAATGCAGTTTTTTATCCTTCTCATCGGGGTGCTCGTTTTTGTTTTCTATCAGTTCAACGCTCCGCCCATAGTCTTTAACGCGGGCGAAGTCGCTAAGGCGGAACAGAATATCGGGTTTCAGATTATTCAGCAAAATAACGCAACCGCGCACGCCGAGAGGCGAAATGCGGCAGTTAACTTCTCATCGGAAAGCCCGGAGCTGCGGCAGGCATACATCGATGCCGATAAAAGGTTCAATGACACACGCAAGGAAGCCGTTGCGTTTATAAGGGAGACGAGCGATAAAAGTTTTAACGATGTAAATTACGTGTTTCCGACATTCGTTCTCCAAAATATGCCGATGGGCGTTATTGGGCTTCTCATTGCAGCTATATTTGCGGCGGCGATGTCATCTATCGCGGCCGAATTGAACGCCCTTGCCACCGCGACGACGATTGACTTTTACCGTCGGCTCTATAAACCCGACGCGGCGGACGCACACTATGTAGCCGTCGGCAGGATATCGACATTTATTTGGGGAGTTTTTGCGTGCATTGTCGCGATTTTTGCATCCAATCTCGGTTCGCTGATCGAGGTCGTAAATAAATTCGGCTCGTTCTTCTACGGCTCGCTGCTGGGAGTATTTGTTTTGGCTTTTGCGGTAAAAAGAGCCCGTTCGCGCGGTGCTTTTTTCGGACTGTTGTTTGGAATAGTGTCTGTCTGGATCACAAGCCTTTATACGAATATCGAATTCTTATGGTTCAACGTGATCGGATGCCTTGTTACCGTAGCTGCCGGTTATCTGATAAGTTTGACGGTAAAAGAGGATTGAAACGCAGAGCTAGGAAAGAAAAAATTTATGGGGAGAATTAACCGAAATAAAAGAATGTTTCTTGTCGGAGGGTTATTAATTTTTTTCTGCGTCTCTGCGTCTCTGCGTTTAATCTTTCCGAAAATCACCGATGCGCAGGTTCGTCCGGTTTACGATCAGGGTGCGCTCGGACTGGGACAGCTATTGAAACGACTCAATACGACAGCGAGCGTCATGATGATCGGTGCCCATCCTGATGACGAGGACACCGCGCTTCTTGCGTATCTCGCACGCGGCGAAAGTGCCCGAACCGCATATCTGTCGGTGACGCGCGGCGATGGTGGGCAAAACATAATCGGCCCCGAGTTGGGTGAATCGCTCGGAGTCATCCGCACTGAGGAGCTTTTGCAGGCGAGGCGGCTGGACGGAGCCGAGCAGTATTTTACCCGTGCGTATGATCATGGATTCTCCAAAACACTCGCCGAGGCCAGGCAAAAGTGGGATGAGAAAATCATTTTGTGCGATGTGGTTCGTGCGATCCGAATGTTTCGGCCATTGGTGGTCGTCTCCCAATTCTCCGGTACTTCCATCGACGGGCACGGACATCATCAATTCACCGGATATATCTCGCCGCTCGCCGTTAAAGCGGCGGCTGACGTCGGAAAATGCAAAGATGCAGGCCCCATCTGGGCGGTGAAGAAGTTCTACGTTCGACACGGTTTTCGTGCGACCGGCGAACCGATGCTGAGGATCAACACGGGTAGATACGATCCCTTGCTTGGCCGTTCTTACTTCGAAATCGCCATGGAGGCTCGCAGCCAACACAAATCCCAGGAACAGGGCGTTTTGGAGTTGAAAGGCGATCAGTATTCGGGGTTGAATTTAGTTGAAAGCAGCGTGTCGAAAGTAGAGAAGGAAGCCGGCATTTTTGACGGTTTGGACACTAGCCTCAGGGAGTTTGGATCGGTCGTATCGGAAAGCGCTAAAGGCGCCCTGGAAAAATACAATTCCGGTAACCCGCAAGAGATCATTCCTATCCTCGCGAATGGGTACACTGAAAATCTTCATGCCAAAGTTACCCATTCTGCTGCCACGCCGCCGGAGCCGGCTGGAGAACGCTCTCGTCAATACGGGCTCTCTTTAGCCGCCCAAAAAAATTACGAATTCTCGGAGGCAATCACACTCGCAGCTGGCATTCGAGTCGATGCCATCGCGGATAAGGAAACGATCGTGCCGGGCGAAGAGTTTATCGCTACGGTCAGGGTTTTTTTTCCGAATACAGACAGGGTAAAGGTAAAGGAAATCTTATTGTTGGACTGCTACGGCTGCTCGGTTTCCAAAATCGAAGTCCCGGCCGACGCAAATGTGGCAGGATTTCGCCGTGAAACCGCAGACGAAGCAGCCTACTTTAAGGTGAGTGTCCGCCAGGACGCAAAATTAACGCAGCCGTATTGGCTGGAGAATAAGCGGCGGGATTCTGTTTTCATTTGGCAAAATGACGATAACCAAACACTTCCGTTTCAGCCGCCGCTCGTTTCCGCAGCGATAAGGGTCGACGTCGGAGGGAAAGAAATCCGAATTTCCCGACCAGTGGAATACCGTTTTGCCGACGACGTTCGCGGCGAAGTTCGCCGCGCACTGAACGTTGTGCCCGGAATTTCTGTAAAACTTGACCAGAATTTATTGATTATTCCGCAAAGCGAAAAGGCGCAAACCCGCAGAATCGTCATGAGGGTAAAAAATAATTCTTCTGTAGCGGTAAGCGGATCCACGGATTTGAAATTGCCGAAAGGGTGGAAGGTTAAACAGAATTTCGGAATTTTTCAATTAAACAAGAAAGGCGAAAGTAAATCGTTTGAATTCGATCTCATCATTCCCGCAAATTTTGAGTTGGGCGACTTTGACATTAGCGCTCGCGTTAACGGAAACGACGATATTTTTACGAAGACCATCAACGAGATTGCTTATCCCCATATTCAGACGCATCGATTCTATACCGAAGCTAAAGCCAGGGTCGCGGTTATGAATTTGCAAATCGCTTCGGGCGAGGTCGGTTATATAAGCGGAACCGGCGATGAAATTCCGGCGGCGATGCGGCAGATGGGGTTAAATGTAACGCTCCTTGAGGAAAACCAGCTCGCTGCGGGCGATTTGTTTAAATTCGATGTGATCGTTGTCGGTATCAGAGCTTCCGAAGTCCGGGCGGATTTTGTGTCTAACAATCAACGGCTGCTCGATTGGGTCAAGAACGGCGGCACGCTCATCGTTCAATATCAACGTCCGGTTTATGCTCAGCAAAATCTGACGCCGTTTCCGGCACAGATGGGGCCGCGCGTCGCGGATGAGAATGCGAAAGTCACGATATTGCAGCCAAATCATCCGATCCTTAATTTTCCGAATAAGATAACCGAGATGGATTTCGTTGGCTGGGTGCAGGAAAGGAATCTTTATAATTTTTCCACGTTCGATGAAAAATACATCTCACTTTTGGAATCTCACGATCCGGGAGAGCCGGAAAATAAGGGTGGATTGGTAATTGCCGACGTTGGGAGAGGAAAATATATTTATTGCAGCTACTCGTTATTTCGCCAGCTCCCCGCAGGCGTGCCGGGAGCATACCGGCTGTTTGCAAATATGCTGAGTTTGCCTAAGGAAAGAAAATAATCTTCAGATAAAAAATGGTTTGGGTGAGCAACACTGTCAGTCTACAGCAAAAAAGCTTACAGGATTGACTGTGCATTATCATTATTCAACTGTTACCAAAATGTCTCCCGCGGAAACGGTCGAACCTTCTTCTACCAGTATTTTTTTCACTACACCGGATTTCGGCGATTTTAATTCGTTTTGCATCTTCATCGCTTCGACTACCACAACACCTTCGCCTTTTTCGATAGCCGAACCCTTCTCGACTAAAATACGTACGACTTTGCCGGGCATTGCGGTTTTAATCTCAGCTATGCCGTCCGTGTTCTCGTCATTTCTCCCCCGGCCCCGCAAACGTCTAGGATCGATCAGCTTGATTTCTATTTCATTTGCTCCGATCCTTACCTGCACAGGCTCGTTTGCGTTTTTCGCAAGCGAGACAAATGCTTCATAAATCGTGTTTTCGTTTTTGATCAGAAAGACGTTTGGTTCCGGATTGGAAACCTCAAGTTCATATTCGCGCCCATCGATATTCGCGAAAACCAGACTGCCTTCCCGCTTTATCTCTACTCGATATTTGTTGTCGGCAATTTCCGCCTGAAGTTTTGTCATTGCCATTCCGCCGCGATGCTTCCATAGGAATCGCGGTAATTCAAATCATATGAAACTATCACTCCGTTTTGTTTAGCGGTTTCGACGGCCTTGCAGGTGGTTTTCCAGCTATTTTCCGAAAGGCCGGCAAAAACTCCGCCGGTATGAAACCTCCGAGGGCCGTATTTACCGAAATTCCCGCCCAATCAATTGCTCCCGGTGCGAGTTTTGAAACAGCGTAAATGCGCGGTCGAAACTTGAATTCGGCGCCCGTGGGCCGAAACCCCGCTCCATGAAATACAAGCCGTTGCGTTCCGCTGCATCGTTCGGCCAATCTGAAGATTCTATCAGCATTATTGTTTTCGCTCGATGTGAAGAGTTGTTTCGAGGTTCAATTTGCTTACCTTCACTTTTGTTGAGACAGCAAGCCGGACGCCGCGTTCCTCGCGTTCGCCTTTGTCGACGAATCCCGGTTTGCCCGGAGCCGTTAAAATATTCTTTTCGATCTTCGTATCAAATTTTTGCGGTGCGGAAATAGTTACGGAAAGGGATGTGCCACCCGGTTCGAAGATGAACTTTTGCTCCGATTCCTTCTTAATAGCGTTGTCGGAGTGCAGAAACGCCGTAACGGTCAGGGGCCGTTCGGTCTCAATCAAATCCGTGACGACAAACCGGCCGGGAGCGGTGAATTCAAATTTTCTTATGAACTTCCGAACGCCAGTATCCGGTTCGTAAGCTGCCGTGACGTCGGCGACGATGGAAGCACCGCTTGCGCTCAACCGGACGTTCGACAAGCGAATTCGATTGAGCCGCTCATAAGAAACACCCGCAAAAGCATCGTGACCCTGGCCTTCTTTTGCCTGGCCCTTTCCGTCGAAGACAATTGTATTGTGATGTTCGGTAAGCGGAACGCCGGCA
>Ga0136617_10001998_pt1 | contig 18157 bp, 18 predicted proteins | sample AntDrymUQ3222106_2_FD_129672 | JGI IMG/M metagenome (GOLD analysis project Ga0136617, IMG submission 129672) | Polar desert sand microbial communities from Dry Valleys, Antarctica - metaG UQ322 (21.06) | ecosystem: Environmental > Terrestrial > Soil > Desert | place: Antarctica: Dry Valley... | reverse complement strand
CTCTTAATGCTTTCTGGCGGGGGCATAACTATTGCAAGCAATGGAACTTATAAAACGGGCGAATACTCTTACCTCTGCGCTGCATTGTTGTTGCGGAGTTGCACTTCAAAGTTGAATCCACCGTGATATTAAGATGAAAGGCTAATAGAAAATGAAAACTGGGAAGCAGCGACCCAAACAGCAGGCCAAGGGCGACACCTACAGCGCGAGCGGCGCCTCTTTCTACCTTCAGGCATGCTGTCCAACTGCATACGTAAACTGAGAGTGTGAGAGACTTCGCTATCTAAAACAGAAAGGGCTTGGGTGAGTTGCGACCTCACCCGAGCCCCTACCCTCCACCGATTACTCGGCGAAAGGTTCGCGTTATGAAAAATAGTACCACACCCCCTGAAGGGCAAGGTATGCCCTGCACAGTCTCGCCTGTCTATCGAGTGGGCGACACTATCATCTTCAAGTTCGAAGGCAACGTCCGCGCACGCGTCGAAGGTTATGAAATCGTAGACGGTCTTGTGTGGTTCACCTGCCGCGCGCTGCTGGATTTCAAAGTCCCTCACTCGCAGGTCATCGGCGTTGAACCGGAGGAGGAGCAGTAGTGATGCTCACCCGCCGCGCCTACCTGTCGCGCTCGCGTCTGGTCGTCCGCAATCAGTATTGAGTACCTTCCCGCCGTGTCAGGTTTTCGATTTCGAGGGCGGCGACGGCGGCGGCACCAGCCCATAGCGGAAAGCGTAGAGCAGCAACTCGAGGCGGTCATCGACGTCGAGTTTCGAGAAGATCGAGGTGAGGTGGTGGCGCACGGTCGTCTCGCTGATGAAGAGCTGCTCGCCGATTTGCTTGTTCTTTAGCCCCTCGCATAGCAGGGCGAGGACCTCGCGCTCGCGTCCCGTCAGCGACGCGATCTTCTCGGCCTCGGGGTCAGCCTTCCGCCCGCTTCCTCCCCGCGCGAGATCGTTCAGTACGGACCCCATGATCGTGCGGTCAAACCAGAGCTCTCCCTCCCGCACCTTCTCAATGGCTTTGATGAGCACCGCCCCGGCCTTCTCCTTACTGACGAGCCCCCTCGCGCCGAGGCGCATGGCGCGGGCGTGCGTCTCCCGGTCGTCGGACGAGGTCAAGATGAGAGAGCGCGCGTTGGGCGCGGCGGCGAGCAGTCGCGGCAGCTGTTCGAGCCCGTCGTCGGCCCCTAATTCGATGTCGAGCAGAATGATATCGGGCTGCTCGCGCTCGGCGGCAGAGAGGGCATCCTGGATGTTCCCCGCCTCCCCCACGACCCTCATCGTCGGCAGGTGGCCGAGCAACAGGCGCAGCCCTTCGCGAATGATCGCGTGATCGTCGACCAGCAGGATTTTAATGCGCTCGTTCGCGGGCGTCTGCACCACGTGTGTATCCTTACCTGACCTGCTGCTCGAACGCGGTGGATGCCAGTTCCCAACCTAACCGCTGGTTAGAGGTTTCTTAAAAGAAGACGCGGCCTAGTAGCCGCCCATGGCGTCGGCGGCTTCGCCGATCGGGATCCCCGCTTCGCCTCGCTGCCACAACGGCAGCGGCGGAGAGACGAGCCCGTAACGGAAAGCGAACAAGATCAGTTCCAAGCGGTTGGAGACGCCGAGCTTCTCGAAGACGCGCGTGAGGTAATGGTTGACGGACGTCTCCTTAATGTCGAGGCGGCGCGCGATCTCCTTGTTCTTTTTCCCCTCGCACACCAGTTCGATGATCCCGCGCTCGCGCACAGTGAGCGCGAGATTATCCCCGGCGGCGGGAAGCTCGCCGCCGACGCCGCCATTTTCGCGTAGGACCTCGTGGCAGACGCTGCCGATGAGTGAGCGCTCGAACCACACCTCGCCGGCGTGCACCTTCTCGATGGCCTTGATGAGCACCTCGGCGGCCTTGTCCTTCTGGACGAGCCCCATCGCACACAGTCGCATGGCGCGCGCGTGGTCGGACGTGTCGCGCGAGCCCGTGACGACGAGGACGCGGGCCGAGGCCGCGACCCGGCGCAGTTCGCCGAGCAGGTCGAGCCCGTTGCGCCCGTTGAGATCGATGTCGAGCAGGATAATGTCCGGCTGTTCTCGACCGGCCCCTTCGAGCGCTTCCTGCGGAGTGCCGGCCTCCGCCACCACCTCCATGCCGGGACGGCTTTCGATGAGCATCCGCAGACCCGCTCGCATGAGCACGTGGTCATCAACGATCTGGATGCGAATTGTTTTGCGCTGGGGCTCGGTCATCATCGGCTCTCACTCTCTTGTACGTTACCCGCGGCATTGCGGGGGCAGGAGTTCCAATTGTGATTTGGCTATCACCTAACCGCGGGGGGCGTAATAGCCGACGCGCGCCGACACCCGCAACGACGGGTCCTTCGTCCCGACCCGCACGCGCCGGAAGCTGCCGTCCCTGCTCTTGTCGAGCGGTGAGTAGTAGAGCGCGTACTGTTGGCGCAGCTCCTCTGCGACTTCAGCGTAAACTTGTTCGAGTGCGTCGAAGCTGGCGGGCTTGTAGAGGCGGCCGCCGGTCGCACCGGTCAAGGCTTCGAGACCGCGCTCGCTGTCGTCGAGCGCGTGGAGGCCGGCGCGCAGATCGTCGATGTGGAGCTGGTTGAATTTGATCGCGGAGGGCGGCGCGTCGAGCAGCCGGTTGAGCTCAACAGACTTTCGTGCGCGCTCGATCCCGGTGTTGCTGATGCAGTAGACGCTCACGTTCGCTTCGAGCAGCGCGCGCAGCGCCGACTCGACAGACGCCTGGCCGCGCCCGCTGTCGATACCGTCAGAGAGGACGATTGCAGCGTGGCGCCGTGTGGGGTCTTTGAACTGTTCGCGCGCGGCGAGGTAGAGCGCGTCGTTGAAGCGCGTGAACATCCCCGGCGTGATGCGGCGCAGTGCCCGCCGCAACTGCACACGCGACGCAGTCCAGTCCTGCAACAGCTCGACTCGGTCGTCGAACTTCAGCAGGCTCACGCGATCTCCTGGGTCGAGTCGCGCGGCGAACTCATCGGCGGCGCGTCGGAAGTCCTCGAAGTTGTTAGCGACCGAGGACGAGGAGTCGATCATCAGGAGCACGTCCACGGGGACGCGGCGCAAACGCAGATCGCTCAAGGGCTGCTCGCGCCCCTCCTCGAAGACGCGGAAGTCTTCGCGTCGCAGCGTCGTCACCAGTCTCCCTTGCGCGTCTCGCACCGTCACGGGCAGCAGGATTTCCGAAGTCTCGACCGTGACGACTTCGTCCTGGTCAATCTCCTGCGCCGATGGTTGCTGCTGCGTAGGAGAAGGAAGAGAAGGGTCAGACGACTTCGGCGGACGCCGCTGCTGCTGGGCGGTCAGACTTGAAACGGCCGCCACGAGAAGTACACACGCGAGTAACCCGGTCCCGAAGGACAGAATACGGTAGCGCGAGGCTTCTTGCGCCCTTGTCCACTGCTGCGCGGGCGACGTTGCCACTGATCTTTTTCGCTGGCTCACTGTCCCGTCCTGCCGCGTGTTTTTGAAGTCTGCGGCGCATCGTCGCTCATCGCGGCGCGCATCGCTTCGATGACGGGCTCGGCGACGCGGCGGCGGCGCAGTTCTTGGAGCTTCGCGGGCGCGAGGTCGAATTCGGCCGGCGACTGCTCGATGCGGCGGATGATCGTGCCCTCGGAGAAGCCGGCGTTGACCATCTCGACGATCGACTCGTTCGTAAGCATCGGCGTGCGTTCGAGCCGTGGCGGCGCCCCACCCGCCTCGGCCGGTGGGCGGACGATGCGGACGGAGGCACTGCCGAGGGTTTGGGTATCGTTTTCCCCACTGGCGCCGCCGGAGCGCGAACGCGTGCGCCCCTTCGAACCGCCGGAGGAGCCGAATATGTTCGTCTCGCCCGGTTCCTGAGGCACGCCCGTCGCGGGGGAGCCGGTCCCGCCGCCCGTCGCGCCGTTCTTACCGCCGAAGAAGACATCGTCATCTCCCCAGTCGTTGTCGGCGAAAGAAGAGTTTCCCGCGTCGCGGGAAAGCATGGCGAGGATGACTTTTTCGCTGACGCCCCTCTTCTTCAGCTCGATCAGTTTATCGGGGGAAAGATCGAAGCGCGCGGGGCGGACTCCGATGATCGAGATCACCGTCTTCTCGCCGAAGCCGGCGCGGACCAGCTTGATGACCGAGGCATTCGTCAGCGGCTCCTCCAACTGTTGGCTTACCCCGGCACGCGCTGCCGGCGCCAGGAGAGACAGCGTGAGGAGCACGACGACGAATGGCGCCACGCGTAAGACCCTGCCCAATTCCATTACTCCTCCTTCACACCGGCCACGGCTGGCGGCTTCTGCTCGTTCGGCTTACTTATAGGGGCGGCTATCTTGCCGCCGTAGCGCATGCTGATGCGCTTCACGTAATTGCGTGTCTCGGCGTAAGGGGGAACGCGCTGCCCGTACCGCATGACGGCGCCCTCGCCCGCGTTGTAACCTGCTAGGACGAGATCGACGCGCCCGCCGAACATCCCCATCAGCTCTTTCAAATACCGCGTGCCGCCGTCGATAGACTGCGCCGGGTCGTGCGGGCGGCGCACGCCGAAGCGCCTGGCCGTGCCCGGCATCAGCTGCATCAGGCCGCGAGCCCCGACGGGTGAGACCGCGCGCGGGTTGAAGTGCGACTCCTGCTCTATCACGCAGAAGACCAAATAGGGGTCCACACCGTAACGGGCGCCGTTCTGCCGAATCAGCGTGTCAAGACTCGCAACCCCTGTTGTCCAGCCCTGTGTGTTGTGCGCCCGCACTGGGCCGACGTCGTCGGTTAAGAGAGGTTCGCGTTCGATGCGTTCCACGCGCGACTTATCGAGAAACATTGAGATGGTGCCGCGCCTGTACCAGACGCCTTCGGCGCCCTCAGTTGCTTCATCAACTTCCATGCGTGCCCCGCCGACTAGATACAGCTGAATCGGCTGTCTCGCCAGCGGATGCACGGGAGCGTCCGCTGGCGCCACCGCTCGCTCAGCTTTTGGCGAGAGAGTTCCTTCTACCTCATTGTCCCGCTCGACGCGGCGTACTCGAGCGCGATCGATCGATCTGGTGAACCCGCCCTGCCGATACCATACGCTTTGCCCATCCTCCCATGAGTCCTCAACCTGCAAGATTGTTCCGTTGGTCAGCACCAGTTGGTCCGCGAATGCCGCCGACCCGAGCGACAGCAGCATGGAGACCGCAAGGCATAATTTTCCGACCCGCGAGGTAAGGCTTTTGGTGCCTGAGATCATATGATACCTACAAAGAATTTCCATTTACTTTTAGCCGCGCTTCTGGACCAAAGCCGTGTGAAGTCCCGAAGTAATTACGCCAGGCGCCGTCGATAAGCTGCGTAGTAAGGATTGAGATGCGACCCTCAAAGAGGCAGATGTCTACCACACGGTCGAGGAGGTCTCCCGGCTCGCACGCTTTCATCTGGCGTTGCTCAATTGTATAGTTCTTCAGCAGGTAATCCAAGCAACTTGGATCGAACTGAATCCCCCTGGCGTGCGCCGCCCGTTTGAATATTTCGGCGTATGCCGCCGACGTTGGCGGCTCAACACGTGCGCGGTACCCCATCCTCCTCAGGAAGGCTTCGTCGACCAAATCCTTTTCATCGAGGTTGGTCGAGAAGACGACGAGTTGCTCGAACGGCAGTTCGATCTTCTTGCCCGTTTGCAGCGTGAGGTAATCGATTCGTCTTTCCAGGGGGATAATCCAGCGGTTCAGCAGATCCTTGGGGGCGACCCTCTGGCGCCCGAAGTCGTCGATGACGAGCGTCCCGCCGTTCGATTTCAGCTGAAACGGGGCCTCGTAAAAGCGGGCGGACTCGCTCCAGGCCAAATCGGCGTTCTCCAGCGTCAACTCACCGCCGACGATCACCAGCGGGCGCTCGATGAGGACCCAACGCCTATCATAGTCGGCGGGCGTCTCGTCGGTGGGCGCGCGCCGGTGGTTGTGCGAGTCGTAGACGCGGATGATCTGGCCGTCGATCTCGATGGCGTATGGGATCCAGATGAACCCTCGGAGCCCGGCGTTGATGCGCTCCGCGACAGCCGTCTTGCCAGTTCCCGGCGAACCGGTGATGAAGAGCGAGCGGCGGGAGTTGATGACGTAACCAAGTGTTTGCAGCAATGACTCCGGCAGGACGAGGTCGTGGAAGGCGGCTCGCACCGAGTCTATGGTTGCGGGGTTCGCCGGCACAGCTTGCATGCGCATCATGTGCGCGTAGTCTCGCAGCGAGACGGGAGCCGGGCCCGTGTAGCCACACATATTCTGCACGCGGGTGGCGCGCTCCCACCCGCGGTCCAGCATCGCGTAGCAGGTTTCGCCCTCCATCACGCGCATTTTCACCTCGATCAGTTTTTCGCGATGGAGCTGCTGCAGCAGTTCTTCAGTGACGGGACGTGGTAGGCAGAGCCCATCCGCGATGGAGTGCGTTGCCGGGTCCCCCGAGTAGGCGGCGTGCTTGAGGGCTAGATCTAAGAGAAAGGTGCGCGATATGTCCGTGTCCTGAATTTCGGCCGGGGAAGGCGGACCCATGCTCTCTATCTCTTGGCGCGTTAGGATACCTGTGTGCGTCATTCGTCGTCCTTTGCTCGGTGGTGGGGACAGGGGGGGTCTATGCCCCATCTTTGAAGGCCGTCAACTCCGTCATTTTGTTGCCACAGCGGCGGCGGCGGCGGGCGTGCCGCTGCTCCTCGGGATTAGCGCGCTCCGAACCTCCTCGGCCTTTTCCGTGCGACCCGTGCGCTGATAAAGACTGGCGAGGTGCTGCAGCACCCCCCGGGAGTCGGGCTGCAGCAGCCGCGCGGCTTCGTAGTGCTTGATGGCAGCCTCTTCGCGGCCCGATCTTTCGAGCACAGAGGCGATATTCAGATGCCCTTTCAGTTCGCCGCCCGCCCGCGCGAAGCTCTTGTACGCATCTTCAAACTTCCCTAAGCGGCACTGCGCCAAAGCTAGATTATTCCAGACCCTCCGGTCATTAGGGGACTGTTTCGCGGCGCGCTTTAGAATCTCGACCGCCCCCCGATAATCCCCGTTCCGGTAAAGCGAATAGCCGAAATTGTTCAGCGTCTGTACGTCATTCCGCGAAATGTTCAAGGCCCGCTCGAAGGAACCTCTGGCCAACTGTGGGAAGCCCTTGCGGTCGTACGCGACGCCGAGCAGGTTGTACGCTTCGCCCAGCTGCGGATCGAGCGCCACGGCGCGTGAGAGCAGATCGAGCGCCCCATTCACGTGCCCGTCCTCAAGCATCGCGCGCCCGCGTCTGAACACCTCCGCGGCAGTGTCGTCAGGCGACTTGATCGCCGCGAGCGGGCTGCGGGCGTCGTCAATGCGCACGGTCTGGGCGGTCTCGAATTTTTTGACATCCTTTTCGGTTAAACGCCGCGGCTTACCGTCGTCCTTGCCGCCCCCGAAGAGCTTGCCGATGGCTTTGAAGGGGGCTTTTAACGCTTTGACGAAACCGTTGCCTTTGTTCTTCGGAGCCCCGCTAGTGGCTGAATCGACTCCGGCCGGCGGCGAGCCGCCATGAGCGCTCACCACATCCCAGGGCCGGAGCACTCCGAGCGCCAAAACAGTGGTCATCAAGATCGTAACGAGCGTGAGCTTTTTCATAGCTTTAATCCTCACCTGTGAGTGGTTAACCCTCAACCGAACAAATCCATCAGCGTAAGTATCGCGGGGCCGAGAACCGCCAAGATGATGGTCGGGAAAAGGAAGAAGGTAAGCGGGAAGAGCAGTTTGATCGCCGCCTTCTGCGACGCCTGCTCCGCGCGCTGCCGGCGCTTCGTGCGGAGGGTGTCGGAGAAGATGCGCACCGCTTTAGCGATGGAAGACCCGAAGCGGTCCGCCTGAATCATCAGCGCCACGAAGCTCCGCAGGTCGTCGACGCCGGTCCTCTCGGCGAGATTCCGCAGTGCTTCGTCACGACTGCGACCGACGCGGATCTCTAAATTAACCATGTCGAACTCTTCGTAGATTTCGGGATGGACGTTCTTGAGTTCCTCGCCGACCCGCACCAGCGCGGCGTTCAGCCCCAACCCCGCCTCGACGGTGATCACCATCAGGTCGAGCGCGTCGGCCAACCCCCAAGTGAGGCGTTGCTGTCGGCCTTTGATCTTCTTCCACAGGATGTAGCGCGGCAGGTAGAAGCCGACCCCGGCGGCGAACACGCCGTACATAATGAAGTTCAAGAGCGGGCTGCCGGACAGAAAGCAGCCCAAGATCACCGCACTCGGGAAGAAGGCGAGCGAGGTGAGTTGGATGGCGCGAAACGCCGTCGCCGCCTCGGGGTCACGGTACCCGGCGTGCATGAGTTGCTTTTGTAGCTTGAGCGCCTCCGTCGCGGAGAGCGGGATAACCTTGGTGATGGGCGTCGCCAACCCCTCGGCCATGTCTATGAAGGAGCCGCCCTCGACCGCCGCGACAGACGGGTCCATCCCCTCGAGGCGGGTGACGACCGCGCTCTGCTCGCGAGCCATCTTCCAATACAAGCTCATCACGATAAGCGCGATGCAAGAGAACGTAGAGACCACAATGATGATAACCATATTTCACGTCCTGTCATGCGCCGCCCCGTAGCGGGCGGCGCGGTCGCACCCTTGACTTAGAACTTAACCGCCAGGATCCGGCGGATGGTGAACACGCCCATACACATCATCAACGCCGCCGTCGCGATCACGTAATGCCCCCGCTTGTCGGTGAAGAGGACGCCCACGTAGTCCGGCGCCATCCAGTACATGAGTAGGACGACCACGCAGGGCAACAGGCAGAGTATCCACGACGACGCGCGGGAGGCGGTAGTCATCGTCCGGAACTCTTCCATCAATTTGAAGCGCTCGCGGATGGTGTAGGACACCTTCTCTAGAATCTCGGCGAGGTTCCCGCCCGTCTCCCGCTGAATGAGGACCGCGGTGACGCAGAGTTGAATGTCGAGTGACGGCACCCGCTCGACCAGATGCTCGAGAGCCAGTTTGAGCGGCATCCCCAGTTTCTGCTCCTCGTAGGTCAGCTGAAACTCGGTCGCAATCGGCTCGGGCATCTCCGTCGCCACCTGATGGAGCGACTCGGAGAATGCGTGCCCGACGGCGAGCGAGCGACTCATCAAGTCGAGCGAGTCGGGCAGGTGCTCAAGGAATTTGTTGATCCGCTTCCGGCGCTTCCAGTTCAGGTGCGCGACGGGGAGGTAGGAGGCCCCCGCCCCCATCAGGACAATGACGATCGTCGAGCTAAAGAGCGTGTAGGCGGCGAGCATCGCCATCAGCCCGGCGAATAGACAGAACAGCATCAGCCCGCCGACCGTGATGTTGACGTCCGCCTGGCTGATGGTCTGGCGCAACCGCTTGGAGACCTTAAGCGGGGCGAGCAGGCGGTTGAGCAGGGGTATGCTGCTGACCCTGTCGCTCCGCAACAGCTCGACGTCCAGCTCGCCGCCAGCGCCCCCCGCGTCCTGCAGGGCCTGGGCGACGCGCCGCTGCAACCGCTCGCCACGGGCCTCCGACTTACGGGTCAACAGCAGGTAGACGGCGTAATTTACGAAGAGGAAGAAGAGGAAAAAGTAAGTCCCTAGCATCTGATTTTATACTCCCTTTAGAGGACGGGCAATTGCATTCCGTAGAGCTTCAGCCGCTCGGCGAAACGGGGGCGAATGCCGGTCGGGCGGAAGCGCCCGAGCACTCGCCCCTGCGCGTCGAGACCGGTGCGCTCGAACTGGTAAATCTCCTGCATCGTGATCGTCTCGCCCTCCATGCCGGTGAGCTCCGAGATTGACGTGATGCGACGCGTGCCGTCCGTCATGCGCGCGACCTGAATGACGAGATTGATCGCGGAGGCGATTTGCTGCCTCATGGCGCGCTCCGACAGTTGCATCCCGGTCATCTGGATCATCGTCTCCAGGCGCGCCAGCGCGTCGCGCGGCGTGTTGGCATGGACGGTGGTGAGCGATCCGTCGTGCCCCGTGTTCATCGCCTGCAGCATGTCGATGGCCTCCCCGCTTCTGACCTCGCCGAGGACGATGCGGTCGGGCCTCATGCGCAGCGCGTTCTTGACGAGGTCGCGCTGTGTCACCTCCCCCTTGCCCTCGATGTTGGGCGGGCGGGTCTCGAGTCGGACGACGTGCGGTTGCTGCAACTGCAGTTCCGCCGAGTCCTCAATCGTCACGATGCGCTGATCTTCGGGGATGTAAACGGAGAGGGCGTTGAGGAGCGTCGTCTTGCCCGCGCCCGTCCCGCCCGAGATGATCATGTTCAAGCGCGCGCGGACGCACATCTCGAACAGGAGGGCCGCTTCTTTAGTCAGCGCTCCCTTTTCGATCAGGGTGTGCATCCGTAGCGGCTCGGCGCCGAAGCGGCGGATCGAGAGGACGGGACCGTCCAAGGCGAGCGGCGGGATGATGGCGTTGACGCGCGACCCGTCGCGCAGACGCGCATCGACCATCGGCGACGATTCGTCAATGCGGCGCCCGACCGACGAGACGATGCGCTCGATGACGCGCATCAGGTGCTCATCATCCTTAAAGCTGATGGTGGTCTTTTCCAGCTTGCCGCGCCGCTCGATGTAGATATTGGAATAGGAGTTAACCAGAATATCCGAGATCGTCTGGTCAGCGAGCAAAGGCTCGAGGGGCCCCAGCCCGAAAAGCTCGTGCTGCACGTCGGCGACTAACTTCTCCCGCTCGGACGTGGACAGGGGAGAGGTTTCGGCTGCCAGAATGTCTTTCGCGAGGCGGGAGACCTCCTCGTACAGCTTATCCGGTGCGAGCAGATTGATTTTGGTCAGGTCCAGCCGGTTGATGAGGGAGCGATGGAGGCGCGCCTTGATTTCTTGCAAATTCTGCAAGTCAACGCTCAGCTCGTCGCCGGCGCTTGGAGCCCCGCCATTTCCATTGCCTTCCCGTACGTATCTCTCACGAAGAGCCATCGTTCCCCCTTAGTATTTGAGCCGCCGTCCGGCGGCGCCAAGTCTTTTCCCTTTTTCTTTGAACCTGCCCGCGCCCGATTCGGGCTGGTCGTAACCCGAACCGCTCCGGCGCCTTGCTACGCCTCGTCGGGCGCCGCGTGAAACTCCAGCTGCGCCGGAGTCGGCGCAGCATTTCGACTGAAGATCGATCTCAATCCGCCCTTGCGCGGTTGCGCCTCCGCCGCCCCATGGCCGCTGTAAAACATCCTCGAGATGCGTTTAATCTCGATCGCGATTTTGGAGGACGGGTCGGACTCGACGAGCGGCTGACCGAGATTGATCGAGTCCATCACCTTCCGATAATCATTGGGCACGAAACCGGCGATCCGTTCGCCGAGGTGGTGCTCCACCTTTTTCAACTCAGCGTCGATGTGCTTGCCCCAGCGGTTCACGATGATGTGGGTTTTACGACGCGGGTAGCCGATGCGGTCGAATATCTTGAGCGCGCGCTTGGTATTGCGGATGCCCGGGATGTCCATCGTCATGACGAGCAGAATGTCGTCGGACTGGTCCAACGCGGCGACCGTAATGGGGTCGAAAATGTGCTGCAGGTCGAGGAAGATGCAGGCGTACCGACCGCGCAGCAGGTGCAGCATCTCCGAGACGTGTTCGGGGCGGATGTCGTCAGCCTCGTGCGCTTCGAGCGGCGCGGCGAGCAGCGCGAGATGTGCCGAATGCGGAGTCACGTAACTCGCCACCAGCGAGTCATCCAGCCGCAGCCGGTTTTTCACCAGATCGGTAATTGAGTAGCGCGGCTCCTTGTTGAGATACGAATCGACGTCACCGCCCTGCAGGTTGAGGTCTATCAGCAGCGTCTGCGCTTCGACGGCTGCCGCCGTGTTCGTCGCGATGAACGAGGTGCCGGCGCCGCCCTTAGTGGAGAAAACGGAGACGACCTGCCCCCTACCCCCCCGCTCGCCCTCGGGTGCGGTGCAGAACTCCGCTATGCGGGTGAGCACGGTTTTCAACTCTTCGGGATTAACCGGCAGCTGCAGGAATTCGCGCGCTCCGGCGCGCAGCCCGCTCATCACCGAGGCGGGGGAGGCGTTGCGTGCAGCAATAATAATTACGGTCCCCGGACAAGCGGCCCCGAGTTTCCGGATCAGTATCGTGTCACGCTCAGAGTTTGCGCCGAGCGTGATGATTATCGCCGAAGGGTTGAGCCGTGTGGCGTCCGTGTACAGTTGTTCGGCGTCCTCGCTGTTCATTAAGAATCGCGTGCGCTCGTTGGCGGCCAGCGCCTCGCGGAGGTCCCGCCCTGTCTCGGGGTCCGCGCTCATGGTGATAAATGTAAGTGGTTGAGTCACAGTTTACCCTTATGTTGATCGAAGTTAGAAGCTACCCTGCATGTCATTTGTCAGTAAGTGGTGGTATTGTTAGGGGTAATGAAGCCTCCGCCCTCCCCCGTGAGCGTCGTCCGGTAGAGCGGCATCTGAATCAGGTTGCTGGCCCTGTTGAAGGCGTAGTTGTACCTGTAGGCGGTGCAATTGTCCGTCGTGGTCAGCCCCGGGCAAACGGAGACCGTGTAGCCGTTCGCCGCCGACTGACAGATGCTGACAGCGACCGCGCCCGTCGAGAGTCCGAAAGGGGCGGCGGCGACGGCGGCATCGGCGTAATACTCAACCTTGACGTTTGAGGTCTGTAGCCCGGGCACCACGGGCTGAGCGCCTACAGCAGGGGTCTCGGTGCCATAAACGACCACGTTCTTGATGCGGGAGACTGCCGTCGTGTTACCAGTGCAGCAGGAAATGCACGGGTTGCACTGCGTGGACGCATACCGCGCGCCGCGCCGCGTCGCATCCACCAGAGTGTTGTGCGCCCAGAAAATCGTGCCGCCCGCGACGACGGCGACCATCATGGTCAGGTAGATCGACGCCACGATGGCGAATTCCAACACCGCGACCCCGCGCTCGCCGGCACGCTTGTCAATTCGACGATTGGTTTTTAATCCCTGTTGCACCATCTTAGTCATCTCATGTAAGGCATCTGTGTGCTCGGGCTGAGCGTCCGATTGGTCCAACTCGCCTGCGAGCCGGTCAGTCCCGCCAGATTGAAAACTAAAGCCTGATACTGGTAACCCGTGATACTCACCGTCACCGACGTGCGGGACGCGGCCGGGGGTGTAATCGCGACGTTCGCCGCCGTCAGGTTCCTGACGACGGGGGCGGGCTGACCCGGCCCGCCGCAGCCCACCGCGTTCCCACAAACGACAAGGTTCCTCGCCTGGATACAGACCGCGCAGGTCGAGGGGCAACTGGCCGCGCCCAAATCGAAGCACGTGTTGGCGGGCTGTGCCGAGAGGAAGCGCGCCCCGACCTGAGTCGCTTTCGCCAGGGTCGTGTAGGTGTAAAACAGCCGCCCCACTTCGGTCGCCCCGGCGGCGACGATCAGCAGGATCGGCAGCGTGATGGCGAATTCAACCATCGCCCCGCCTCGCTCGTTCTTTGCCAGGGCGCGCCACCTGCGCGCCGTTCGGGTTCCGTTCTTCATCGCACCACCTATTTATAGAGCACGGGAATTGTCAACTGAGTACTACCGCCGTTGCAATTGTAGTAGCCCTGGGCGATGTTGAGGTTATCCGTGATGTACTCGGCTGTGATCACCCCGCCGCCGCCGCCGTTACCGTTAGGCACGCTGTTTTGCAGGAAGAAGACGCCGAAGCTGCTGACGGTGATGGAGCTGCTGCCGTTGCCCGGGGGGTTGTTGAAGATCGGCATCACTATGATCCGGCGGTCGGCAACGCCTGTGTGGGACGGGTTCGGCGCGTCGTAGTTGTCCTGTTGACCGTTCGGGATTCGCGTCGCCGGGTTAAGCCCGTCGCGGTACTGGGCGAGGGTGATTCCTTCTTTCACATTCAGGTCAGGGGGAGCCTCGGTGTGGTCAAGTCCCCCGCCCTGATACTGGTCGAAGCGCGAATTGATACCCTGCGAAACCGGTCCCGTTTGGACGCCCGGCTGTGTGTCGATGGTGAGAGTGCTGCCCAGCGTCGCGCACTGGTTGTTCATGCCTGCCAATCCGTCCCGGGTGCAATTACCACCCTGACACCCCGGGAAAGACAGGATCAGGTAATTGCCCGGGGAGACGGCGTTCCCCGGGTCGAGGCGAATCGTGTAGGTGTTACCCGGGACGAACGGTGCGCCCGTGTTGTTGTAGGCGGAGAGCGGGACCAAATCGCACGGGGTGTTGATGCCCGGCGACAGCCCGGCCGTCGCGGTCCTTGCCTCGGTGTGCGCCGAGCCGAGAACGCCGGTTGAGAAGATCATCCCGATGGAGCCGGAGTTTGTCGTCACCCGGACGAAGCGCACTTTGTCAGCGAAGGCCGCCTTCTGCGCCGTGGTCCAGCCGTTGAAAGTCCCCCAGTTGACGTAAGTCCGCCCGTTCCCGTCCGCCGTATTCAGGTTAACGGCGAACTCGACTCCCGTGTTCTTGGCGACGGTTATCGCCCTCCCGGCTTGCCCCAGCTTTTGGTAGCTGTTGGCAATCGCAATGGCACGGTTGGCTGCGTTGTTGACGCCGGAGAGGTCGCCGTCCAGTTCGCGCGCCGCGGCCAGTGCCGCAGCGTCGGCCGCAGTTTGCAACTCCGCCCGCATCATGTACATGCGGGAGACGTCGATGGCCGTACCCAGGACGAGTGTGAAGGCGAACATAGCGATGACGGTCATCACGAGCACGGAGCCACTCTCGCTTCTCCGGTCCCGGCAGTGATTTACGCGCTCCTGTCTCACAATCCACACTCCTTTCTATTTCAATCCCAGTCTGGCACCTGCCTCTATTCCTTCGGCTTGACCTTTGCTTCTTGCGCCGTGGCCCCCACGGCAGCGACGCCCGCCGGAGCATTTGACGTCGTCGTCGCGCCATCGGTCTTGATAACCGGCGCGGCCGTGGCGGGTACCGACTGCTTGGGCTCGGCCGACGCGGGCGGGACTGCTTCACTCTTCTTCACACCGTCGCCGACTGTGAAACCGCTCGGACCGTCGATGCCGGTGCTCTTCGACTCGCTGCCGGTGCCCTTCGGCTCGATACCGAGGGGCGACTCGCCCTTCAGACCCTCGATGGCCTTCATCTGCGGCAGGTCGTCACGGAGCACCGGTTTGACGAGTTGCGCCGTGACGATGAACATCAGCTCGGACTCCTGCTTTTGGTACTGCTTTGACCTGAAGAGCGCGCCCAGAATCGGCACGTCGCCGATGCCGGGGACCTTGGACATCGAGCGGGACTCGTTATTATCCAGCAGCCCGGCGAGGGCAAAGCTTTGCCCGTCGCGTAACTCGACGCCGGTTTTGGCTCGGCGGGTGCGCAGTGCGGGTATCACGAAACCGTTGAACCGCACACCGTTGGCGAAATCGATGGTGGAGACCTCGGGCTCCAGTTCCAGCCGGATGTGGTCCTCGTCGATGATCGTCGGCTTGAAGTTCAAGCGCACGCCGTACTCTTTAAACACCACCGAGACAGACCCCCCATTGCCGCCGCCACTCTGAACGACCGGAATGGGGAACTCCCCGCCCGCGAGGAAGCTGGCGGATTGTCCGTCCATCGCGATGAGGTTGGGTTCTGCCAGAGCCCGCAGGGCCCCTTGCGTCTGTAGCGCCGTCACCATGCTCGCCAAGTTTCCGCCAAGGATCAGGAGGTTGGGTGAGCTGAGGGCGCCGGTCAAAACCCCGCCGGTGATGCCGCTTACCGAAGCGGGCCCGCCGCCGCTGATGAAGCCACCCGCCCCGGGGCGTGCCTGGTATGAGTAAGCCGCGCCGAGGTCGCGCAGTCTATTGCGGCTGATTTCGGCGACGCGCACTTGCAGCTGCACCTGCATCATTCCCTTCACCGGCGACTCAAGCATGTTGACGGTTTTGAAACCGGCAGCTTGCACGACGCTGTCAGCCTGGGCGGCCACTTTGAGGTCTGAGACAGTGCCCGAGAGCACGACCGAGCCGTTAGCCTGACTGAGGCGGATGTCGTCCTTCGGGAAGAGGGCGCGAATCTGCGCGTCGATCAAAGAGAGGTTGGTCCGCACGAAGACGTCAAAGACGACGAATTTCGAGGTGCCCTTCTCCCACGCGATGAAGTTGACCTGCCCAAAGCCCTTGCCGTTAATCAGCACCTGATTTGCGGCGACGAGAACCGCTTCGCCGATGTCCGGGTTGGAGATCGAGAAGCGCTCGATCGGTTGGTCGAAAGTGATCACCTTCGACTGCCCGACCAACACATTGACGGGAATCGCTTCCTTGTTCGGGTCAGCGAAAGAGACGGTGCTTGCCGCCTCCTGTGCGCGAACGGGTGATGGGGCGGTGAAGGTCAAAGTAGCGCAAAGTGCGGCGGCAAGGCATAGCATTTTGGAACGGGGCTGCATGGCTGTTACTCCTTAAATTTTAGGGAGGACTACTTATAACCCTAAGGCTAGTACGCCGCCACCCGGTGTCGGGGAAGCGGTCGGGAGTCGTTAGGGTATATCAACGTTACGCTTTTTCGCGCCTTCAATGACTTCTACGGATGAGCGCGCCGCGCGCGCCGGCGATGGTGCGATCGCCGGCGGGGCGGTTTTATTCACTTCCATCGGCATGACGCTGCGGCGAGACGGGTAAGAGACCGGCCGGAACGCCGGGACTTTGGGCGCGGCGCTGTTCGCCGGCTCGACTATGATCGGGGCATTTATGCCCGTTAAGAGACTGCGCTTGTTGGCACCTTGCGTGTTGGCATCCTCTTGGTCGCCGTAGTTTCTCATCACGAGTTGTAAACGACCTTCGCTCGTCGCCAGCGCCAACTTCTCCGCCTGGTCCGGCGAGACCAGGAGCGTTACAGCCCGGACGTTACTAGCCGCCTCGCGGCCGTCCTTCGGTTGGTCGATGTTTGTTCCGTTCGCCAAAATTTTGATGTTCTGCAGGACGATCTTCGAAATCGGCCCCTGATTCGCCGACTGGTCCACCGGGGTGATGACGCAAATCACGTCCACGAAGGACCCCGGCATGATGAAGCCCGAGACGCCGATGATGTCGTTGACGCTAACGGTCATCGCGCGGAACCCTTCGGGGATGGCCGCCGAGAGGCCTCCGGCGGCGCCCTCCGAGGCCAGTTTGGAGTTCGTCACCGCCTCGCGGACGCCGATTGGCGTAATCGCTATGCGCCCGACCACTTTGTCTAATGAATTGAACGCCCCTTCGGGGGCCGAGCCGTTCGGCATGGGTACCAGGTCCACTTGTTCGGGCGCAACTTTGGCGCCGAGGGGGATGTTGATTCTAGCGACCACAACCTTACCCAAATCGTCATTCTGAGCCTGAACGTTCGCGAGGTAACGGGTCACCGTTACCGTAGCGATCAGGCCGAAGATCACGGCGCCGGCGAGGGAGATGATAAAACGCTTATTTTTCATGACTTCAGTTCTCCGTTTCGGGAAAGGGACGGCTCTCTAGCGCGCCTCAGGCGCGGAAAATACATAGCGATAGCAGGCTGCCGAAGGTAATGGCGACGCCGTAAGGGATAGTGTGTCGTTTGCCAGCCGGCGCCGCGAAACTTGGCGCCCGCCAGCCGAAGAAGCGGCTGGCGAAGAAAAGCAGCACGTTTGACAATGTCGTGCGCACCAACCCGGCACGCACCATTGAATAGATTGCAAGCACGAAGCCGGTGGTCAAAATGATTGCGAAGGTCGGGAGCACCAGCGGCGCGCCGATGACCGCACCGATCGCCGCAAATAATTTCACATCGCCCGCGCCCATCGCCCCGAACACGTGCAAGACCAGCATGAGGATGAAAGCCAGTCCGCAACCCGCGACACTTAAAAGCAGCCCGCGGAGACCGCCGAAGGCGGTATTCATTACCAAGCCGCTGACCAGTGTGATGAGCACATAGACGTTGGGGATGCGGCGGTAGCGCACATCGTTATAAGAAATGATGGCGGCCAGCGGCAGGAGCAGAATCAGGCTGGCGAGTGCGAGATGGCTAAACATAAGATGAGCGCTTCCTACTTGGGACAGGCGGGGGTCGCCCCTCTGCCATGTGCCGCTAAAACTTCCGACTTGATCTGAAAAGAGTTAGGGCAGGTTCATGCACGCCGCACTACACACAAACCCGCGCCTGTTTTTATTAAGCCGGCCATTACGAGGCGGTGGCGGAGTTGTTGAGGCGGTCGACGAGCGTCGTCTTCCAGGTGCTGTTGATGTAGACGAAGATGGCGACGATCGCGATAAGGCCGGCGATCAGCGCATACTCCAGAGTCTCCATGCCCGACTCGTCGTTGATAAAGTTCTTGAT